>CAEZYR010000001.1_pt1 | contig 56979 bp, 63 predicted proteins | sample 7265551 | NCBI WGS metagenome assembly CAEZYR01 (sample SAMEA6813938, study PRJEB35770) | uncultured Acidimicrobiales bacterium | biome: Freshwater; feature: Freshwater reservoir; material: water | place: Czech Republic | collected 2017-04-14 | depth 30m m
GGAACCCCGCATTGGCTGTCGCGAGCAGGCCGCGCCCGTTCGCTCGCCGGCTCGTTGCTCGATCCGGACCTCGTCGCCGCGCTCACGGATTCCCTCACCCCCGATGCCGTCGCGGCCTTCGACCCCGGACTCGATACCACGCTCGCTCGCCTCGAGGCACTCGCCATGGCGCAGGCCGACGAGTCGCCGATCGCGGCGCTCACCTCCATCGGCGTCGCCATTCACGCCGCCGACCGCATCGACGAGATCGCTTCGCTCATCGCCGGACACGTCCGCCGAGCACTCCACGCGGGCACCGTCGGCGTGATGTCGTTCGATCCGACCGAGAAAGGGCTCCGCGTCGTCGCCGAGGTGGGCGACCTCGCAGCCGCGACCGCCGGCCCCGACACCGTCCACCGCCTCACGTTCTTCCCACCCACCAGCGTCGTCCGCACCGGAACGGTGCATGCCTTCGCCCGGTCCGCTCTCGCACCGTCCACCGTCGAAGGCCGATTCCTCGACCTGATATGCGCCGAGAGCGAGCTCGGGGTGCCGCTCGACGTCGATGGTCGACGGTGGGGCGTGCTGTGGGCTCGCACGGCCCAGGGTGGTCGCGAGCTCGGCACCGCCGACCTCGCGACCATGCGCCTCGCCGCAGCACAGATCACGGCCAGCATCAGCCAGGCGACTCGCGTCGCCGACCTCGAAGCGCTCGCCCTTCGCGATCCGCTCACCGGCCTGGGGAATCGCCGAGTGCTCGAGACCACGCTCCGCCGCATCTTCGGTCGGCCGTCGGTGGCACGACAGGACTGTGCGGTGATCATCTGCGACGTCGACGGCCTCAAGGTCGTCAACGACACCGAAGGGCACGCAGCAGGCGACGCCGTGCTGGCCGATGCCGCGTCCGCGCTGCGTCACGCCGTGTCCGACGTCCCCGGCGCCACGGTGTGCCGCATCGGTGGCGACGAGTTCTGTGTCGTGCTCGACGGCGGCGGCATGCTGCTCGGCCAACCGGTGGCGTCCCGAGCGCAGCAGCTGTTCGCCCGTAGCGGCCCGAACCGATCGATGTCGTGTGGTGTCGCCGTGGCGATCCTCGGCGTCAACACCCCTGGCGAACTGCTGCGAGCAGCCGACGATGCGCAATACCTCGAAAAGCGGAGCCGGCGCGGTGCCGCCGACGGCGAGCTACTCGAGATCGGCGGCCGGGGCGGTCGCCGTGCCCGACGCGACCACTGACCCACCGGGTCAGCGAATCTCACGTGCGAGTTGCAGCACCACCTCACAGGCCGCATCGAGCTCGCTGTACTCCAGCCGGAATACCACCGACTCCTGCGCCACGGTTACCAATGCGTCGAAAGCCCGGTTTCCGAGGCGAGCGAACTCATAGGAGTTGTCGAGCAGCAATCGGACCGCATCGACGTCGGTGACGCGTTCGAGTCGCGTCGACGCTCCCGCGAGGTAATGCGGTGAGATGACGAGCGCGACCCGCCCGCCCGTGCCGAGCGTCGCGCCGGCTATCGCCGCGGGATCGATGTGCCACCGACCCGGCGCGAGCTCCGCAGTGCCCGTCGGCTCGTCTGGGAAGAGCTCGGGGAAAAAGACGCGGGTAGCGCCGTCGAGACTGATGGCCTTCGGGAACGGCACCGCGGCACCGACGCTGACGTCGAGCGCCACCTCGCCATTCGAGAGATACGGCAGGCCTCGCCGGACGAGTGCGGTCGTCAAAGTGGATGTGCCCGAGTTCATGGGCCCCGGGAACATCACGACCCGTTCGCCGAACTGCACCGCGGCGCCGTGGAAGAACAGCGCATCGGGTGAATGGGTGACCACCGCTTCGTCGATGTGCCAAAGCACCAGCGCGACCGCGGCATCGGACGACACGACGGTCTTGATCGCCTTGCCGTCGAAGTACACCCGCCACTGCGCCACTCCCTCGTGAACGCGGGCACGGATCGAATACACGTGGTCGGTGTCGCCGTCACCGCGTGTAGTCGACAATGAGCGCAACACTCGGCCGAGTTCTGTCGCGACGTCGACGTCCTCGCTCCGCACGCGGAACATGAGCCCCACCGCGCGATAAACCGGCGAGACTGACGCCCATTCGAGTGCATCGAGTTGCTCGAGCAGCTGAACCGGTCGTTCGACCGACTCGACCTCGCCGGATTCGGCCGCGATTGCCGACCGCGCGGCGAGCGCCGCTTCGTCCGAGGTGATGAGCAGACCGACCTCCTCGAATCGAGCGACCACGGCGGCAACGTCGCCTTGGACGACGGAACGGTCCGCCGCGAACGTGTCCGACACCGATCGGGCGATGTCACACAAGGTGGTGAGGCCGTCGAGTCGGCGCCACACCATGACAGCGCTCGCGTTCAACGTGTGCAGCCGCCGGTCAGCCATCTCGTAGAGCAACGCTCCCCTGCCGAAGCGCACATCCAGGATGTCGGATCGCGCACAAGGGGCAAACGCCGCGTCAGTGATCATGGCAACACCTCGCCATCGGCCGGTCGGAGGGGACGCACGCGCGAGCACGCACTCCGATCTGTTCGGCCGAAGACGATGATTCGTGAGCCGAGCGCCCAGTGTTCAGTCGTTCCGGTGGTTCCTCTGGTTGTTCCGGCGTCGCCGCTTGAGGCCGTACTCGACCAGTTGGCCGATCAGGTAGCCGAGCACCGCGCTCGCGATGATGACGATCCACAACGCGCCGCGTCGACTAAAGACCACCCAGCTCACCTCGACGTCGCTGTCGTTCTGCACGATGAAGATCAACAGCACGACTGCAAGCACCACCGCCCCGATGATCGCAGGTGACACGTTCCGCTTCGCCGGCTTCGGCCCGGTGTCCGGCGAGACTTGATCTTCGGCCACAGCTCCCCCTTCGCGGGATTCGTGATCGGGTCCGACGAGCGAAGCGATCGACGCAACAAACACCCGACGAGTGAGACGCTACTGGGCTGGGTGCGACCGGCGGGAATCTCCTACCGGCACGCGGGGTTCTGTAAGCGAACAACGCCGAGTTCCAACTCGATCGAAAGGACCGCCATGGATGTGGCCATCACTGGAGCGTCCGGCCTCATAGGGACCGCACTCGCTCGGTCCCTCGAAGCCGATGGCCACCATGTCATTCCCATGGTCCGTTCCGGACCCGCCCGCCCCGGGGTGATCCAGTGGTCGCCGGATGCCGGCACCATCGATGCAGCGGGACTCGAGGGAATCGACGCGGTCGTGCACCTCGCAGGCGAAGGGATCGCCGAACGCAGATGGAACGACGCGCAGAAGCAGCGCATCCTCACCAGCCGCACCACGGGAACCTCGCTGCTGGCCACGACGCTCGCGTCGTTGCAACGGCCACCGAAGGTTCTCCTCAGCTCCTCGGCGATCGGCTACTACGGCGAACGTGGCACGGACGTGCTCGACGAGACCTCCGCGCCCGGCCAGGGTTTCCTCAGCGACGTCTGCGTGGCGTGGGAAAGCGCCGCAGCACCGGCCGCGACCGCAGGCGTCCGCGTCGCGACGCTGCGCACTGGGATCGTGCTCAGCCGCGACGGCGGAGCGCTCCAGAAGATGTTGCCGCTCTTCCGCCTCGGTGTCGGCGGTCGGTTCGGCAACGGACACCAGATCTGGAGTTGGATCTCGCTCCACGATCACCTTGCCGCGGTCCGCCATCTGCTCGAGCACGACGTGCACGGCCCCGTGAACCTGACCGCACCGCACCCCGTGGCCAATGCCGCTTTCGCCAAGGCCTTGGCGCAAGCCGTGCATAGACCGGCGCTGTTCCCCGTGCCGAAGTTCGGACCGAGCATCCTCCTCGGCGGCGAGCTCGCACAGAACCTGCTCTACACCAGCGCCGATGTGCGCCCGGCGGCGCTTGCCGATTCGGGCTTTGTGTTCGCGCATCCCGACATCGACACTGCACTTGCTGCAGTGCTCGAACGGTGACCGCTACTTCGGTTGGAAACGGATGGCGCCGTCGAGGCGGATGACCTCGCCGTTCATGTAGTCGTTCGTGAGCAATTCGTAGGCCATCGACGCGAACTCGGCGGTGGCGCCCATGCGCTTCGGGAACAACACCGAATCACCCAGTCCGACCTTCACCGCGATCGACGCGCTACCCAGCAACGGGGTGTCCATGAGTCCCGGGCAGATGGTGTTGACGCGAACGCCGATGCTCGCGAGGTCACGAGCAATCGGCAGTGTGATGCCGATCACGCCACCCTTCGACGCGCTGTAGGCGGCCTGCCCGGTTTGACCCTCGATACCGGCGACCGACGAGGTGTTCACAATCGCGCCGCGGGCGCCGAACTCGTCGACCGGCTCGGTGTTCGCCATCGCCGCCGCGGCGAGCCGGATCACGTTGAACGTGCCGACGAGGTTGATGCGTACGACCTTCTCGAAAACCGCGAGATCGTGCGGCACGCCATGGCGGTCGATCGTTCGACCGGCCATGCCGATCCCGGCGCAGTTCACCAACGCCCGAAACGAGCCTGCCGACGCAGCAGCATCGACCGCGGCCTGCACCGACACCGGGTCGGTGACGTCGGCGCGCACGTAGACGCCCCCGATGTCCGCGGCCACCGCTGCACCCTTCTCGTCGTGCAGATCGAGCACCACGACAACGGCACCCGCTGCCGCGAGCCGGCGAGCCGTGGCCTCGCCGAGACCCGAGGCGCCCCCGGTTACGAGAGCAGAAGAACCATTGAGCTGCATTTACCCATCCTAATGGAGGTCCATCAGCGGCTCGGAATCGAGCGGTGTGCCTTCCGCCAACCGGCGAGGAACGCTCAACCCGACAACCCGACGTGCCGATCAAAGATCGATGCTCTGCGACACAGGGGTCCTCCATTGACGATCGCGTCAAAATTCGGCAAGGGCCGGCGAGGCCGCCCCAAGGCCGACGAGTCCAACGAACAGAGCAGCATCTCGGACGAGGCGAACCTCTGGTGGACGCGCGACGACTTCGTGAAGCACGCCGTGGTCCGGAGCCGCACGCACCCGCCACCACCCCTCGACGCCGAGGCCGACCCGCGCTCGGGACGCTCCCGAGACGCGCCACACCGATCGTTCTCGAAGATGTTCCCGACCGAGACGCTCTACGAGGCGGCACCTGCGGCGCCGGTCGGACCGGGGCCGCAGTTCGAACCGGCAGAGGCTGCGTCGACGCGCCCGCGGCTCACGCCGAACCACCCGTTGGCCTCGGCGTTGCATTGCCTCGGGCTCGATAGCGAGGCGACGTGGTCCGACGTGCAACACGCGTATCGGGCACGAGCGAAAGAAACCCACCCGGACTGCAGCGGTGACGACGGCCTGGCGATGGCGCGCCTGAACGCAACCTACCAGTCGTTGCGAGTCGGACGGCGCGACGGACTGTTCGGCGAAGACTGACCGATGTCGGCGGTCTGCGTGCGCGCCGACTTCACCGCGAGCTCGTCGACGTAGCCGTTGATCGGGTCGGTGCCATGACCTTTCACCCAGCGAAACACGATGTCTCGGGGTATCACGAGGCCGATGAGTGGCTCCCATATGTCGCGGTTCGCGACCGGCTTGTTCTGGCTGTTGCGCCAATTGCGTTTCTGCCAACCAGCCCACCAGCGATCACGGAAGCAATTGACCACGTAGGTCGAATCGCTCACCACCTCGAGCGGCCCCGGCAGCGAGCGAACAGCCTCGAGCACCGCGCGGAGTTCCATGCGCTGGTTCGTTGAGCTCGCCTCGGCCCCCCGGGCCCACGCACCACCCGGAACGGCCCACGCCCAACCGCCGGGGCCCGGGTTCCCGCTGCACGCCCCGTCGGTGTACACGACGGTGCGGGTGGTGAGGGTGCCCACCGACGGCGGGCTCGGTGCGGGCACCGATGGTTCGCGAACGGGCGCTCGTTCGGCGACCGGCGGGACCGGAATGGCCTCGTTCCCGAAGGAAAGCTGCTGCTGCATCAGGGCATCCTGACACGTGAACCTTGTGCGATGGACAGACCGTTCCCGGTTTTCGGTGCGAGGATGGTCGACATGATCGACGGTTACTCGCATCAACTCCCGGACATCGACCCCGAGGAAACGCGTGAGTGGATCGACTCGCTCGATGCGGTGGTGGGCCGTATCGGCACGCAACGAGCCGGCTTCCTGATCGCACGGATCCTCGAACGAGCGCAGGAACTGCGCATTGGCACCGCGCCCACCATCAACACGCCGTACGTCAACACCATCCCCGTCGATCAACAGCCGTGGTTCCCCGGCGACGAAGCGATCGAGCGCCGCATCCGGCGCTGGATCCGGTGGAACGCGGCCGCGATGGTCATTCGGGCCAACAAGCGCGCCGACGGCATCGGCGGTCACCTCTCGACGTTCGCGTCGTCAGCATCCTTGTACGACGTCGGCTTCAACCACTTCTTCCGGGGCAAGGACGGCGGGCAGCCCGGCGATCACGTCTACTTCCAGGGCCACGCCGCGCCCGGCGTGTACGCCCGCGCGTTCATCGAACGACGCATGGAGGAGTCACACCTCGACCGGTTCCGTCAGGAGATCGGCGGAGGGGGCCTCTCGAGCTACCCGCACCCGCGACTGATGCCCGACTTCTGGGAGTTCCCCACCGTGTCGATGGGCCTCGGCCCGATCAACTCGATCTATCACGCACGCTTCAACAAATACATGCTGAACCGACGCCTCGATGACACGTCGGCATCGCGCGTGTGGTGCTTCGTCGGCGACGGCGAGGTAGACGAACCCGAGACGCTCGGCTCGATCGCGCTCGCCGGTCACCAAAGGCTCGACAACCTGACCTGGGTCGTGAACTGCAATCTGCAACGGCTCGACGGTCCGGTGCGCGGCAACGGCAAGATCATCCAAGAGCTCGAAGGCATGTTCCGCGGCGCAGGGTGGAACGTGATCAAGGTGATCTGGGGATCCAAGTGGGATCCGCTACTCGCCGCGGATCGCGACGGCGTCCTGCTCACCAAGATGAACACCACCGTCGATGGTGAGTTCCAGCGCTACGCGACCGAATCGGGTACGTACGCGCGGCAGCACTTCTTCGGGCCCGACCCGCGGCTGTCGAAGATGGTCTCGCACCTGAGCGACGATGAGCTGCGCACGCTCCCGCGTGGCGGACACGACTACCTCAAGCTGTACGCGGCGTACAAGGCCGCGACCGAGACCGAAGGGCGCCCCACGGTCATCCTCGCGAAGACCATCAAGGGCTGGACGCTCGGCGAGGGGTTCGAGGGCCGCAACGCCACCCACCAGATCAAGAAGATGACCACGCAGCAGCTCTACGAGCTGCGCGAGCGGCTGTATCTGCAGGACGAGATCCCCGACGCGGCCATCGCCGACGGCATCCCCGACTACTACCGCCCCGCCGTGGGTTCGGTTGAGTACGAGTACATGATGCAGCGCCGCAAGGTGCTCGACGGCTCGCTGCCCAAGCGCGTGGTGTTCGAACGTCGTCCGCTTCACCTGCCGTCACCGTCGGTGTTCGACGATCTCAACAAGGGCTCGGGCGGCCGCGCCGTGTCGACGACCATGGCGTTCACCGGTCTGTTGCGAGATCTGATGCGCGACAAGGCGTTCGGGCCACGCGTCGTACCCATCGTTCCGGACGAAGCACGCACGTTCGGCATGGATGCGCTGTTCCGCGAGTTCAAGATCTACGCCCAAGAAGGCCAGAAGTACGAGCCGGTCGACCACGAGCTGTTGTTGTCCTACAGCGAATCGCGCGACGGACAGATCCTCGAGGAGGGCATCACCGAAGCCGGCTCCATGGCGAGCTTCATCGCGGCCGGTACCAGCTACGCCAACCTCGGCGTGCCCATGGTGCCGTTCTTCGTCTTCTACTCGATGTTCGGCTTTCAGCGAGTCGGCGACCTGTGCTGGAGCGCGGCCGACTCCCGGGCGCGCGGCTTCATGATCGGGGCCACCGCAGGCCGCACCACGCTGGCCGGCGAAGGCCTGCAGCACCAGGACGGTCAAAGCTTGCTGCTCGCCGCGACCAACCCGGCGGTCGAGGCCTACGACCCGGCGTTCGCATACGAGTTGGGCGCCATCATCGATCACGGACTGCGGCGCATGTACGGCAACCGCGCCGGCGAGTCCGAAGACGTCTACTACTACCTCACCGTCTACAACGAGAACTATCCGATGCCACCGCGGCCCGATCACGTCACCGTCGACGACATCGTTTCGGGCATGTACCTGTGGGACAACGGCCGCGACGATCTCGAACATCGCGCGACCATCCTCTTCTCGGGCTCGACGCAGGGCGCGGCGCGCGGCGCGCAAGCCGAACTGGCCGAGCACTTCGGCGTCGGTGTGCAGCTCTGGAGCGTCACGTCCTACAAGGAGCTACGGCGCGACGCACTCGAGTCCACACGTTGGAACCGACTCCACCCCGACGCCGAACCACGTGTCCCGCGTGTCACCACGAAGCTGGCGGGCTCAACCGGCCCCGTCATCGCGGTCACCGACTTCCTCACGCTCGTACCCGATCAGATCGCCCGCTGGGTTCCTCATCGCTACCTGTCGCTCGGCACCGATGGCTTCGGGCGCAGCGACACGCGCGACGCGCTGCGCAGCTTCTTCGAAGTCGATACGGCACACCTCGTGGTCGCGGTCCTGGCCGAGCTCGCGGCAAGCGGCACCATCGAAACATCCGTCGTCCAGGCCGCTATCGAGCGCTACGGCGTCGACCCTTCGGCGATCAATCCCGCCGATGCCGACAACCAACCACGCGAGCCGCTCGATGCCGCCACGACAGGACGACGCATCGGTGACTGAGCAGGCCGACGTCACCGTCGTCATCCCCTCGTACAACCGCGCCATCGGATGCCGAGGAGCGATCCTCAGCGTGCTCAGTCAAACGTTGCCGCCACGCGAGATCCTCCTCGTGGTCGACGGCGTCGACACCGAGGCGTACGCATCCATCGAAGACGACATCGCCGACGAACGGTTCCGCGTCTTGCGGCCCGGGCGTCAGCAAGGGCCGTCGGAGGCGCGCAACCTCGGCGTCGTCGAGGCCACGTCCCGATGTGTCGCGTTTCTCGACGACGACGACACGTGGCTCCCCACGAAACTCGAACGCCAACTCGCATTCGTGCGCTCCACGGTCGAGGACAACGCACCGTTCGTCTCGACCACCGCGATCGCCGCGCTCAGCATCGACCGGGCGACCCGTTGGCCCCTGCGAGACCCACAACCGGGTGAACCCGTCGCCGAGTTCCTCTTCGGTCTCGGCGCGCCCCCGCATCGCGGGCGTGTCATCCAGACCTCGACCTTCCTCACCACGCGCGACCTCGCCATCGCCATACCTATGCGCGGCCGGGCCTACGAGGATTGGGACTGGCTCATCCGGGCGTCGCTCGCCGCGCCTCACGTGCACCTACCCGAACCGCTGGTGATCTTCCACCAAAGCGCAGGATCACTCACGTCGCAACTCCGGTTCGACGAGGCCGAGGACTGGCTCGAGACACTTCGTCCGCTCATCTCCCCCGAGGCCTACGCCGCTGCCTGCCTCACCGTGCTGGCCAACCGAGCCGCCATATGTGGCACCGCAGTTGATCTCATGCGCATCTACGGTCGTTCATTCCGCAGCAAGCCCTCGCTGCGGCATCTCGTCGAGTTCCCCGCTCGCATCGTCGCCCAAAAGCGCACCATCCGGCGCGGGTCCTGAAGGGTCGGGTGCGCGCCCTCGACCTGCGGCCGAGCGGGTAGCGTCGCCGCATGCAAGCGGGCACGTTGAAGGTCACCGGCAAAGCCGACGCCGATGCGTTGTTGAACAGCGATCCGTTGGCCCTGCTGCTCGGAATGCTCCTCGATCAACAAGTGCCGATGGAGTGGGCGTTCGCTTCGCCTCATACGCTTTTGCGGCGTCTAGGCACCCTCGATGTCACCTCGATCGTCGCTGCCGGTCCCGAAGCGCTCGAGGCGGCGTTCTGCGAGAAGCCGGCCCTGCATCGATTCCCGAGCTCCATGGGCAAGCGCGCCTACGCAATGTGCGAGTTCTTGCTTGAGAACTACCCGGCGGGGCCGATGGACCTGTGGCGAGAGGTAGGTGACGGTGAGGAACTGTTCAAACGCATCCGGGCGCTGCCCGGCTTCGGCGACGAGAAGGCCAAGATCTTCCTCGCGCTGCTCGCGAAGCGATTCGGCATCCGTCCCGACAACTGGGAGCAGTACGCCGGCGCGTTCGCCGATGAAACGCCACGGTCCGTCGCCGACATCGACGGTCCTGAGTCTCTCGCCCGCGTCCGTGCGTGGAAGAAGCAACAAAAGGCCCAGGGCAAAAGCAAACAGGACTGACCCCCGACGACACCCCAGTCTCCCCACGCTGTCCTCGAGGATGATCCAACCGTGATGTACGAAAGCTCCAAGAACGAGGCACCCGGTCTAGAGGAATACCTCCGCGCGCTACGCAGCCGTTGGTGGATCGTGATCCTCACGCTCGTCGTCGGGTTCGTCGGCGCAAGCCTCTTCGCGAATTCGCGCACCCCGTCGTACGAGGCAGCAGCCAAGGTCACCCTCGGCAACACGCCCGCCGGTGGTTCGATCACCAACCCGGCCGAGCCCGACCCGGCCACCGAGGCCGACAAGCTCAAGTCCACCGCGATCGCAACCGCCGTCGCCAACAAGGTGGCGAAGGGCGAAGACCCCGACAAACTGCTCGGCGGTCTCACTGTCGCGTACGTGTCCAACCGCAACGTGCTCGACCTCACCTACGCCGACACCAGTGCCGAGCAGGCCCGCACGCTCGTCAACGCCTTCGCCTCCGAGTACGCCGCCAAACGCGAGGCCGACGCCAAGGGCTTCTACGACAACGAGCTCACCAAGCTCAACGCCGACCTCACCACCACCGGCACCTCCCTCATCGCCATCGATCCGCAGATCAACGCCAAGAGCAACGCGCTCAACGAGCTCGGCCGGACCCAAGGCACCCTCACCCAAGAACAACTCGACCAACGCCAACAACTGAACCTCGATATCTCGACGCTGCAGTTCCAGAAGAACACCCTCACCCAGCGGGCCTTAGCGCTCCAGGGTGACATCTCGACTACGCAGCGGGCCCGCGACAACCGGGCCAAGGCCGCCGACGTCACCCGCGAGGCATCGCTGCCCACCAGCCCCATCGGGGTCAGCAACAGCCTCGTCAAGCTGGCCGGTGGGTTGCTCGGCCTCATCGCCGGCGTGGTGCTCGCCTTCACGCTGGCCCGCCTCGACCGCTCCGCCACCGATTCGAGCGAAGTCGAAGAGGCCACCGGCGCACCGGTGCTCGCCAACGTGCCCGTGTTCCGCCTCACCCGAGCCAACGGCGTGAACGCGTTGGTCATGGTGACCAACGGTCGTTCGCTGCGCATGCAGCGGGCGCGTGAGTCGTACCGCCGCCTCCGCACCTCGCTGCACATGCAGATCGCGAAGACCGGCCGCAACAGCATCATCATCACGAGCGCCCACCCGAGCGAGGGCAAGAGCATCACCGCGGCCAACCTGGCGATCGCGAACGCCCAAGCCGGCAAGCGCACCGTTCTCGTGTCCGCCGACCTGCGGCGCCCGTCGATCGAGCGGCTGCTGTCGGTGCCGAACGACAAAGGGCTCTCCGACTGGCTCGCCGAGGAGACCGAAGCGATCGTCCAAGAGCTGCCTTCGATCCCGAACCTCTCGGTGATCGTGGCCGGCAACCACCTCGACCGCCCCGGCGAGCTCATCGCCTCGCCGCGGCTCACCTCACTCATACGGGACCTCGAGGCCGAGTACGACCTCGTCATCCTCGACACCCCACCCGTGCTCGCCACCGCTGATGCCGCCACGATCGCGTCGTCCGTCGGCGGCGCGCTGATTGTGGTCGACGGCCGGCGCACCGACCTCAAGGTGCTACAGCTCATCTCGTCCGAGCTCAACCGGGCCGGCGGTCGTGTGTTCGGCTCCGTTCTCAACCGCACTAGGACCCAGCCCGGTCACTCGCTCCTCCGCCGCGGCGCCTATGCGTACGAGCGCGCGGCCCGGAAGCGCCTCGACTGATGAACACTCCCGCGCTGGTGCGGGTGCGGGCACCCGGCGCTGGCGAACGGGTGCTGGCCATCACGGCGCTCTTCCTGCTCGCGTACAGCCTCCCGTCGTCCTGGTTCTTGCGGGACAACGCCGACGTCCCGACCGGCGACACCGTGGTCATCGCGGCGTTCACGGCACTCTTCGCCATCGCGCTCACCCGCCTCGTCGGCAGCTGGAAGCACGTCATGCGTGCCGTGAAGCGCGAACCGCTCCTGCTCGCGTTCATGTTCGTGCTCGTCGCCTCGACCGCGTGGTCGAGCACCCCCGACGTCACGTTCCGCCGCTCGGTCGCGCTCGTGCTCACCGCGTTCTTCGGGTACTACCTCGTCGTTCGCTTCCCCTTGCACGAGATCATCCGGCTCGCCACGTTCGCACTCATGGTCGGCACGGTCATCAACCTCGTCTTCGTGTTCGCGGTGCGCAAGTACGGCGTCACCCAGGTCACCAGCGAGGCCGCTACGTCGGGCGATTGGTCGGGGGTGTTCCCGCACAAGAACGCACTCGGGCGCGCGTCCTTGCTCGCGGCGCTGCTGTTCGTGTTCGCGGCGCGGGCATTCCCTCGCCGCCGGCTGCTCTATTGGACCTTCTGCCTGCTCAACGTCGTGCTCATCGTGGGCGCGAACTCCAAGACCGCGCTCGTGAGTTTCGTGCTCCTCATGGTGTTGTTGGTGCTCTTCACCGGTCTGCGGGCCCATGCCACCCTGTACGGCGGCGTCGCCTTCGCCCTGATCGGCACCAGCGTGCTGGGTGCCGCCTTCGTCACGACGAACCTCGGCCCGATCAGCGAGTCGCTCGGCCGTGACGCGACCCTCACCGGGCGCACCCAACTCTGGGGCGATGTGCTGCACGAGATCGCCCGCAAGCCGGTCCTCGGCTTCGGGTGGTCAGGTTTTTGGACCGGCAACAAAGCCGGACCGGCCCGCTACGTGCTCGAGCGGAACCTCTGGCACCCTCCCGACGCCCACAACGCGATCCTCGAACTTCTCGTCAACGTAGGCATCGTCGGCGCGGCCTTGTTCCTCGTGGTCTTTCTCCGCGGACTGTTCCGCTCCATCGGACAGGTGCGGCGCACGCCCAACGTGCTCGGCCTCTTCCCCCTCGCGTTCTTCAGCTTCGTGATGCTGCAATCGGTCACCGAGAAAGGCGTCATCGGACGCGACCTGAGCTGGACCATGTTCGTCGTCGCGGTCGTGCTCGCCGCGCGCGACCGCGCCGAACCGGAGATCCCGACCCTGTCGAGCGAACGAGGCGCTCCGGCGCCGATCCCGACACCGGTGTCCAAGGTGCCGGTGAACGCCCGAGCCGCGTTGAACAACGCCGATCGCGCCGACGCGAAGGCCGACTCGCACAAGCCCCGATCCAGTTTCGTCGTCCGTCGGCCGCCGACCTGAGCCGGGACCGAACCCATGGATCCTGAGTATCCGCACGATCCCGAGACCGAGGTTCAGGGCCGGCTCCACCGCCTGACCACCACGAAGATGTTTCGCGACACCAGCTGGACCATGCTCACCGAGGTCGCCGGCATGGTGAGCCAGCTCATCACGCTGGTGCTCATCGGCCGAGCGTTCGACAAGGAGACCTACGGGATCTTCGCCGGCACCGTGGCTTTCATGAACGTGATCTCACCGTTCACGACCGTGGGCATGGGCTACGTCCTCGTGCAGCGCATCGCCGGCGAGCGCGGCGACCCCGACATCGAATCAGGTCGAGCGTGGACCACCGTGGTACTCGGTGGTCTCGTCGGCGTGTCGTTCGTGCTGGCGACGTGTTCGTTGATCGTCCCCCAGGTGTCGATCCGCGTACTGCTCGCACTCGCCCTGGGCGAGTTGGTCTTCAGCCAGATCACCTACACCGGCCGGTTCTGCGCCCAAGCCCTCGACCGACCGGCGAACGGTGCCCAGGTCGTCGCGACCGTATGGGCCCTCCGGCTCCTGGCGGCGATCGTCTACCTCGTCGCCACCCCCGACCCCACGCTCGCCGGATGGTCGTACTTCCACATGACTGCGAGCTTCGTGGGCGCGATGCTCACCGTCTTCGCGCTGAACCGCGTGTTGCACCTGCGCCCCCGCGTCGGTCTGGCACGGGCGCACGACATTCGCCGCGGCCTCGGGTTCTCGCTCACCATCGGCGCCAGCTACCTGAAGAACGACGCCGACAAGACGCTGCTCCTCACCTTCGCCAAGCCCGAGGCGGCCGGTCTATACAGCCTGGCGTACCGCGTCATCACGCCGCTGTACGTACCGGTGCGCGCCCTCGCGGACTCGACCTTCGCGCGGTTCTTCCGCGAGGGGAATCAGTCGGCGACCGACACGTATCGACTCGCTCGGCGCACCACGTTCATCGGCGGGGGGCTCACCCTCGCCGGGGGCATTGCGACCATGGCATGCGCACCGCTGTTGCCATGGCTCCTCGGCGAGAAGTGGGAACCCGCGGTCGTCGCAACGCAATGGCTCGCGTTCGTTCCGTTCCTCGTGGCGTTACAGATGTACGCCTTCAACGCGCTCATCGGTCTCGGACGGCAGAAGGAATGCCTGTTCGTCACCGTGGGAGCATCCGTCCTCAACATCGGCCTGAACCTCGTGCTGATCCCCCGCTACACCTGGAAGGGATCGACTGCGGCCACGATCACCGCCGAGATGATTTCGATCGCCGCATTGTGGGTACTGCTTCGTCGTGAGGTGCATCGTGCGCCGTCGGGTGAGCACCTACGAACGATCTGACGGCGTTCGGCGGCGACGTTCGATGCACGCCGCGTAGGCATCGACGACCTGCTCGACCGTGCCGATGTCGTGGGCGGAACACGCGGCGCGCAGGGTCGCGAGCGCCGCCGGATCGCCGACGAGCTCGGCCAGGCAGCGATGCCAGCAGGCGACGTCCTCAGTGGGGCAATACCGAGCAGCGTCGCCCATCACCTCGACGTTCTGACCAATGTCCGACAGCACCACGGGCAACCCGGCGGACACCGCGTCGAGCAAGGCCAGCGAGCGCCCTTCGGCACGCGACGGCATCGCGTAGAGGTCGGCCGCGCCGTAAAGCGCGAACACATCGGCCGGGGCGATGTGGCCGAGCATTCTCAGATTGACTTCGTTGTCGGCCGCAAGGGCGCGCAGCATCTCGGCGCGTGGGCCTTCACCGGCGAGCACCAACGTGGACCGGGGCACCCCGGCGAGCGCGCGCACCAGCACCTCGTGGTTCTTCTGATCGGTCAACGCGCCCACGGCGAGCACGACGAACTCGTCAGGGTCGAGGTCGAACCGCGCGCGTGCTGCGGCACCGTCGACCGGCTCCGGTATTTCGACCGCGTTCGGAATGACCTCGGTGCGGGCGCGGTAGCGACGCGGGAAGCGTCGGACCTCGTCGTGGATGGCGGTGCCCACGAAGACGATGTCGGTGTACAACCCGACGCTGCCCGCAAGCGCTTCGATGGGGCGGAACAGACGTCCGCTCACCCCGACGTTGATGTGGTGGATGATGATCCGCGACGGCACGCGCGCGACGAGTGCCGCCGTCGCACCCAACAGCCCGGCGACTTGCGTGTGCAGGATCACGGCCACTGGTCGCTCACGACGCAGCAGACGTAGCAGACGCCACCACACGGGGATCACCTGCCGCGGGCCTGGTCGGGCGTCGGCGAGCACCACGAAGTCGACGGTGTCTACGTTGGCCGCTGCACTGCGGTAGATGCCCACCGAAACCGGCTCGTACCCCCGCTCGGACAACCCCTTCGTGAGCTGTGCGGCGACCCTTTCGCCGCCACGGTTGGCCACGACGAAGAAGACCTGAACGACTCGACCCTTGCTCATGCGCGCGCCTGCTCTTGCGACGTGGCCATACCCGACGCAATTACGTCGACCGCTGCGGCGATCTCGTCGGCGGTCTTGCGGTGCACCCGCGCGGACCGGCCGTGGGGATCGGCGATCTCGTCGACGCGTCCGTCACCGAGGAACGCGGGGCCCGACCGGGCGATTGCCGCAGCGCGGAGCAGGGGCCTCACCCCGGCGATGGAAGGCTCGTGCTCGGCGGCGGTGAGCTCGAACACGAGTGCTCCGAACGCCTTCAAGGTGTGCACCTTCTCCTCGTTGCCGAACTTGAGCACGAGGTCCCGTGCGTGACGTCGCTCCATCGTGAGCACCAGATCGGCATCGTCCAGCAATTGTCGGGTAACGATGCGACTGCGATGCGGAGCGAGGTCGAGACCTCGCTCGCGCATGACCTTCGTGGCCGTGTCGCTCGCAGGATTGCCCTCGAAGAGAAAGCCCGCGCTCGACACGGTGAGCGCGACTCCACGGTCGACCGAAGCGGCGGCGAGCATCGCCGCGGCCATCGGCGAACGACAGATGTTGGCGGTGCACACGACCAGGATGCGCAGCGGACTCGGGGGGACCGGCGACACCGGCCAGAGGCTAACGCGGTCCGGCCGTCAACAGCTCGGCGAGCCGCTCAGCTGCCACGAACCTTGACGACGGAACCGAACGTGCGCAGGAGGATCTTTACGTCGCCGAGCAAGGTGACGTTGCGCACGTAGTCGAGGTCGATGTGCACGTTCTCGTGCAGCAACGAACTGCGGGAATCCGATACCTGCCACCGACCGGTTATCCCCGGACGCACAAGATGGCGCGGGTGATCGATGAGACCGTGGCGCATCGCGACCTGCACGAGCTCGGGACGGGGCCCGACGAGGCTCATGTGCCCACGGAGCACGTTGAACAGCTGCGGGAGCTCGTCGAGGCTCCACGTGCGGATAAATCGACCCACCGGCGTGTGACGAGGATCGCCGATGGTCTTGTGGCTGATCCGGCGATCCTGGCCGTCCCACTCGACCTCGACGATGTCTCGGGCCCGGCGGTCGTGGCACATCGAGCGAAACTTGACCATACGGAAGACGCGGCCGCCGCGACCGATGCGCTCCTGGAAGAACAAGACCTTGGAGCCCATGGTGAGGCGCACGGCGAGTGCGACGGTGGCGATCAACGGGGCCAGCACCACGAGGAGGATGCTCGCGGCGATGATGTCGAAGACACGTTTGAAGAAGCGGTCGTAGGGGCCGGCCTGGCGCACGAAGGTGCACATGCTCGGCCGTTCATCGACCCACTGCTCGGTGCGATACGTATCGAGGGAAAAGACATCGGCCAACCCTTTGGCAGACGTCGGGTTCGGGCCGCCGACGCCGCCCGCCCGTGCCGCCGATCCGCTGCGCCTTGCCATCGTCATTCGAGTTACCCGATTTCCGTTCGCCGCCGTGACACCGAGTTGATCGCCACTTTAGGTGACAAAAACCGCCTCGGTCGAGTCACCGTCAAGATCACTCTGCGCTGTCATGCGACTTCACGAAGTGGTCGTCCTTCTTGTTTATCGTAGAACCACCTATTTTCTCCATGAGTCAGAAGCCCTATCTTGCGCGACCGCAGAGCCGGAAAGGGTGAGCCTCATGCACCACGGAGCGTGAACCCTCGGTCACCAGAACGGATACGCCGGCCAGGGTGATCCTCCCGACCACGGAGCGCGCGCTCGCCAACTTCTTCGGCGGCGCGTCGAGATGGGATCTACTCGGCGCGTTGTTCAGAACGGAACGCGGCGACGCTGGCGGTCGAGCCAGCCGAGCAGCACGGCCATGGCCCGCGGATCCTGGCGCAGGTTGTGTCCCGCCCCCCGGATCACCCGAAGGTCGGCGGTGCCGTGGGCCTGGGCCAACGTGTGGGCATCCTGCACCGGCACGACCGAGTCCTCGCTGCCGTGCATGACCAGCAGGGCGCGGGGTGCGAGCTCGGCGACCATGCCCGAGGCGCGCAACGACTTGAGCGGCGCCGACCACTCCTCGAGCGACCGGGGGAAGTCAGACCCCCGAATGATCCCGATCGAGCGCGAGTGAAGCAGCAGCCGCCGGGGATGGCGAGACCAGTCGTCGAAGTCGGCCGGAGCGGCCACGGTGGCCACGCCCCGGATGCGGGGATCGCGCGCCCCCGCGCATACCGACAACGCGCCGCCGGTGCCGAAGCCAATCAACCACACGCCGTTCACGCGCTCGGAGCCGAGCAGGTGGTCGGTTGCGGCCAGCAGGTCAGCGAGCCAGCCGTCGAGCGAGAAGTCGCCTCCGGAGTCCGCAGTGCCGCGAAAGTTGAGCGACAAGGCCACCCAACCCATGTCGTTCGCGATGCGCGCCGCGAGGTCGGGGTGGGTGGTCGCCGCGGTGACGCCCCGATCGGGACCAGAGGGGTACCCCGGAGCGATGATGACCCCCGGGAGCCCGGTCCGACCGACACCGGTCGGGCGGGCCAGGTGGCCGGTGAGGCGCAGCCCGTGGGCATCGAATCCGTAGCTCGGCCGCGGCTCGGGCCTGCCCTTGACCGCCTTGCCCGGCTCGCTCGTACCCGGGTCGAGGGTGGCCCCGCTCACGAGGCAGGGTCCGAACACCCGAGTGCGCAAGACAGGCGCTGCATCGTCAGATCGAGCGGTGGCGATAGCCGCGGTTGCGGGCTTCGGCCAGGGTGTCGGGCCCGAAGGCCGCGTACTGCTCGCTTGCGATGAGCTCGTCGATGACCGAGGAGTCGATAACTGCGTCGAGGTCGTAGACGACCTGGGTGCGCTTGTCGCCGAGCCACTGGAAGTGCTCGAACCGCAGGGGACGCGACATATCTTTGGCTCCTTCGTTCGTTGGGCGCCACGATAACCCGCAGGCTGTTGATCGGGTCGGTCGTCAGGCCGGTCCGTCGGGGTCGGCTTCGACGCCGACGGCGCCGATCGAGCGCAGGTACTGCATCTGCAGATCGAGCACGCACACCACGTGCAGCGGGCTGATGTCGCTGCGCTCGGCGGCCGCGCGTTCCATCGCGTAGTCGACCGCGGCGTCCTCGTCGGCCACGACCTCGAGGTGATCGGCCGACACGGATTCACCGCCCAGCTCCGCCCCGTGGGGCCTAGCGAGGCCGATCGTCTCGAAGTAGTCGAGCTGCCACAGCAGCACGCTGCGAACATCGCCGTGGCTGATCTCGGCCGCGACCTCGTACGGGAGACGATCGGCGATCCAGTCGACCGCGTCGTCGAGTTGCAGCACCACCGGCGGAGGCTGCGCACCGGTGCGGTTGACTGCGCCACCGACCGCTATCGCCGCCGTGATGAACACGGCGACCCCGGCCAACACGAGCAGAACGTTCAACATCCGCGGCCTCGCGGCGTCGACAGCTTGGTGACCCGATGCCGCGCGATCAGATGCCGATGCGCTGAGCGAGCAATTCGCGATGGTACGTCGGGTCGCCGAAGAGCAGCTCGGAGCTCTTGGCCCGCTTGAAGTACAGGTGCGCCGGGTGCTCCCACGTGAACCCGATGCCGCCGTGGATCTGGATGTTCTCGGCCGACGCGTGGAAGTACGCCTCGGAGCAGTACGCCTTTGCCAGCGAGGCCACCGAGGGCAGCTCGTCGTTGAGCTCGGAGGCACACCAGCCGGCGTAATACGCCGCGGATTTGGCCGACTCGACTTCGAGCAACATGTCGGCGCACTTGTGCTTGATGGCCTGGAACGAACCGATGGGCCGTCCGAACTGCACGCGAACCTTGGCGTACTCGACCGCCATCTCGAGGCACTTCTGTGCGCCACCGACCTGCTCGGCGGCGAGCCCGACCGCCGCAAGGTCGAGCACCCGCTCGATCACGGCCCAGCCGGCGCCGTCGACGCCGATGAGCGTGGCCGGCGTGGCGGTGAACTCGAGACGAGCCTGCTTGCGGGTCTGGTCCATGGTCGCGAGCGGCGTGCGCACCAGGCCGGCTGCGTCGCCATCGACGGCGAACAACGACACGCCTGCGCCAGTACGGGCCGCGACCAGGACGAGGTCCGCGACGTGACCGTCGAGCACGTACATCTTGTGGCCGTCGATCGACCAGCCGCTGCCCGAAGGCGAGGCGGTGGCCGTGATGCCCGCTTCGTCCCAACGACCGTTGTCCTCGGTAAAGGCGAGCGTGGCGACGGTTTCGCCCGAGGCGATTCTCGGCAGGTGCGCGGCCTTCGCCGCGTCGTCACCCGAATGGATCAGCGTGTTCGCGGCGAGCACGACGGTCGAGAAGTAAGGCGCGCACAGCAGCGCCCGGCCCATTTCCTCGAGCACCACGATCAGCTCGACGTAGGAGAAGCCGGAACCACCGAACTCCTCGGGAACGATGAGCCCCTGGAGGCCCATCTGCTCGGCCATCTGGTTCCACACGGCGTCGTCGGAGCCCTTCTCGGTGGCCATGAGCTCGCGCACGGCGATCTCAGGCGACTTGTCCTCCAAGAAGTGCCGGACGATGCGGCGCAGTTCTTCTTGCTCCTCGCTGAAGGCAAAATTCACCGGGTAGCTCCTCGTGACACGGCGGGCACTCGCCCGGTCGCGGTATACGGATCGGGATCCTACGTGACCACGGAGGAGCCCGCCGAGAGGTCTAGCAGCAGCCGGGCGCAGCCACCCACCCGAGCCCTGTCTGCCCGGCGGGTCGCCAGGGCGAAATGGACCGGGCAACCCGGCGACGCGGCTGCGAGGTGACGCGTACGCTCAATCGTCATGGCCAACGCCCCCATCGTCACGGTGATGATCCCTGCGTTCAACGCAGGCGCGTACATCGGCGTGGCGATCTCGTCGTGCCAGCGCCAGACCCTCGGTGACATCGAGATCCTCGTCGTCGACGACGGCTCGACCGACGACACCGCTTCGGTCGTGCAGCGCTACACCGACGACTCCCGGGTCCGGCTCATCTCACTCGGGGCGAATCGCGGCGTCGCAGCGGCCCGCAACACCGCGCTCTTCCATGCCACCGGCACGTGGATCGCCACCCTCGACGCCGATGACTGGATGACCGACGACCGGCTCGAGGTACTCGTCGACGCGGCCGTCGCGGCCAACGCCGACCTTGCGCACGACGATCTGCCGCTCATCTATGAAGGCGAGACCGAGCCCTACTCGACGCTCGCCCGATCGACCGGGTCCGTCATCACCACGGTCACCGCGGTCAACCTCGACCGCCTGATCGATTGCGAGGTCGGAGGGCGCTCCGCGTACCGCCTCGGCCTCACACAACCGATCCTGCGACGCGCGTTCCTCGAGGCACACGGGATCCGCTACGACGAACGACTCAAGGTCGGCGAGGACTACCTGCTCTATCTCGAGTGCCTGCTCGCCGGCGCGACCTGGATACAGATCCCGTCAGGTCACTACTTTTATTTGCAACGACCGGCCTCGGCCTCGCGCACCCGCCAGGTGCCCACGCTCGAACGAAAGCTCGACGTCTGTGTCGAGGTCCTCGAGCGCCCGATGCTCACCCCAGCGCAAAGGGTGAGCCTGCAGCGCTATCACCGCAACCTGTCGTCGATCCTCGCATATCAGCGCGTGGTCGAGCCGGCGAAGGAGCGTCACCTCGGTGCGGCGGCGAGTGCGGCGATTCGCAACCCGCGATTCATCGGCCGGCTCGCGAAAGAACTGCCGGCCGTGGCCCGACGACGCTGGGCATACCACGCACGCCGCGATTCGCACGCGCTGGACATGCTTCGCTGAGCGACGCCCCGCCCGCTCTCGAGCTGCGCCGGTAGCGTCGCACTCGTGACTGACGCCCTGCCCGCGGATCGCCGACCGGTCGACGACACGAGCGTCCACACGCACGAGTTGCCGCCGACGCCCACTCGCGACCGGAACATCCCGGCGTCGGCGTGGATCGAAGCACCGGCGTTGCTGATCACCGCCGGCGACGACATCGGTACCCCACTCATCGCCTACAAGCGGCGCATCGGCGCGTGGTTGCTCTGGCGTGCCGGACCGGCCACCGGCGCCGATGCGCGATACGTGGCCATCGACGCGGACGACCTCACGCACTCGCACACGTTCCGGCTCTTCCCCGACGGCTCGGGCGAGGGAACCGGCCCGAGCGGTGCCCGCCACGTAAGGTTCCGCGCCTGGAAGGAAGACCTCCTGGGCCGCTGAGCCGAGGGTCCAACGGCCCCTCGAATTACTCCTACCGGCGTAGTGGTAATCGGTCTGTTGCGCGTAGAATTCCGGCCATGGCGACACCGCTGTTCGAGGTCCGCGATCTACACGTCAGCGCAGGAGACGTGCCCATATTGAAGGGCGTCGACCTCACGATCATGGCCGGCGAGGTCCACGCGCTGATGGGCCCGAACGGGGCCGGCAAATCAACGTTGGCCAACGCCCTCATGGGCAGCCCCGAGATCACCATCACACAGGGTTCGATCCACTTCCGCGGCGACGACATCACCTCGTGGGGCGCCGACATCCGCGGCAAGGCCGGTGTGTTCCTTGCGTTCCAGTACCCCCAGGAGATCCCCGGCGTCTCGGTCATCAACTTTCTGCGTCAGGCGCTGTCGGCTCGCAAGGGCATCGACCTGTCGATCCTCGAGCTCCGGCTCTCGATAATGGAGTGGATGAAGCGGCTCGGGCTCGACAGCTCCTTCGCCGACCGCTACCTGAACGAAGGGTTCTCGGGCGGCGAGAAGAAGCGCAATGAGATCCTCCAACTGGCCATCCTCGAGCCGGCCATGGCCATCCTCGACGAGACCGACAGCGGTCTCGACATCGACGCGTTGCGCATCGTTGCGCGCGGGGTTCAAGAAGTGCGGCAGGATCGTCCCGAGCTCGGCGTGCTCGCCATCACCCACTACCAACGATTGCTCGACGAGCTGGCACCCGACGTCGTCCACATCCTCGTCGACGGGCGCATCGTCGAAAGCGGCGGACTCGAGCTCGCCACACGGCTCGAGCTCGAGGGCTACGACTCCTGGCGGCGCGAGACCACACCATGACCGAGCAGCAGGCGAGGAACGAACGATGACTCTCGACGTGTCCGCCATCAAGAAAGACTTCCCGCTCCTCGAGCGCGACTTCAACGGCAAGCCGCTCGTCTACCTCGACTCCGCGGCCACGTCGCAGAAGCCGCGTGCCGTCATCGACGCAATGAGCGACTACTACGAGAATTACAACGCCAATACCCATCGCGGGGTGTTCGGCATCGCGGAGCAAGCCACCAACGCCATGGAGGGCGCACGCGAGAAGGTGCGCTCGTTCATCAACGCACCGTCCATCAACGAGATCATCTTCACCAGGAACGCCACGGAGTCGATCAACCTCGTGGCGCACAGCTGGGGGCGCGCCAACCTGCGCGCTGGCGATGTCGTCGTGCTCACCGAACTCGAGCACCACTCGAACATCGTGCCGTGGCAACAGATCCGCGAGGAACGCGGTATCGAGCTTCGCTACATCCCGGTCACCGACTCGGGCCACCTCGACCTCGACGATCTCGCGGCCACGGTCGATGGGGCGAAGCTCGTCAGCATCAGTGCGATGTCCAACGTGTTGGGCACGGTCACGCCCGTGCGCCACATCGCCGACATTGCTCACGCGGCAGGCGCTTTAGTGTGCGTCGACGCCTGCCAGTTCGTGCCCCACCTGCCGTGCGACGTCATCGCTCTCGGCGCCGACTTCGTTGCGTTCAGCGCCCACAAGATGTGCGGGCCTACCGGAGTTGGCGTGCTCTGGGGTCACGAGGCACTGCTCGACGCCATGCCCGCGTTCCTCGGCGGTGGCGGCATGATCCGCGACGTCACGCTCCAGGGCTTCAAGCCGGCCGAGCTGCCCTGGAAGTTCGAAGCAGGAACGCCAGCCATCGCCGAGATCATCGGCCTCGGTGCCGCAGTCGATTACCTCAGCGCGATCGGCATGCCGGCGGTTCGCCAACACGAGGTCGAGCTCGCGGCGTACACGCTTCGCACCCTCAAAGGCCGCTTCGGTGATGGCATCAAGATCTACGGTCCGTCCGAAGCGAGCGAACGCGGCGCGGTCTTCTCGTTCGGTTTCGGCGATCTGCACCCGCACGACATCTCGCAGGTGCTCGATGAGCACGGGGTGTGCGTCCGGGCCGGGCACCACTGCGCGAAGCCGCTGATGCGCAAGTTGGGCATCGGGGCCACCGCGCGTGCTTCGCTCTACCTCTACAACGACGAATCTGATGTCGATGCGCTCGCTGACGCGCTCGCCGCGGCCGCCGACTTCTTCGGACTCTGAGGCCGACACGTCCGACGGGCGAACGCCTCGCTCTATCCTTCGTCTTCTCTGAACCACAGGACGCCTGCCATGCCCGGACTCGAAGATCTCTACCGAGAAATCGTGCTCGATCACTACCGCAGCCCGCGCAACCGCGGGGAGCTGCCGGTGCCGCCATCGCATCGCGCCGAGGGCTTCAACCCGCTATGTGGCGACGAGATCGTGGTGTACGTCCAGGTCGACGGCGACACCATCACCGACGTCAAGATCGGAGGCCAGGGCTGTTCGATCAGCCAGTCTTCCGCCTCGATGATGTCGGCGGCGATCAAAGGCAAGACCATCCACGAGGCACGGGCACTCACGCGGGCCTTCAAATCGATGATGTCCATCCACGAGACCGCGCTCGAAGGTGACGACCCCGAGATGGCCGCGGCCAACCTGGCGGTGAAGCTCGGGGATCTCGAAGCGCTGCGCGGGGTGGCGCGGGTCCCGGTGCGCATCAAGTGCGCCACGCTCTCGTGGAACACGCTCGCACAGGGCCTCGACGAGGCCGAGGCCGAGGCCTAAGGCCAGATATCAGATCTCGCCGAGCGCCTTGTCGATCGCGGCGGCGAGCTCGAAATCGATCTCGGTGAGTCCCCCTGCATCGTGGTTGGTGACGTCGATGACGACCTTGCTCCACGAATTGGACCAGTCGGGGTGATGGTTCAACTTCTCGGCTACCAACGCGACCATCGTGAGGAAGCCCCACGCCTCGGTGAAGTCGCGGAACGTGAGCTCGCGGTGCAAGGTGGCCCCGTTGCGCTCCCAGCGCGGCATGCCAGGAAGCCATTCGATGATCTGATCCTCGGTGAGCAACGTTTTGCGATCGGCCATGGCCAGCACGTTACGCGAACGGGTCGGCAAACGGATCGTCTCCGAAGCCCGCGATGCTCACCGATGTCTCGACAGTGTCCCGCTCGATCCACTGGCTGTAGCCAGTACGCTCGAGCTCCTCGGCCAGCTCGAGGCCACCCGTGACCTGGATGGCGCCCTTCGCCAGCACGTGCACGAAGTCGGGGCGCAACTCGTCAAGAAGCCGCTTGTAGTGCGTGATCGCGAGCACGCCGAGCCCGGTCTCGTGAGTTGCCGCCTCGACCCTGCGACTACACAACCGCAGCGCGTCGACATCGAGGCCCGAATCGAGCTCGTCGAGTATCGCGAACTTGGGCTGTAGCACGGCGAGCTGAAGTGTCTCGTTGCGCTTCTTCTCGCCACCGGAGAAGTCGACGTTCAACGACCGATCAAGGAAACGAGTGTCGAACTCGATGCGCTCGGCCTCAGCCTCGAGTCGCGCCCGAAGTCCACCGTGGGGATGACCCGTGGCCACGAGCGCCTCGGTGAGCATCTCCTCGATCGAGACGCCCGGCACTTCGGTCGGGTATTGCATGGCCAAGAAGAGACCGGCATGCGCGCGCTCGTGCGGCTCGAGCACCAGCAGATCGACGCCGTCGAGCAGCACCGAACCTGCGGTGATCTCATAGCCCGGCTTTCCCATGAGCACGTGGGACAGCGTGGATTTGCCCGCGCCGTTGGGTCCCATGATCACGTGCACCTCACCAGAACGGATCACGAGGTCGAGGCCGCGCAAGATCTCCTTGCCCCGCACCGAAGCGTGCAAACCCGAGATGACCAGTTCGCTCACGGCAACACCACTTTCACCTGGTCGTCCTCGATCACGACTTCGTACACCGGCGTCGGACGCGTGGCCGGCAACGTCAACGCTTCACCGTCGGTGAGACTGAACAGCGCACCGTGCTTCCAGCACTCGATGGTGCGCTCCTCGCAATCGACCTCGCCGTCGGACAGCAAGAAGTCGGCGTGCGTGCATACATTGCCCAACGCGAAATACGAGTCGTCGATTCGCACCAGCGCGATTCGATGGCCCTCGACCTCGAATCGGTCAGCAGTACCCGGATACAACGAGTCGTACGCGCACAGCGCCACCTTGCGGCTCATCGCACACTCTCGCCTTCTGGCGGCTGACGCCGCACCGTGCGGCTCATCGCACACTCTCGCCTTCTGGCGGCTGACGCCGCGCCGTGCGGCTCATCGCACACTCTCGCCTTCTGGCGGCTGACGCCGCGCCGTGCGGCTCATCGCACACTCTCGCCTTCTGGCGGCTGACGCCGCGCCGTGCGGCTCATCGCACACCTTCATGAGCGTCGAGCTTCGCCGCGATGGAGCCGGCCAGCGCGACACGCGCCTCGGGCACCGGGAGGCGGGCCAGCACTTCGTCGAAGAACCCGGCCACCACCAAGCGCTCGGCCACCTGCGGCGGCACACCTCGGCTCTCGAGGTAGAACCGTTGATCGGCGTCGATCGGGCTGACGGCCGACTCGTGTTTGCATCGCACGTCGTTGTTCTCGATCTCGAGGTTGGGCACCGACTCGGCCCAGGCCTGCTCCGACAGCTTTATGTTGCGGTTCGTCTGCAACGCGTTGGTACCCCGGGCGTTCTTTCGCACGCGGATGAGGCCCGTGTACACCGAGGCCGACTTATCGTCGACAACGCCCTTGAACAGCAAGGTGCTCGACGTATCGGGCGCTGCGTGGTCCTGGAAGGTGCGGAAGTCGAGCATCTGCTCGCCGCTGCCGAAGTACAACGAGGTCAGCATCCCCGTGGCGCCACGGCCGATGAGGCGGCAATCGGTGCGCACGCGGGCGTAATCGCCCCCGAGTCCGGCGGCCGACACGTGCACCGTCGAGGAGGCCTCGGCACGGGCGACGACCGAACCGAGCTGCCACGTGCTTGCGCCAAGCTGCTGCACACCCAAATAGCCGACACGGGCAGTGGGCGATGCCACGATCTCGACGATAGGCACCACGAGAGCGGTGCTCTCGCCACTGCGGAAGACCTCGAGCACGCGAACGTCGGCGTCGTCATGGGCCAGCACCACGAGGCGCGGGAACACGGCCGCGCCTCCCCGTGCCACATGATGCTCGATTACCACCGGCCGCTCGACGGTGACACCGCGCGGCACCACGATGGCGATGGGTTCGCGGGCGAACGCATCGTTCATGAGCGCAAACACGTCGGTGGGCTCGGTCATGACGGAGCCCAGGAGCAGGTCGGCACCAGGAGCATGGATCAGGCGGCCGACGTACACACCGGCTGCGGCAAGTGCGGGGTCGATCTCGGAGTCGACGAGGAACCCGTCGACGAGCACCAACCGGGCTGCCGGTGACGCGACCGACGAGGCGGCAACGTGGCGATCGGCCGGTGCCTCGGCGACCGTGGCGTAGCGCTCAAGGTCGAGCTCGCCGATACGGCTGTAGCGCCAGACCTCCTCCTCCTTCGAGGGGAGCGGCGACGCGGCGAACGCCTCGGCGGCGGCAATGCGACGAGCGAGGAGCCAGGACGGCCCACCGAGCGCAGCGGCAGTGTCAGGGGTGAACGTCGGCGAACTCATACGGGAATTGATCCTACCGCCGTAGGAGAAATTCGGACCGAGTTGAAGACCTGGGCCGGTGGGGGTCAGTCGGACTTGCGGCGCCGACCGAACCAACGACCGAGCCGGCCGCGAACCACTCCTGCGCCACCGCGGCGATAGCGATCAGCATCGACCTCGGCACGGATCCGGGGCCCAGCCTCGTTCACGATGTCTTCGGCCTCGTCGAGCAGCTGGGCGATCGACGGGTCCTCGCCCAGGCCCTTGGGCTCGGGCGGGGTCGGCGGCCTGATCAGCGACCCGTGATGCCAGTTCACGTCAGCGAGACGGGGCGTGTACGCCGCGCAGTTGTCGGGGCAGCGCCACGGAGCCTCAGGCGCGAGGTCGAGATCGCACTTGCGGACGGTCTCACCGTTCGCATACGTACGGCTCTCGAAGAACTTGCACTCCTCACGCATCGGCATAGGCCACATTCTGCACGCGAGAACGCCCCTCGGGACGCGCCGGCGGTTGTCAGGCAAAATGCGGCATGACCTGTTCGGCGAAGATCGCCAGCTCGTCGAGCTCATAGGGCGGGCGAAGCGCGACGATGATCCAGTCCGCGCCGGCGGCCACGTACTGCCCGACCTTGTCGGTGATCTGTGCGACCGACCCGGCGAGCGCAGCTGGCTTCTGCTGGTCGGCTGTCGCGCCGTAGCGGAACTGCATAACCTCGTCGACCTTGTCTTCGTCGGCGACGATGAGCGGAACGCTTGCTGCAACTGCGAAGTTCGCCGGGTCGGGAGTGATGTCGCGCAACATCATGACGCGGTCGGCGAACTCGGATGGGCCGAGGAAGTTGGCGTTCCATCCGTCGCCTACCTCGGCGGCGACCCGCAGCGCTTTGGGCCCGGCCGCGCCGATCCAGATGCGCGGCGAGGTCTGCACCGGCTTCGGATCGCACCGGGCGTTGCGGAGCCGATAGAACTCGCCGTCATAGTCCGTCGTGTCGTTGACCCACAGCGACCGAATCACCTCGACCGATTCACGCAGGCGCCGCAAGCGGACCGGGGTGGGCTCCCAGGGCAGCCCGTAGTCCTCGAACTCGGCCTGCAGCCACCCGCCGCCCATGCCGACCTCGAGGCGCCCGTTCGACAGGTGGTCGATCGTGACGAACGCGTTGGCCATCACCGCGGGGTGTCGATAGCCCGCGGCGTACACCAGGCAACCCACGCGGGGCCGCGACGTGAGTGCGGCCAACGCGGCGTGGGTGGCGAGCGCCTCGAACGAACCAGCTTTCGGCGCGCGCATCGTATAAAAGTGGTCCTGACCGCTGATCCACTCGAAACCGAGCTGCTCGACTCGGGCCCACGTGGCCCGCAGCTCATCCATCTGGACCATCGCGGTCGAAACCTGTACACCGAAGTGCGTCATGCCGGTCTCCTCACCCTGGGTGGGCGACCGTAATCCGCGCTAGCCGACGCTGCCTTCCATCTGCAGCTCGATGAGCCGGCTCCACTCGACCGCGTACTCCATGGGCAACGTGCGGGTGATCGGCTCGATGAACCCGTTCACAATCATGCCCATGGCCTGCTGCTGGGACAGGCCTCGGCTCATCAGGTAGAAGAGCTGGTCGTCGGCGATCTTCGAGACGGTGGCCTCGTGCCCGATGATCGCGTCGCGCGAACCGACTTCCATGTAGGGGTACGTGTCGCTCGTGGACTGATCGTCGAGGATGAGGGCGTCGCACTGGACGTGGCTCTTGCACCCGTAGGCATCTGGTTCGACGCGCACGAGGCCTCGATAGCTGGTGCGGCCACCGTCCTTGGAGATCGACTTCGACACGATCTTCGACGTGGTCTCGGGTGCCGCGTGGGTCATCTTGGCGCCGGCGTCTTGGTGTTGGCCGGGGCCGGCGTAGGCGACAGACAGCACCTCGCCTGAAGCCTTCGGCCCGACGAGCACGATTGCGGGGTACTTCATGGTGAGGCGCGACCCGATGTTGCCGTCGATCCACTCCATGTGGCCTTCGGCCTCAACGCGAGCGCGCTTGGTGACCAGGTTGAACACGTTGTTCGACCAGTTCTGGATGGTCGTGTAGGTCACGCGAGCCGAAGGTTTGACGATGATCTCGACCACGGCGGAGTGCAACGAGTCGGTGGTGTACACCGGCGCGGAGCAACCTTCGATGTAGTGAACCTCGCTGCCCTCGTCGGCGATGATGAGAGTGCGTTCGAACTGGCCCATGTTCTCGGCGTTGATACGGAAGTACGCCTGCAGGGGCATCGGCACCTTGACCCCGGGCGGCACATAGATGAATGAGCCACCTGACCACACGGCCGAGTTGAGCGCGGAGAACTTGTTGTCGTTCGGCGGGATGACCCGACCGAAGTACGCCTTGACGATCTCGGGGTACTCGCGCAGCGCGGTATCCATGTCGCAGAAAATGATGCCGAGCTTCTCGAGGTCTTCGCGGTTGCGGTGGAAGACGACCTCGGACTCGAACTGTGCCGTGACGCCCGCGAGGTACTTGCGCTCTGCCTCGGGGATGCCCAGCCGCTCGTAGGTGTTCTTGATCGCGTCGGGGAGGTCTTCCCACTTGTCGACCTGCCCCTGCGTGGGCTTGATGTAATAGAAGATGTCGTCGAAGAAGATCTCGGACATGTCGCCACCCCAGTTCGGCATGGGGCGCTTCAGGAAGTGGCGGTACGACTTCAGGCGAAAGTCGCGCATCCACTGCGGCTCACCCTTCATCCACGAGATCTCGTTGATGATGTTCTCGTCGAGCCCGCGCTTGGGCTTGTAGACGTAGTCGACCTCGTCGTTCCAACCGAGCTTGTAGCGACCGAGGTCCAGACCGAGATCCGTGGATGCCATGTTGGTAAGGGACATGGTGTGCTCCGGTGAGTCGAGGGTGGTGGATTTCTCCTACGTGGATAGTAACAAACCCCTCCCACCGAGCCACCCGCCGACCCGACGTTCTCCCGGCATCGGCCGGTTATTTTCCACCCGGTGGCACGCTCAGCCGACGAGGGCGGGTGCCAGCTCGCGCCAGGCCGGCGCAGGATCGGGTGATCCGACCACTTGGATGCACACGTGGTCCGCCCCCGCCGCATGGTGCTCGCGCAAACGGGACGCGATCTGATCGACGGTGCCGTAAGCGACCAGGGCATCGATCAGCTTGTCGCTCCCCCGCTCGACGAAGTCGTCATCGCCGAAACCGAGGCGGCGCAGGTTGTTCACGTAGTTCGGTAGACCGAGGTAGGTCGACAGGTGGACCCGGCCGGCCTCGCGGGCCAGCGCAACGTCGGTAGTGAACGCCACGGCGTGCTCGACCGCGACGAGCTTGTCGGGGCCGACGATGGCCCGGGCCTCCGCGGTGTGCTCCGGGGTGACGTTGTAGGGGTGGATGCCATCGGTCGCCGTCGCGGCCAGGGCGGTCATCTTGGGGCCGAGCGCCCCGATGCATCGCCTCGTCGGCGAGGTCGGGGCCGCACCGAGGTACAACGCCTTGTCCATCGCTTCGAGGTAGGCGCGCATCGTCTTGACCGGCGAGCCGTACTCATGGCCACGCATGCCCTCGACCATCGGCGCGTGCGACACACCGAGACCGAGCAGGAAACGATCGGGGAAGGCCTCGGTGAGCGTCTTGTGGGCCTGCGTCATGGCCATCGCGTCGCGCGCGTAAATGCTTGCGATGCCCGTGGCGAGCGTGATGCGCGACGTGCCCGAGAGCAACAGCGCACTGTGCACGAGCGGGTCCTTGCCGACGGCCTCCGGGATCCAGATCGCGCCGTAGCCGAGCGACTCGACCTCGGCCGCCAGTTCTCGCGCCTGCGTGTTCGGGCGTTGGTCGAACGCGAACGTCCACACGCCGAATGAGCCGATGTCCATTGGTCCCCCTCGATCAGTCGACGCGACGCATCGTCGCTCGATAACGCTTGCCCCGTTGCACGTAATTCTCGGCGTCGCGCATGTTCTGTTCGTAACTCGATGCGTCGTGGCGGATCTTGGCCGGCACCCCGAGTGCCATGGCGTTCGGCGGAACGATCATGCGATTCGTGACGACGGCATTCGCGCCGACGAGCGCGCCGCGGGACACGACCGCTTCGTGCAGGACCACCGACGACGTACCGATGAGCGCGCCGTCCTCGACCGTGCAACCTTCGAGGTGCGCGAGGTGGCCGATGGTGCAGTTGTCGCCGACCACCGTGCGGTAGATATCGGTGTTGTGCAGCACTGCACCGTCCTGCACCGAGGTACGGGCACCAATCTCGATTCCCGCGCCGTCGCCGCGCAGCACGGCATGCGCCCACACCGTCGATTCCGCGCCGATGCGCACGCGACCGATCAGCACCGCTTCGGGATGGACGAACGCGGTCGGGTCGATGTCGGGCGTCTCGTCACCCAAGGCGTAGATAGGCACGACGCCTCAGACCTCGTACCGGCCGTAGCCGCCGCGATAGAACACGAGCGGGCCCGTCGAGTCGGCCGAATCGAGGTCGCGCACCCGGCCGACGACGATGTCGTGATCGCCCCCCGGGAGAACGGTTTCGATGTCGCAGTCGATCCACGCCAGCACACCATCGATCAGCGGGGACCCCGTCTGCTTCGTGCGGGTCCACGTGATCGACGCGAACTTGTCGGGCTCCCTGCTCGCGAACACGCGGCAAACGTGCTCCTGACTGGCGGCGAGGATGTTGACGCAGAACGAACCGGCGGCGCGGATCTTCGGCCAGCTCGACGACTGACTACCCGGGCAGAAGAGTACGAGCGGCGGATCGAGCGACAACGACGAGAACGAACCGACGGCGAGGCCCACCGGATCACCATCGTTGATCGCAGTGATGACCGTGACGCCCGTCGGGAAGTGCCCGAGGACTTGGCGATACTGAGCTGCATCGAACGGCGGCGTGGGCGAGTTCACGGATTGCTCCCTCTCTGTACCGAGTGGTACCAGCGATCCCCGGTGGGGCCGGGGCGCAGGCTACCCAACGAGGTGCCCCGTGGCGTGCCGATCGTGCGGCGGAGCGCTCTGCTCACCCGAGTCGGATCCGGAGGCCTTCCGACGCGGCGAACACCTCGGCCACCCCAAGCTCGGCGGCCCATTCCTTGGCCTCGGCCACGAGCATGTCGACCTCGTCATCCTCGTGGGCCGGGTCGTGATGGAACAGCGCGAGACGCTTGCACCCCGACTGGCGGGCCACCTCGATCGCGTACCGAACGGTGCAGTGGCCCCACGAGCTGCGCTCGGCGAACTCGTCGGGGGTGTACTGGGCGTCGTGGATGAGCAGGTCGACATCGCGGCACAGCTCGAGCGCTTCGGGCGCCACGTAACCCTCGTCGCCGACCGGCTGCTGATGGTCGCTCAAATACGCGACCGAGGCGCCGGCCCATTCGATGCGATAGCCGTTCGTCGTTCCGACGTGCGGCACCGCACGCGTGAGCACCGTGGCGTTGCCGACGGGGAACGTCTCGTCGAGCACATCAACGAAGCGGATGTCGCCGGTGAGGTCCTTGCAGTGGATTGGGAAGTACGGCGGACGCATGAACTTCGCGAACGACTCGCCGATCGAGAGACCGTCGTGGGGCGGTCCGTAGATCGACAGCGACGCTCCCTTGCGGTTGATGGGCATGAAGAAGGGCAAGCCCTGCACATGATCCCAGTGCAGGTGCGTGACGAGTGCATGTCCGACGAACGGACCCGACGATGGGTCCATCGCCTCGCCCCAATAGCGGAGACCGGTACCGAGATCGAGCACGATCGGCGGTTCGCCCGCGACTTCGAGTGCGACACACGCGGTGTTGCCGCCGTACCGCTGGTTGGCTGGGCTTGCACACGGCGTCGAGCCGCGGACGCCGTAGAACGTGACCTCGAGCACCGGATCCCCTCGTGAGCCATGAACCCTCGCGACCATGGCAGCTGCGCGGCACAAGCCCCTGGACAGTACGACAGCTGTGCGAAAAGGTGAACTACCTGTGACTGAATTCGCTCCATGCGGCACGCATGCTCATGGGAGCAAACTGCGGCACGCATGCTCATGGGAGCAAACCGCGGCACGCATGCTCATGGGAGCAAACCGCGGCACGCATGCTCACGGGAGCAAATAGGTCTCCTCGGCGTACATCGCCAGCCCGTCGGTCACCACCGTTGCGGCAACGCGGCCGGCACGCACGGCATCGTCGGGCCATCCCATGACGACCGCAAGGTCGGCGCCATGGACCGGCCCGCGCCGCAGGGCGTCGACCAACCGGCCGCGCCCTTGACGATCGGATCCGGCAAAGGGGGACTGCGGGGCGCTCACGCCGGCCGAGCCGATCGCCGGATCGACACCCTCGCCTTGCCAGACACACGTGCCCCGCACCGGACACCCGCCGCAGCACGGCGCGCGCTTGGTGCACACGAGCGCGCCGAGATCGAGCATCGCCTGGTTCCACCACCATCCGCGGCCCGGCGGCACCAACGCATCGGCGAGGGCCTGTGCCTCTCGGGCGCGGAGCGACCGCCCGTGCTGGCGAGCGAGTACGCGCGCCACGTTGGTGTCGAGTACCGCGGCGTCGTGCTCGAACGCGAACGCCAAGATTGCGCGGGCGGTGTAAGGCCCGACGCCCGGCAGCGCGAGCAGCGCCGCGAGCGAGGCCGGAAATGTTCCCTCGTGATCACGGACGACCGCGTGCGCCGCGGCGTGCAGGAGGACCGCCCGACGGTTGTAGCCGAGTCCGGACCAAGCATCAACGATCGCGCCCACGGGAGCCGAGGCAGCCGCCGACACGTCGGGGAACCGTTCGAGAAACGCGACGTACTTCGGAAGAACGCGTGCCACCTGGGTCTGCTGCAGCATCGTCTCGCTGACGAGGATTGCCCACGGGTCGCGTGTGTCTCGCCACGGCATGGAGCGCGGCAATGATGCCGCCCAGGATTCGAGCGCGCCTTGAAACGTCACCGCCGTCAGTTGTAGGGCTGACTGCCGGTGTGCATGTGGCTGTTGAGGTTGTTCTTGAACTGCACCTCGATGAACCGGTCGGTGAAGTGCCACTCGCCTTCGATGCACGCCCACTCGTCGACGTAGCGGCCCGCCACCAGCAGCGCGAACGGCGCATCGGTTCCAGGGATCTGCTGCGCCACGGTGTACATCGTGGTGGAACGTGCGGTGCCGGTGGCGAGATCGATATCGACGACGACGTTGTCGTACATCTCGCGCGTGGCGCGTCCCTTGCCCGGATAGGTGATGTTGGTGCGGGCGTATTGCGCGGTGATCTCGGCCTGCCCCGTGAAGACCTTGCGTCCGATCATGTCGGCGCCGAACGTCGCGTGCCGCAACAGCGAGCCGACCATCTCGAAGTCGCCGCCCTCGAGGGCATAGCCCATGCGGTAGATCTTCTGCTCGATCTCGCGATGCGCGAGCAGAAGATCGACCTTCGCTGCCAGGCCCGACACGTCGTCGATATCAGTCATATGCCTCACGCTAGCCCTGCCCGGCACACGTTTTCTGTGGCGTGTGCGGTCACGTAGCCTCCCCTCATGCCCTCGATCGATCTCGCCGAAGCCGCCGTCGCCGTGCATGTAGCCGCCCAGACCGTCGACGCCGGTCTCGCGTCGATTCGGTCGGTCGACGAAGATCAGGTCCTGGCCTACGACGTCGCGCACGCCGCCTCGGCGGTGGCCACGGCACGTGTACTTCTCGACTACGGGACGCGCGGCGATCTCGAGGCACGCCTTGCGTGCGCGTTCATCGCCGACGCGATCCACGACATCGCCACGCGCGTGCTCGGACGCGAGGAACTGTGGGGCGTCGGCCGCGGCGCGCTCGACCCCGCCCATCAGTTCGTCAGCACGTACCGCGCACCCTCGTTCGTCGCGTCCCTCGCGGGTGTCGACGGGCCGCGACACCTCGACGACTTCTTCGAGCTGGTGCGCGACTCGTTCCGCCGCTTCTCCGACGACAAGATCAAGCCTGTTGCCGAACACGTGCACCGCACCAACGCCGACGTTCCGGAATCGATCTTGTCGGGGCTGGCGGATCTCGGCGGATTCGGCCTCTCGATACCCGAGGAGTATGGCGGCGGGGCCATCGGCGAGGCGAACGACTACCTCGCGATGGTCATCGCGACCGAGGAGCTCTCACGCGGCTCGCTGGGCATCGGCGGTTCGCTCATAACGCGCCCCGAGATCCTCACGAGAGCGCTCGTGCGCGGCGGGACCCCCGAGCAGAAGTCGCACTGGCTCCCGCAGCTCGCCAGTGGCGAAACGCTCGTCGCCGTGGCGGTCACCGAGCCCGACTACGGCAGCGACGTCGCGGGCGTGCGCGTCTCTGCGGTACGCGACGCGAACGGCTGGCGTATCAACGGAACCAAGACGTGGTGCACGTTCGCGGCGCGCGCCGATGTGCTGATGCTGCTCGCGCGCACCGACCCCTCGACCACGAACCACAAGGGCTTGTCGTGCTTCATCGTGCCCAAGCCGCCCGGGGACGGTCACGGATTCTCGTTCGCGCAGCAACCGGGCGACGACGGAGGCGCACCTGGTGGGGGTGCGATGCAAGGTCGAGCGATCGACACCATCGGCTATCGCGGCATGCACTCCTACGAGATCGCGTTCGACAACTGGTGGGTCTCGAGCGACAACCTCATCGGGAACGAGGCGGGCATCGGCCGCGGCTTCTACTTGCAGATGGAAGGATTCGAGAACGGCCGGTTGCAGACCGCAGCGCGCGCGGTCGGCCTGATGCAAGCGGCATACGAAGCAGCATGCGCCTACGCCGCCGATCGTGTGGTCTTCGGCAAGGCCATCGCCGAGTTCGAGCTCACCCGCGCCAAGCTCGGCCGCATGGCGTTCCTCATCACCGCGGCGCGCCAGTTCGCGTACCACGTGTCGGATCTCATGTCGCGAGGCGAGGGAATGCTCGAGGCTTCGATGGTGAAGGCCTACGTTTGTCGCGCCGCCGAATGGGTCACCCGCGAAGCGCTGCAGATCCATGGCGGCATGGGCTACGCCGAGGAGTACGCGGTAAGCCGCTACTACGTCGATGCACGCGTGCTGTCGATCTTCGAGGGCGCCGACGAGACGCTCTGCCTCAAGGTCATCGCACGCCGGCTGCTCGACGCCCGCCAGTAGTCCCCACCCACCCCGCCGACATCGCGCGCAGCCACACGAGCGGTGGGTCAGTGCGATCTCAGTCGATGTCTCTGCGGTCCTTCATGAGCTCTGGGGCGACCGGACACGTGACGTCGCGCAGGGCCACCGCCGCATCGCGTACGCCGGCACTGCCGATAACGACATCGACGAGGTCGGCCGGCAGGCGTTCGTTGTCCTGATGCCACGGCTCGTTGTCGAGACCGGCCCGTTCGACGAGCGCCGCATACATGTTGGCGGGGAGCAGGCGCCCGACACCCATCCCGAGCCACACGGGGACCTCGAGCCGCCGGGCGATGACCGCGGCGGCGTAGGAGCCCGAGACCGCGAGCACCTCGGTGGGGCAGGCCGCCGACGCCTCGAGGATCACCAGATCGCTCGCAGCAATGGCCTGCGCCATACCTTCGACGGGGACGTCGTCGCAGTCGACGTCGGCCTGCATGAGTCGCGCTACGAACCCCGAGCCCTCGCGGCGGACATCGACGACGAGCACGCGGAGGTCGCCCCGGCGGAGCAACGCCTCGCCTACCAGGTCGGGCCAGCCGATCACGCACACCGACGAGTTGGCGGGCACCGCAAACTCAAGCTCACGCACGGTGGAGTCATCGGCGAGCTCCGCGAGGACCCGCTCGATCTCGACTGCGGGATCGGGTGCGGTGAGCAACCGCGCACCGAGCCACCACAGGGGCGCGATCGCCGGCTGGCGGTCGATCATGCGGCGACACGCGGTGACGAGCGCGTGCGGCTCGCGGACGAACGACCGCATGGCCGACGCGCTCTCTCGCACGGCGAGTGCGTGGGACACACCGCTCGCCCGGGCCACGTAGCGAAGCCGTTCGATGGGGTGCACGCCTCGACGCTACCGGTTGCGTCGAGGCGTGCAGAGGGACCGCCCAGTTCGTCCCACACGATGGCCGGTGCGCTACGGTTCGCGGTCGTGGCAACGGCACCTTCGATTGACGTGGAGCTCGCGTCAGTTCGCGGCGAAGCGCGTCCCTTCGGGAATTGGCTCACGACGTTCCCGCTCGTCCTGGTCGTCGTCGATCCATACACCCATGAGAGCGCGTGGATCCTCAAGACGGCGCAGCGCGTCCTCGAGAACTACGCCGGTGCCGATTGCCGCGTTGCGTTCCTGGCCACCGCCGACGCGGCCGGATCGTTGCAGTTCCTCGGGTCGCTGGCCGACGAGTTCCTCGCCTTCGCTGATCCCGATCGGGCGGTCGTCAAGAGCCTTTCGCTCACCGTGCTTCCTGCCCTCGTCGTCGTGCGCCAGGATGGCTCGCTGCTCGGCGCAGCCGAAGGATGGGTACCCGAGGAGTGGCGGGCGCTGTGCGAGGACCTGACCCGGCTCACGAGCTGGTCACGCCCGAACGTGCCCGCCGCGGGTGACCCGCCTGCCTATCCGGGCACGCCGACCGCGGGCTGAACCCGCGCCCCGAAACACGCCCAGCTGCCACATGAGCGACTGCGATCACGGAACGACCCGGTTGGTTCGTTTTGCTCGCCGCCTGGCCTATGCATTGCGCGAAACGGGAGCCTGACCCAGTCCCATCGATCGGATGCGGCAACGACGCCCGCCCGATCGGAGTGACCCCGGCAAGAAACTGGCACTACCCACGCGGTGGGGTTCCCCGTCCCCTCCGCTCACGGTGACCGCCGCGACCCGGCGCTGACCGCCACATCGGCGTGAGGAACGGCCCACCCGGAATCCGGATGGTGCCGGTGGCGACGAAGCCCAAGCGCTCGTAGAACGCCACGTTGCGGACATTGGAGGACTCGAGGTAGGCCCCGACCCCGAGCTCGTCGGCCTCGGCGAGCACTGGCGTGAGTACCCGAAGCGCGCTCCCCTGGCCTTGCGCCCCGGGCCGGGTGCCGACCGCCGCCAGGTACCAGTGCCGCTCGTCGCGGGGATGGGCGGCCGGTATCACCGCGAGCCCACGAAGCTTCTCGTGGGCTTGCGCCTCACCCAGCAACGACACGAGCAACGCCGGAAAGTCGCGCTGCGCATCGTCGCCGACCGGATCGGGCCCGTACCAGAGCGCGGCCGAGTGACGGTCGTCGGTGGCGAGGACACGAGCGTGGCCGGGGCGGTGGACGAGCATCCAGGTCCACCATGTGCCCAAGAGCTCCGGGCGGGTCAAGGGGTCGTCGAATATCCAACCCATGAGTGGGTCATCGACGAACGCTGCGGTGAGGGTCGCGATTGCCTCGCGATCGGACTCAGTCATCGAGGCCGGCCGCGCGGCGCCGATCGCCAAACCCGCGGAAGCGGCGGATCACCGCGAAGAGGTAGAGCACGCCAAACGCGGCGATCACCGCGCCACCGAAGCTCGACCAGGTGATCGCGAGCACGATCCCCACGATCGCCACCACGATGCCGAGCAATCCATCGACGAGGATCACCCGCCGCCAGTTCGGTGCCATCGCCGCTGGGCTGTCATTGGGGTCATAGCCCTTCATGTGATCTCCGTCAGTGGTTTCGGTTCGTGGTTTGACGTTCTTGGTCGATTCTTGGCGAGCGATGCACGGTCGGGTCGGCACGCTCGGGCCTACCGTCCGGATATGGCCTTCGATTCGCTCCTCAATCTGCCCGCGCATCCACTGCTCGTGCACATTCCCGTCGTGTGCATCCCACTCGCTTCGATCGGGGCCGTCGCGATCGCGCTCCGCCCCAGGTGGCGTAGCGCCTACGGTCCGATCGTGGTGGTGCTCGCGGCGATCGGGGCCGTCGGCGCGCAGCTGGCCACCATGTCGGGCGAGTCGTTGCAGGAGTCCAGACGCCTTCGCACCATCGGTGATCACGGCGACTACGGCGAGCTCGCCCGCAACCTCACGCTCGTCCTGTTCGCGCTGGTGGCGGTGCTCTATGCCGTCGACCGCTGGAAGGCGCACCCCCGCATGAGGCGCGTACCGACGTGGGCGACGTTGGCGATCGCAGTGCTCGCGATCGCCGGAGCGGCAGGATCCACCGGCTCCGTCGTGCTCGCCGGTCATTCGGGCGCCAAGCTGGTCTGGAAGGAGCAGACGACCGCGCTCGGGCGTTAGCCCACATGAGCACCCGGCGACGGAGCCAGGACGAGCGCTGGCGCGTCCAGCCGCGCGTAGCGCCCCCAAGCAGCGAGATGAGCTGCGACGACGAAGAACTCGAAGAACACGTGAAGCCAGAAGAAACACACCCCGATCCGATGCATCCGGGCACAAACCGGGAGGCGGTCCTGCGTTGCCTGCTGCGCTGTCAGGCCCGGAGGGGTTTCCGCAGGTCATCGCAGTGCAGGTGCATTCCTCAAGACTTGAGTAGGAACTCGGTGTCGTTGTCGCCGAGGATCAGCTCCATCTCGACGCGCAACTGCTCGTGCGCGGCGAGTCCGGGGTCGGCATCGACCAACGCGAACGCCGCCTCGCGGGCACGCTCGACCCAGTCGCGATCTCGACGAAGCGATGCGAGTCGTAGATCGTTACGACCTTTCTGACGTTCGCCCATGATCGTTCCCTCGCCCCGCAGGTCGAGATCGATCTCGGCCAGCTCGAATCCGTCAGTGGTGCGCACCAGCGCCTCGAGGCGAGCCTCGCCGTCGGGCGTGTTCGCCTCACCGACCAGTCGGCAATAGGAGATGTGCACGCCGCGGCCGACGCGGCCGCGCAACTGGTGAAGCTGGGCAATGCCGAAGCGGGCCGCATCGAGGATGACCATCACCGTCGCGTTGGGTACATCGACGCCGACTTCGATGACCGTGGTCGCGACGAGCACCTCAAGCTCGCGCTCGCGGAACGCCCGCATCGTCTGCTCCTTGTCCGCCGACGGCATGCGGCCGTGCAGTAGGCCCAAGCGGAGCGATGCCAACTCGCCGTGCGCGAGCTCGTCGTAGGTCTCCTGCGCGCTGCGTACCTCGAGGGTCTCGCTCTCATCGATGAGCGGGCACACGATGTAGGCCTGTCGGCCGGCTGCGACCTCGTCGCGCACGAGCTGCCACACGGCGGCCTCGTCCGCCTCGGTGCGGGACCACTGGGTTTCGATGGGGGTACGCCCCGGTGGGAGCTCGTCGAGCACCGAGACGTCGAGATCGCCGTAGACGGTCATGGCGGCCGTGCGCGGGATCGGGGTCGCCGTCATGACCAACACGTCGGGCGCAGCATCGTTCGCACTCTTGTCGCGGAGCGCAGCCCGCTGCTCGACGCCGAAGCGATGCTGCTCGTCGATGACGACCACACCGAGCGAGCGGAACGCCACGCTGTCCTGGATGAGCGCATGCGTGCCCACGAGCAGGTCGACCGCACCGCTCGCCAGATCAGCGGCGAGCCGTTTGCGTTCGGACTGCGTGGTGCGGTTCGTCAACAGCTCGACGCGAACCGGACGCTCGCCGAGCAGCGTCGCGTCGTCGGGGATGATCAGGTCGGCGACGAGCGCTCGTATGCCGATGTAGTGCTGCTCGGCCAGAACCTCGGTCGGGGCCATCAACGCGCCCTGGTAGCGGCCCTGCACGCCGACGAGCAAGGCGCTCAACGCGACGAGCGTCTTGCCGGCACCGACGTCGCCCTGCAGCAGCCGGTGCATAGGCACGGGCTTCGCGAGATCGGCGTCGATCTCGGCGATGGCCCGCTGCTGCGCGCCGGTGAGGGCGAACGGCAGGTTCGCGTGGAAGCGCTGGACGAGCCCACGGCCGGAGTCGTGCGGGATGCCCTGCGACACCGCCTCGAGCGCCCGCTTTCGCAGCACCAGCGCGAGCTGCACGCGAAGCAGTTCGTCGAACACGAGCCGCTTGCGCGCCTCGACCATCTGGCCCATCGACTCGGGCGCGTGGATGCCGAGGATCGCGTCACTGCGCGTCACGAGCCGATACTGCGAGCGAACGTCAGCGGGAACAGGGTCGGCGATACCGCGCGACGCGGAGCGCCGCAGCACCTCCTCGACGGCGCCGCCGATCTCCCACGTGACGACGCCCGCCTTCTCGGACTGCGGGTACACCGGCACGATGCGCCCAGTCTTGTCGCCGACGAGGTCGACCACCGGGTTCGTCATCTGGCGCGCGTTGCGGAAGATGTCGACCTTGCCGAAGAACACCGCTTCGGTGCCCGGTTGCAGCTGGCGTTCGCGCCACGGCTGATTGAAGAACGTACACGTGAGCTGGGCGGTGCGATCACGAACCGTGACCGTGGTAAGCGTGCGGCGGTTCTTGGTCTTCCGGCTCGAGACGCGCTCGACCCGCGCGAGCACCATTGCTTCCTCCCCCGGTACGAGATCGGTGATCGACGCTTCGTTGGTGCGGTCGATGTAGCGACGCGGGTAGTGCATCAACAGATCGAGCACGTTGTCGATGCCCAACGCGGCGAACGCCTTCTCGCGCTTTTCCCCGACGCCCTTGAGGCGCGTGATCGGCATGCGGGCGAAGGCCGCCAGCGTGAGCGGTGCTTCAGCCGCGGCACCCTGCTCGTCGGGCGAGCTCATTCCACCCCGAAGTAGTAGGGGTAGAGCGGCTGACCACCGTGATGCACCTCGACATCGACCTCGGGGTGCTCGCCTTCGAGCCAGGCTTCGATCTCGGCCGTCTGCTCGGCTGTCGCGTCGAGCCCCGTGATGATGGTGACGATCTCGTGATCGCCGTCGACGAGGCGGGCGAGAAGGCCTACGGACGCGCCGGTGACGGACTGGGAGATGACGGCGATGCCCTCGCTGTCGATGCCGAGATAGTCGCCGGCGTGCACGGGGCCAGCAGCGCTGTTCGCGTCGCGGACCGCCTGTGTGACCTCACCCGCGACCACGGCGGCTGCCGCGCGAGCCATGGCGGTGGCGTTCTCGTCGACGGTGGCCTCGGGGTCGTAGTCGACGAGCGAGGCAAGCGCCTCGGCCACGTTGCGGGTGGGGACAACACTGACCGTCTTGGTGGTGTGCGCGCCGACCTGCAAGGCCACCGGGATGATGTTCTTGTTGTTCGGCAGGATCACCACGCCGTCGGCCGGGCACCCCTCGACCGCTTCGAGAAGCTCCGCGGTGGACGGGTTCATCGACTGGCCGCCCGTGACGATCTCGTGCACGCCGAGTGATCGGAACAGCGCGATGACGCCGGCGCCGACTCCGACGGCGACCACACCGGTGGTGACCCGCTCGGCGAGAGTCGCCGGCGCAGCGGCGGCTGCATCGCGGACCCACGCACGCTCCTCGACCTCGTCGAGCAGGTCGGTGACCCTGATCTTGCTCGGTCGACCGGCGACGATGCCGGCCTCGATGGCGGCCCCGATGTCGTGGGTGTGGATATGGCAGTTGTAGAGGCCGTTGCCCCCCACCACGACGATGGAATCGCCGATGCGCATCCACGCATCCTTGAACTCGGCGACGGCCGAGTCGTCGGCGTGCAGGAAGTACATGACCTCGTACCGAAGCGACGCGATGTCGCCCGCGTTCGACGAGGTCACGAGCGGCAAGTCGTCGGTGCCCGTGGGATCGGCCTCGGGCATCGGACGGCCGTCGATCACCGTGAGCAGCGCATCGAAGAACAGGAGCAGGCCGGCCCCACCCGCGTCGACCACGCCGGCGTCGCGCAGCACTGCGAGGAGGTCAGGGGTCGATGCGAGCGTCTCGCGGCCCTGTCGAACCGCCTCGGTGGCGATGCCCAACAGGTCGGCGCCGGAATCGGCGGCGCGAACGGCGGCCCCGGCGATCTCGCGGATGACGGTGAGGATGGTCCCTTCCACCGGGCGCATCACCGCCCCGTAGGCCGCGACGGCTGCAGCGTCGAGCGAGCGGGCCAGGAGGGCCGCATCGACGACGGGCTGCGCCCGGATCACCTCGCACATCCCGCGGATGATCTGGCTGAGGATGACGCCCGAATTGCCACGCGCCCCCATGAGCGAGCCGTGGGCCAGTGCATCGCACAACTCGGCCATGGTGCCCGGCCCGGCGCGTTCGACCTCAGCCATCACCGACGTGAGGGTGAGCGACATGTTTGTGCCGGTGTCGCCGTCGGGGACCGGGTAGACGTTCAGCCGGTTGATGCCGGCGCGGTGCTCGGCCAGCCCACCGGCGAAGGTAGCGAACACGGCGCGCAGCGCGTCGACGTCGAGGCAGGCACGCGTTTCGGGCACGCCGCGATGGTAATGGCCACCGGCGGACGATTCGTGACCCGGGCGACACCGGGAGGTGACGGACGTTCCCGACCGAGATTGGTAGGCGGGACTTCTCCCTGTACCCTTGGCTCCTGCCGGTGGCGCCGGTGGATGTTGCTCCGGATCTTGTCGGACGCACCGGGCGCCTAGGCCCCGTCCGAGTTCTCGAGGTAGTCCGTCATGGCATCGGTGTGCGAAATCTGTGGGAAGAAGCCGAACTTCGGCATGTCGTTGTCGCACTCCCATCGGCGCACCAAGCGCCGTTGGAACCCGAACATCCAACGCGTGCGCGCGTTGGTCTCCGGTTCCCCCAAGCGGGTCAACGCCTGCACGGGTTGCATCAAGTCGGGCAAGGTAGTGAAGGCCGTCCGCTGAGGACGGGCCGTCCAATGAGGACGAACCGGGGGGTATCACGATGCAAGGTGTGATCAAGTCGTACGACCCCATCACCCACGATGGCGTCGTGGTCTCCGACACCGACTTCGCCGACTACGAACTGGCCGCCGATGCGCTGGTCGGCTCGATCTTTCGCATGCTTCGCCAAGGTCAGCGCGTGTTGTTCCAAGTCGACGAGCACGGTCACGCCACGGCACTCCGCCTAGGCTCCGAAGTCGACATGGGCATGCCCGACATTCCGAGCCTGCGCTGAACTTGCGGCCGTTCGGCCCTATCGCCGGCCCATTCAGTTTCGCACCTTTGCCCAATTCCCCGTTGGCCTCCCCGGAGACAGGATGAGCGCTCACACAACCAATCGCAAGTTGCAGGAGTGGGTCGACGAATGGACGTCGATCCTGACCCCGGACACCGTGTACTGGTGCGACGGCTCCGCAGAAGAATACGACCAGTTGTGCGCCCAGCTCGTCGAGTCGGGCACCTTCGAGCGCCTCGACAACGAGAAGCGGCCGAACAGCTATCTGGCCCTGTCCGACCCGGCCGACGTCGCCCGGGTCGAGGATCGCACGTTCATCGCCTGCGAGAACGAGGTCGACGCCGGCTTTACGAACAACTGGCGTGAACCAGGCGCGCTCCGCGACGAGATGCTCACCCTGTACCGCGGCGCCATGAGAGGCCGCACCCTTTTCGTGGTGCCCTTCTCAATGGGCCCGCTTGGGTCCAACATCTCCCACATCGGCGTCGAGCTCACCGACTCCGCCTACGTGGCCGTGTCCATGCGCACCATGACCCGCATGGGCCAGCCCGCGCTCGACGTGCTCGGCGATTCGCCCGACTTCGTGCCTTGCGTGCACTCGGTAGGTGCGCCCGTCTCACCCGGTCAGGCCGATGTCGCGTGGCCGTGCAATCCCGACAACAAGTACATCGCGCACTTCCCCGAGACCCGCGAGATCTGGTCCTTCGGCTCGGGCTACGGCGGCAACGCCCTGCTCGGTAAGAAGTGCTTCGCCCTGCGCATCGCGTCAAGCATGGCCCGCGACCACGGCTGGCTCGCCGAGCACATGCTCATCCTCGGCATCACGCCCCCCCAGGGCGAGAAGAAGTACATCGCGGCGGCGTTCCCCTCCGCGTGCGGCAAGACCAACATGGCCATGCTCATCCCCACGCTTCCCGGTTGGACCGTCGAGACCATCGGCGACGACATCGCATGGATGAAGTTCGGCGACGATGGCCGCCTCTACGCCATCAACCCCGAGGCCGGCTTCTTCGGCGTCGCCCCCGGCACCTCCGACAAGACCAATCGCAACGCCATGGAAACCCTGTGGGGCAACGCGATCTACACCAACGTCGCGAAGACGCCCGATGGCGACGTGTGGTGGGAAGAGATGACCGACGAGAAGCCGCCGCGGCTCACCGACTGGCGCGGTCAGCCCTGGACCCCCGAGTCCACTACATCGGCATCGCACCCGAACGCACGGTTCACCGTCCCGGCGTCGCAGTGCCCGTCGATCGCCCCCGAGTGGCAGGACCCACACGGCGTGCCGATCTCGGCCATCTTGTTCGGCGGCCGACGCGCCACGAACGTCCCGCTCGTCACCCAGGCCCGCGACTGGAACCACGGCGTGTTCCTCGGCTCGATCATGTCCTCCGAGAAGACCGCGGCGGCCGCCGGCACAGTCGGCGAGGTGCGCTTCGATCCATTCGCGATGCTGCCGTTCTGTGGCTACAACGTCGGCGACTACCTCGCCCACTGGCTGGATGTCGGCGCCAAGGCCGATCCGGCGAAGCTGCCCCAGATGTTCTGGGTCAACTGGTTCCGCAAGGACGAGAACGGCAAGTTCCTGTGGCCGGGCTACGGCGACAACTCCCGAGTGCTCAAGTGGGTGCTCGAGCGGGTCGTCGGCACCGGCGAGGCCACCGAAACCACCATCGGCCTCGTCCCGACGGTCGGTGCGATCGATCGCACCGGGCTCGACATCGACGATGCCACCATGGCTCGTCTTGTCGAGGTCGACGATCTGTCGTGGCAACGTGAGGTCGAGCTCATCGAGGCGCACTTCGCATCCATCGGCGAGCGCCTCCCGGCCGAAATGTCCACCCAGCTCGACGCCCTCAGCAAGCGACTCGCCGGCTGACGCCCGTGTTTACACTCGCCGGGTGAGCATCAGCGGATACATCCTCATCCAGACCGAGGTCGGCACCGCGGCGAGCGTCGCCGAAGAGATCCGCAAGCTACCGGGCGTCGTCGCCGCCGATGACGTGATCGGTCCCTACGACGTCATCACGCAGTGTCACGCCGAATCGATCGATGAGCTCGGTCGGCTCGTCGCCGGCCGCATGCAGATGATCGCCGGAGTCACGCGCACCACTACCTGCATCGTGGTACATCTCTGAGGGTTCGCCCGCGGCCGCGGGCGGTTCGACGAGCTGCACGGGGACCCGAGTGCCGTGTCGCCATGCGCCCGGCATCACCAAGATCGCTGCGGTAGGGCAGAGCCACGAGATGCTCGATCAGGTCGTGGCGGTTTTCGTGATGAAGGCGCCGGACGCGCTCGACGACGACACACCCACGACGCAGATCATCCAGTTGCGCCGCCAACGCCTCGCTGACTTCAGCGAACCTCGCGCGGTCTACGTTGTCGACCAGTTGCCCGGCGCCACGCTCGACAAGGTGGCGAAGAGCGAGCTGCGCGAGATGGCCGACGAGCGGAGAGCCCCATGAGTCGAGAAACAGGAGCCGGTGCAGCTGCGGTGCCCGCCGGGCCGATGCACCTACCGGCGAGCGCGCAAGTCGTGCGCTACAACGTCTTGCCCGGAGGTGAAACCGACGGAACACGACGCGGCGTCGCCAATGGGTTCGCCACCACGAGCGCCATGGTGAACGTGCTCGAGATGCCGCCCGGACAGAGCAGTCCCAAGCGCCAGTTCACCGGCGACCACGTGCTGTACCAGTTGGCCGGGACGGTCGAGTGGGACGTCGAGGGCGTGATCCATCGACTCGCACCGGGCGACATGCTCTACTTCCCCCCGAACACTACGTACTCGTTCGCGAACGTCGGCGCCGACCTGGCACGCTTCATCGACGTCGCCGGCAAGGTCGACGACTGGCCGCCCCGCATGAAGTACGAGGACGGCACCGAGATCTCCTCCGGGACACTGAACCAACTCTTCAACTGATCCGCTCGCCGGGCGGAGCCAACCTCGGGCACCATTGAGCCACGCGCCCGCGACCGAACCGGCGGCCGGTCGGCATCGGCCAGGCACTGCGAACGCGGCTGGTGCCCTGGTTTTTCGCGCGCAACCGCTCCCTCGCTACCGCCACCGCTGTTGACCGGGACGACCCAGCGGCCGTACGGTCGGCGACGGGGTGTCTGATGGGCGACGACAAAGGTCCGATCGATGCGGCCGAGCTGGCCCGTGTGCGGTGGCCGGCCCTGCTCGAACGGTTGGGCGGGCTCGGGGCCGAGCTCACGCGGCCGCCCTACCCCACCGGCGAGCGCGCCGCTGTCGACGGCATCCGCTACCTGTCGCGCATCGTCGCGCTGGGCCTGCAATGGTGCGTCGAGTTCGGAGACCCCGACTTCCCGGCCTTCTACCGGCACGACGATGACGTCACGAAGTGGGGCGGCCCGAACGTCGACAACACCTACGTGCGCGCCCGCGTCCGCGGCGACGCGGTGTATCGACTCACGGGCAATGGTGCGACGACCCACGGGTTTGTGATCTCCACCCACGAGGGCGACATGCATCTCGAGCAGTACGGCGTCTACGCCGAGCGCTGGCACGACGATCTGCGTCGCGAACCGAACGGCGACTTCACGCTCACGATCGGCGGTCCCGAGCGCACCGGCAATTGGATGCCCTTGCACCCCAACACCACCAACGTGACCATCCGGCAGTACTTCGACGACTGGGCACAGCACATCCCAGGCACGTTCCGCATCGAACGCGTCGGCGCCGAAGGCGCGCCGCCGCCGCTCGATGCAGCGCAACTCGCGGGGAGGCTCGACGACGCGACCGCGTGGATCGAAGCGTCGCTGCGCTATTGGAACCGGTACATCGACGCAGCCCTCGAGCGCTGCGGCTTCAACAACATCGTCGCGCCCGGTTCGGTGGCTGGAGGGTCGAACGGCATCGCGTACGGCTCAGGGTTCGCTGACCTCGGCCCGCGCGAAGCGATGATCATCGAGGGCGACGCGCCCGACGCGTGGACGTGGAACTTCATGCTCTACAACTTGGGATGGTTCGAGTCGCTCGACTTCGCGAATCGCACGACGAGCCTCAACCGCACCCAGCTCCACATCGACGACGACGGGCGCTACCGCATCGTGGTTGCGCACGAGGATCCGGGCGTGCAGAACTGGCTCGACACGACAGGGCTGAGCCAGGCAATGGTGGCCTATCGCTTCATCCGCACGACGAACAGTCCGGTACCGCATTGCACCGTCGTACCGATCGACGCCGTGCGTGCGGCGCTGCCGGCAACCACGCCGCCGTTCAGCGCGGCCGACCGTGCGGCGCAGATCGCGGTGCGCCAACAGCACGTGGCCCGACGCTTTCGGAACTGATCAGGTCTTGCCGACGAGCATCGCCCGGATGCCGAGCCCCATCAAGAACAGCCCGCCACCGCCGTAGAGCAGGTAGCGGTACTTCTCGAGCTGATGGCGGTAGCTGTAGATGATGGCCACCGCGAAGATCGCGACGAAACCGTAAAACATGTGGAACTGCGGCGCCTTGAGCTTCTGGTGCGACACCATCGTAACGCCGATCGTGACCTGAACGAAGATCGACAGCTGGGCCACGAGCGTGAACCACCACAGCGCCCGAGAACGCACTGCGGGCCACTGGTGTGCGGCAAGCGCCCAGAGACCGGCGAGCCCGTTGCCGATGATGACGAACCACGCGAACGATTCGTGGAACTCGAGCACGGTGGTGGCGAACATGTCAGGACTGCGGGGTGGCTGCGGTCGCGATCTCGTAGGACCACAGCTCGGCGGTCATGGACAGCGGGCGTTCGCCGGCCGGCGCCCCACCCTCGGCACCGGGATGCGCCCCACCCTCGGCACCGGGATGCGCCCCACCCTCGGCACCGGGATGCGCCCCACCCGGCTGCACGCCACGATGGCCGTGCGCGAACGAGGGCGATGCCAGCCATGCATCGAAGGTCTCCTGGTCGGCCCAGCGCGACACGACGAGCCACGTGGTGCGATCGTCGGTGGGGCGGAGCAACTCGAAGCCCTCGAAGCCGGCCTGCGAATCGACGGCCCCGATGCGGGCCGCGAACCGGCGGGCGACTTCCTCGCCGTGCTCAGCCGGAACAGTGATTGCGTTGATCTTGATGACGGTCACTTGTGGAACACCTTACTCTCCCCGGTCGACCAGGTGCGGCCGTTGGATGAACGCTACCTTCGCCCTCGGGATGAAGGTCTCACCGGCGAGCGATGTAGGCGCTCACCGAGGGGTTTGGTAGGCGTGTGCATCAGGGCTCAACGCAGCTGGCCCCGGAGCACCAGAACGGGCATTCTGGACGCGGGTCGTCTGTTGTGTTCGCAGGCTGGCCGGGTCTAGGTAACGGCTTGATCCGCAGCGCGAAGTGTTGTGTGTGAGCGTTGGACGGAGCGGAGGCCCTGGTGACTTGTCGAGATGTGTCGGGTGACTCGTGAAGATCGTCCGTCGGTTATGCGGTGTGGTTTGCGTAACGATCGGCGCGTCGATGGCGCTGACCGCGTGTGGCGATCCATCATCGACCGACAACGCTGGTTCTGGAGTAGAGGCGACTACCTCGTCGGCGGTTGCAGGACCGTCAACGTCCACCACCGTGACAACAACGACGTCGTTCGACGGAATCGCGACTACACAAGCGCCGCGCTCGTCGACTACTGAACGAACTACCACGACAAGACCATCGGCGACCATCGCCGATTGCCCGGCGGACCTCGTGGCGCAGGTGCGATCGCGTATCGGTGCTGAGTACATCGGGGGATCGACGCCGGTAGAAGGTGGGCGCGAAGCCGGCGGCAACGGCGCCGTAGGCGCACTGGTCCATGAGTACAGAGACTGCCGGATGTTGACGATGAACGTGCCCGTCCGATACGAAGGCAATCACCAGGTCTGGCGACTGGTCGAGTTTGTGGCGTTGCCTGCGCTGCATGGCTCGGAGTTCGTCCATCTGCAGTGCTTCACCAAAGAGTCGGTGGATCAAACCGAGCCGGGGGACGGGTTCGTGTACGCAGCGGTCGCGGACTCCAGCGATCCCACGCCGGGCTCCATGCGCGCAATTCTTGCTTGGCGGGTCTTGCCGGAGCGCGGTTTCGAATCTGTCGCACCCAGTACGGTCCGCTGTCAGCGGGGTGATCCCGAGTAGTCGGACGACAGCCAGCCGGAGCTGCCGATCTGGCCTGTCCCGGCCCAGCGCCATTGCTCAGCGAGAACAGTGATTCGCGTTGATCTTGATGACGGTCATGGGACCATCGTCGTCGGCGCGACCCACGACGCGCAACGCGGCACCGCAAGATGCCAGGGATACCTCACGGCCGGCGACCGAGCTTCGCGAACGCGAACGACATGAGATCATCGAGGGGCATGGCTCGCCCACGGATGACCCCACGAGCGATCACCGCAGTGATGTCGTCATAGGTGGCCCCTCGTTCGACGATGACGCATGCGTCCTTGCCGTCGAGCGGCTCCTCGCCGTCGAGCACCAGCACCCCATCGACGAAGGTCGCGTCAACCAAGCCGACGAGGGGGTATCCGTCACGACCAGCGATCGAGTACGCCACGGGAGCGCCGCCCTCCAGTACCTCGCCGAGAAAGGCCGCTCGCTCGGCTGCACCCAACTCGAGATCGGGTCGCTCGCTCATCGCTCCCACCGGACCGAGCGGGCGACGATGCGGAAGAGGCAGCGCTTGCCCTCCACCAGGCGTTGCACGGTGCGCGCTGCCTGGTCGGGTGACACGAAGCCATCGGTGCGCACCATCGACGGGAACATGGGTGCGGCCTCGGCCTGATCGACCATCTGCGCGTCACCGGTGACCGCGAGTGCGCGGTCGCCGTGCACGACGAGCAGCCCGACCCGGGCATCGCGCACCAGCACCCGAGCCTTGGCGCTCGAGCGATACGTGTTGAAGTACACGTACGCGTCGTCACGCCAGAGCGGGGTCATCGGCCAGCCGGTCAACGACCCGTCGCGGCGGTTCGCGAACAGGAACGAACGCATCGCGCGCGCGAGGTGCGCTCGATGGTCGTCGTCGAACGCTGGGTCGCTCACGCGTGCCCGGCAGGATCGTGGGCCGCAGCAAGTCGAGCGCGATGCTCGCGCACGTCGTAGTTGCGAAAGGCCGGCCACTTGTACGCGAGCAGCCACACGCCGGCCACCGACGCGGCACCACCCACGAAGATCGATGTGTTCACCGTGGTGAGCGCCGCGACCGCGCCGGCCTCGAAATCGCCAAGTTGAGGACCCGCGGCCCACACGCTCATCCCGACGCCCATGATGCGTCCCATCATCTCGGGCGGCGTTCCGGTCTGAAGGATCGACATGCGAAACACACCGGAGATCGAGTCACCGACCCCAGCGAGCGCGAGCACCGCGAAGCTCAGGATGAACGGACCGGTGAACGCGAACATCGCGATCGCCACGCCCCAAAGGGTGATCGCCCAGATCACCCCGACGCCGTGGTGATGAATGCGAGCGGTCCAACCGCTGGTGATAGCGCTCAGCAACATCCCCGCGGGCACCGCGGCGAGAAGTCCGCCCAGCGCGGTTGGGTTGTCGTGGTAACGCTCGGCAACCACCAGCGTCATGAGCACCGACGGATAGCCGAACACCATCGCGATGATGTCGGCGAGGAACGACGCCATGAGCTCGCCGCGGCTACGGATGTACACGAGCCCTTCGACGATGTTCGCGAGGGTTCGGCCTTGCACATCGACGCGCGGCAACGTGCCGGCCGCCACGATGAGCACCAGCGCGACGACCACGCTGACCATGTCGAGGAGGAACGCCCACCCCACCCCCGAGGTACCAATGACGATCCCGGCGAGCAGCGGCCCGCCGACGAACGAGATATTGAACGACACCTGATCAAGCGCAGCGGCGGAACCCAAGAGCTCTTGGCGCACGAGCAGACGAGACAGCGACATGCGCGCCGGCCCGGCGATCGCCTGCTGCGTCGCCTTGCATACGGCCATCAGGTAGATGAGACCCAGATGGGGGTGGTCGGCGAACGCGTTCACGGCCAACGCCCCCGAGGTCACGATGCCGACGAGATTGCTCAACACGAGGATCGTGCGGCGGTCGTGCTGGTCGGCGATGGCCCCGCCGAAGGTCGATAGCACCAGCAGCGGTACCGCGTAGCAGAGGCCGATCAACGCAAGCTTTCCGGCGTTCTGGTCGGTGAGGTCTTTGACCTGCCACACCATTGCGATCGTCGTGAAGCGACTACCGATGCCCGACATCAAGCTGCCGAACCAGATGAACCGGAACGTGCGCGACTCGGCCAGTGGCCGGAGATCGATGCCTATCCGCTTGCGGGCGGTGCTACCAGGGACGTCTGCCGAAGCCATCGCGGCCCATATTCACACAACGAGGCCGCCCGGGCTTCTTTCACCGCGGGCGACCAACGTGAGCGTCCCGTCGACGTCGACGCGCATCTCGGTCACGGAGGCATGCGCCGGCAGCCAGGAGAGCACCGCATCGTCGCCCTGGGAGAACCCGGTGACCGCGTTGATGACCACCGCGTGGGTGGTGATGACCGTGTCCTCGCGACACGAGCGCACCGCCGCCACAATTGCGTCGCGCCATGCCCGCTGCTCGTCCCCGAGTTCGGCAAAGGTACCGGCGAGTGCGACCCGCAGCCATGCTCGTCGGTCCCCCGAGTCAACGTGGCCCGACGGCAGCTCGCGATAGGTGGAGTCGACCCGCGCGGCGACCGACCAGGCGGCCTCGATCGGCGCAGCGGTCTCGCGGGCCCGGCGCAGCGGGCTGCTCACGAGCAAGGCGGGCGAGAGTCGGGCGAGGAGCGCGGCCTGATCATGCCCTCGCGCGCTCAGCCCGGGGTCGACGCCGATGGCCTCGGCCGGTTCACCGTGGCGCACGAGCCAAACGCTGGCGGACATCACGCTCACCCGAAGATGTCGTCGAGGAATGCGCCGCCGTTGCGCTCGCGCCCGATCTCGATGAACCACTCCGAGCCGAAGGCCTGCATGAAGTACTCCTGCGACATCTGTAGGAAGAACGAGTCGGGGGCGATCTGGCTGGCGTGGGCCAACATCGCCTCGCGTTTGCGGTCGATGTAGTCGTTTACGTCGATCGAGTGCGTGATCATCGACTCGGGCGAACCCATCTCGTCCATGTTCATCGCACGGCGACGATTCTCGAAGTCGCCGTCCTCGTCGCCCGGGAACCCGCCCGACTTCATCTGCCGCAACATGGCGTCGCGGTTCATGGTCATCTCGAACACCTTGGACACACCGGCGAGTTCGGCGGCCCGGACGCCGACGCGGTGCACCTGAACGTGATCCGGGTGTCCGTATCCGCCGTGGTCGTCGTAGACGCAGATCAGGTCGGCGTCCTCCTCGCGGAGGATCGCCGCGAGGCGTCCGGCGGCGACGTCGAGGTCGGCCTGCCAGAACGCGCGCTCATCGTCGTTGGTGGGCTCGCCGATCATGCCGGAGTCGCGATAGCCCAGGAACTCGACGCGCTCGGCGCCCAGGATCTCGGCCGAACGATAGGACTCCTCGACCCGCCGCTGCCAGAGCTCCTCGCCTTCGCGGAGCACACCGGGCACCGGCTCGCCGAGCTCGCCACGGGTCGCAAGGACGAGCACTACGCGATGACCCGCGGCGTGGGCCCGGGCCATGGTCCCGCCCGAAGCGATCGCCTCGTCGTCAGGGTGTGCATGGAAGAACACTGCGGTTGCCACAAGCGCCGAGGCTATCGACGGGCTTTCGCGACGCGAGCCGACGACTCAGGACGCGTTCTGCGACACGTGGGAGGTGATGGCCGAGATGACCTGTTGCCAGACTTGTATGGGCAGGTCGTGGGCCAGTCCCTCAATCTCCATGAACTGGGCACCGGGCACGAGCGATGCAAGACGTTGACCGCCGTCCATCGCGATGAGCGGATCGAGGGTGCCGTGCATCACCAACGTGGGCACGTTGAGCGTGCGCAGCGCTTCTTCGCGCTCGGGGGCTTGCAGGATCGCGAGGTACTGACGCGCGGACCCACCCGGCGTGAACGCTCGGTCGTACGCGACGCGAAACTGTTCGCGGATGAGGTCCTCGTCGAACCAGGACGGGCTCGCCCAGACACGCCGGTTCGCGACGTCGCGCTCGAACGATTCCTCGCGATCTTCGGTGACGGGCCGCGAGATCGCGGCGAGCGCTTCGTCCGACGGCGTGCCGTGGTCCCAGTTGCCGGTGCTCGTACTGAGCACCGTCATCGACGCCACGCGGTCGGGGTGCTCGATCGACATGACCTGCGCGATCATGCCGCCGAGCGAGTGACCGAAGAGGTGTACGCGCGCCACGCCGAGCGCATCGAGCACCGCCAGCGCATCGCCGGCCATGTCATGGAGCGTGTAGCCGTCGCGATCGGTGACGACCGAACTGAGCCCGCAATCGCGATTGTCGAACCGGATCACGAAGAACCCGCGGTCGATGAGGCTCGCGCAGAACTCGTCCTGCCAGGTCACGAGCTGGTTGCCGAGCCCCGCGATCAGCAGCAGCGGCGGATCCTCGGGGTAACCGATCGTGTCGTAGCAGATGCGGATTTCGCCGTTGGCGGCGAAGGACATAGCGACCTCCTCGATCACTACGAAGGTATCCAAGTTGGGCAGGCCCACGTCGCGCCCTGGCGCGCCGAACGCTGGCCGGCGCCGCGCCTCGATCACATGCGGCGAAGGAGGTCGGTCTTCGTGGCCTGGAACTCGTCCTCGGTGAGGGTGCCCGCCCGGCGCAACCGATCGAGGTGCTCGATCTGTTCGGGGATGGATGGTCCGGTGTTGGTCGGCCCGTGCGGCACGTGCGAGGCGAACGTCTGGCCCATCTGCACCATGCGCCGCTTCTCGAAGTTCTCTTTCTGACGGTAGATCTCGTGCTGCACCATGCTGGGTTTGCGGATGTCGGAGAAGGTCTCCCGGCCGCCTTCGCCCGCGGACTCGATGCCCAGATCGCCGGCCCCGATGATCCGTTCGAAGAACGACTGGTTGAAGAAGACCGTGTTGATCCGGTCGAGCGGGATCTCGATACCCTTCTTCGCCACCACGCCACGGCGGGCGATGAGCCGTTCGTTCGTCACCACGAAGTTCGTACTGGTCCAGCGGGCGTAGCGCTGCACGAAGTGACCGACGGCCACGAGGATGCCGACGGCCACAAGCAAGCCGAGCGCCTTCCATGCGGTGTTGTCGGCACCCCCCAACCACACGTAGAGCCCTGCGATGAGCGCGATCGCGAGGTAAGCGCCGGCTGGCACGAGGAACCACACGTGGGGACGAAGGTCGAGGACCATCTCTTCGTCGTCGGTCAGGAGCTCTTTCGGAAACGACACCGGGCCATGATAGTCAGGCCCTTGTCGCTCGCCGGGGCTGGCGATCAGCGGGGGCTACGCTCGCGCCAGTGACCATCGCCGAACCACGACCAGACACAGTGGGTCGGTTCACGGCGTTACGGGTCCGGAACTTCCGGTTGTTCTTCCTCGGCCAGTTCGTGTCCGTCATCGGCAACTGGATGCAGACGGTGGCGCTGGCCGCGCTGGTGCTCGACCACCTCGACCGCGGCGGCACCGTGCTCGGGCTGGTCACCGCGATGCTATACACACCGGTGATCGTGCTCGGCCCGCTCGGCGGGCTCGCCACCGACCGGTTCTCGAAGTGGCGGATCGTCCTCACGACGCAGATCTCGTTCGCTGTCGTCGTCGGGCTGCTCGGCGTGCTCGTGATCACCGATCGCGTGACGCTCATGTCGGTGATGATCCTGGCCGCCGCACAAGGAGCGATCAACGCGTTCGACAACCCGGCCCGACAGACCCTCGTTCACGAGATGGTCGGCGGTGAATTGCTCACCAACGCAGTGGGGCTGAACATGCTCGCGATGAACACCGCACGCGTCATCGGCCCCGCCGTGGCGGGCTTGTTGCTGTTCGTCACGAGCATCGGCACGTTGTTCGTATTGAACGGGCTGTCGTTCCTCGGCGCAGTGATCGCACTTGCCGCCATGCGCCGCAACGAGTTGCAGCCGTCGAGAAAACTGCCGCGCGAACCGGGGATGATCCGCGCCGGCGTTCGATACGCCAAGGGCGAACCGACCATTCGCACGGCGCTCTTGATGTTGGTCGTGGTCGGTGGCCTCTCGTACAACTTCCCCGTGGTCCTGCCGGTTCTCGCCAAGCAGACCTTCCACATGTCGAAGGAGGCGTACGGCACCTTCTTCAGCACCATGGGCATCGGTGCGATCGCGTTCGCGCTCGTCAGCAAGACCCGCACGGCGCCGACGACTCGCTCGTTGACCATCGGCACCGCAGCCCTCGGCGCGTCGCTCACCATGCTGTCGCTCTCGCCGACCCGACTCGTCGTGTACTTGCTGCTGCCCTTCCTCGGCGCGGCCAGTCTGAACTTCCTCGTGTTGATGAACTCCACGCTGCAGCTGCGCTCCGTCGCCGAGATGCGCGGGCGCGTTATGTCGCTCTACACGATGGCGTTGCTCGGAACCACGCCCGTCGGTGCCCTGCTCGTAGGTTGGATCGCCGAGCGGTTCAGTGCTCGAGCAGCCATGGCGGTGGGCGGGATCGCGTCGATCCTCGCGGCGGGTTGGGCCCGCAATCGCTTCGACCCGGAGTCGATACACACTGCACCTGCCGTGACCATCTGACTCGCGCCGGTCAGCGATACACCTTGCGCGGGAACACCCGCTCGGCGGCAACGACCCGGTCGAGGA
>CAEZYR010000002.1_pt1 | contig 54829 bp, 47 predicted proteins | sample 7265551 | NCBI WGS metagenome assembly CAEZYR01 (sample SAMEA6813938, study PRJEB35770) | uncultured Acidimicrobiales bacterium | biome: Freshwater; feature: Freshwater reservoir; material: water | place: Czech Republic | collected 2017-04-14 | depth 30m m
CGACCCGCAGACGGTCGCGCCGCCCACCTTCGCCGCCGCCACTGATCACTTCGATCCTCACTATCTCCGTCGGCCGCCGCGCGGGAGCGGGTGGGGCAATGGTCTCCCCGAGAGCAACCTCCACGTCGAGCAACACTTCGACTACACGCGACCGGTACAGGTCGGCGAGATGCTGACCGCACGAAAAGGACCGGGCCGGCGGTGGTCGAAGACCGGTCGATCCGGCGTGTTGCAGTTCGTCGAGGAACGCACCGAGCTGCGCGATAGCGACGGCGACGCCGTGGTGGTCATGCGTTGGGTCGACGTGCACGCCGAGCGCTCGCATGCCGATCTCACGAAGGCGCAGCTCGATCGAGTAAGCGTCGCGCTTCCGCCTGGCGCGGTCGTCGTGGCCGAGCAGCTGTCACGCACACAGTTCGTGATGTACGCCGGCGCCTCGGGCGACTTCCACCCGCTGCACCACGACGAAGACCTCGCGCGTCGGCACGGGTACCCCTCGGTGTTCGCGCCCGGCATGCTCACCATGGCGCTCACGGCGCGTGCGCTGACCGATCTCGTCGGCCACGAGCGCCTGCGCTCCTTCGGCGGTCGGTTCCGATCGCAGGTCTGGCCCGGTGACACGCTCCACGCGATCGTCACCGAGCACGGCGCCACCGATCGGCCCGATGCCGCCGGCTCTGCGTTCACGGTGACGACCTACAACCAGAACGGAGGCCTGGTGTTCGAGGCCACCGCGACCACACGATGAGCGCGACCCGCCGCCTCGTTCTCGCGTCTGCGTCGCCGGCCCGCCTCGGTTTGTTGCGCACCGCCGGGTTCGCGCCCGAGGTCGTCGTGTCCGGGTTCGACGAGTCGTCCATCCACGCCGGTTCGTTGACCGATCTGGTCGGCGCGCTCGCCGACGCAAAGGCGACAATGGTGGCGTCGCGTTCGGGGATGTCCGGAGCGGTGATCGTCGGCTGTGACTCGCTCCTCGACGTGGATGGAACCGCCCATGGCAAGCCGAGCTCGATCGACGATGCTCGCACCCGCCTGCGCGGCCTTCGCGGCCGCTCCGCGATCCTTCGCACGGGGCACTGCGTCATCGATACCGAGTCGGCCCGAAGTGCGCGCGGCGTGGCGTCGACCACCGTGCACTTCGCCCACTTCACCGACGACGAGCTCGAGGCCTACCTGGCCACTGGTGAACCGCTTGCCGTTGCCGGAGCATTCACACTCGACGGGCGCTCGGCACCGTTCATCGATCGCATCGAGGGCGACCACGGGAACGTGATCGGCCTCTCGTTGCCGCTCTTGCGCGTGTTGCTCGCCGAGCTCGATCTTCGTGTCATGGATCTCTGGCGATGAGCGGGCCGGTGCGCACCGCGCCGCTACGCATCGGCCCGCTCGAGTTGGTCGCGCCGGTGGTCCTCGCACCGATGGCCGGCGTCACGGATCACGCGTTCCGCTCGCTCTGTCGTTCGTTCGCCCCGGGGCTGCTTTACGTCAGCGAGATGATCACCGCACGCGCGCTCGTCGAGGACAACCGTAAGACCATCACCATGTTGCCCCGCGCCGACGAGCCGTCACCCCGCAGTGTGCAGCTCTACGGGGCGGCGCCGCGTACCATGTTCGAAGCCGTGCGGCGGCTCGTCGATGCCCACGGCGTGCAGCACATCGACCTCAACTTCGGGTGCCCCGTCCCGAAGGTCACCCGCAAGGGTGGCGGATCCGCCGTGCCCGTGCGGCGGCGACTGTTCGCCGACATCGTGGCCAACGCGGTGCGCGCCGCTGACTCGCACGGCGTGCCGCTCACCGTGAAGTTCCGCATCGGGATCGATGACACCCTCACCACCTTCCTCGAAGCCGGGCGCATCGCCGAAGCCGAAGGTGCCGCTGCCGTGGCGCTGCACGCTCGGACTGCCGAGCAGCGCTATTCGGGTGCGGCGCGTTGGGACGCTATCGGCGAGCTGAAGGCGGCTGTCACGTCGATCCCGGTGCTCGGCAACGGCGACATCTGGCGGGCCGCCGACGCACTCCGCATGGTGGCAGCGACCGGATGCGATGGCGTCGTGGTAGGTCGCGGTTGCCTCGGCCGCCCATGGCTGTTCGCGGACCTCGTCGACGCGTTCTCGGGTCGCCCGGTCGGCGCACCGCGCCCGCTGTCGGCCGTGGTGTCCGTGGCGCACCGCCATGCCGATCTGCTCATCGAAACGGTCGGCGAGACCAACGCGATGCGCACCCTTCGCCGCCACCTCGGCTGGTACCTGCAGGGCTATCCCGTGGGCGACCAGGTGCGCCAGCGCATGCGCCTCCTCGCGTCGCGCGCCGAACTCGACCATCTCCTCACCTCTCTTGACCCGACGATGTACCAACTCGCGGGGGCGGACGCACTTCCCCGCGGCCGCACCGATGGGCCGCAGCGCGTCACGCTGCCCGACAACTGGCTCGAGCTCGTCGATGACCCCACACCGCCCGAAGGCGCCGACCTCTTAGCCACCGGCGGATAACACCTAGCGACCCACGAGCCGGCCGACCCAGAAGCTCCGTGCTCGACCGTTGGCGGTCGACAGCACGGTCGATCTGGGCCACTGAGCCAGTCGGCTCCTCGGAGCTAGTGGCCATCAGCGAGCTGGTCGGATCCGGTAGCGGACGGGAAGAGTCTTGAGTCCGACCACGAAGCTCGAGGCGGTCTGCGTCGGCGCGCCGGCGTACTCCAACAGCTCGACGCGCGAGGCGAGCTCCTGCACGAGCGCGTGCATGCTCGCCCGGGCGAGGTGTGCGCCGAGACAGAAGTGTTCGGCCCAGCCGAAGCCCAGATGACGGTTCGGTTGCCTGGTGACGTCGAACCGGAACGGCTCATCGAACACGTCCTCGTCGCGGTTGGCCGATGCATAGAAGAGCGTGAGTCGTTCGCCTTCGCGAACCTGTCGGCCACGGAGTTCGGTGTCTTGCAGCGCAGTGCGCTTCATGTAGTTGACGGGCGTGGTCCACCGCACGATCTCCTCGACTGCGCAACGAGCGAGCTCAGGGTGCGCGCCGACGAGGGCAAGCTGATCAGGATGATCGACGAACGCCGCCAAGGCCCCGGAAAGCGCGTTGCGGGTCGTGTCGTGTCCCGCACTGAACACGATCAGGTAGTAGCCGAAGGTCTCGAGCGGACCGAGCGCCTCACCCCCGGGGAGCATCGCGTTCGCGAGGAGCGACGCGAGATCGTCGCGGGGATGAGCACGTCGGTCATTGATGATGCGATCGAACAGGATGTAGAACTCGGTGCCGAGCTCCTTGGCCGCTTCGGTTCGCGAAGTACTTTCACGCTGGATGTCGGGATCGTCACCTGCGAACAGCTGTTGCGTGAGCTCGAGCACGCGCTCTTCGTCGTCGCGGTCGATGCCCAAGATGGTGGCGAGCACCCGGAGCGGATGACGTTGCGCGATGCGCTCGATGAAATCGCACTCGCCCTCGTCGCCAAGCGCGTCGACCAGCGCTCGTGCGCTCGACGCGACAATCTCGTCAAGCTGGTCGATGCCCTTCGGGGTGAAGAACCCGCTGGCCACCTTTCGATACAGCCGATGCGTCGGCGGATCCATCTCGATGATGGTTCGCATGTCGCGCAGTGGGTTCCCGCCCTCGAGGTTCGCGGCGACCTGCTCGTCGTTCAGCACCACGATGCCATGCGCGTTCGAGTACACCTCGGGCTGGCCGGCGACCTCCATGATGTCGGCGTGCTTGGTCACCGCCCAGAAGGTCTCAAACCCCGCAGGCTCGCACCAGTGCACGGGTGACTCGGCCCGCAACGTGGTCCACACGTCATGCGGTGCACCGGAGCGGCCATATCGATCGGGCGCCACGAGATCGAGCGGGTCGATCGCAACCTCGTGGCTTGGTCCGGACTCCGTGACCTGGCTCATGCGTCGCCCCTTCGGGACCCGCCGATCGGGGCACGCCCGGTGCACATCGTAGACACGTCCGACGCTCTAGTGGCGCTCGTCACATGCGGGCTACTCCGTCGTTCAGAGCCGCCGACCATGGCGCGCCAGCGTGTCGAGGTTCAGATCGACGCCGAACCCGGGGCCGGCGATGGCGAGCCGACCGTGACGGTCGGGACCGGGCACATCGACGAGCAAGGAATCTGACCAGTCGAAGACCTCGACCGGCAAGGGGTCCTCGACGCACGCCATGAGGTGGAGCGAATATGGGGTGTACACGTGGCCACCGACTCTTGTGTGGTTCGCGGCCACCGCGGCTGCGCACTCGAGCCAGTTGCGCGGCCCACCGAGCCGCTGCACATCGAGCAGCGCAGCGCCGAGCCGCGCACTCGACACGAGCGACAGCACGTCGGCGGTGGTCTCGAGCGATTCAGCCGAGGCGATGAGTGCACCGGTCGGGTGCAATGCGGCGATCTGGTCGTAGGGCGCGGCATCCTCGACCCAGAGCAGATCGGCATCGACCGCCTCGATGAACGCCAGCGCATCTGCGGCACTCCAGCTGTGAAACGCGTCGACGGCGATCGAGCGCGGCTCCGGGAAGTGCTCAGCAACCACCTCGAAGCGCTGCACGTCGTCGGCCACGCCGAGGCCGGTGCGCATCTTCACGAATCGAAAGCCGGCATCGCGGTAGCGCTGTGCCTCGTCGTGAAGCTCATCGAGGGTCGCGTCGAGGAAGAAGCCACTTGCGTAGCACGCGATGGCTTCGGTTCCGGTGCGCCGCCCCCACAGGTCAGCCGCGCCGAGTTGGTGCTCGCGGGCCGCGAGGTCCCATGCCGCGAGCGCGATCGCATTGGTCGCGCCGCGACTCGCGGTGTCCGTGCCGACCCGCTCGACGCGCAGCAGTGCTTCGAGCGGCATCCGGCGCTCATCGAACACCGACGCCGCGAACGCGCATGCGCCGTCGAGCAGCGCATCCGTGGCCATGCCCGAATAGCCCCAACCCATGTGTTCACCTCGACGGGCGATCACGACCAGATGAAAGTACGTGTCGTAGGGCCCCGCTGCGGTGAGCACTGGGCGAGGTATCGGTGTGGGTACGCGCCAGATCTCGATCTCGACTCGCGTATCGACGCCCTCGTCATCCATGGCCGGCATCGAATCGTCCTTCGTAGTTCGGGATGACAATGTCCGCACGCCCCTTCAGATCGAATTCGCGACGCGGGCGCCCTCGAGCGTGGCATGCATGATGCGTCGAGGCGCGAGCGCATCGCCGATCACCACCACCTCGGGTACCCGCCCCTGCAGCTCGCGCGCGAGCCGGTCGTTCGGCACGAGGCCACACGCCAGCACCACGGTGACATCGTCGATGCGCCGCGCCACCTGTCCGAACGACTGCACGACGTCGGCGCCACCCTCCGAGACACCGGTCAACCGATGAAGAAGCGACACCGTCACACCCTTGGTCATGAGTCGGTGCATCAATGGCAGCCGCGTGCCGTCCTCGACCGCGCGGGCGAAGTCGAACTGTTCGGAGATCAGCTCGACCGTGCGGCCCTGATCCGCGAGGAACTCGGCGATGGTCGGGCCGGCGAGGTGCGCATCGAGCCCGCCGACCACCAGCACACGATCGCCGACGACCGCACCACGGAGCACGTCGACCGCGGTCACCACGTTCGGCCCGTCGATGCCCGGTACCTCAGGAACGAGCGGCGTGCCTCCGGTGGCGATCACCACGATGTCGGGCGAGAAGGCAACGAGCTCATCGGCGGTGACCTCGTTGCCGAGGACGAGTCGCACACCGGCGTCGCGGAGCTCCGTCTCGAAGTACGCCGAGTGATCGCGCATCGTGCGCCGATTCGGATCGAGAGCGAGCACCGCAGGTGTGCCACCGATCGTGCGTCGCGTGTCGGCCAGGAACACCTCGTGCCCACGACGAGCCGCAACGCGCGCTGCTTCCATGCCGGCAGGTCCGGCACCGACGACCACTACCGTTCGTGGCACAGCGGCGGGCACCAGCTCCATCTCGTCTTCGCGCGCGGCGGCCGCGTTCACGGCGCAGGTCACCGGCACGCGGTGCGGCCCGATGTGGTGGCACTCCGACAGCCCGATGCACATGCGCACCGCGCCGGCGTCCCCGCGCCGCGCCTTGTTCGGCAAATCGGGATCGGCGATGAGCGCTCGCACCATGCCGATCATGTCGGCCGCGCCATCGGCAAGGATGCCCTCGGCAATGACGGGATCGATGATGCGACCGGTCACGATCACCGGCACGTCGACCACACGCTTCACTGCCGCCGCCGCAGCGACGTTGAAGGCCGGCTCTTTCGACCATGGACTCACGTAGGCCGTTTCGAGACCGTCTCCGAAGCCCGCGTAGTTGCCGCCGCTCACGCTGATGTAGGCGACATCGGGGCCGAGAAGCCGGGCGATCTCCGCGAGCTCGGCGACCGTGATGCCGCGACGAGCGCCGTCGCCGTCGACGCCGATGCGTATGCCGATCGGGAAGTCGGCGCCAACCATCGTGCGCGCCTCGTGGAGCACACGCTGGACGAACCGGACGCGGTTCGCACGAGTGCCACCCCACTGGTCGTCACGCCGGTTGAAGTAGGGCGACAGGAACTCGTTGACGAGGTATCCGTGCGCGCCGTGGATCTCGGCCGCGTCGAGGCCCGCTTCGCGCGTGCGTCGGATCGCGTGGGCGAAGCAGACCACGAGCTCTTCGATCTCCTCGTCAGTCAACGCGTGCGGAACGACCGCCTCGTAGGGGTCGGCCACCGACGACGGGGCCATTGCAGGGCCGACGTGTGCGCCATGGCGCGCTGCTCCCGAGTGGTACACCTGCGCAAAGGCCTTGGCCCCTTCGGCGTGGATGATCTCGGCTCGGCGGCGTAGCCCCGGTATCACCGTGTCGTCGTAGTGGGCGATGCCGGCGCTGGTCAGCGGCGACAGCGCCTTGGCGTCCCAGTCGGAAGACGCCGAGCGCGGCCCGGGACCAAGCGCATATCCGTATACGCCACCGCTCGCGTGCACACCGAGCAGACTCGCGCCGCCGCGAGCCCGCTCCTGCAGGTAGCGCAGATCACGCGCCTCGCCGAGACCGGTGCCGTGCATCGTGTTGACGATGCGGTTCCGGATAGTGAAGTTGCCGATCGTCAGTGGTTCGAACAACCGACGAAAACCAGGCGCAACCGGACCTTCGTCGCTGATACGTACGCGTCCCGTATCCATGGCTCAGCCGAAGGGCTGAAGGCTCGACGCCACAACCCACATGCTGAAGTACTGGCTGTTGGCGCCGTAGGCCATCGCTAGTGCCACCTTTGCGTTCTCGACCTGGTGCTCGCCTGCCGCGCCGCGCACCTGCAACGCCGCCTCGGCGAAGCGGAGCAGCCCCGATGCACCGATCGGATTCGACGAGAGGACGCCGCCCGAGCAGTTGATCGGAAACGATCCGCCGATCTCGGTGTCACCGTTGTCGATCATCCGCCAGCCCTCGCCGAGTTCAGCGATGCCGTGCCCCTCCAGCCAGATGGCCTCGTGCCAGGAGAACGGGACGTACAGCTCGGCCATGGACAGCTGTCGGCGCGGGTTGGTGATGCCGGCCTGCGCGTACACGTGCGCCGAGCAATCGACCACGGCAGCAGGGCGCACGGGGTCACGGCCCGGGAACGCGCCGGGCTCGCTGCGCGATGCGGTGCCGAGCACCCATGCGGGCGGACGACCCGCGGCCGCGGCCTCCTTGCCACCGGCTTCATCGGTGAGCACGACCGCACAGGCACCATCGGAGGACGGGCATGACTCGAGGTAGCGAAGTGGGTCCCACAACATCGGGGACGCCTTGACCTTCTCGATCGAGATGTCATGGATCTGCAGGTGCGCGTACGGATTCTTCAAGGCGTTCTTGCGGTCCTTGACCGCGACCATCCAACCGATGTGCTCGGGCGCTCCCGATCGATGGATGTACGAACGGATGAACGGCGCGAACGAGCCACCGGCCCCGAGGCTCGCTCCCTTGCCGCTGCCGAGCGCGAACTGCGCATTGCCCTCGGACTGCTTCTCGTAGGCCACTGCGAGCACTCGCCGGAACCGTCGCGTCTGCACATGCGACGCCGCAACGACGCCCGTGCTGCCGCCGACCGAACCAGCGGTGTGCACGCGGAACATCGGCTTGCCGACTGCGCCGAGGGCATCCGACAAGTACAGCTCGGGCTTCATGACACCTTCGAAGAGGTCGGGTGCCTTGCCCAGCACCACCGCATCGATGTCGGCCATGGTCATTTGCGCATCGTCGAGCGCTCGGAACACGGCCTCGCGCACGAGCCCACCCATCGACACGTCGCGCCGGCGCGACTTGTGATGGGTCTGCCCCACGCCGACCACTGCGCACGGTTCAGCGCTCATGCGGAAGTCTCCCCTTCGAGGATGCACACCAGGTTCTGTTGCAGACACGGTCCCGAGGTCGAGTGTGCGAGCGCGCGGCGGCCGCCCGAGAAGATGTGATCGGCCGCGCAGCCGATGCGGACGAGCCCGGTGGCCATGATCGGGTTCGACGCAAGCGCGCCGCCCGACGTGTTGACCTTCACGTCGTCGCCCAGGCCGAGCACGTGACGCAGCAACAGTTCCTCGTGGGTGAACGCGGCCTGAAGCTCCGCGAGCTCGACGGGACCGTCACCCAGGCCCGCAGCGTGCGCGGCGATGCGCACCGAAGGCGCATCGGCCAGATCACGGAACGACGGGTTGTGGCACTCGGTCCGGTGGTCAAGGCCGCGGATGAACGCGGGGCGCTCGCAAAGCTCGCGCGCCCGCTCGGCGGTGGCGAGCACCATGGCGCACGCGCCGTCGGTGATCGGGGGCAGATCGTGACGCCGCAGCGGTTGGCGCACGTAGGCCCCGGCAAGGAGCGCTTCGACGTCGCCGTGGCCCGATACCTGCGCGTACGGATTGCCGATCGCGTCGCGGCGCGATCGAACCGCCACCTCGGCCATGCGCCGTTCGTCGGCGATGCCCGCGCCGATGACCGCCCGTGCCTGCAATGCGGCAAAGGTCAACGGGTCGGCGCCGAGCGGCGCCAGGTAGTAGGGGTCCATCTCCATCGGATAGATCAGCGACGGGTCGCCGGTGGACGAGCGGCCCGAACCGGTTACCACCGCGATCTCGATATCGCCGTGCTGTAGGCGCAACCACGCTTCGTAAAGGGCCCAGGCGCCGTCCATCTCGACGTGCGAGTCCTGCTTGGGCGGCCACGCGCCGAGCGCATCGAGGTTGACTACGAAGGAGAACGGCTGCCCGGTGATGTAGTCGCAGCTGCCGAGACAGGTGAAGTCGATGTCGGCACGCGTGAGAGCGAGGGGCTCGAGCGCATCGGTGATGACATCGACGAGCAGGTGCGTCTCCGAGAGCTCGGTGCGGCGGACCATCGGTGTCTGGGCCCAACCGACGATTGCGATGTCGGTGCCCTTGATGTCGGGGCTCTTGCTCATTAGAAGATCCGGTTCACGAGGTCGGGGTTTTCGATATCGGGCTCACCATTCGGCATCCAACCGATGAGTTGGCCGAACGTCCCGCCCATCTGGCCACCCGTGTCGACGGCCTCGGCGGGCGAGGCCCACACCGCGGCAACCCGCTGACCGACGCGCACGTCGGTGTAGGGCAGCTCGACGACCGGCTGGTACCCGAGCACCACCTCGACGCCGTCGAGCAGCACGAACGCCCGCACGAACGGTTCGGTCTCGGTCTGGCCGGGATATTGGGTCGGGGTGACGATGGCGAAGTTGGTGATGGTGCCTGTCTGGGGCAGATCGAGGTCGTCGTCGATGCCGAACACCACCGCATCGATCGGGCAGTGGCCGCGACCACCGGCGTAGATGCGGCCACACACCGGGCACTGTTGTCCGAGGAGTCGACGCTCGCGGCTTGCGTCGACCACGCGATCGAGGGTGGGCGACACCGGGTTCACGTAGGTGATCGACGCGAGGTACTCCATGAGCACGACGGGCTCGATCTGGGCGCCGGCATCGGTGCCTTCGACCTCGGACTGCTCGCCCGGCACGAAGCACACGATGTCGTTGATCCGCCCTTCGCGGACGCCGCGCCAACGTGGCGCGACCCGCATGCCGTCGGCCATGGCTTCGGGCGAGGTGGCATCGATGGCATGGAACATCGGCGTGTTCGCCCCGTCGAGACGGATGAATGCGAATGCAAACGGTCGATCGAGCGGATGCTGCACCGACGGCGCAGGCACCCACGTCCACGACTCGACGGTGCCGGCCGGGCCGACCTCGACGAAGTCGGGCGCGAGCTCGGCACCGGTGCGCGGGTCCCACTCCATGGGCGGCACGATGACCTCGGCGCCGTTCCGGATGCCGAGTATGCGCTTGTCGGTGAGAGCCGACATGAAGGCGCCGATCACCGGACCGAGCGACCGCTTGTACGGAAACGTGATGGTGCTCTCGACAAAGCGAGTCATGCGCATCCCCCTCGTCCCCGGCAGGCAGCAGCCGGGTACCGGGGGCACAGTAGACGCGCGATCGACCAGGCGGCGGGCCGCGGTCAGTTCTCCTGCAGGTACTCGTCGACCGCGGCCTCGACGACCGTGCCCTTGAAGTAACCGGGGTTGGTGCCGGTGTAGAACTTCACCGGGTTGGAGAACGTGAACTTCTTGAACGCCGCCTCGTCGATCCACTCGTGATCGACCATCTCCCAGGCTTCCTCGAGGACCTCGGCCATATCCGGCACGTCCCAGTGGGCGATGTCGGAACCCATCATGGCGTGGAGTTCGGCGCCGAAGGGGTTGATCTTCGTGTTGAACGCCATCGACGTCATCGGGTCATCAGCCTCGCAGCCGAAGTAGAACGGGTCGACGAACAGCCGCTTGATGTCCTGCTTTGTCTCGATTCCACATGCGGCGAACTCGTCGAGCATGTCACGGGGCTCGGGCGGCCGATTGGTGAGCCCACCCTGCATGGCCTTGACCTCGGGGCCGTACTTGGCGAGCTTCTCCGCGAGCATCGCGGCGTCGATATGCGCGGGGTCGAGGTGGGCACGGAGCGACGTGAGGTTGCGCTTCTCCCAGTGACCGATGATGTCGCTGTACAGCGCCGCGGCCCACGCGACGCCACCTTCGAGGAACGCGAAGTTCATGCCGGGGAATCGATTGGTGACCCCACCGAGGAACAGCGACTTCGCAAGCGACTGCTGTCCCTCGGCGAGCATGCTCAGGTGATTGAACACGTAGCTCGAGATCGAGCGGTACGGCGTCATGCCGATGAATCCCGAGTGGAACGCGATCGAGACCCCGAGCTCCTGCGCCTTCGCCCACACCGGGTCGTAGTCGTACGCGCTGTCGACGCCGAACTGGTCGAGCCAGAACGCGTAGTTCGAGACCTCGGGGTCCTTGCCCGCCAGGGCTGCGAACGGGCGTTGCACATAGCCGGCACACAGCACCGATTTGAACCCGAGCACGTTGACCGCGTACTCGAGTTCGGCCACCGCTTCTTCGGGTGTGTGCATCGGGATGGCCGCGACTGGAGCAAGGCGATCGGCGTATGGCGCGAACGTCTCGGCGTTCGAGCGGTTGAGGGCGCGACAGGTCCCCTGGCGGTAGGTGTCGTCGGGGGTGTGCAGAAAGACCAGCCCGAGGCTCGGGTAGACGACGCTGAAGTCGAGCCCGAGTTCGTCGAGCCGCTCGTAGAGCAGTCCGGGAAGGAGCGCGGTCGCGAGGTCGATGGTCTGCTTGGCCGGTGAGCTCCACCACGGCCCGCGCGGGGTGCGGTTGGCCGCACGTTCCTCAGGGGTCTGGCTGTGCCAGGTCTTCGTGGTGCCGCCGTACGGGGGCAGCATCCGTTGCAACGACGGATGGTCGAGGGACAGCCCTTCGCGTTCGAGGTACGGGGCGAGTGCCGGGAAATACTCGGCCATGTGCCCGTCGATGTCGATGATGGGATGGCTCAGGCGTTTCCGAATGTCGGCTGATGATTCGCTCATGGTTCTAATGGTACCACATTAGCGATGGCGGGCATGCGCAACCGTCGACTTCTGGCGTTTGCCGCGCATCGACTTTCGCCGGAGCGCCCCAACGGGTTCGCCCAACTCGCAACTGGTAGTTCTCGAGGGTGCCAGGGCACCCTCGAGAACTACCAGTTCGCATTTTCAGTCGCCGGTGAAGACCGCAGGGCGGCGTTCCAGAAAGGACTGCACGCCCTCGGTGCGATCGTGGGTGGTAGTCAGCATCGTGGCGGCAGCGGTCTCCTCGCCGAAGGCGGTGCGCATGTCGCATTCGAGCGAACGCCGGTAGAGCCGCTTGGCCTGGCCGAGGGATCGTGTGGGTCCCTCGGCCAGGCGCACCGCGAGCGTCCGTGCCGTGGCCTCGACCTCGGCCGCCGGCACCAGGCGGTTGACGGCGCCGACGCGATGCAGGTCCTGGGACACCACAGTGTCACCGAGCATCGCGATCTCGTTCAAAAAGTGGAACGGCAGCACGCGCGGCAGGAAGAACGGGTCTCCGGCGTGCGGGATCATGCCTCGCTTGGTGAACACGTGCGTCCATCGTGCGTCTTCGGCGGCCACGACGAGATCGGCGAGGAGCGCAAGCATCCACCCGGCCCCCGCAACCGTGCCGTTGACTGCGCTGACGACGGGCTTTTCGATCTCCCAATAGGCGGCGAACAGGTTCTGGAACAGATGGGTGCCGAACCGGTAGTCCATCAGCGACGGTGCGAGCGCATCAGCAGCATCTCCCCTGGGCTTCGGCACGTTGGCCCCGCCACCCGTGCAGAAGTCTCGATCCACGCCAGTAACCAGAATCGCGCGAATCGATCGATCCAGGTTGGCGGCACGGAACAGTTCGGTGAGCGCGACCGCCGTGTCGTTGTCGATCGCGTTGCGTGATTCGGGAAAGTTGAGGCGGATGCGTTGCACCGCGCCGTCCATGTCGACGTCGAGACCCATACCGGGGACCATAGTCACCGGCGGTGGCAACCTACTGGTTGAACCGCAGCACCTCGCCGGGCGTGGCACCCGTGGGCTTGCCGTCGTCGATGATGACCTCGCCGTTCACGATCGTGGCAACATAACCACGTTGCTCCCACACCATGCGTGCCGCGCCGGTCGGGAAGTCGCGCAGCAGACGGGCCGGCCCGACGGCGAGCTTCGATCGATCGAGCAACACCAGATCGGCCTTCGCTCCCGGACGGATCTCGCCACGGTCCCACAATCCGATCGTGGCCGCCGGAACGGCCGACAAGCGGCGCACCGCGTGCTCGAAGGTGAACTCGTCGTCGACGTACTCGGTGAGCACGCGCGTGGTGTAGTCCGCACCGCAGAACGTGTTCACGTGTGCGCCGCCATCGCTGGAGCCGGGCATGGTCAATGGGTGCGCCAGCAGGAACCGGATGACGTCACGATCGGCCTGGCTGACCGGGCGATCGATCACGAACACCGTTTCGAGGTCCTCGGAGGAGGCGACGTCGAGGAACGTATCGAGACCGTCCTGGCCCCGCTCGCGGGCGAGGTCGCCGACGCTGCGTCCGACGAGGGCAGCATTCTTCGAATCGCGCACCGACGCGACGAGCAAGTCCTTCCAAGCGAACGCCAGCTGCCGATTGCCGGCGTCGAAGTCGCGGCGCAGGCGGGCGCGGACACCCGGGTCGGCAAGGGCGCGCATGCGCTCGGGCATCGGCAACGCGAGCGTCTCGCGGAACGACGTCATCTCGTCGAGCAGGATCGTGTCGCTCAGCGCGAGATGAAGGCCCTTCGGGTTGGCCGATGCCATTGGGTAGACACGTAAACCCTCGCGTGCGTAGCCCTCGAGTACGTCGAGGCAGGTGCGCCAGGAATCGGGGTCGTTGGTGAACCGCAGCAGAAGGTTCGCGTGCAACGACTTTCCGCCCGAAGCGCGAGCCATGTCGGCCAGCAACTGGCGATCACTCGCGTCATAGCCCAACGCGAACGAGCGACACAGGTGCTCTAGCGCGCCTTCGTCGTAGCCCGCGAGCACCGACGACAGCGCGACGATCTCCGCCGCCGACGCGAGGTTCGGTGGAACCGGACGACCCTCGTGATCTGCGTGCACGTCGAGTTGGGAGGTCGACAGGCCGAGTGCACCCTCGCGCATCGCTTCGTCGACCAGCGCCTGCATCGCGACGATCTCGTCGGCGGTGGCCTCGCGCTCGCTGGCCTCGGCACCCATCACCCAACGGCGGACTGCGGCGTGGCCCACGTACGACGCCATGTTGACCCCGATGCGCCCGTCGAGCAGGCGCAGGTAGTCGCCGAGCGTTCCGCCGCCGAAGTTCACCCCGGCGCGCAGCGCGTCGGCGGACATCCCCTCGACCTTGGCCAGCATGAGCACGAGCCAGTCGAGGTCCTCGGGCTTGGAGGGAGCGAGCGTGAATCCGCAGTTCCCCGTAAGCACCGTGGTGACCCCGTGCCAAGACGACGGTGATGCCGACGACTCGAAGTGCAGCTGCGCGTCGTAGTGGGTGTGCACGTCGACGAAACCCGGCGTGAGGTCGAGCCCGTCGGCGTCGATCACCTTGGCCGCCGCGGTGCCGCGAACGCGCCCCACCCGCACGATGCGTCCGTCGCGAACTTCGACATCGCCGGTGAACCCCGGGAGCCCGGTGCCGTCGATGATGCGCGCACCTCGGATGATGAGATCTGCGGTCATTGGTTGCTCCCTCTTGCATTCGGGACAGTGGCCTGCGGTAGGTCCCACTCGCATGGCAGCCGAAGTGCCGAGCGGGTCGAGAGCCCCCCGATGTGGACATCGTCGGCGTCGGGCGCCAGCCGGAGGCCCGGGAGGCGGTCGAGGATGACCTCGAGCGCGACGCGAAGCTCCATGCGAGCGAAGTGGATGCCGAGACAGATGTGGTTGCCTTGCCCGAACGACACGTGACCACGCACTGGGCGGGTGATGTCGAAACGGTCAGGCTCGGGCCAGCGTTGCGGATCGCGGTTGGCCGAGTGCACGCACAGGTTCACCGTGGCGCCGGCCGCGACCGCGTGACCGGCGATCTCCGTGTCGTGCGTGGCGATCCGACCGAACGACAGCAACGGTGCTTCCCACCGCAGACCCTCTTCGATCGCGCGAGGGATCAACGAGCGATCGGCGCGGAGAAGTTCGAGTTGGTCGGGGTGGGTCAGGAGCGCGAACAACAAGTTGGTGAGCGTGCGGTAGGTGGTCTGGGCCCCAGCGGGCACCAGCAGGCGCACGAACGCGACGATCTCTTCGTCGGTGAGCCGTTCGCGCGCCCCGTCGGGCATGACCACCTCGGCGTGGACGAGGATGCTGACGAGATCGTCCTTGGGCTCCGCGCGGCGCTCGGCGACCGTGGCCTCGATCACGGCCGAGAGCGCGTCGCGCGCGGCCATGCGCTCGGGTGCAGCGATGGCCACGTTCGTGAGCTTGGCCGACTGCTCGTAGAACGATGGAATGTGGTCGACGGGCAGCCCGACCGCGACCGCGATCACCGAAATCGGATAGTGGAACGCGAAGTCGGACGCGAGATCACCCTTACCGAGCGGTGCGAGTTGGTCGATCTGCCGGTTCACGATGCCGCGCACGAAGTCGGCCTCCCAACGGACCATCTCGGCCTTGGTGAACGCCCCCTGCAGGAGTGCGCGGTAGCGCTGGTGCTCAGGTGGATCCATCTCGAGGATGGTGCGGCCGATGACGTCGCGGAGGGACGGCACATAATACGAGTTCGAGAGCGTGGCGGCGTCCCGGAAGCCACGATCGACGTCGTCGTAGGCGAAGACCGAAACCTGCTGATCGTCGGGGATCAGGTAGTTGTCGGAACCGACGACACCGAAGATGCCCGACACCGAACCGGCGTGCACCGGGCATTCCTCGCGCAGCTCGCGCAGCCGAGCGTGTGGGTCCCGCACGAGCCCGATGCCGCCCAGCAGGTTCTTCGCGTCGAAAACCGCCGCACTGTCGCTGGTGTCGTTTCCCATCAGTTGTCGTACCCCATCAGTCCCCCGACCGTCAGCTTCTCGAGCATCATCTTCACGACCACGGCGTACCTGTTGAAATATCAACTCACACGCCAGTACTCTAACGCGCGTATGGCCCTCGCACCATCAGCTCCGGCCCACCGTGTGGTCGATGTGATCTCGTACCTCGCCGCGCATCCGACCGTCGAGCTCAGCGTCAGCGACATCGCCCGTGGCACCGGCCTCAACCGCACCACCTGCCAATCCATCCTGCTGTCGCTCGAGCCCCGTGGCTGGGTGCAACGTCGATCCGACCTGCGCTACGCGCTGGGCGCCGGGATGATCCCACTCGGCGAAGCCGCGCTCGCCGGCCTGCAGGTGGTCGACGAGCTCAGGGCCGAGCTCGACACGCTGGTCGCCGCTGTCGGACTCGAAGCCTTGGCATCGGTCGTGTCCGGCGACGAGATCGTCGTGGTCGCGCATGCACGCCTCGCCGGCGTGCTCTCGCAAACGGTCCGCCTGGGCCAGACGATCCCGTTCGTCCCGCCGTTCGGCATCGCGCACCTTCTCCATGCACCGGACGGAACGATCGACGCGTGGCTCGATCGAGCCCGCGTGAAGTTCGAACCGGACGAGCGCCGCGCCTACCGCGAGAGCATCCGCTTCGCCGAGGACCGGGGCTACGTCGTGGTCCTCGACGTGGAGGCCCGGCGGCGCTTCGAGCAGGCCGTGAGCGAGTTAGCGGACCGGCCCGCGTCGCACGCGGCGCGGCGCCGGCGCGACGAACTGGTCGCACGCCTGCATCGCGAGGAGCGTTCCTTCGGACCCTGGACCGGCTCAGAGTCTGCGGAAGTGTCCCAGATCAGCGCGGCCGTCTACGGGCACGACGGTCACCCGGTCGCCGCCATCGGCGTGCACGCACAGCCACATCAGATCGATCCGAGTCGCATTTCCGAGCATGCGACAAGCGTGCTCGAGGCCGCGGATCGCGTCACGGCGCGCATTCATGGCCGAAACCCGGCCATGTCGGCGCGTCGACCGACCCGGCACGTGTGACAGCGGACCCATCGGCGATTGATGAATCGTTCTGACGGCGCTCGTCCTAACATGCGCACCCATGGCTGAAGCATGGCGAACCCAGGAAGAGCTCAACACCGCCCGTGACACGATCGAGCGCACACTCGAGTCGTACAAGCGACCAGCCGCCTTCGGGCTCGGTCTCGCCACGGTCGGGCCGTCGGGCGCCACGCTCGACACCTACTTCCCGCGGGCCAACGCGGGCGGCAACTTCCTCCCTGCGGCGGTGCTGGCCGACGTCACGGGCTACCGCTCGGGTACTACCTCCATCCGGCTCGACGAGGCCACCTTTGCCCGGGCCATCACGATGCTCACGCCGGCCGAGGCGTGCACCGACTTACCCCATCCCAACCTGTGGGGCTGGCAGCTGATCCAGAAGCTGCGCACCGCGCCGCGCCTGGGCGGCACACGCCATGTGGTGGCCGTCTTCCTCGAGGACCTTACCGACCCGATCGTCGACACCAGCGATGCGTTCTTCCGACTGCACCTACTGTCCCAGCGCCAGGTCCTGCCGCACGGCGTGGGCCTCGACGGTCTCTTCGCGAAGCTCGTCACCAACGTGTGGACGAGTCACGGCCCGTTCGAACCCGACGACTACGCCGCACGCGCCGTCGAACTCGAGCTCACCGGCATGCGGCCTGTCGTGCACGCGGTCGACAAGTTCCCGCGCATGGTCGACTACGTCATCCCGAGCGGCGTGCGCATCGCCGACGCGAGCCGCGTGCGCCTCGGTGCTCATCTCGCCGAAGGCACCGTGGTGATGCACGAAGGCTTCTGCAACTTCAACGCTGGAACGCTCGGTGCGGCGATGGTCGAAGGCCGCATCTCGGCCGGCGTCGTCGTGGGCAACGATTCCGACCTCGGCGGGGGCGCATCCATCATGGGCACGTTGTCGGGCGGTGGCAAGGAGATCATCAGCGTCGGCGCCGGTTGCCTCATCGGAGCGAACGCCGGCATCGGCATCTCACTCGGTGATCGCTGCACCGTCGAAGCCGGGCTTTACCTAACCGCCGGCTCGATCGTCCGCCTCCCCGATGGCACCACCGCCAAGGCCCGCGACCTGTCGGGCCGTTCCGACCTCGTGTTCCGCCGCAACTCGACCAGCGGCGCCATCGAGGCGTTGGCGCGCGAGGGTTCGGGCGGATGGACCGGCCTCAACGCCGCCCTTCACCACTAAATTCGGCCCAGCCGCGCTACATCGGAGACGGCCCTACATCGGCAAAGGGTAGGCGTCGGCGCGGAGCTGGGCGTCGGTGCCACCATCGACGAACACCACCGAGCCACAGAAGAACCGGGCATCGGGGCCCAGCAGGAACTGCACGAACGCCGCGAGTTCGTCGGCCGAGGCCTTGCGGCCGACGGGCACCGGGAAGGCGTCGACCAACGCGCCGATGACCGGATCCTGGCGACTGGCCTGCAGTAACGGCGTCTCGACCGCGCCCGGCGCGACCGCGTTCAAGGTGATGCCTTTACCCGCCCATTCGCCGGTCGGCGCGTGCCGGCGAACCCACCAGGCGATCGCGGTCTTGGTCGCGGGATAGGTGGCGAGCGACGACGCGATGTCGGCCGCAGCGCAGGCGCTGTCCTCGTCGCCGGCCAGGCAGCGTTCGACCACGTCCATGGGCACCCCCGGCTGGCACGTGGTGGAGTTGGAGCTGATGGCCACCGCAGCCGGGCGATCGCCCTTGGCGAGCATCGGTCGTAACCCTTCGAGCATCGAGATCGTGCCGAAGTAGTTCACCGAAACCAGCAGGCCACCCGGGCGGTCAGTGAGGCCGGGCAGACCGGCCCAGGTCACGAGCCCATCGATGACCCCGCCGCTCAGCTCACCGACCGAGGCAATGGCCAGTGCACGCCCCTCGGCGGTGCCGAGGTCGGCGACGATGTCCGCGTCGCGAATGTCGACGCCGATCACCCGCTCGCCCGCGGCGACGAGCCGCGCTCTGGTCGCCGCACCCATACCCGACGCTGACCCGGTCACCACGATCGTCCGCATGCCCGATGTCTATCGGAAGCGGACGACCGGCGCCGATCTCCCGCTCGGAGAACCTCCCGCACCGAATGTCGAACCCGGTCCGCCGGCTCCGACTCGATGCCGAAGCAGCGACCGACGCGTGACGCTTGCCCCACAGGTTCTCGGCACGCTCGTGGCTTGTCACGGTCGCGTCGCGTCGGCTGATCGACCTGGTTCGCCGCGACGCTGCACGCCACCGGAGCGCGACCGCTTTGCCGATATTCCGATAGAGGTGGTGCAGGCTCGTGCCGTCGGCGTTGCGGGGCGGTCGGCGCCTTACGCGTCGGCCATGGCTCTTCCCTCTTCATCGACCATCGGGCACCGCTCCAACACCGTGCTCAGTGCGCCAACGCCGGGAGCACTTCTCGATCGACGAGCTCGAGCATCTTCCACGCAGCACCCGGGTCGATCCCCGCAAGCAGCGGATTAAAGGTGAGCTCGCCCTCCGGGCCGAGCCTCTGTGCGAGCTCGATCGCCTCGTCGGGGGTCACGACGTCATAGGCACCGCCCTGGCGGAGGCTGTCGATGTCGCGCGAGGGCACGAACGGCCCGCTCGGGCGACCGTACGCGCCGGTGGTCCACGCGGCGTAAGAATCGATCTGATGCCGCATGTGCGGTGCGAGTCGCGCCCACACCTCCTCCTTCGGCTCGGTCGTGACCCAGAGGAAGATCGGCCCGCGCTGCGGGTAGTCACCCGGGTCGGTTCGGCCGAGCTCGAGCAGCCGTCGGCGATAGCGCCGCCAACCGGCCGGCATGCCCGGCGGGAAGTACCCGTCGCCGAGTTGCACGGCACGCTCGATCCCCCGCTTCGACGCGCCGCCAATGAACAACGGCATCGGATCCTGCACCGGGCGCGGCGTGACGCGCACCGTAGTGCCCCGATACTCGAACGGTTCGCCGGTGAACGCCTGACGCAGGATCGGCACGAGCTCGTCGAGCAACCTGCCGCGGCGGCGATAGTCGACGCCGAACATGGCGAAGTCGTCCTCGACGTAACCGACGCCGAGCCCCACATCGAGCCGGCCGCCCAGACAGAGATCCGCGACGGCGATCTCCTCGGCCAGGCGTATCGGGTCGTAGAGCGGCGCGAGAAGGATGGAGATGCGCACCCGCACCGCACGCGTACACGCCCCGATGGCACTGGCCACGAGCAACGGTGTCGGGAGGTACCCGTCGGGCGCCTGATGGTGCTCGCCGAGCCCGATCCGGGCGAAACCGCGTTCGTCGGCCCAGCGGCACATGTCGAGCGCAGCGCGATACAGATCGCGGCCCGAGGTCGCGAACTCGGGCGGATGGCGCAGATCGAAGATCATCACCTTGCTCGGCACGGTCTGGACACTACGACGCAGCCCGCGGTACGCGCCGTGGATCCGGCGGCGCGTGCGGCGTGGCCTCAGGCGACGAACGCGTGCACGGCGCCGATCAACAGGCCGATCCCCACGAGCCACGCCGAATTCACCTTGGTGCGCACCAACACACCGAGAGCGACGATCGCAATCATCGCCGTGAGCACGCCGTCGACCGCAGTGCTCGTGAGCCGCACGAGAACGCCGGCCATGAGCCCCAAGGATGCCGCGGTGACACCCTCGAGAAACGCGTGCGCCCACGCGTGCAGTCGCATCCATTCGACGATGCGCCCGAGGAACGCCACGAACACGAACGACGGCAGGAAGATCGCGATGGTCGCCACCGCAGCTCCTGACGCCCCATGGATCTGCCACCCGACAAAGGTCGCCGTCGAGAACACGGGCCCCGGCGTGACCTGGCCGACCGCGACGGCGTCGAGCAGTTGCTGCTCGGTCAGCCAACTGCGGTGCACGACGAGGTTGCTCTCCAAGAACGCGAGCAGGACGTACCCCGATCCATACAGCACGCTCCCGATCTCGAGGAACACGAGGAAGAGGCGCTGCAGCGACACTGCAGAGTGCGCCCGCGATTCGGTGGCGAGCGGCCAGATCGCGAAGCCCAACGCCGACTGCGGGCGGAGCAGACCACGGTGGCGCCAGGCGAGACACGCGAGCCCGGCCACGAGCAGTACCGCGAACTCGGGCACACCGGCGAGGAACCCAGCGAACGCTCCGCCGGCGAGCACCATGGAGATCGCCGAGGAGCACACGGCGCGCCCGAGCGAGTACACCGCGTGCCCGACGATGGCGATGATCACCGGCAGCACGCCGTAGCGCAGGTCGACGATCACCGGACGTGAGCCGTTCCCGGCGTAGAGCCACGCGAGGAAGCCCACGATCAGCACGGCTGGCGTGATGAAGCACAGGCCAGCGAGCAGCAGCCCCGATCGCCCGGCGCGACGGTGACCGAGATGGATCGCCAACTCGGTCGAGTTCGGTCCGGGAATGAGGGTGGCCACGCCGACCAGTTCGAGGAACTCGCGGTCGTCGATCCAACCCCGGCGGCGCACCACCTCGTCGCGCATGAGCGCGATGTGGGCTGCGGGGCCGCCGAAGCCGATCACGCCCAGTTTCGCGAAAAGGAGGGCGACCTCTCGGCGCTTCGACGCGGAGGATGACGTGCCATCGCGCGCAGGGTCGGACCACGGCACAAGGCGCACGTTACTTCACCGGCCGCGAGCACCCGGAGGACGCCGACTACGGTCGGGTACGCCTCGTGGGACGAGGCCACAAGAAGGGGGCACAATGCGGGCGTGGGTGGTTCGAGGCGACGGCGAGCCCCGCGACGTGTTCCGCATGGAGGACGTCGCGGAACCCTCGGCCGACCTGCTCGCCGAGGCGAAGATGGACCTCGCTGGCTGGGTCGTCGATCCGGCGGTGCTCGGGGTGGACGACCCCGACGAGCGCGCGCTGTTCGAGCGCCGCCGCGCCGCCATCGCCGCGCGGCCGTTCTACGAGGATTGGGTAATGCTCCGCGTGGGGGTCGCCGCTCTCGGTCTACCCGACGTCACGATGGCTCGCGGGACCTATCCGGTGCGCGTAGCCCGGCCCTACATCTCGGGTCAGGAAGCGGTCGGCGAGGTCATCGACGCGCCGCCGGAGCGCCGGCATCTTGTCGGACGCCGAGTCGTCGCCGTGACCATGCAGCCGTGGGGTGGGCTCGCTCCCGTCTCCGTCGGCATCGGCCCGGTGTTCGAGGTGCCGGACGGGATGTCCGACGCCGACGCGGCCGGCTTCGTCATTCCCGCGCACACCGGCTACCACGTGGCGATCCGTCGCGGAAAGGTTCGAGCCGGCGAGACCGTCGTCGTGCTCGGCGCGGCTGGTGGCCTCGGCTCGGCCATGGTGCAACTTGCGGCGGCGCACGGCGCCGAGGTGATCGCGGTCGTGGGACACGAAGCCAAGCGCGCACACGCGACGTCACTCGGCGCGCATCACGTCGCGGTGCACGATGGCGGGGACGTGGCCGACGCCGTGCGCGCAGTGATAGGCAGCGCGCCGGTGCACGTGGTGCTCGATCCGGTACAGGGTTCGATGGGTCCGCAGTCCCGCCGCCTGCTGGAGCCCGACGGACGATGGGTGCTCTGCGGTCATGCCGGCGGGCTTGCGCCGATCGACCCGAGCTTCTACATGTCGAACCACACGCTCGTCGGGGCAACGCTGGGTGGCTATTCGCGCGACGTGATGCGCGCTATGGATGCCGAGACGCAGGCCGCAGTGATGGCGCTGTGGCACGCGGGCAAGTTCCGCCCGGTCACCACCGAGCAGATCGACTTCGCCGAGGTACCCGACGCGCTGACGGCCATGGGCGAGCGTCGGACGCTCGGACGCGTGGTCGTCCGCATCGACGATCAGTCCTCGGGGACCGCAAATCCTTCGGGCATGTTGTGCACGTAGCTCTTCTCCTCGACGCGCTTCGCTATCCGCCAACCGGCGGCCGTGCGCACGATTTCGTCGACGTACCACAGCCCGCAGTAGAAGACGTGGGTCTTGTCGCCACCGAGATCCATGACCATCGGGTTGTGGCAGATCGTTCGGCCCTTCACGTGATCGGCGTCGACGAAGTCAAGGACCGTGTTCGCGATCATGTGCTGGAAGCTCAAGAACTTCGGCATCGCCATCTCGAGGAACGCTCGGATCTCCTTGGGGTCACCGGCCGGCCCACCGAAGCACGTGTAGTCGATAAACGCGTCGGGCGTGAAGACCTTCTCGTACATCTCCCAATCGCGCGTGTCGACCGCGTGGCTGTAGCGGACGAGAAGTTCCTGGATCTCGATGCGATCAGAGATCTCCTGCAAAGTGAGCACGCGACGTCCCCCTGTTGACGGCTGGTGTGATTCAGCAGCCGACAGTAGCCGTCAAGCGAATGCGACGACGGTCTTGCCGATCACGGAACCGTCGCCTACCGCGGCCACGGCCGCTGGCAGATCGTCGAACGCCACCTCGTGGGCGAACGTCGCCAAGCGGCCCTCGGCGACGAGCGCGAGCAACGCCTCGTGGTCGGCCTCGCTCTGCTCTCGCGTGTAGCCGCCGGCGTAGACCCCGACCAGCGAGTAGTTGCGGCGCACCGCGTGCGCGGTGTCCACCTGAACCCAACGGCCGCTCGCGAACCCGACGGCGAGCAGTCGACCACCCGCGGCGATGCATCGCAAGGAGGCCTCGGCCGGTTCGCCACCGACCGGGTCGTAGATCACGTCGGCGCCGTGACCACCAGTGACCTCCAACACGGCCTTCGGTACCGACTCGCTCGTTCGATCGATGAGCACCTCGGCGCCCATCTTCCGGCAGAACTCGCGCTTTTCCGCACCGGACGCAACAGCGATCACCCGAGCGCCGAGCGCCCGACCGAGTTGCACGGCCGTCGCGCCCGAGCCGCCGGCCGCGCCGAGCACGAGCAGCCACTCACCGGCCATGAGGGCGCCACGACGGACGAGCCCGATCCATGCGGTCGAGAACCCGATCCGGAAGGCTGCGGCGTCGGTGTCGCTCATGTCGTCGGGCACCCGGTACGCCGTCGCAGCGCGGGTGATCGTGGACTCGGCGAACCCGCCCCGCCCGTCGGTGAAGCTGGTGACCGCCATCATCCGGGTGCCGATCGCCAAGTCGACGCCAGCGCCGACCGCATCGATCACCCCGCACACCTCCTGGCCCGGCACGAACGGCAAAGGTGGGGTCAAGGCGTACGTCGCCTGGCACATGAACGCGTCGGGCATGCCGATTGCGGCCGCCCGGACCTTCAGTCGCACTTCGCCCGGGCCCGGTTCCGGCTCGTCAAGCTCGACCAGCCGGAGCGCTTCGAGGGGTTGACCATGTCGATGTACCTGCCAGGCGCGCACGAGGCCGGACCCTACCGTCTCTGCTCAGCCGACGAGCGATATGAGCGTGACGGCAAGCACCTTGACCTCGCAACGTCCTCACCGGACCGACGTCCAACGAAGCGCTCGCCGTGGCTCGGCCGCTCAGGGGCGAGGCGCGAAGCGGATCACGAACCGTGGGTCGTAGGCCGACGCACAGTGATCGCACAGGTCGGCCGGCGGCCGATCGGGCTCCGCGACCGTGTGCGTTGCATCGCGAAGATGGCACTCCGGGCAGTTCCCACGCTGTCTCACGCCCCTAACTCTACCGGCGGGTCACCAGTACCGTGGCGGGGGCGACCCGTAGGTTCGGCGCAGAGCACCGGGAGTGAACCGTGAGTGACCGTGCGATCCCCGATGTTGCCGCCATCGACCACCCCACGTTCTGTCGTATCTGCCCGGTGCTGTGCGGACTCGTGGTCAGCACCGAAGGCGATTCCGTGGTGCGCGTGCGTGGCGACCAGTCACATCCGGTCAGCCGTGGCTACAGCTGTGCGAAGGGCCGCGCGCTCGGATCCTTCCACCATCACCCGCGTCGCCTCGACGAGCCGAGGCTTCACGGGGTCCCGGCCTCGTGGGACGAAACCCTCGACGACCTTGCCACGCAGCTCGCGCGCATCGTGCGGGAATCGGGCCCCGATGCCGTGGCGGTGTACTTCGGAACCTGGTCCTGGATGGACGCGTTCGGGCGGATGCAAGCCGAAGCCATCGTGCGCGCGCTCGGTTCACGAAGCCGTTACTCGGCCGTCACCGTCGATGCCATCGCTCGACTCACCGTGGCCGAGTTGGTCGGCGGCTTCGGGGGCCTGCTCCCCGCGCTCGATGTCGACAACGCGGGCCTGACCGTGCTCATCGGGACGAACCCGGTGGTGTCACACGGTCACGCGGGTGCGCTCGTCGATCCGATCGAGGCACTGCGGCGCGTCGCCGAACGCACCGGTCTCTGGGTGATCGACCCAAGGCGCACCGAGACCTCGCGGTTGGCCACCCATCATCTCGCCGTGCGCCCCGGCTCGGATGCTGCGTTGCTGGCCTACGTGGTGCGGGCGTTGCTCGACGAGGGCGCCGATGCCGACTACATCGCGCGCCACGTCGATGGCGTCGACGCCCTCCGGCTCGCGGTTGCACCATGGACACGCGACCTGGCAGAGGAACGCACCGGGTTGGCGGGCGCCGATATCGATGTTCTCGTCGATGCGATCCGCGCCGAACGACGCGTCACCATCGTGACCGGCACGGGTACCACCATGGCCGCGTCGGCGAACGTTACCGAGTGGCTTGCCTGGGCCATCCAGATCATCACGGGATCGTTCGAGCACGAGCGCGGCGCGTGGTTCAACCCCGGTTCGTTCGTGCGCCTCGACCGGACGGGCGTTTCGGCGGCACCGCCCGAGGGCCGATCCGTCGACGGCGCGCCGAGCCGGCCCGAGCTCGTCTCGCGCTTCGGCGAACGGCCGTGCGCAGTGCTGGCGGACGAGATCGAGGCCGGCAACGTGCGTGCATTGCTGGTGATCGGCGGTGACCCCCTTACCTCCCTCCCTGACACCGGTCGCCTCGAACGCGCCTTCTCCCAACTCGACGTGCTCGCCGTGGCCGATGTCGTCGAGGCCGACACCGTCGCCATGGCCACCCACGTCCTCGCCGTCGCCGGGCAGCTCGAACGCGATGACGTGAACTGGTTCACCGATCGGTTCTCGCCGGTCATCACCGCGCAGCGCACCGAAGCCGTGGTTCCGCCCGGCGCGTCGCGACGCAGCTTGGTCGAGGTGCTTGGCGATGTCAGTGATCGCCTCGGGCTCAACGCTCGTGTCGATCCGGCCGAGCGCATGGCCAAGTGCATCGAGCGGATACCCGGGCTCGCCCATGCTGACGTCGTCATCAGCGACCCGCCGCGAGTACGCGGTTGGGTCCACGACCGCGTACTGCCCGAGGGTCGGTGGCGTATCGCACCGCGCGTCCTCGTCGAGCAGCTCGAGGAGCTGCGCACGCGCGATTCGGCGCCGTTGGTCGCGATCCCGCGCCGAGCCCCGCGTCGCATGAACTCGGCCATGCGCGACGTCGCACGGGGCGGCGAGGACTCCGCTCTGTGGTGCAACCCGCAGGACGCCACCGGACTCGTCGACGGACAACGCGTCACCATCACGGCGCGCCACGGCAGCCTCACGGCCGTGCTGCGCATCACCGACGACATCGTGCCCGGTGCGATCTCGGTACCGCATGGGCTCAGTGGACAGAACGTGAGCCGGCTCACGTCAGCCAACCCGGATGCGGTTGATCCGCTCACCGGCATGATCACGCAGTCGGGCATACCGGTCACACTCACGTCCGCAACCGGGGGCACCTGATCATGAGCGATCAGTCCGTGCTCAGTCGTGAAATGCCGGGATGACTTCGCGGCCGAAACGCTCGACCATGGCCCACGTCTCGTCGTAGACCTCGCGCGATCCGGCAGCCTCGGGGCGGCCGCTCAGCCCACCGCCGAACCCCACGCTGATGTGTGCGCAACCGGTGGCCTCGCGGCATTCCTCGATGCCGGCGATGACATCTCCCGCAGCGCCACCGAAGAAGCGACCGCGGGCCACCTCGGCCGGCGCAACGTCCTCGCCGGCATCGATGCGCGCGAACAGGCGCCGCTCGGCATCGCCCTCGGTGGACACGCGCCAGTACGCCAGCTGCGTGTTCACGAAGCCCGGCAGGAAGTCGCGCTCCATCGTCGAACGGTCACGCCCGAGCCACACGTATCGGCGCAACACCCACGACGGTTCGACCGCTCGGTCGCGGCATGCCTCCTCGTAACGCTGCTTCAGCAAGATCATACTGTCGAGGGTCTGCACGGGGTCGCACAGCCAGTGCGTACCGAGCCGCGCGGCGCGCTCGATCGCGGCCGGCGCGTTGCCGGCAACCCACAACGGGGGGTGCGGTCGCTGCACCGGTCGCGGCGAGATGGTGAGCGGAGGGAACCGCCAGAACCGGCCGGTGCCTTCGACATCACGCTCGGTCCACAGTCGCCGCAACAAGCCGAGCGACTCGTCCATGCGCGCGCCGCGCTCGCGCAGTGAACTGCCGAACGCCTCATACTCGAGCGGGTTCCAGCCGCTGCCCACACCCAGCGAGACGCGACCACCGGACAACTGATCGAGCGTGGCCACGCGCTCGGCCACCTGCAACGGATGATGCAGCGGCAGCAGGAAGATCGCTGTCGCTACGCGCAGCGTCTCGGTCTGTGCGGCGATGCCCGCGAGCAACGTGAACGGATCGCTGATCTGTCCGTCGAGGAAGTGATGGTGCCCGACCATCACGGTGTCGTATCCGAGCGACTCGGCCATCCGACAAAGCTCGAACGTGCGGCGATACGGCTGGCGATCGGACTGGTCGACGAACGGCAGGACACTGAGCGAGAAGCGCACGGCGCGGACCCTACCTCGCGCCGCCCACGTCGCAGTAACGTCGGTCCAACCTGGAGCGTGCGACACGATGACCGATCATTGGAGCTCGGCGGACATACCCGACCTCTCCGGACGCGTCGCGCTCGTCACGGGCGGTAATGCCGGCCTCGGTTACGAGATCACGAAGGTGCTCGCCGAGCATGGTGCTCGCGTGCTGCTCGGGTGCCGAAATCCCGACAAAGCCGAAGGGGCGATCGCCTCGATCCGGTCGCAGTTCCCGGCCGCCGATCTGCGTTTCGTTCCCCTCGATCTGGCCGCGCTTGCGTCGATCCGGTCGGCGGCGCGGAACGTGCGCGATTCCGAGCCACAGCTCGATCTGCTCGTCAACAACGCCGGTCTCATGGCCCTTGACCGATCACAGACCATCGACGGCTTCGAGATGCAGTTCGGGGTCAACCATCTGGGCCACTTCGCGCTCACCGCCGACCTCTTCCCGCTGCTGCTCGCCACGCCGGGATCGCGCATCGTCACGATGTCCAGCCTCGCTCATCGCAGCGGCCGGCTACACCTCGATGACCTGATGTTCGACACACGCCGCTATCACCGTTGGCCGGCGTACTTCCAGAGCAAGCTGGCCAACTTGTTGTTCACCGCCGAACTCGATCGTCGCCTTCGGCTCGCCGACGCATCGACCATCGCGCTCGGCGCGCACCCCGGCATGTGCCACACCGAACTGGGTGCCGAGGGCAGCGGGCTCACGAACAAGTTGCTGGCTCTCAGCCCGGTCCTCACCCAGCCGGTTCCGGTCGGCGCGCTCCCTCTGCTTCGCGCCGCGACAGACCCCACCGCGCAAGGCGGTCAGTTCTACGGGCCGCGTCACCTCGTGCGCGGCCGACCGGTGCTCGAGACTCCCAGCGCACGAGCGCGCCGGACCGAAGATGCGCAGGCTCTTTGGGCCAGGTCAGCCGAGCTGACCGGTCGCGAGCTGAGCTTCGGATGATCCGCTCGACGAGCACGCGAAGCGACACCTTGGTCGGGCCGTCGAAATCGAGCACCATCGCACCGATGATGTAGGTGCGCACGGGTCCCCACCACTGCGTGGGCCACTACCAACCACCCGACATTGGTCTCGAGCGGCGGGCGTGCGGCCGAGCTCCAGGGACTACATCGGGCCGTGACCGGCCGGCGCACGGAATACCCCCAAAAACGACGAAGCCGCCGGCACTGCCGACGGCTCCGCGAACGAGATCGAGACTTTCAGATCGCGCGAACGTTCTGTGCCTCTTCGCCCTTGCGACCCGGAGCGACGTCGAACTCGACGCGTTGGCCCTCGTCAAGCGACTTGTAGCCATCACCCTGGATGTTGGAGTAATGAACGAAAACGTCATCACCCTGTTCCCGAGAGATGAAGCCGTAGCCCTTCTCGGAGTTGAAGAACTTCACCGTTCCTGTAATTGCCATACTCTTCTTCTCTCTTCTTTTCTTTCGTTCGGCGGGCAGCGGTCCGGATGACCACATACGCCGAGTCGATCTTGCGCCTCACGGCGACTTCGGTTGCCTTTCGGCAAGATATCTGGATTTCGGCCAGCAGCGCGAGGCTACTTGGAATCCCAACCCTTGCGAGCCTGCTTCTGCGCGGCCTGTTTGACGTCTTTCGCCGCACGCTTCTCTTTGAGGGTACGCCCGGGCTTCTTCGCCTCGGTCGTCTGACGTTCTTTTGCAGCCATGGTGGAACACTACGGCAGCCCGCGCCGTTTGCTGCGTCATGCCCATGGGCCCGAAACGCGGGCGTCGTCGCTCCGCACGCAGGACGCCGCGGCGAATGGCCGCTCGTTCGGTGCTCGCGATCGACATGGGTGGGTCCGTTCCCTCGGGTTGGCTTGGTCCCAGCAGCGGACCGAAAACAACTCAAGATGACCAGTGTGCCGTGTCGGAACGAGAACCGTGCGTCACGCGGCGGGACTGGTGCGCCGGCCCGTAGTCTGACCCCACACGGCGGCCTCCGAGCGTCGCCGATCGGAGTCCACCCATGGCGTCCAACCACGATGAGGTCGGCGCCCACGCCGATGCACCCGCGCCTCTCACGCGCCAGTGCAGCCGTTGCCGGGCGACGTTTCCGGTCGACGACACCCTGCTGTTCACGGCCGAGTACGAGTGGTGGCTGTGCCCCACCTGTAGCGATTCCCTCATCGGCAAGCGCGCCAAGTAGCACACGCCGGCGCGCCCGTGCGCGAGGATGGCCACCGGCATCGAAACCGGGGGGTCACGATGACATTGCAGGTCGGCAAGGACGTCGTGTTGTCAGGCATGTACCGCATCGCGGGTTATCCGGCGGTCGACTTCGACGAGTTCCATCGTGAGGAGTTGCCGCGGAGGCTGCGCGAGGGCCGCAGCGACGCAGCGATCTGGGACGTCGCCGACGCACCCCCGCTCGCGATCGTGCTACCCGGAGACCGCGCGTACAGCTATCTCGTGCGCGACGGCCGCATCGTCGTCGAGCGTGGTGTGGTCGCCGACGCGGAGACCGTCGTGCACATCGTCGACGACGACGCGTGGATCGACTACCTCTACGAGATGCGCACCCGCATCGGGTTGCTGTACTCGAATGCGGTCACGTTCTCAAAGGGCAGCCTCGACACCTGGGACGCCTGGGATCCGGCCGTACGGCTCCTGTACTCGGGACGCGAGATCTACCGACCTGAGACCATCGAGTTCGTCGACCGCCATGGTCGGCCGCTCGATCTCGAGCGCTCGTTCGCGGTCGATGACGACCCGGCTGACATGACGCACTTCTTGCGTAGCACCGGGTACCTGGTGGTTCGCAAGGCGTTCGACAGCAGCCTGATCACCGATCTCCGCGCCGAGATCGACCGAATCCGCGACGAGGCAATCGAGGGAGAGCTCACGTCGTGGTGGGCCGAGGATCCCGATGGGACCAAGTACCCGTACCGGCTCACCTACCTGAGCGACCGGTCGCCGCTGCTGGCCTCGCTGTACGAGCTCCCCCGGGTGCGCAGCCTGGTCGCCCTCAGCCTCGAGGAGGTCGTACCCGTACCCGACCGCATCGAAGGCATCCTCGCGGTGCTGAAGGAGTACTCGCCGGGCACCAAGGTCACCGGTTACGCGAACCTGCCCTTCCACAACGACTGCGGCATGGGTGGTTGCCACATCACGTGCCCCTGCGTGCTCGTGGGCATCCAACTCGACGCCGCCAACCGCGACAGCTCACAACTGCACATGATGGCCGGTTCGTGGGGGAAGGCGTTCCACCCGTTCCCCGACGAGGAGCGCCAGCGACAGCTGCCGATCATCCCCCTCGTCACCGAACCCGGCGATGCCACCGTGCACTTCGGCTGCGGGCTCCATTCGGGCCCTGGACCGACCGGGCACAACGCGCGACGCACCATCTACTTGCAGCACTACAACGCACGCGCCTTCGACCTCATCGGGCCGTACTCGGGTTACAACGAGATCATGCCCGGCTACGGCGAAGGCCAGATCAAGAGCGTCGAGGAGATCCAAGCCGGGTGAGCGGCTGTATCGGCACGTGCTTCACCAACAGCGCGTCGGGCGGACCGAGCAGCATGCTCGACCGCTGCATGCGCCGATTCAGATAGCCGATCAGGGCGAGGTCGTCGGCCGGGTCCTCGCGTGCGATGCGCTCGACGAGCGCTGCATCCAGTGCGACACGGTCCGCGCAGAGCGCGCCGACCAACGTCGCGCCGTCCGCAATTTCGGCCGCGTCGACCAGTCCGCCGATTTCGTCGACGCGCTGCAGGTGCCTCGCGAGCCGATATGCGCACCGCGCCCGCCAACGTCGCTCCACATCGTCCGCAGCGGACGCGTCGGGTCGGGCGCGGGCGGCGGCATGCAACGCGGCTACGAGGTGCGCGTGCGCCGCTGCGTGTGGGCTCGTCGGCGCCTCGATCACGTCGATCACCTCCAACGCGATTTCGTGGATCTCGGCAAGGACGTCGAGCGCGTAGCGAGCGCTCTCGACGAACCACACGATGTGGGTGACGAGATCGCTGCTCTCGTCGGGCGCGAGCATCACGGGGCGCTGCAGCATCAGGGTCGCGGTGAGCTGGGACACTTCGAAGTAGCGGACCACCGAGAAGTCGACCGGTTCCCCGGTGGCCTGCTCGTAGCGGGCGAACGCTTCGCTCAGGTCGCCGAACGGCTCGGTGGTATCGCGCGAGCGCAGCGGCGCGAGGTCCATGTACGGGTCGCCGACGTGCGCCAACTCGAAGTCGATCAGCGCGGTGAGGACGCCGTCATAGTGCAGGAACTGCGCCGCATCCCAGGTGACGAAAGCGGCCCGGGTGCGATTGCGGGGCCGGTTACGCCAGAGCCAACGCCGGAGAAACTCGATCACCGGATCGGCTGGCCGACCGGAGGCGAGGTAGTGCGCTTCGAGCCGCGCGATCGCGCCGCTCCAGACGATTTCGTCGGAAGACGTGGGAACGTCGAACCCACGTGCAGCGAGGGCGACCGGGTCCAACCGGTGCATGCGCGCCATGTAGTCGACGCACTCGAGCATGAGGCGGCGCCGCGTCGCGTCGTCGGCCGCGCCCGCCAAGCCCTGCTCGCCGGGCACGCGATCCATCACGATCGCTTCGGTGAAACCGAGGTCGACCAGGCCATAGACGTGAGGCACCGGGAATCCTTCAGCCTCGAGCAGGTCGTGCACGACCACCTCGTGGCGCAGGGGGTAGGGCGACGGGAAGTCGGGCCCGCGCGCGCCGCGCACGTACAACTCGACCAGGCGTCCTTCGCTCAGGACATCGACGAACCACCCGAGCCGCCACCGCGCCAGGCGCCGCATCGAGACGACGTCGCCCCGGAACTGGGTCTCGATCCACTCGACGAGCCGTTGCGCCCCCGGCGATGTCGTGTCCAGCCCTGCACGTGCCTCTGATGCGACCATGCCGGGACGGTAGCGAACCGCCGCATTGAAATCCTTCGTCGGTCAGGTGAACACATAGTCGTCAGGGTCGACTGCTTTGGTCCAGCTCCAATACTGCGGGATCGGCCACGGTGACAGGGTGAAGATGCGTCCGTCGGGGTTCTTGTAGTGCGAGTGCGTCACCGACCAGTGGGCCCAGACCATCTGCGCGATCTCGCTCTGGTACCGATCGCTGTATGCGTCATGGACCTCGGGCTTGGGCTCGAGCGTTTGATGACCGTGCGCGAATAGCTCGTGCAAGGCATCCATCACGTAGCTCATCTGGCACTCGGACTGGAAGATCAGGCTGCCGCCGTGCGCGAGGTTGGTGCCGGGTCCGTAGAGGCAAAAGAGGTTCGGGAAGTTCGGGATGGTGATGCCCAGATAGGCCGTGGGCTCGTGACCCCACTGGTCGCGCAACACGACGCCCTGGCGACCGGTGATCTCCATGGGCCACAGGTAGTCGTTGTGCCGGAACCCGGTGGCGTAGCAGATGATGTCGGCCGGGTAGAACGTGCCATCGGTCGTAACGATTCCGTCTTCGACGATGCGCTCGATCTCGGTTCGCACGAGTTCGACGTTGGGTTTGCGCAGGCCGGCCAGCCACGAGCCGTTGTCCTGCAACATGCGCTTGGCCGTCACCGGATAGTTCGGGATCACCTTGGCTACGAGGTCCTCGCGGTCACCGAGCTGATCGACCATCCACTGCGAGAAGATCCCGCGCGTCATGAGGTTGCGCTCGTTGATCGCGAGGCCGTCCGAGTCGTCGAAGTCAGGGTCGATGCGTGAGTTCTCGATGGTGAGACCGGCACCCGGATAGAACGTGAGGAAACGGAACCACCGACCGTAGAACGGGAGGTGGCGCATGGCCCAACGGTCGCCGTCGGGCACCTGGCGGTGGTAGTTCGCATTGGGGAAAACCCATTGCGCCGTGCGTTGGAACACCGTGAGCGTCGCGACTTCGTCGGCCACCGTGGGCGCGATCTGGAACCCGCTCGCGCCCGCGCCGATGAGCGCGAGGTTCTTGCCGCGATAGTCGACCGAGTGATCCCAGCGCGCCGAGTGGAACGACGGACCGGCGAAGCTCTCGGCGCCCTCGAGCACCGGCAGGTTCGGTTGGTTGAGTGCACCCACCGCGCTGATGACCGCTCGCGCGTCGAGCACCTCGGTGCTGCCGTCGTCGTTGCGCAGGTGCACCGACCACCGCCCCGTGGCATCGTCGAAGTTCGCGGCGGTGACCTCGGTGCGGAAGCGGCAGTGTTCGTCGACCCCGTATTTCCGCATGACGCGGTCGAAGTACGCGCGCAGTTCGGTGTGCTGGGAGAAGTACTCGGTCCAGTGGTCGGCTGGCTCGAACGAGTAGCAGTAGAAGTGGCTACCGATGTCGACGCGCGCTCCGGGGTAGCGGTTGTCCCACCACGTGCCGCCGGGCCCGGCGTTCTTCTCGACGACGGTGAACGGGATGCCGGCCTGCCTCAGGCGGATGCCGGCGAGCAGCCCCGCTTCGCCGCAGCCGATCACCACGACGTGCGCCGCGGCACGTGCATCGGGCGCGATCTCGGCGCCCCAGGTGACGGCACCCCCATCCGACCCGTCGAGGTGCAGGTCCTCGAGGAACATCGGCACCACGTCGGTCGGCACCGGTGCGGCCGCGAGGAACGACATCATCTCGTGCACGAGCTCGTTCGACGGCGGTGGCGGCAGGACACAACCCCCGTCGCGGAACGCGGCGATCGCGGGCAGTGCGTTGCGACGGGCCTCGGCCTTGGCCTCGGGGGTCATCCCGCACTGGTAATCGTTGAGCATCGACAAGACCGGCCGTAGCCCGCTGCGTATCCACGACGGGTCGCCGGTCAGGTGGACCAACGAGCACAGCAGCGCGGGGACGCTGACGTCTTCGAGCGCGGCGGCAATGGCGGCGTCGTCGTCGGAGAACGGCTGACCTGCATGGGGGTTGCCCTCAGCGGGGCTACCGGGGGTTCGCGTCGAAACCATGGGGAAAGGACTAGCAGAACCTGAGGTCATCGATCACAACAGCTCGTCGCCGTGACCCACAGCGATCGATGGCTCCTACGATGGCGGCGCCGAACCGTCACGAAGGTCGGCGGGCGACATCCGGGGGGATCGTGAACACAGAACCGTTCGGCGGCTCGATCGGCCGCACTGTCGCCGAGTCGACACCGCACTGGCCACCGCTCGCCGTGCCCGCAGCCGGCACGCCGAACGCAGTCGTGATCCTGCTCGACGACACGGGGTACGGGCACTTCGGCTGCTACGGGTCGGCCATCGAGACGCCCAACATCGATCGACTCGCCGCCGGCGGACTCCGCTACAACAACTTCCATGTCGCGCCCGTGTGCTCGCCTACCCGGGCCAGCCTCCTCACCGGCCGAAACCATCACGCGGTGGGCATGCGCAGCGTCGCGAACTTCGACACGGGCTTTCCGAACATGCGGGGCGCCATCCCCCCGTCGGCGGCCACCATCGCCGAGATGCTGCGTCCGCACGGCTTCGCGACCTTCATGGTGGGCAAGTGGCATCTCGCGCCGGGCCACGAGTGCTCCGCCGCCGGGCCGTTCCACAACTGGCCGCTGGCCCGAGGGTTCGACCGCTTCTACGGCTTCCTGGGCGGCGAGACCGACCAGTTCCATCCCGAGCTCGTGCGCGGCAACGAACACGTCAACCCGCCGCGATCGGTCGCAGACGGCTACCACCTGTCCGAGGACCTCGTCGACCACGCGATCGGCTACCTGCGCGATCACACCTCGATCACCCCCGAGCGCCCCTTCTTCCTTTACACCGCGTTCGGTGCGACGCATGCGCCCCATCAAGCGCCCGATTCGTATCGAACGAAATACCGCGGGCGCTTTGACGGCGGATGGGACGCTCACCGCGACCTCACGTTCGCTCGCCAGCTCGAGCTGGGCGTGGTTCCGGCCGGTACCGCACTACCCGACCGCAACCCAGGCGTCGACGCGTGGGCGGCGTTGGACGAGCGCGAGCAGCGGTTCGCGGCGCGGCTCCAAGAATCCTTCGCCGCGTTCCTCGAGCACACCGATGCGCAAATTGGCCGGCTCGTCGACTTCCTCGACGAGATCGGCGCGACCGACAACACCATCATCATCGTCATGTCGGACAACGGCGCTTCCCAGGAGGGCGGCGCTCGCGGCGTCCTCGACGAGATGAAGTTCTTCCAAGGCATCGAGCAGGACCTCGACGAAGCCATCGAGCGGCTCGACGACGTGGGCGGACCCGAGAGCCATTCGAACTATCCGTGGGGCTGGTCGATGGCCGGCAACACACCCTTGAAGCGTTACAAGCAGAACACCCATGGTGGTGGCGTGCGCAGCCCACTGGTCGTCCAATGGCCCAAGGGGATCGATGCCCGTGGCGACATTTGCGGCGCGTTCGGGCACGCCATCGACATCACCCCTACGTTGCTCGACGTGCTCGGAGTCGACGCGCCGACCGTGGTAAACGGCCTGGCCCAACAGCCGATGCATGGCGCGTCGCTGCGGCACACGTTCACCGATCCCATCGACGGACTCGGGCGCACCACGCAGTACTTCGAGATGTTCGGACATCGCGGCCTCTACCACGACGGGTGGAAGGCGGTCGCCCATCACGAAGCCGGCGCCGCGCTCGATGACGACGTATGGGAGCTGTACCACCTCGCATCCGACTACTCGGAGTGCCACGACCTCGCCGCTTCCGAACCCGAGCGCACCCGGCACATGGTCGAGCGCTGGTGGGCCGAAGCGGGCCGCCACGACGTGCTGCCACTCGATGACCGCCCGGTATGGCAGCTCTCGCGTCCCGCACTGCGCGGTTCGCCGACCGGCCGGTCGCGCTATGTCTACCGCCCACCAGTCTCGCACCTGCCCATCGATGTGTGCCCGCCGCACGGGCCGCGCGGGTTCACGATCGTCGCGACCATCGACGTGCCCGAGACCGGAAACGAGACCGACGGCGCGCTGCTCAATCGGGGCAGCGGGAATGGCGGCTACGCCATGTTCGTGCTCGGCGGGCATCTCGTGTTCGACCTGAACCGCTTCCATCACCACACCCAGGTCCGCTCGCCTCGACCACTTCCCGCAGGCCGCGTTCGCGTCGGTGCGTCCGTCCACGACACCGGCGCCGGCCTCGGCGTCGTGACGATCTCCATCGATGATCTCGCGGTCGCATCGGCTGAGCTCGGGCCGCTCATGCGCACGCTCAGCTCACTCGGCATGGACATCGGTCGGGCGAACGCTCCCGTGTGCTCCGACTATGTCGCACCGTTTATCTATCCCGGTGTCATTCGTGAACTCGTATTCGAGATCGCGCCCACCGCTGTACCGACAAGAGCCGATGTCGAGCACGTCGCTCGCGTCGAGATGGGAGTGCAGTAGTGGTGGTACCGAGACGGGTCGCCGTGGTAGGCGCCGGGCTCTCCGACCTCGGCCGGGTCGATGACAAGACCGAGCTCCAGCTCCATCAGCAGGCCATCCGGCGCGCCGTCGCCGACGCCGGCCTGACGCGCGACGACATCGACGGGCTGTGCTCGACGGGCACCGGCGTTCTGTCACCGATCGAAGTCGCGGAGTACGTGGGCCTTTCGCAACGGTTGCGGCACGTCGAGTCCTCGACCGTGGGCGGGTCCACGTGGGAGTTCATGAGCCGGCACGCGGCCAGCGCTATCGCGCTGGGCCTCGTCGACGTCGTCGTGCTCAGCTACGCGTCCACCACCCGTGCCGACCTGAAACGCGGCGTGCGCACGTCGAACCTCAGCTTCGGCGCCCGCGACAACCAACAGTTCGATGCTCCGTTCGGGCACACGCTGGTCTCCAAGTACGCGATGGCTGCGCAGCGTCACATGGCCCAGTACGGCACCACCATCGAACAGCTCGCCGAGGTCGCGGTGTCGGCGCGCGCCAACGCGGCCGACAACCCCGAGGCCTACTACCGCGATCCCATCACCATCGACGACGTGCTCAGCTCGCGACCAATCGCCGACCCGCTCACCAAGTTGCAGTGCTGCATCCGATCCGACGGCGGCGGCGCGGTGGTGCTCGCAGCCGAGGACCGCGCACGCGACCTCGCGAAGGCGCCCGTATGGATCCTCGGCACCGGCGAGGCAGTGTCGCACGTGACCATGAGCGAGTGGCCCGACTTCACCGAGTCGCCGTGCGTGCGCTCAGGACGCGACGCGTTCGCGCAAGCGGGCGTCACCCCGGCCGACATTGACGTCTGCCAGCTCTACGACTCGTTCACGATCACGGTGCTGCTCACGCTCGAAGGGCTCGGGTTCTGCCCACCCGGCGAGGCGGGTCGCTTCGTGGAAGGCGGAACGCTGCGCATCGGTGGCGGCCTGCCGACCAACACCGACGGTGGCGGGCTGTCGGCTTGTCACCCCGGCATGCGCGGCATGTTCCTCATCGTCGAGGCCGTTCGCCAGCTGCGCGGCGAGTCCGCGGCCCGCCAGGTGGCCGACGCCCGACTGGCCTGTGTGAACGGCACCGGCGGCTGGATGAGCTCCGCCTCCACCATGATCCTGGGGGTCGACTGACATGAACCGTCCACCCGGTCCCCACACGGCGTTCGACGCACCCTCGGTCGACACCGTGCCGTGGGTACCCCCGATCGCCGACCAGTTCACCGAACCGTGGTGGCAGGCGTGTCGCGAACGCCGCCTGCTCGTGCGTGCGTGCGCAACGTGCGGGCGCACACACTTTCCGCCTCGGCCGGCCTGCCCACATTGTTGGAGCGACCAGGTCTCCTGGCATCAGGTCACCGGACTCGGCTCGCTCTACACGTACTCCGTCGTGCGCGAGAATGATCTGGCACCGTTCGGCGCAAGTCTGCCCTACGTCCCGGCCATCGTCGCGCTCGACGAGGGTCCGCGGCTCATGACCAGCATCGTCGACTCATCGTCGCTCACGATCGCCGTCGATGCCCGGGTCGAGGTCGTGTTCGTCGACCGGGGCGACTGGACCTTCCCCGCTTTTCGGATCGCCTGACCCGCGCGATCAGAAGTCGGTTCACCTCGGCGCGTGCTCGATCGGGATGTCGTATCGGTTGACGTAGCCGGCGAATCGCTCCGCGATCGCGCCGGCGTCGAGCCCGAACTCGGAGAGGTCGTAACCATGTTGGCCGAAGCGCCCCTTGCGGTTCGATTCGACATGGGCGCGCATCGCGTCGAACGCCGCGCCATCGAGCTCGTCTCCGAAGGCGTTGTAGACCCTGCTCATCGTTCCGAGCGGATCGAGCACGAGGTCGGCGTACTGCACGTCGTGGATCGCCACCCGGGGATTCGCGCTCCGGAAGGATTCAATGCCGACGACAGAGTCCTCGAGCATCTGGGTCCAGTGCTGTGCGATGTAGCGCGCGTGGTCAGCATCACTGAAGGTGCTCGTGAGCGTGGTGATCAGGCTGCACACCGATGCACACAGGACCGTCGGGTCGCGATGCATGAGCACGAGGCGGGCATCGGGGTACACCGCGTGGAGCGCTTCGAGCCGCATAGCGTGATGCGGGCTCTTGAGCGACCAGCGGCCGCGGACACCGCCGCTCTGGAGTACCTGCAGCACCAGCCGGTGATAGTCGTAGGCCGACCGGTGGTCGACCGTGCGCAGCCACTGGCCGTAAGCCGGCACGTTTGCGAGCGCTTCCCACGTGAGGCTCTTGAAGTCCTGGTTCAGCACCGAAATACACTCGGTAGGCCCATCGGGCTCCTCGCTCTGGACGACCTTGATCCGAGGATTGAGCTGATTGAGCATGGCGGAGCTCGCCCGAAGAGGCTCGACCCGGGGGTCGTTGCGATGGTCGCCGGTCGAGGGCGGCGCGCTGTTGTTCGCCTCCCACCGCAGCAGCGGTCGCGAGGCCGGATCCTTCTCGAGCAGGTAGCTGAGGAACGTCGTGCCGGCCCGAAAGATCCCGACCACGATCCAGGGAGCGACGATCTCTTCCTCGGTGACCTCCGGGTTGCGCTTCGCCCAGTCGACAATGCGGAGACGATTGCTGAGCGCGGCGATGATCGCCCCGGGAATCGCGCTGGCGCCGACCGCGTTGAGCTGCGCCTCGCGCCCGACCGAATCGCAGTAGATGTCGAGCCCCGCGCGATGACTAGGGCTTCCGAAGTCGTCGAGGCCGGTCTGCGCAACTGCCGCCTCGATAAAGGCGTCAGGGCGAAGCTCACTTCTTTCGCCGCTCATCGAGAGCCCGCGATGTCGACCACGGTGCGGCCCTGCGTGCGCCGATTCTCGTGATCGTCAAGTGCGGCGCCGACCTGGTCCATGGTGATGCACCGCCCGACCATCGGGGTGATCGCACCGCTCGCGAGTAGTTCACGGAGCGCGGCGTGAACCTGCGTACCGACCTCGGGCGGAAGCGGGTTCATGCCGAAGCGTCGCATCGGCCCGGCTCCCGGGCTGTAGGAGACCATCACGCCCATCACCGAGAAGTTCCCGATCGATACCTTGCGCAGCGGCTTGCCCGACAACCCGCCGGCGGCCTCCCCGTTGAACCCGACCGGCAGGTACCGGCCCTCGCGGGCGACACACGTCCAGATGGTTTCGGTGAGGTCACCGCCGACGAGATCGAACACGACGTCTGCGCCGCGGTTGTCTGTCTCGGCCATGACCCGATCGAAGAGGTCCTCGGCCAGGTAGTCGATCGAGGTCGACGCCCCGAGGTCGGTGCAGTACTTGCCCTTCGCCGCGCCACCGGCGAGGGCGATCACCTTTGCCCCGGCGACCACGCCCAGCTGCATCGCTGCGGTCCCGACGCTGCTGGCCGCGCCGACGACCAGCAGTGACTCGCCCGCTTGCAGCCTCGCCCGTCGGTGAAGACCCACGTAGCTCGTGTGGAACGGCAGCAGGAACCCCGCCGCCGCGAGATCGTCGAGCTCTGGCGGTGCGTCGAACACGCCGGTCGCCGCGCACACGGCAAACTCGGCCATGCCGCCGAAGGACTGCTTGGCCATCGCCACGACCCGACGGCCGATCCACGACTCGGCGCCGTCACCGGCTGCTTCCACGACACCGCACACGTCCATCCCGAGTGTGAAGGGCGGCGGCATCTGCACGGTGGCCACACCACCTCGCGTACGAGCGATGTCGCCGAAGTTCACCGATGCCGCGGACACGGCGACCAACACCTCGCCGGGACCCACCTCGGGTACTGCGATGTCTCGCACCTCGATCACGTCGAGCGGAGCACCGTTCTGAACGACCTGCACTGCCCTCACGCCCACCCCCGTGTACCGCGCTGATCGGCGCGTGGCCGAGTGGAAACGTAGCCCTGTCCCGACCCTCGCCGCGCGGTCAGTCGGGGGCGCGAAGCTCCCACAGGTGACCTGCGGGATCGCTGACGAGGCTGACCGCCGGCTCGCGACCCTGCTGGCGTTGTGGCGAAAGACCTGCCGCGACCAGTCGCTGGTCGATCTCGTCGAGCGCATCACCGACGTCGAGCGCGATGTGCCCCGGGCGCGTGCTGATCGGGTCGGTGGTCCTGCTCAGGTGCACCTGCGAGCCATCCGGGAACTCGTACCAACGGGCGCGCTCGGCGAGCTCGGGGCCGGGATCGAGCCGCGACAGTCCGAGACAGCCGGCGAGGAAGCCCATCTCGGCCTCGAGGAGATCAGGGTGGACCGCGATGTTCACATGATGAAGACGCATGAGCAGACGCTATCGACCACGGGCGAACCACGCCGGTTCAGCTGTTGAGCTCGTCAGCCGCAGGTTCAGCTCGGAACCACACGATCCAGGTCTCGATCACGTCCCCGCCGAGTACGGCCACCGCCGGAGAAGGAGAGCTTGGCGAACGCACCGCGAGACCGATCGTGGTGACGACATGTCCGATACGCGACATACTCAGGACACCGAGCGGGGGGACGAAGCTGGTGATGTTCGATGTCGTGGTCGCGAACGGGATAGTCGTGGACGGAACCGGAGTGCGGGGCGCGCACCGGGCCGATGTCGGCGTGATCGACGACGTCATCGTGGCGGTCGCTCCGGCGGGCACGCTCAGCGGAGCGTCGGTCATCGACGCGTCGGGCCGTCACGTCATGCCCGGTTTCATTGACATTCATACCCACTACGACGCCCAGGTGCTGTGGGATCCGTCGCTCTCGCCATCGTCGCACCAGGGCGTCACGACAGTCATCGGCGGGAACTGCGGATTCACGCTCGCGCCGTGCAAGCCCGAGCACCGATCCGTCGTCATCGACACGCTCGAGAGCGTCGAGGACATGAGCGCGGCAACGCTGCACGAAGGCATCGAGTGGTCGTTCACCACCTTCGACGAGTACTTGCAGACGCTCGAGCACAAGGGCGTCGGTCTGAACTACGCCAGCTACGTCGGCCACACTGCGCTGAGGCTGTGGGTCATGGGCGACGAAGCACACGAGCGCGAGGCAACCTCGCGTGAGATCTCCGATATGTACGCGCTCGCCGCCGAGGCACTGTCCGTCGGCGCGGTCGGCATCTCGACCGATCGCTCGCGCTTTCATCGAGGCGCGGGCGGGCGTCGCGTGCCGAGCGCGATCGCGTCGACCGACGAGATGGAAGCACTTGTCCGTTGCGCGGCCGCGCACGATCGCGTCGTCGAGACCAATCCCGACGACGAGTTCGCATGGCTCTACGAGGTGGCAGCGCGTACGGGGTGCGCCATCACCTGGACCGCCCTCGTCACCTACCCAGACGGCAACGCCGCTCGAACCCATTGGACCGCGAAGCGCCGGACACATCGTGAGGGGTGGGCCGCCGGCGCTCGCGTGTACCCGCAGGTCACCTGCCGCCCGTTGTCGGTGCAGCTCTCCTTGCTGAACCCCACGCCCTTCATTGGTGCTCCTGCCTTCAAGGAACTGATGGCACTGGCGACCGCCGACCGGCCATCGCTCTATCGCGACACCGCGTGGCGCGCCCGAGCGCGCGACGAGCTCGCGTCCGAGAGGTTTCATCAGGTGCGTTGGTCGTCGATCCTCGTGGCCGAGACCACCGAGGCCGAATTGCTCGGCCGAGACCTCGCGTCACTCGCCACAGAGATGCAGCTCGATCCGTTCGATGCGCTCGTCGAGATCGCTCTGCGCGACGATCTCACGACGCGCTGCACCATGATCGTCGGCAACGACAACGCCGAGGGTGTCACCGAGCTCCTGTCCGAGCCCGGCTGTCTCCTCGGTATCTCGGATGCCGGTGCGCACGTCGGCATGTTGTGCGACGCGGGGATGCCGGTCGAGTTCCTCGCGCTTTGGGTTCGCGATCGCGGCGTGATGTCGTTGGAACGCGCCGTGCATCGCCTCACTGGCGAACCGGCTGCGTTCTTCGGGCTCCACAAGCGCGGCACGGTCACCGAGGGCGCACACGCCGATCTGGTGGTGCTGGACCTCGCCCACCTGACACCGAGCCCGCTCCGTCGGGTCTACGACCTTCCCGCAGGCGGCGACCGGCTCGTAGCCGATCAGGTCGTAGGGATCGACCACGTCCTCGTCAACGGCCGACCGCGTGCCGAACGGGGCGGCCGGGTGCTGCGCACCGTGTGAGTTTCAGGCCGTAACCGCACGCCGTCGCGTCCTGTACGGTCAGGGGCATGGACACCGGCCCAGTTGATGATGACGAACGACGCGCCCTCGGGCTCGACGTGTACCGACAGGTCTATGGGGACGATGCGGTCACCATGGAGCCAGGCCAGGCTGACTTTTTCGACCTGATGATGGGCCACCTCTTCGGTGAGGTGTGGGCCCGACCGGCGTTGGCGATCGACGCACGTCGTCTGCTCGTCATGGGTGTGCTCGCGGCGCAGCATCGCTTCGACATCCTCGGCCTGCAGTTCTCGCGCACGCTCGCCAACGGTGAGCTCTCCGTCGAACAGGTCCGCGAGGTCGCGATCCAGCTCATCCCCTACATCGGTTATCCGTCGAGCGGCGATCTCTACCGGGTCAGCGAGACCGCCATCGCCACGCACCTCGAAAGCGCGTCGTGAGCAACGAACGCATCGCCGTGATCGGACTCGGTCGCATGGGCGGCCCGATCGCCGACCACCTCGTCGCCGCGGGTTACGAGGTCCATGTCTACGACAAGGAGGCCGCGGCGATGGACGCTCGCGTCGCGGCGGGTGCGGTTGCCGCACGCTCGCCAGCTCACGCGGCCGAAGGGGCGACCTTCGTCAGCGTGATCGTGTTCGACGACGCGCAAGCGCTCGAGGTCGTGGGAGGTACCGAGGGCGTGCTGTCGTCGCTGCTACCTGGCGCGATCGTCGCGATCCACACCACGGTCTCGCTCGAGACCATTCATCGCTTGGCCGCTCAGGCCGACGCACGCGGCATGGTCGTGCTCGACGCGGGCATCAGCGGCGGCGAGGCCGGCTCTGCGGCCGGAACATTGCTCACCATGGTCGGCGGGCCCGTCCATGCCGTCGATACCGCACAGCCGATTCTCGGCTGCTTCTCGAAGGAGGTGCTACACGCCGGCCCAGTTGGCGCCGGCATGGCGCTAAAGCTCGCTCGCAACGCGACCGGCTACGCGATGATGGTCGCGGTACACGAGGCAATGGAGCTCGCACATCGATCGGGTGTCGACCTCGCGCTGCTGCGCCACACCATCAGCGAGACCGGCGTGTTCGATCAGTCGCTGGCCCCGTTCACGCTCGGAGGGCCCGAACCTCTCCCACCCGACGCCGACCCCGCAGTGCGCGCCGCGCTCGAGCACACGAACCGGTTGGCCGACAAGGATCTCGATCAGGCGTTGCACCTTGCTGCCCGCGTCGGGGCGCCCGTCCCGATGCTCACCGAGGTGCGCCGCACCTTTCACCACTCGGTACGCGTCTAACTGGCTGCGCCCCGCAGGTGCTCACCACGTGCGAATCGGTGCGCCATCGAGGTACGCCGTGAGATCCTCGACGATCTGGGCGTAGTACTCCGCATACGAGGCATCGCTGACGTAGCCCATGTGCGGCGTCACGAGGCATTTGGGGTGGCGTCGCAACGGGTGTTCGAGCGGCAAGGGTTCTTCGTCGAAGACATCGAGCGCCGCGCCCGCTAACGGGCCGTGGTCGAGCGCACGCAGGAGTGCTTGCGTGTCGAGCACCCCGCCACGTGAGGTGTTCACGAGGAACGAACCCGGGCGCATCGCCTGCAGCTCTGCCTCACCGATGTAGTGACGCGATCGATCGCTCAGCTTGAGATGCAGGGTGACGACATCCGCAGTTGCGAAGAACTCGTCGTACGCCGCGTAGCGCACGCCAACCGCGTCGGCGTCGGCTGGCGTCATGTTGCGGCTCCAGGCAACCACCTGCATGCCGAGCGAGTAGGCGACCGGCGGGATCAAGCGGCCGAGGTTGCCCAGGCCGACGACACCGAGCGTGCGCCCGGCGAGCTGGGGCGGCACGCCGCGCATCCAACCACCGTCGCGAATCGTGTCGTGTTCGGTGGCCACGCCGCGCACCACCGCAAGGATCAACGCCCAGGTGTGTTCGACCGTGGCGGTCACCCCGGCGAGCCCGACCGTCCCGCAGGTCACGATGCCCTGCTCGCATGCAGCCTCGGTGTCGAGCGCCGCGTTCGCACGACCACTCGACACGATGAGCACCAGGCGCGGCAGCGCCTCGATGACGGCACGCGGCACGGGCGTCCGTTCGCGCATCAGCACGACTGCGTCGAACGCCGCCAACCGCTCGACGAGCGCGCGACCGCGCACGCTGTCGGAGAAGAAGACCACCTCGGCACGACCGGCCAGCGCGGTCCACGCATCACTCGCGCGGGCCGCACCCTGGTAGTCGTCGAGGACCGCGACGCGCATCATGCTTCGGCGAAGTGCGGCAGGGTGACCGTCGACGGGTATTGCAGATCATGGTGGACCAAGTGGTCGGCCGCCCGCATCGTCGTCGCGCTGGCGTGCGGTTCTCCCGTCCCCATGTTGCGGGCGTACACCGGATGCGCTCCGCCCGACACCTGGACGCGCAGTCGATGACCGGCCCCGAATCGATGTCCGGCCGGCCACAGAGCGACCGAGACGTGGTGCACGCCGAGGACGTCCCGCTCGATGGCGGCGGGCACCACGCGCCGAAGGCCATCGCAGACGTTCACCGAGCGCCCATCGGGGTGCACGTCGCACAATCGCACGAAGAAGTCGACGTGGTCGATCGACGATGTCACGTACAGGTCGGCGGTGACGGGGCCCAGCAAGGTGAGCGGGGCGTCGAGTGCCTCGCCGGTGAACACCAGCACGTCTGGGCGAGCTTCGAGCGCACGGTTGTCGACCGCACCGCCGGTGAGCATGCCGATACCACCGGCGGCCGGTGTGGGATCAGTCGGGTCGTAGCGGAACCCGTCGGGCTGCTCCGCCTCGCTCGGCCGATCGGGGGTGAGCCGTCCCCCGGTTCGCAGATGCCACGGCACATTTACCACCTGTGGCGCAGGCCAGTCGTCGAGGTCGACCCAGTGCACGTCCGCGCCCTGAACCTGCACCGTCACCGGGCGCGTCGGCATCGGTACCGGCAACAACTCGGGTCGCTCGAGGAGGTACGTGTCGAACCAGTCGAGTGGAGCGTCGGTCATGCCGCCCTCTCCGCCGCCACCGAGATGCCCACCGGCACCGATGCGCAGACGCACGGGAACCCCTGCATCGCGCAACGCCGCATAGTCGTCGCACACGCCCGGCAGCGGATAGTCGTGCCATCCATCGACCAGCAGCGTCGGCACGGTCCAGTCCGCGAGGAACCGCCGGAAGTCGACGGGCGCCCAGTACGGATCGCCGACCTCCGCATGATCGAGCTGCTGTCGGTAGAGGTCGAGGTCCTCCCCCGTGACCTTGCGGATCACGTCGCCCAGCGGCAGGTGGTCGAAGGCGGCGCGCAGCTCGCGCATTCGCACCGAGATCGCCTCGGGCGAGATGTCCGGCACGATCGCCTCGGAATCCGGTTTGTTGAACTGCACCGCGCCCAGATCCCACGGGATGATCACCTCGAGCGCGAGTGACCCGCCGGGATACCACGAATACGCGCGGATCGACGTGGAAAGGGCAACCGCCATCGCCTTCAGGTGTGGCGGTCTCGTCGACGCGAGGGCCCACTGCGTGAAGCCCATGTAGCTGGCCCCGAAGGAGCCCAGGCGCCCGTCGAACCACGGCTGCTGAGCGATCCAGTCGGCCGTGGCGCGTCCGTCGGGGGCCTCGGCGAAGTAGCTGTGCATACCGCCCGAACCGTCGGTACCGCGACAGGCCTGTAGCACGTACCGATATCCACGCGCCGCGAGGCCGGGGCCGGTACCGAAACCCCCGCCCCGGCGGCCGTACGGGGTGCGCTCGAGGACGGTGGGCGCATCGTCGACACCCACCGGGTGGAAGACATCGGTGAGGAGCACCGTGCCGTCCGGCATCGACACTTCGACGTGGTGCTCGACGCGGACGTCGTTGGTCGGTTCACGCATGGCAACTCCGCTCGGATCAGGTGGGGAGAGACGGATGAACCTCAGGGACGAACCCGCCCCGCAGCGCGCGCACCGCGATCGGCGGTGTGAGCACCTCCACGTCGCCTCGCGGCAACGGACCGGCCAGGATGTAGCCACTCGGTCCCCAACCGAACAGCCGTCCCTGCCACAGCAGGTGCGCCATGTCGTGCGCCATCATCATCACACCATCGGGGAGGTCCGTGCTGTTGACCACGTGCCGACGCTGCGCGTTCCCGGAGCGCCGCTCGTCATCGAGGCGATCGTCGAGCTCGGTCGCCGAGAGGGTGCCCCCGCCGGCCGCCGCGATCGCTTGGCGGAACGCGTTGAACCGTTCACGCCGGCACAGCGCACACGGCCGATGGCCCGCAGCGAGGGCGGTGGGCTCGTCCAGGAAGAACAGCTCGGTGTAGAGACCTGGTGTCATCGGCTCGTTCCGCCGGCCCTTGTAGGCGAGCAGGCACGTGATCCAGCTGTTGCCGTTCCGCCAGCGCACGATGTGGCGATGGTCGTCGTGCAACACCCCGCGGTTGCCCATGAACGTGCCTCGGTAGGAAGCATCGGCGACCAACTCGTTCAACGGAGTCACGCGGTTCTGCAATGTCACGACGGCCTCGGAACGAATCGGTTGGCGCAACGATGCCACGCAATGTCGGGTGTGCGCCGGGTCAGGGCGACGGCGCGCCGCCCGGCACAGCCCTCCATATACCCTCTGAAGTCGATGTCCGCCGCCACCGCAACCACATCTCGGGCCGAGCGCCGCCCATGACCGTGTACCTCGTCGGCGGCGGCCCGGGTGATCCGGAGCTCATCACCGTGCGAGGCGCGCGCGTCCTCGCGCAGGCGGACGTCGTCATCTACGACCGGTTGACCACGCGGCCGCTGCTCGACCTGGCGCCCTCCGCGGCAACGTTGATCGACGTGGGTAAGGCGGCAGGTCGATCGACGGTTCCCCAGCACGAGATCAACGAGCTGCTTATCGAACACGGCCGCACCGGACGAACCGTCGTGCGTCTCAAAGGGGGCGACCCTTTCGTCTTCGGACGTGGCGGCGAGGAAGCCGCCGCGCTGCTCGCCGCCGGGGTGCCGTTCGAGGTCGTACCCGGGATCTCGTCGGCCATCGCGGCGCCGGCTGCTGCCGGAATACCGGTCACCATGCGCAACGAAGCCCTGAGCTTCACCGTGGTCGCCGGCCACGAGGACCAAAGTGGCTCCGATCCTGTGCGGTGGGACGCTATTGCGCGTACCGGGGGCACGATCATCATCCTCATGGGCGTTGCGAAGATCGAGTCCATCACCCGCGGGCTGCTGGCCGGCGGGCTCGACCCGGCGACACCTGCGGCCTGCATCCGCTGGGGGACGACCGAACGCCAGCAGATCCGGCGCACGACCCTCGGTGCACTCCCCCACGACGTGTTGAGCTCGCCCAGCGTGATCGTCGTCGGCGAAGCGGCGCGCCACCGCTACGTGTGGCCGTTCGATGCGCACGGGCACGATGTCGACGACTTGCTAGCGTGACGACACAGGTACTTCGGCGGGTGGCGCTCGGCGCAGCCCGCCGCGACCACCGGGGGCAATCCTGAGCACCACCCGCAAGCACCACCTGATCTCGGCCGACAGCCACGTCAACGAACCAGGTGACCTCTGGACCTCGCGTGTCGCCTCGCGCCTCGTCGACCGCGTGCCACGCGTCGAGCGCTTCGACCAAGGCGATGCATGGGTGATCGAAGGCGTGCCCGACCCGATGCCCATCGGGCTCAATGCGTGCGCTGGCCAGGACCCCCGTCTGCGCCAGAGCTGGGTGCGCTTCGAGGACATCCGCAGCGGTGGATGGGACCCGGCCGAACGGCTGAAGGAGATCGAGATAGCCGGCGTCGACGCCGAGGTGCTCTACCCCACCCCCCGTCTCGCGCAGGCCATCTACGGCACCACGGATTCCGAGCTGCACCTTGCACTCGTCCAGGCCTACAACGACTGGATCCACGAGTACGCGTCCCACGATCTCGGTCGCTTCCGGGCGTTGGCCATAGTGCCGAACCGCGGGGTCGACCACGCATTGGCCGAGATCGCACGCGTCGGCGATCGGCCGTCGACCGGTGGCGTGCTCCTCGGCGCCTATCCCGGCGGCACCGTGAATCCCAGCGCCGATGACGACCCCGTTTTCGCCGCGCTCGTCGAGCAACAGCTCACCGTGAACGTCCACGTCTCGCTCAGCAACACGTTGCCCACCGGTGCCCCCACCCTTCTCGCGCTACCGGCAGCGGGCCGGTTCACCGCAGCCACGAACCACCTCATCGACCTCGTCTTCAGTGGGATCTTCGACCGGTTCCCGACGCTGAACATGGTCTTCGCCGAGGTCGACTGCGGCTGGCTGCCGTACTTCAAGGAACAGCTCGATGACGGCTACTACCGGTACCGGTTCCGCTTCGATCTCAAGAAGCTCCCGAGCGAATACATCGAGCAGCACGTCCATTGCACGTGGGTCACCGACACGTACGGCATCGACAACCGACACCGCATCGGGGTCGAACGAATGTTGTGGTCGAGTGACTACCCGCACGGGAACTCGAATTATCCGAACGCGTGGTCGGCCACCCAGGCTTCGATGGCCGGCGTTCCGCCGGACGAGCGCGACCTGATGCTCGTGGGCAACGCCACGCGGCTTTATCGCTTCGATCGCCCCTAACCGGAAGCCTGGAACGCCTCGCGCAGCAAGAACTTCTGCACCTTGCCGCTGGCGGTGCGCGGCAGTTCGGCGACCAGTCGCAGATCTTCGGGCCACTTCTGTGTGGCCAGGCCGGCATCGCGCAAGAAGCCTTGGAGGTCACTGAGCGCAAGTGCGTTGTTGGTGCTCACCACCGCCGCGCAGGCGCGTTCGCCCGTGCGCGCATGAGGAACCGCGACCACCGCGACATCGATGATGTCGGGATGTTCGTACAGGAGGTCCTCGATCTCTCGTGCGCTGATGTTCTCCCCGTTGCGCAGGATGATGTCCTTGATGCGGCCCCGGATCGTGACATACCCGTCGGCGTCGATCGAGGCGAGGTCACCGGTGCGGAAGTACCCGTCGGGGGTGAACGACGAATCGTTCAGCGACGCGTCGAGGTAGCCGTGGAAAAGCTCGGGCCCCCGGACGACAAGCTCGCCCACATCCGCGCTGCCGTCGATGTGCCCAGACGCGTCGCCCATCGCGACACCATCGGTGTCGGCCCGGCGCTCGATCGAGTCGCCGACCCGACCGCACGAGAACGTCGGGAACTCGCTCGACCCATAGACCCGGCACACCTCAGCACCGAGGACCCGGCTGGCGGTACGCACCAACTCGGGGGGCACGTCAGCGCCACCACATGCGAACGAGTGCAACGCCGATCCGTGGCCTCGGCGTCGATACTCGTCGGTGAGTCCTTGCAAGAAGGGCGTCGCCGCAACCGTGAAGCGACACCCCATGCGTTCGATCAGGTCGGCCGCAGCACCCGGGTCCCATACGTCGAGCAGCCCGACTGCCGAACCGGTCATGGCCGGAAGGATGTACGCGTACAAGAACCCGGTGATGTGCGTGACCGGCGAGGCCATGAAGATGTGCTCAGCCGAACCGAGCGAGAACCATCGCTGCATCGACCGGGTCTCATAGACAAGCGTCTCGTGGCTGTGCAGCACACCCTTGGGCGCCGCCGTGGTGCCTGAGGTGTACAGCAACAGCGCGATCGACCCAGGATCGAGCACCGGCGCTCGGAGCGCAGTCTCGCCGGGCACGACGAGGTCCTCGAAGCGCTGCCAGGGTGCCGCGCTCGGGCTCGTCGGTCGCACCACGACGAGCGCCGGGGTGTGCGTGGCCGGTCGGTTGGCGAGCACCTCGTCGATCATCGCTCGATGGTCGAAGCCGCGGAACGCTTCGGGTACCACGATCGCCGCGGGCGTCGACTGGTCGACGATGAATGCCAGCTCGGCGCGCCGGTAGATCGGGATCACCGGATTGATCACCGCACCCACACGCGTGATTGCGTGGTAGACGACGATTGTCTCCCACCAGTTCGGCAGTTGCACCAGCACCGAGCTGCCGGGTGTCACGCCGGCCCGCACGAGGCTTTGCGACAAGGCCTCGACCGCCTCGCCCAGTTCGCGATACGTCAGCGTGATCTGCGCATCGACGATCGCGAGATCGTCGGGGGCGGCGACGATTCGTTCATGAAGGAACGATGCGATCGTGCGGCCCTCCCACACCGACTCGCGTCGATGGTGCGCGTCGAGAGCACGCGTCGGCGTGATCACCCGCGGCTGCACGTCGATGCCTGCGCCTAGATCTGGGTCAGCAGGCGTTCGGGCGTGTTGATGTTGACGAGGTGGTCGGTGTACCACGAGGCGGCGGCCCGCGACGCGAGCTCGAGGCGGGACAGGTCGCTGTACAACGTCATGTGCGATGTCTCGGGCAGCACGACGAGGCGCTTCACCGGAGTGCGGATCTGATGGAAGGCCTCGACCTCCATGTCCTCCATCGTGATGTCATCGCCCTGGGCGATGATCATCATGAAGGGCGTAGTGGTGATGCGCGACGCATATGGCAGCGCGTCGTACTGCATGAGGAGCTCGACCGAGGCGATCGTGTTGCGGTGCTCATGACGAGGCGCTTGGGTCTTCTGGAGCTCCTCGAACACCGTACGCACCTCGTCGAAGGGCCAGGCCGCGAGACCGTTCTTCGGATCGCACGACATCGGCATGTACCCGTACTCACCCGTGGCGAAGCGCTTCGTGCGATCGTCGGCGATGAGGCTGCGCAGTCGGCGAAATCCTTCGGAGCCGTGCACGCGCCACATCGTGTTGTAGCCGTCGATCACGGGCACGTTTCCGACTGCGCACTTCACGCGGTCGTCGATCGCAGCGAGCACCAGCGCGTGGCCGCCGCTGTAGGAGATGCCCCACACGCCGAGACGGTCCGAATCGATCTCACTGCGGCTCTCGAGAAAGCTGAGCGCGGACTTGTAGTCCTCGATCTGCGCCCACGGGTCGAGATGCTGACGGACGTCGCCGTCACTCGCGCCGAGATTGCGATAGTCGAATATGAGGGCCGCCATGCCGGCTTCGACGAACACCTTCGCGTAGTCGGGTTGGCGCAACTCCTTGACGTAGCACCAGCCGCCCGCCATCGCGACCGCGGCCACCGGGCCGGTGGCGCCTTCGGGCAGGTAGAGATCGCCACGTATGGTGACCCCTTCACTCGTGAACGAGACCTCTTCGACCTTCATGGTGTCCCCTTGATGATGATTCCCTCGCCCGCGTCCCCATGAGCGACGCCGAAGGCCGAATACTAATCGACAGTCCGATCAGCAGATGGTGTAACCGCCGTCGACGACCACGGAGTCGCCGGTGTGAAAGAGCAGCGTCGGATCCGCGAGGAACGCGGCGACCGCGTTGAAGTCCTCGGCGTCAGCCCATCGACGCACCGGCGTGCGTTGCACTGTTGCCTTGCGGAAGCGTTCGTAGTCCGCCGCGCCGAAGGCTCCCCCTGGGCCGGTCATCGCGGTGTCGGCCCAACCCGGGCACAGTGTGTTGCAGCGGATGCGCAACGGCGCTAACTCGACGGCGAGCGAGCGCATCAGCCCTTCGACTGCCGGCTTCGCCGCGCCGTAGTGCGCCCGCCGCGCCGCCCCGAAGCGGCTCACGATCGACGACACCCCGACGAGCGCACCGCCCCCGCCACGTTCGCCCATATGGCGCGCCGCGGCCCGCAGCGACAAGAAGACACCGTCGACGTCGACGCGCATGACGGCGTGCCAGTCATCAAGGCTGAGGTCGACGAACGCCGATTCGTTACCCGCCGTGCCGGCGTTCGCGAACATCGCGTCGACGCGTTCGAACCGTGACAGCGTCGCGGTCATGGCATCGACGACCGACGACTCGTTGCTCACGTCGCACACGATCGCGTGCGCCACGATGCCCATCTCTTCGAGCGACTCGACCGCAATGCGGTTCTTCGCCTCGCTGCGCCCCCAAATCGCGACCTCGGCACCGGCGCGTCCGACCCCGACGGCGAGACCAAGCCCGATGCCACCGTTGCCGCCGGTCACCACCACAGTGCGCTCGCGCAGGTCGCCGTAGGGAGCCTCGTGGCGCATCGTCGATCTCCTCGTTCTCTGCCGGAGCGTCGCGCCCTGGCGTTGTCCGCGAATCCTACGAGGCGGTGGTCGTCCTGCTCTCCTTCACGGATCGGCACGCATGCGCCGCCGCGTTCTGCGAAGGTAAGAGCTCACCTATGAGCACGACGGCGCCCGAAATGAACGACCTGGCCCGCCCGCCTCGTGTGCATCCCGGCTGGTTGGTGCTCGGCCTCGGGTCGATGTGCTCGTTCATCACCTCACTGAACCAGTCCATCATGAGCGTGGCCTTCGCCGACCTCCGCAAGTCCTTCCCCGACGTGCCCGCCTCACAGTTGTCGTGGATCCTCAACGTGTACACCATCGTCTCCGGCGCCACGCTCATCATCTCTGCGGTGCTCTCGAACCGTTACGGCCGTAAACGCATGCTGCTCACCGGGCTTTCAGTGTTCGCCGCAGCAGGCCTGCTGTGCACCCTCGCGACTGGTCCACCGATGCTGATCGCCGGACGAGCCGTGCAGGCCATCGGATGGTCGCTCATCACGCCATCGGCCGTGGCCGTCGTGCTCTCGGGTGTGCCCCCCGGGCGGCGAGCGAGTGCCATCGCCACCTGGGCCGGCATCGGTGGCATCGCCACGTCGCTCGGTCCATCCCTCGGCGCGGTCATCATCGACCTCGGTTCGTGGCGCATGGCGTTCCTCGCGAGCGTGCCCTTCGCGGTGTTCGTCATCGTGGTGGGCGCCAAGGTGTTCACCGAGACCCCGCCCGAAGACCTCGTGCACGAACGATTCCCCGACATGGTGGGCGTAGCGTCGCTGCTCTTCGGGATGACCCTGTTCATCCTCGGGTTGGTGGAGACCGCGTCGTGGGGTTGGGTCGACCGGCGCACCTTCGCATGCCTGATCGCTGGCCTTGCACTGCTGGGGTTTCTCCTGTGGCGATCCACGAAGGTCGAGCGGCCCACGATCGACCCGCGACTCATGCGCTATCGCAACATTCGCCTCGCCGTGATGATGTCGATCGGGTGGGGAACATGCTTCTTCGCCACGTCGCTCGGGCTCGTGCTCTTCCTCACGCAGGTCTGGGACTACAGCGTCGTGCGCGCGGGGGCGCTCATCACGCCCATCGCCGCGTCGGTCACCGTGCTCTCGCCTTTCGCCGGCCGCATCGCCGACCGGTTCGGGCATCGAGTGCTCGTCGTTCCCGGTGGCATGTTCTGGCTGTCGGGCGCACTTTGGTTGCTGCTCGGGGCCGGACGATCACCTGATCTCCCTGGTGTGTGGTTCCCGGCCACGCTGCTACTCGGGGTCGGGTCGGGGCTCAGCTGGCCCGCTATCCACGGCATACCCATTCTTGGCGTGGACGCCAAGGATTTCGCGGCTGCGGTCGCCACCAACCAGACCGTGTTACGCATCGTCGGGTCGCTCGGCATCGCCATCGCCGTCACGCTCGTGTCGGGCACCACGGGCACATCGTCGATCGCGCCGTTCCGCCATCTCTTCGCGTTCATGGCCGTGGGCGGTGTGCTGCTCAGCTGCATCGGCACCCTGATCCGCACCTCACCCTCGCACGCCTCACCGGATCTGGCCGTCTGAGCGGCGCGACCGCGGTCGCTCAGACGCCTTCAGCCGCGTCGATCGCTGCTTCGTCGACGACCGCATCCGAGCCGAACACGGCAGGTGGCTCGCGCCAAGGATCGGCCGGCGTGCCTGCGGCGGCGTCGCGCACCGCACTCCACACCCGCATCGGCGTGCAGGGCATGTCGAGATGACGAATGCCGAGGTGCGCCACCGCGTC
>CAEZYR010000003.1_pt1 | contig 53258 bp, 55 predicted proteins | sample 7265551 | NCBI WGS metagenome assembly CAEZYR01 (sample SAMEA6813938, study PRJEB35770) | uncultured Acidimicrobiales bacterium | biome: Freshwater; feature: Freshwater reservoir; material: water | place: Czech Republic | collected 2017-04-14 | depth 30m m
ACCTCGACCAGGCCACGCGCAGCCCGCCGCACGATGACCCGGTTCATGCGATTCGAACCGGCGCCGAGCTCGCCGCGTAACCCCGCGGTGCCGAACGTGAGATGGCGGTCGAAACGATCGTGCAGCGCGACTAGATCGTGCCGTGCGAGAAGCCCGCGCAGCTCGGCGGCCGTGACCGGGTCGGGGTCGGCCGCGAGCCACGCACGAGCGGCATCGAGGATCGACAAGTCGTCCATGCTCACGCCACCTCGATGACCTTGCGCAGAAGACGACCGACGCGCTCGCCCGCCGCCTGTCCTTGGGCGACGACCTCGGCGTGGTCGAGCGGCTTGCCCTGAAGTCCGGCCGCCAGGTTGGTGACGAGCGAGATCGCGAGCACCTCGGCGCCGAGGTGGCGAGCTGCGATGGTCTCGATCGCAGTGGACATGCCGACCAGATCGGCACCGATCACCCGCGCCATGTGAATCTCGGCCGGGGTCTCGTATTGCGGGCCGAGGAACTGTGCGTAGACACCCTCGCCGAGGGTGGGATCGAAGCTTTGCGCGAGCGCACGCAGCCGAGGCGAATACGCGTCGGTGACATCGACGAACCGGATTGCGTAAGGCTTGGGGGGCGGCGGGCCCGCCATCGGCGTCTGCCCCGTGAGGTTGATGTGGTCGCGCAGCAACACGGGCGTGCCGGCCGGGAACGAGGCGTTCAGCGAGCCGCACGCGTTGGTGAGGATGACGACCTTGGCGCCCGCGAGGATGGCCGCACGAACACCGTGCACCACCGTGGCTGGGCCGTGGCCTTCGTAGAGGTGCACGCGCCCACGGAAGATCAGCAGATCGACCGTGCCCGCGCGCGCGTGGCGCAGCGCGCCGCCATGGCCGGGCACCGTGGAGGCTGGGAACCCGGGGAGTTCGTCGAAGGGGCACTCGTTGACGGTGTCGCCCAGCACATCGGCTGCGGGGCCCCATCCGGATCCGAGCACCACGGCCACGCGTGCCTGAACATCACCGAAGCGGGTGCGAATCGCGTCGGCCGCATGCTCGGCGAGGGAGAACGGGTCGTCGGCCACGTCGCGACCCTACCGGCCGCGACGTGGCGCGGAACAGGTCGACGAGCCGGCAGCCGCAGCTCAGGAGTTCCTGGCTAAAACGGCGAACTGGTAGTTCGGGAGCGTTGCGGGCAACGCTCCCGAACTACCAGTTGCGGGAGACTTCGGGTTCCGTCGAAGTACGAGCCCTACTCAGTCGATGTACGCCGCGACACCCATCTCGCGCATGTCGAGGCCCTCGATCTCGTCCTGGAGGGACGACCGGATACCACCCTTGGTGAACTTGTTCTGGAGGAAGAAGAAGCCGTAGGCGATGCCGAAGATGACGGTCCAGATGACCACGACCCCGAGGAGCTGCGCACCGAACTGACCGGCGTCGCCATAGAGGATGCCCTCGACGCCTTCGCTGGGGGAGCCGTTCCAGCCGGCGCCGTACTTGCCGTTGGCGAAGATGCCGACGCAGAGGGCGCCGAAGGTGCCACCGATGCCGTGCACGGCGATGGCGCCTACCGGATCATCGATGCCTTTACGGTCGATGAACAACGCCGCTTCGATCACGATGACGGAGGCAAGTGCGCCGATGACCGCTGCGGCCCACGGGCCGACGAAGGCACACGGCGCCGTGATGGCCACCAGACCGGCGAGCATGCCGTTGATCATCATGGTCGGGTCGGGCTTCCCGGTGCGGAAGGTCATGTAGTACATGGCCACGACTGCACCGATCGCTGCGGCGATGCCCGTGTTGGTCGCTGCCGTGGCGAACTGCACGTCGGTGACCGCAAAGGTCGAGGCGGCGTTGAAGCCGAACCAGCCAAACAGCAGGATGAAGCAGCCGAGCTGCGCCATCGGAATGTTGTGGCCGGGGATGGCCCGCACCTTGCCGTCGGGGCTGATCTTGCCGTAGCGAGGGCCGAGGATGAGCGCACCGGCGAGGGCGGCTGCGCCGCCGACGGCGTGCACCACGCCCGAGCCGGCGAAGTCGGCGTAGCCGGCACCGAGGCTCATGGAGTCCCAGCTCTTGGCGAGCCAGCCGCCGCCCCAGGTCCACGCCGCGAACAGCGGGTAGTAGATGGCGCCACAGAACAGGCCCCAGATCACGAAGCTCTTCCACTTCCAGCGCTCGGCCATGGAGCCGGTCGGGATGGTGGCCACGGTGTCCATGAAGGCCACCATGTAGAGGAAGAAGCCCAGCAGTGCGGCGCTGGCGCCGTCACCCAGGTGGTCCCAGCCGGACCACAAGAAGATCCAGCTGCCGCTGCCGAGGAGCGGTTCGGCGTTCATCGGCGCATCGAGACCGAAGGCCGAGTAGGTGAAGCCGCCGAAGGCCAGCGGGAAGCCGATGAACAAGAAGCCCACGAAACCCAGGCCGAAGATGGCGAAGTTGGTGCTCATGACGTGCGCCGCGTTCTTTTTCTGCGTGAGGCCGGTCTCGACGAGCGCGAAACCGGCCTGCATGAAGATCACGAGCGCGGCGCCGATGACCACCCACATGAGGCTGGTCTGCTGACCGAGCACTGCGACCGGATCGGGTTCGTCCTGGGCGTAGGCCGCTCCTCCCAGGGCAATGAAAGCAACGGTGGCGCCAAAGGCACCCCCTGCGGTGTATTTCAGCGCTTTGCGCACGGGTCCTCCCACGGAAGTGGCTGGTAGTTGGGTTGGGACCGTCGGCAGCTCTGGCGCCGGTCGGTGGTCAACGTAGAAGGGGCACGTTTCTGGAATATCGCTACCTTGTTTCCGCTGTGTATTTTCCTTGACGGTTTCTTCGCGGCGGCCCTCGGCGTTGCCGAAGGGTGCTCCGAACCGTCGCAGGGCGCGCGAACAGGTTGGACGCACTCGGCCTGATGACTGAGGATGGACCCTTGACCCTCGCCGACGAACAGGTACCTGGCCCGGTGCGCAACGGCGGTACCTTGCGCCGTGACCGGCGGGCCGTGATCGGTGGCCGCGAGTTCCTGGGTCTCGTGGCCGGTTGCATGGCCATGGCCGCCGTGGGCATAGACCTGCTCCTGCCGGCGTTCGCCGACATGCGCAGGGAGTTCGGGCTCGCGCCCGACTCGACGCGCGTCGCGCTGCTCATCACCGCGTTCTTCTTGGGCCTGGCGGCCGGGCAGATCGTCTATGGCCCGTTGTCCGACCGGTTCGGCCGCAAGCCCATGCTCTATGCCGGGCTCAGTATCTATGCGACGGCAGCGGCGGCGGCGTCGTTCGCTCCGTCGCTGAACTGGCTCATCGCCTGTCGCGTGGTGTGGGGTATGGGAGCAGCCGCACCGCGATCGCTCGCGCTTGCGATGGTGCGCGACAGTTTCGAGGGTGAACGCATGGCCCGCACCATGTCGTTGGTGATGGCCACGTTCATCACCGTCCCCGTGATTGCACCCACGATCGGCGCGGGGATCATCGCCATCTTCGGCTGGCGCTCGGTGTTCTGGTTTCAGTTCTCCATCGCACTGGTGTTAATGGTCTGGCTCACGCGTCTACCGGAGACGCTCCCGCCTGAGCGCCGACGCTCGGTGAGCCCGCGCGCAATTGGCGAAGCGTTCTGCACGGTCGTGAACACCCGCCAGAGCGTCGGCTTCGGTCTGGCGGTCATGTTTCTGTTCGGCGTGATGTCGTCCTACATCGCGAGCTCCGAGATCATCATCGACGATGTCTTCGGCCATGGCGACCTGTTCCCGCTGTTCTTCGGGCTGCTGGCCATCGTGATGGCCGCCGGCTCACTCTTGAACGCGCGCATCGTCACGTCTGTCGGTCTGCACCGATTGGTGCGTGTCACCTCGCTGCTCGCAGTGGGCGGAACCGCACTTTTCGCGCTGGTGTCGATGAGCACCGATGGCAAGCCGCCGTTCGTGGTGTTCCTGGCGCTTACCGCGCTGGTGCTGATCGCCAACTCCATTCTTCTGCCCAATGCGAACACCGCGTCGATGCAGCGCGTGCCACACGTGGCCGGCATGGCGGCAGCGGTGATCGGCATGGTCAGCACCGGTGGTGGAGCGCTGCTCGGTGCCATCGTCGCCGCCACCTTCGATGGCACGACGCGTTCGTTCGCCTACGGCTCGTTCGCGTTCACGTGTGCCGCGGCGATCTGCATCAACGTGGTGGCCGGCCCACCCGCGGCGCGTTCGACCTGAGCGGTTTCAGGCGCTGGCCACGAGGTCGCGCGCGTTCTCGCGCATGACACGCCGCAGATCGTCGTAGGACAACGCCGGGAGCGAATCGGCGAACGAGCGCGGATTCGCCAACCCTTCGGCATGGGGGAAGTCGGAACCGAACAGCACCTGCGTCGCGCCGATCAGATCGACGAGATCGGCGATGGGTTCTTCGTGGTACGGCGACACGAACACGTGACGCTTGAAGATCGCGCTCGGTCGTTCGGTGATGCGACCACCGGGCCATGGGCCGTTGCGGCCCATGCCACCCATCTTGTCCATGGCGCGCATGAGGTACGGGACCCACAACGAGCCGTTCTCGATGGACATGACTCGGATTCTTGGGAAGCGCGCAAAGAAGTTGTGAAAGATCAGCGCGGCGATCGTGTCCATGACCGGGCGGTCGCCGTAGAAGCAGGTCCACTGGAACGCAGACTGGCGGTGAGACGGCGGCGTTGGTTGCTCGCCCCATTGCACCGAGAAGAGCTCGTTGTAACCCGACTCGCCGATGTGCAGGCCGAGCACCAACCCGGCCTCGTTCACGCGGGCCCAGAACGGATCGAAGTACGGATCGGAGGGCGCCCGACCGTATGCCGGGCCGGCGCGAAGGCAGATCGCGCGCGCGCCGCGCGCGATGGCCCACTCGAGCTCGATGATGGCCTGGTCGAGGTCGCGCAACGACATGAGCGGTGGGGCGTAGATGCGACCCGCGTGGTCGAAGCCCCACTCGTCGTCGAGCCAGGTGTTGAACGCCCGGAAGTTCGCGTAGAGCTGCTCGGGGTCGTCCTTCATGAACGCCTCGACGCACACGGCGAGTGTGGGGAACATGAACGTCGACTCGATGCCTTGCGCGTCGAGCAACGCGAGACGCTCGGTGCGGGCGACATACTCGCGTGGCATCTGCACGATGGTGCTGGTGCCACGTACGTCAGCTGAGCTCGATTTCATCGAGCGCAGCATTTCGCGCAGGGCGCCCGGTGGAACCACGGTGTCGTAGTTGCGATGCTCGAGGAACGTGAACGGCTTGTCGCCGATGAGGACTCGCTCGACACCGGCCGCGTCGACCACCGGACGGATTGCCTTGTGGGCGAGCTTGGGCTCCATGAACCGCGTGAAGGCGTCTCGCGGCTCGTAGTAATGGTTGTCGGAGTCGAATAGCGGATAGTCGATGGTGGCCGTCATGTGCGCTCCTCGATCTACTCCTTCGACGGAGTGAACGGGTAGAGAGTGATGTCGTCGGACGCGTCGAAGTAGGTGGCCTCGACGCGCATGCCGACCTCGAGGGCGTCGATTTCGCAACCGACGATGTTGGTGAGCATGAGGGGCCCTTCGTCGAGTTCGACGATGGCAACGACGTACGGCAGGTCATCGATGAACGCTGGCGTCGCCGGACGATGCTGGATGACGTAGCTGTACAACGTGCCCCGCGCGCTGGTGGGCACCCATTGGTGCTCCTCGGCAAGGCACACGCGACAGAGCACCAATGGTGGGAAGCGATGCGCACCACACGCGTCGCAGCGTTGCAGACGAATCTCGCGTTCCTTGGTACCGTCCCAGAACGGCTGTGACAACGGCGTGGGGTGAGGCAGCGGCTTGGTCCACTCGGTCATGGCTCAGTCCTTCGCCAGGATCGACATCGAGAACGCACCGGTGAACGGCCCGCACGCGACCGCGAGCTTGGGGTCGCGCACCTTGCGGCAGATCGAGCGGTCGTAGGTGTGCTCACCGAGGTGCGAGTTGGGACACAGGTCGGGGGTGTCGTTGCGGAACTGCCGCACGGCTTCGATGATGCGCAGGTTGTAGGGGTTGATGCAGTGGCTGTAGCCGAGGTTGCCGCCGTCGGGGCTGACCGGAAACCGTTGATCGAGGCCGATGTTTTCGACGCAGAACGGGCCGCCGTCGCCGACCTCGCAGAACCCCGCCGCCTCGTACTCCATGGGTACGCCGCTCGCGAAGTGGTCGTACGTGGTGACGAAGTCGATGTCGTCGTGCGTCACGCCGGCGCGGGAGAACGCTCCGAGCATGCGGTCGCGGGTCTCGAGGGGTTGCAGCGTGGGCGGGAAGTAGTAGCTGGTGTAAAAGCAGCCGATCCCACCCGAGAGCACCCAGACCGGTGTGCTCTTGCAGTCCTTCGCCCGATCGGCGGATGTGACGATGATGCACGATCCGCCGTCGTTGACGAGCGCGCACATGAGCAGCGTGTACGGATCGGCGATCATGCGCGAATCGAGCACATCCTGCGCGGTGTATGGCCCACGGCCGAACATCACGGCCTCGGGATTGATGTTCGCGTTGTTGCGCAGCGTGGCGGCGCAGTGCGCGAGTTGTTCGCTCGTGGTGCCGTAGAGCGCCATGTGCCGGCGGGTTTGCAGCGCCATCTGGGCGGGCGTGGTCGAACCGGTCCACTCGGTGAACTCATAACCTGGCCGGGTGTAGGCCGCGGTCGCGCCGTCAGTCTCCTCTTGGCTGCCGCCGAACGGGATCGCGATCACGTCGGCTACGTGGTCGCGCACCATCGCGGCGGCGTACAGCAGTGCGGGCACGCCCGAGAAATGCGACGTGAACCGCATCGGGTTACCGAGCTGGAACGCCACCTCACCGAGCGTGTTCCCGGCGCCGGTACCGGCGGGAAACTCGAACGAGATGACACCGTCGACGTCGTTCTTGGTCATGCCGGCATCGTCGAGCGCGCCGTTGAACGACTCGAGCATGAGCGACAGCGCAGTTCGACCGAGGTTCCGGCCTTGCTTGGTGGCGTGGACGCCGACAATCGCGACGTCTCGTGGGGCGGGCATGCTGACCTCCGGGTTCGGCGGACTGTACCGGACGAAGGTGCGTCGACGAGCGGTCAGGCACCGGTGAGGCCCCGCGTGCCCACCACGCCGTCGATCCAGTAGTGGTTCGCCGTGATCACCACCACGATCGACGCGGCTGCACCGTGCACTGCGCCTTGGTAAGTGGAGCGCGCGCACATGCCCCGCCCCGAGGGAGAGGTCGGGGCGGGGCATTTTGCGCGAACTGCCGGGGAGGGGTCAGCAGCTCAGATCATTCGTACCGATCAGGGAGTGGTGGTGGTGCTCCCGGCACCATGCGAGCCGGAAGGTGCGCCGTGGGCCGCCGGGCCGGGGCCACCTCAGCGGCCGGGTCCGGGGCCACCGGGGCGGCCGGGGCCGTGGCCACCCGGGCGGCCGGGTCCGTCGCCACCGGGGCCGTCGCCATCCGGGCGGCCGGGGCCGTCGCCACCCGGGCCACCGGGGCCACCGTGCGGCGCCGTGCCGTCGAGCATGGCGGTCACCATCGCCGGGACACCGGCCTTGATGGTGGCCGCAGTCTCGGCGGTGATCTTGCCGTCGGTCAGGCCCTGATCGATGCGGGCCATGGCCTTGTCGGTGAGCAGCGTGGTGAGGGCCGCGACTTTGTCGCCGGCGATCGAGCTCAGCGTCGCGCCACCCTCGAGTTGGGTGCGGAGGTCATCGGCGGTGATCCCGAGTGCCGTGGCGATGTCGTCGAGGTTCGCCCCCCCGATGCCCCGCAGCTCCTTCTCGGGCGCCGGGTTCGCAGCTCGGGCCGCGTCCAACTTGGCGGCGATCGCGTCGGCTTGGGCCTGGGTGATGGTGCCGTCGGCGACGAGGCCGTCGAGCACCGACTTCAGGGCACCGCCGCGGGTGGGCGCCGCAGCCGTGGCGCCGGTCGAGCCGGTTTGGGCGCTGGCCGCACCGAGCGGGTTGAGCACGGCGACCGCGAGTGAGCCGGTGGCGATGCTGAGGGCTGCGACGCCGCTTGCAACGAGCTTTTTCATTGGTACTCCTTGGAGGTGGTGGTTCCGGTTGGTGGTTCCTGGCTGGAGATCACTGTGCGCCCTGTAGATGTGACGGCTTTGTGAGTGGCGTAAGAGCCAGTCGAGTAAGGCCGAGGTAAAGCGGGCGTCGATCGGTGGCGGCGCCAACCGATCGATCCACTAGAACTGACCGACGCCGTATGGCGACAGTTTGGGGAGCCGATGCGACACAGCCAGGGACGAGTCGAGGACCAGCGATTGCTCACCGGCGAAGGACGCTTCGTCGCGAACCTCGCGCCTTCGTTGGCCCCCGGTGCGGCGGTCGTGTGGTTCGTCCGCTCGGCGATGGCTCACGCGCGACTCGTGAGCGTCGATGTTGTCGAGGCGCGCCGGTTCCCCGGGGTGGTCGCCGTGGTCACCGCCGACGATCTGCACCTGGTCGAACGCACGCCGGAGCCCGCTCTGCTCGAGCAGGCCATGACCCGCTGCCTGCTGGCCCGCGACACCGTGCGATTCGCCGGTGAAGCGGTGGTGGCCGTGGTCGCCGACAGTCTCGGCGCAGCGATCGACGCAGCCGAGGCGGTGGTCATCGAGTACGAGCCACTCCCCGTGGTAGCGACCATCACCGATGCCGATCGCGGCGACGTACTCGTCCACCCGTTGGCTGGCACCAACGTGGCACTGCGGTTCGCTCGGATTGATGGTGCGCCGCATGTACCCGACGACACCTTGGTCGAGGTTCGGCTCGACACGCGGAACCCACGCGTCGCGATCGCTCCAATCGAGGGCCGCAGCGTGCTCGCGCAATGGGACGGCTCGGTGCTCACCGTGCACACGAGCGGCCAGGGTCCCCATCCCCACCGCCTCGCGTATGCCGCTGCGCTCGACCTCGACCCGGCGAACGTGCATGTCGTGTGCCCCGATACCGGCGGAGCGTTCGGCGCGAAGGCCCTCCCGTATCCTGAAGAACTCGTGGTGGCTCATCTGGCTCGAGCGCTCGAACGGCCGATGCTTTTCGTCGAGACGCGGACCGAGTCGATGGCCTCGCTCGGGCATGCGCGCGGCCAGGAGCAACACCTCGTGCTCACCGGTGCCCGCGACGGCACCATCGTCGCGACCGATCTGCGCGTGGTGCAGGACTGCGGTGCGTACCCCCGCCTCGGCGCGTTCATGCCCAACATGTCCCGACTCATGCACACCGGGCCCTACGTCGTCGGCTCCGCGTCGTTCGAGGCCCACTCGGTGGTCACCAACACCAACCCCACGGTGGCGTACCGCGGCGCTGGACAACCCGAAGCCGCTGCGGTGATGGAACGCGCGGTCGACCTGTTCGCCCGGGCCATCGGACGCGACCCGATCGAGGTACGGCGACACAACCTCGTCGCGAGCGACGCGTTCCCGTACACGAACCCGGCGGGACTCGTGTACGACAGCGGTGACTACGGACGAGCGCTCGACCTGTTGTGCGCGAGCGCGGACGTCGATGCGTTGCGCGCCGAGCAGGCCTCGCGACGCACCTCCGGAGCCCGGCTGCAGTTGGGCATCGGCATCGCGTGCTTCGTCGAGTCGTGCTCCACCTCGAACCAGCACGAGCACGCGCGTGTGCGCGTCGAACCCGATGGCTCGGTGCTGGTGCAGAGCGGAACCACGCCGTCAGGGCAAGGCCACGAGACGATGTGGTCGCGCATCGTCGCCGACGAACTGGGCGTGCCGATCTCGTCGGTCACCTGTCAGACAGGTGACAGCGCATGGTTCCCTACCGGCACGGTCACCGGCGGTTCGCGGTCCGTGCAGGTCGGTGGTGAGGCGGTGCGCGTGGCCACTACGGCGGTGCTCGACGACGCACGTCGCGTTGCGGCTGACCTGCTCGAGGCACATGTCGACGATGTGGTCTATGACCGAATGCTGGTGGCCTTCCACGTGGCCGGCGCTCCGGTTCGCACGATCAGTTTGACCGCGGCCGCTGCGGCGCACGAAGGGGGCTGCCTCGATCGCATCGAGCGATTCGATCCGGTCAGCGGAACCGTCTCGTTCGGTGCGTACCTCGCGGTGGTCGAGGTCGACATCGAGACCGGTCAGGTGCGCGTCGACCGCTTCTTCGCGGTCGATGACGCAGGTTCGGTGCTCAACCCGCAACTGTTCTTCGGTCAGGTACACGGTGGCGTCGCTCAGGGCATCGGGCAGGCGCTCTACGAGGAGATCGTCTACGACGATGATGGCAACCTGCGGACGACCAACTTCGCCGACTACGCGATGCCGGCAGCGTCCGAGATGCCGTTCATCGAGACCTACATCATCGAGACCCCAACACCGCACAACGCGCTCGGGGCCAAAGGCGTGGGGGAGTCGGGCCCAATCGGCGCGGTACCGGCGGTGCTCAACGCGGTGCTCGATGCGTTGAACCACCTCCGTGTGGCGCACATCGACCTGCCGCTCACGCCCTACCGGGTGTGGAGCGCGATCACCGATGCGCAACGCGTCGGCTGATCTTCACACGCCGGGCACGCCGGGCACGCCGGGCACGCCGGGCACGCGCGAGCTTCGTGAGCGGCCTAAGGGATGAAGGTCTGGAGGGCGATGCCGAGACCGCCGTCGATGCGCAGCACCTGGCCGGTCATGTACCGAGCAGCGTCGGACAACAAGAACACCACGACCGGCGCGATGTCGTCGGCACGTCCCGTGCGCCGTAGCGGCACCACCGGTTGACGTCTGGCCTGCACAGCGGCATCGGTACTGCTGGCTGAGAAGTTCGTGCCCGACACGAGACCGGGCGCGATGCCGTTCACGCGGATTCCGGACGGCCCCCACTCGAGGGCCATCTGCTCGGTTAGCGACGACAACGCGGCCTTGGCCGCGTTGTACGCCCCGGCGCCCGGCGCCGCGAAATACGCGACGAGTGACGAGGTGTTGACGATCGCGCCGTTGCTGTTTCGCAGAGATGCGAGGGCGGCCTGGCTGCACCAGAGCGCGGAGTCGACGTCAATTCGGAACACCTCGCGCCAGGTGTCGGCCGCGAGTGTCTCGAGGGCGCCCCCTCGGACGAGACCGACGTTGTTCGCGAGCCCGGTGAGCCCGCCGAGCGCCTCGATCGCCGACTCGACGACGGCCCTCGCCGGCCCTGGTTCGCTCACGTCGCCGACGATCGCGTGGGCGATGCCGCCCGCGTCGCGCACCGAGGCACACGTCTCCTCGGCGCGGGACGCGTCGATGTCGTTGACTGCGACCTGGGCACCGGCGGCCGCGGCATGATGCGCTATCGCGGCACCGATGCCGGAACCGGCACCGGTGACGAGCACCCGTCCACCCTCGAGCGACATCGTCGCGATCGTCGTGGAACCTGACATGCGCACTACCCCCGTTTGACGGCTGGACCTGTGGACCGTACTCGGGGTCGCGCGTCAGCGCATGGGGGCTGCGACCTGCTTCGTGGTGTGGCCCGAGGCGAAGAGCCTTCGCACTGCCTGTTGGCGCGCCGCCATGGTGACGCGCTTGCCGTCAGGCAACCGAAAACCCGGGTTGGTGATGGGTTGGCACTCGGTGAACAGTCGCCTGGTCACCCATCGCCTGCGGCCGAGCCGTGTGCAACGATGCCCGCCGTGTCCACTACCGCATCACCGCTCGAGCCGGCCGCGCTGTTTGTGCGCGACGGCACGCTCCTCGTCCCTACGATCTATACCCAGGGTCCGTGGAACCCCGAGGCTCAGCACGGTGGCCCGGTATGCGCGGCGCTCGCCTGGTTGATCGAGTCGGTGCCCACCCTCGTACCGATGCAGGTCAGCCGGTTCACGTTCGATCTTTTCCGGGCCGCGCCGCTCACCCCGCTCGGCACGGCCACTCGCGTGGTGCGCGAGGGAAAGCGACTGCAGGTCGTCGAGTCGATGCTCCTCGACGGCGACGTGCCCATCGCCCGTGGTTCGGCCATGCGGCTGCGTGAGATCGACCTGGCCGAGGTGGGCGAACATCCCCAACGGCCCCGCCACACCGTCTCGCCGCCATCGGGGACCGGCACGACCATGCGCCCCGACGTGGCGGCTCGCATCGGCTTCCTGCGCGGCATCGAGGTCGACCGAGTCGCCGGAACCCCTGGTGGGGGCCCGCCCTCGACTACCTGGTACCGGTCGCGGGTGCCCCTCATCGAAGGCGAGGCCATGTCGCCGCTGCAACGATTGTCGCTGTTCGCCGACTTCACGAGCGCGTCGGCGCTCTACCTCGATCACGCTTCGTACTCGGCGATCAACCCTGATGTCACCGTGCAGGTGCTCCGCCCACCCGTGGGCGAGTGGATCTGCGTCGATGGTGCGACCGAATCCGGCACGAACGGCATCGGGCACTCCCGAGCCTCGCTCTACGACATCGCCGGGTTCGTCGCCTCCGCATCGACGTCGCAGCTGATCGACCGCGTTCGGTCGCCATTCGCCTGAGATCGCGGCGTCGACGACCGTCGACGCGTTGAAGCCCGGTGTGCGCGGGTCATCACCGACTTCCGGATCTACGCACTTGGCATCCCGCAGGCGGGTCTCGTGCTCGCGGCCGACGCGCTCGTCGCGAGGCAGGCGAACGGGAATTCACGGGGCTGCGACCGAACCCGGAAGGAGGGCACCTAAGCTGGCGTCGCCGGGACCGGCCTTCCGAGCCTTGGCCACGGACGGCCACGGACGGCCCTGGGCTCTATGAATCCGGGCCCCGTAAGCCGGAGAGGAAATCATCATGGGTGACATCGGCGCTCCAGAACTTCTCATCATCCTCGTCGTCCTGCTCCTCTTGTTCGGTGGGTCGCAGCTCCCGAAGCTCGCCCGTTCTCTCGGGCAGGCCAAGAAGGAGTTCGCCAGCGCCTTGTCCGACGACAAGAAGTCCGAAGACAAGTCGGGCGACACCCTCGCCTGATCCTCCGGCCGCGCGGCGCGCCCGAACCGCGGCACTCGCAGGGCTGCTGGTTGCACTCGTTCGCCGCGTGAATTCGTCGACGCATGCCATCTCGGCCTCGGCTTCGAGACGGCCTCGTTTCGGAGCCCTGACCCCCAGAGCGCGGTAGGGCCGCATGGCTCATTCCGGACTTTCTCGTCAATAGGGAAGGGTCGGGAACCGATATCCGAAGGGTGCGGGCGAGGGTGCAAGAGCAGGACAACTTCGGCTTGTACGCGCCCGCAGCGGGCCGCGTCGCAGCCGCGGTCGGGGCGTCGTTGCTCGCGCTCGTGCTGCCACGTACATCGAGCGTCAAATGGTGGGCATTGGCCCCCGCGTTGGCCCTGTTGGCCTTGGCCGGCGCCGTCGCTATGTGGCGCGAGCGCCGAACCCGCGATGGGCGTTCGTGGCCCGTACCGCTGTTCGTCGGCCACGTGGTCCTTGCGAACACGGGTGCCGGCTTCGTGGGTGTGGCTGTGGGTGGCACGGAGGGCAATCAACGATTCGTACTGATGGCCATCCTCGTCCTCACCGCGAGCTCGGCCGATGGCGCCGCCGCAGTGTTCGGATGGGTCGTCGCCACGTTCACCGTCTACTGGAGCGCAGTGCTCGGGGGTACGCCGGCCAACGTCGCCGTCACGGTCAGCGCGATGTTCGCGGTGAGCGCGGCAGCGATCGGCGCCATCGTGCACTCCGTCCTGACGAATCAGCGCGCGCAGGCGCGTCTTGCCTCCGCCACGGCGGCGCTCGCCTCCTCGATTGCCTGCGGTGACACGCTCGAGGACCTGCCCGACGTGCTCCCGCTCGCGTCTGACGTGCTCGGTGGACCGCCGCTGCGCGTGCTGAGCATCGGCGCCGAGCGACCCCCGGTCGAGATCGCGGCGTTCGACCGGCCTCTCGCGACCAATGCGCGGGGCCGCTCACGGCACATCCGTGAGGCCGGTATCGAGGAGCAGGTGCTGATCACGACCAGCCACGGTGAGGCGTACGTCTTGGTGGTGAACTGGCCGAGCGGCGCGGCGCGGCGTGCAGTGCCGCCGCGCACAGTGGGCGTGGTGCGGGATCTGCTGAGCCACCTCGTGGAGCGCTCGAAGCGGATCACGGTGCTCGAGCATCACACCATGACCGACCCGCTCACGGGTCTCGGGAACCGGCGCGCGCTCGCCGATTGGATGCAGCGTCGGTCGGCCGAGGCAACCGTGGTGATCCTCGATCTCGATCACTTCAAGCGCTTCAATGACTCGCGCGGCCATCTCGAGGGCGATGCGTTACTCCGGCGCTTCGCCCGCGTGCTCCAGGCCTACCTGCGCGAGGAGGACTGCGCGGTCCGCCTCGGCGGTGAGGAGTTCTGTATTGCGCTCGACCGGGCCGACGAGCTCGTCGCCGAGCGCTACACCCAGCGGGTGCGGGCATCGTTCGCGCTCGACCCGGGCCGGGTCACCTTCTCCGCGGGTGTCGCCGGCGTGTTGAACCTCGAGACGGTCGAGGACGTGCTGACCCGCGCGGATCAGGCGCTCTACGAGGCCAAGCGCTCCGGGCGGGACCGCACCGTGCGCGCCCTGGTTCCGGGTCGGCAGTAATGCGCCAGTCTCGGGCGTTCTCTGCCGCGTCGCTACAGTGATCCTCGTGGATGACCTGCACGACGCAATCGCTCAGATCCTGCGGGGGCAGGGCCAGCGGTACACGACCTCGCGGCGAGCGGTCGTCGATGCGCTCAACCGCGCCGATCGACCGGTGACGCTGCCCGACATACTCGTGCAGAACCCCGATCTCGCGCAGAGCTCCGCGTACCGGAACCTGGCAGAGCTCGTCGAGGCCGGCGTCGTGCGCCGCATCATCACCTCCGACGAGTACAGCCACTTCGAGATCGCCGATCACCTCACGGGCGAACATCATCATCATCTGATCTGCACGGTGTGCGGATCGGTGGAGGACTTCACGGTGCCCCACGAGCTCGAGGAGCTCATCGACCTCGCCTCGGGCGAGGTCGCGCGCGACCAGCGATGGTCGGTCGAGCACCATCGCCTTGATCTCGTCGGTCGCTGCGCCACGTGCGCCTGAGCGGCCCGGCCGATCAGCGGGCGGCGTCGGACACGATGCGCCCATCGGCCATGGTGATCGTGCGCGAGAGCTGCACACGTTCGAGCAGCGCGCGATCGTGGGTCACGAGCAGCACCGTGCCCCGGAACGCGTTCACGGCGACCTCGAGCTGATCGATGGCCGCAAGGTCGAGGTGGTTCGTGGGTTCGTCGAGCACGAGCAGGTTCGTGCCGGTGGCCATGAGCAGCGCGAGGATCGCCCGGGTGCGTTCGCCGGGTGAGAGCTCGGCGTTCGAGCGCAGCACGTCGTTCGCGCCGAGGGCGAACTTGGCGAGCAACGTGCGACATTCGCTGATGGTCCATCCGGTGGCGCGCAGGAACGCATCGAGCAGCGTTCCCTCGCCCGACAGCTGGGTGCGCGCCTGGCCGAGCTCGCCCAACACGACGCTTGGGCCGAGGTAGGCCTCGCCTTCGTCGGGTCGGACGCGACCCGAGATCACGTCGATGAGCGTGGTCTTGCCGCTGCCGTTGCGACCCTGCACCGCGATGCGCTCGCCTTGGCCGATCGTGAGATCGATCGGGCCGAGCGCGAATTGGCCGCGCCGGACTTCCACGTGCGTGAGTCGTGAGACGATCGCGCCGCTCGTCGCCGCCTCGCCAAAGCTCAGGTGGAGCTGCCACGCGTCGCGCGGCTCTTCGACCTCGTCCAGCCGCTCGAGCGCTTTCTGCGTGCGGGCAGCCTTGCCGGCGAGCTGTTCGCTCTGATCGATCTTGAAGGCCTTGATGAACTTGTCGTTGTCGTCCTGCTTCTTCTTGGCCTTACTGAGTCCCTGCGACGCCCACTCGCGTTCTCGCTGCGAACGCTGCTGCAGGTTCGATCGCTTGTCGGCGTACTCCTCGTAGCGCTCACGCTCGTGGCGCGCCGCGACCTCACGCTCCTCGAGGTAGGTATCCCAGCCGCCCGCATACACGGTGAGCTGATGCGAGAACTCGTCGAACTCGGCCACGTGGGTCACGGTGCGGCGAAGGAACTCGCGGTCGTGACTCACGAGCACCACTGGGCCGTCGAGCGCGGTGACCCACTGTTCGAGCCGTTGCAGACCGTCCGCGTCGAGGTCGTTCGTCGGTTCGTCGAGCAGCACGAGATCGAATCGGCTGAGCAACAAGGCCGCGAGGCCGATGCGGGCAGCTTCGCCCCCCGACAGCACGGTCATCGGGCGTTCGAGCAACGTGTGGTCGACGCCGAGCTCTGCGCAAACACCGCCGACGCGCGTGTCGAAGTCGGCGCCGCCGAGGGCGAGCCAGCGGTCGAGCGCGTCGGCGTAGCGATCGTCGGCGCCGGTGACGCCGTTCGCCAGGTCGGCGGTGGCGGCGTCGAGGTCGGCCTGTGCCGGGCCGACGCCGGCACGCCGCATCAAGAAGTCGAGGGAGCGCTCGTCGGCGCGGCGCTCGTGTTCTTGCAGCAGGTGACCGACGAGCGCTGAAGGTGGGGTCAGCTCGACGGATCCCGACTCGGGGTGGGTGCGGCCGGCCAGCACGCCGAGCAGCGTCGATTTGCCGACGCCGTTCGGGCCGACGAGCCCGACGCGCCAGCCCGACGTGACCGACAGATCGACGCCGTCGAGGATCGGTTCGCGGCCGAACGACAGCTTCAGCCCGCGGGCATGGAGCGAGACGTGGCGGGTACGAGCATTGGAACGAGCAGACACCGTGAACCTCGAGAAGATCGTCGGACGAGAGTCACCCCCCGTTTCCTGGGCACGGGCCTCCAGCACATCTCGCCATTTTGCCACGACGCAGGCGCGGCTGGTTGCGCGATTTCGCCCACCACCAAGTGGCAAGTTCGCGCAGCAAGCGTGCTGAACGCGCCCGGATAGTCTGCGGACATGGTGTTCACCTTGCGCCGCGCTGCGGCGCGTGTCGTGCTGCTCGATCGTGCCGGTCGGATCTTCCTCGTGAATGCCGAGGATCCCGCAGACCACCGCAAACCGCCCTGGTGGGAGATCCCGGGTGGCGGCATCGACGTTGGCGAGTCGAGCGAGGACGCATGTCGTCGTGAGTTGCTCGAGGAGACCGGCATCGAGGATGTCGACATGGGCCCCTGCATCTGGCTCCAGCACGTCGAGTTCGACTTCGGCGGGCTCCACTTCGACTCGCACGAGCGCATCCACGTCGCGTGGTGCGACGGCGGTTCGTATGCACCGCGCCACCTCGAGTTCCTCGAAGCCGCAGCGTTTCGCGGCGCCCGTTGGTGGGCGCTCGACGAGCTCCTCGCGAGCAGCGAACCGGTGCTGCCCACGCGGCTGCGCGAGTTCTTACCGCCGATCGTGCGGGGTGATTTGCCCGCCGAACCGATCGACATCAGTCCCGTCGACCTCGGCTGACACGACCGACCGCGTCGCCGGACTGGTCAGTGCTTGGGTGATCCGCGGAGGCCGTACCAGACGAGGTCGGCCATGCGGGTGGCCAGGCGGTCGGGGTCGATGTCGAGGCCCCGGGCCACCCAGTAGCGGCTCGAGCCCTCGGCCAGCCCCACGATGCCGAACGCCAGCAACCGGCGGTCGTCGGCGTCGGTGCCCACGGTGATGAGGTCGGCGATCGTGTCGGCCAGCTCGACCTCGACTCGATGTGACACCGCGGAGAACTCGTCGTCGGTGCGTGCCGCGTCGCCGAACAGCACCTGGAACGCAGCGGGCTCGTCGGCGAAGAACCCGAAGTAGGCGCCGAAGCCGGCCTCGACCTGCTCGTGCGCGGTGGTCGCGAGCGCGGCGGCCGCGCTGATGGCGCCCCGCAGGCGATCGCCGACGTCGTACAACACTGCGAGGTAGAGGTCTCGCTTGGATGGGAAGTGCTGGTAAAGCACGGGTTTGGTGACCCCGGCGGCCTCGGCCAGCCGGTTCATCGTGGTGATGTGGTACCCCTGCACACCGAACTCATCGACGGCTACCGCGAGCAGCTGCTTGCGCCGCTCCGCCGCAGAGAGCCGAATGCTCATGCCATCTTCTCCGTCAGATTGGTGAGGACGCCATGATCGGTGCCGTACTGAAAGGTTACGAGCACCAGTCCCGGTTTCTCGACGTGGTCAGCGGCCGGCCTCGCGGTCCTCGCGCTCGGCCGCCTTCACCGCATACCCGGCCACGATCGCGGGCGCGAGGAAGAACGACCCGATCACGAGGCACGAGATGATGAACGTGACCCAGGCCGATCGGAACCCGGAGATGAGCGCGACGAAGAACCCGATGATCGCTATTCCGTAGAGCGCGTAGCCGATCCGCTGACCGCGCTCGGCGAGCCGCTGTATCTGGCGGCGGCGGACCCGCACGGGGTCGGGATTGGTCACGGGAGCCATCCTTGTCGAAGAAGCAGGGCACGGAGGCGATCGGCCATCCGCGGATAGGAAAGGTGCGAGCGTGCGGTAGCGGCATTGTGGTCGAGGAGCGCGAGGTCGGGCTCGACGAACCACGCGCGCATCGCGGCGAGATCGGTGGGATGGAACCATCGAAAGCCCATGGAGCGCAATTCCTCGGCGACCGGATAGTCGCTCACCGCGGCCGGACGTCGATGGATCGCCGCCTCGATCGGTGGGTTGCCGAAGCCCTCCCACGTCGACGGGAACGCGACGAGATCCGCAGCTGCGTACAGATCGGCTGGTCGATCGCACGGTTGATGCACCACACGAGTGCGGGCCCGGGCCAGGATGCGCGCGAGCTCTTCGCCGTAGCCCTCCTCGGCCGGACCCGACAACCAGTACGTGGCATCGAGTGCTTCTGCGAGGTGGACCGCGGCTGCGATGTTCTTGCGGGCGATCGCCCGCACGGGATGCACCACCACCCGTTCGTCGGGGGCGAAGCCGAGCGCGGCGCGGGTCGCGTCACGGTCGCCGGCCGGCTCGTCGGTGTCGAACGCGTTGTAGATGGTGGTCGCGACGATGCCGCGCGCCGCCATCTCGCGTCGGGTGAGCTCGTTGATCGTGACGTGCGCCCACGCGGGGTCGTGGGGCGGGAGTTCGACGATGTGCGCATAGCGCTCGCGCTGCCACGGTGGATCGTGGTGATGCAGGATGGCCGCCCGTCCGGCGAGCACCGCGGCCAAGGCACGCGACGCCGGCAGGTTCATCGGGATCGACAACAGGTTCTCGACGATCACGAGGCGGCATCCGTCGAGCGCGCGGGCGAGTTCGACGGCCGATGGCGGGGTCGCGTCGGCCCCGATGGCCAGGCCTGGCACGATCACGTCGACCGGGCCCTCACCCGCTACGGTCCGCACGGTGAACCCGAGGTCGCCCAGCGCCTGCTGCCAGGTGGCGGCCACCACGGAGACGCCGTCGGCCATGCCGAGTCGGAACGACACGATCGCGCAGCATGATTCGGTGAAGACGCGATCGGTCATGGCGTGAATAGGACCTCGGGGGACTAGTGACGCGGCGTCGCGAGCAGGTGCGCACGATGCTCGAAGCGCATTGGGTGCCCGAAGGGTACGCGGCGCCGAACAGCCAGGTCTATCCCTGGCAATGGCTCTGGGACTCCTGCTTCCACAGCATCATCTGGGCCGAGCTCGACCGACCCGAACGGGCGATGATCGAACTGGCCTCTGCGTTATCGACCCAGGACGCCCATGGCTTCGTGCCGCACATGAACTACGTGCGGCACCCGGAGTTCCACGCGTCGCTCTGGGGACGCACCGGTTCGTCGAGCATCACGCAGCCTCCGATGTACGGTCACACCATCGCGATGCTGCGGTCGCGGGGCATCGAACCCCCTGTCGACACGGTCCGTCGCGCGAATGCCGGCCTCCGGTTCTTGCTCGAACGGCGCCGCCGCCACGTAGCGAGCAACCTCGTGCTGCTGGCCCATCCCTGGGAGACTGGATGCGACGACAGCCCGCGGTGGGATGACCTCTGCCTCGGTGGCCCCTTCGACCTCGTGCGCTGGAAGCAGCGAAAGGTCGAGCTCGTCGAGGCGATCGACGCCGATGCCGTGGGATCGCCGATCGGGAACCACGCGTTCCAGGTCGCGTCCGTGGGCTTCAACGCACTCGTGGCGTTCAACGCGTTCGAGTTGGGCCTCGAGGCGCCGGGGCTGTGCGACGCGCTCGACGAACGCTTCAATGTCGCGTCGTCCACGTGGATCGACGCCGGTGAGACCGAACACGGCTCAGGCCGCGCCCGAACGCTCGACGGATTGCTCCCGGTGCTGGTCGAACGCGTGCCGGCTCGCGCCCGGCGCGTGCTCGAGACGGCGCTCGACGACCAGGCCTATGGCGGCTTGTACGGTCCTGCGGGCGTGCACCGTGCCGAGCCGAGCTTTGCGCCCAGCACCTATTGGCGTGGCCCGACGTGGCCCCAGCTGGCGTACCTCCTGTGGATCGCTGCGCGGCGCCACGGGTTCGCGACGCTCGCCCACGAGCTCGCGGTGCGTACCGTGGCTGGCGCGTTCCGCAGCGACCTGGCCGAGTTCTGGAACCCTGACACCGGCGAAGGCCTCGGTGCCATACCGCAGTCGTGGACCGGTCTCGCGTGGGTGATGGCCGAGGCCGAAGGGCTCAGCGACCCCGCGGGGTGATGCCGTTGACGTGCACCGGTTCGAAGTCGGGGATGGTGCGCGCACTGCGGCGCCGATGGCCCCGGCTCTTCGGAAGGTCAGCGAACAGCAACCGGAACATCTCGTCGTCGGCGACGGCGACCGCGGCGGCGGCGGCGGGCGGCGCGCCGCGCGGGGTGAACGCGATGGGGACGGGCTCCTCGCGCAGGTCGATGACGGCTGCCGATTCGGCGAGTTCGGCTTCGATGGGCTCGACGTCGACCGGTTCCTCGACGAACGCAAGAACGAGTGAGGGGTCGACCACCGGGCGGTCGGCGTGCGCGGCGGGCCGCCAGTCGATGTCGGGCGACGTGATCGCGAGGCCCGGATACTGGGCTGGCTGCTCGAGGTCGGGCACGATCACCGGCTCGATCTGGAGGAGGCCGGGCGGTCGCGGGCGAGGTTGATTCGGGCCGCCAGGGGCATGGACGCGAACCAGGTCGATCACCGCGACCGCATCGTCCGGCGGCGGCGCACCTGCGACCTCGGTGGCGTCGTCGCCGATCGCGGAGTGGGCCCGCTTCCGCTTGTGCAGCGTGAGGTTCGCGGCGATGTCGGCGAGCCCGACGAGGATGATCAGGTCGCCGAACGCGAGAACCTGACCGGTTTCCTCTAGCGGGATGATGTCGCCGAGGAAGCGCACGCGGTGGGTGGGCTCCTCGAGGCGCCGCGCGCCGCGAAGCTCGACCCGGTCGACTTCGGCCCGAGAAGCCAAGCCTGCATCGACCAGCGCCTCGCGGTTCACCGGCAGGCCGCCGTTGAGGAAGGTGGCCAGGAGGTTGGCGAGGATGCCGATGGCCATGACGCTCATGCCGACGATCCGTACGTTGACGATCGCGAAGGCGAGCAGCGCGGCCAGGCCGCCGAGCACGAGCGGTATGGCGACCTCGCGCGTGAACTGATCGGCGAGCGAGGGCACGACGACCCCGATGACCAATAGCCCCGTCACTCGCACCGGGATGCCGACGGTGTTGCGGAACCGCCCGCCTCGCGCGAGGCCCACGAAGATCCCGGCGAGAACCGCCAGAACCGTGAGCACGAGGCCATCGAAATACATGTCCCGACCGTACTGTTCGGCGCTCAGGGTTGAGAGCCGCTTTGGGGGGAAACTGTTGTGTTAGAGCGCTTTCCCGCGCATCGAACCCACCAGCGGCTCATCGTCGTTGCGCTGCACGTAACACGTGATGCCGCGATACCGCGCTTTGACGTCTTCCCAGTTGGCCTGGGGTGGGGTGAGCACGCCGATGCCGAGTACGGACAACTCGTAGATGACCCCGGCGAACGCTTCGAAGTTTTGATAGCAGAGGCGAAGTCCGTATCGCTGCAGCGCATCCTTGCCGGGCCATGGATCGCCGAACGGGGAGGGGTGCACCATCGTCGCGAAGACCTCGCCCTTGTGTGCGACCTCGCATGGCACGAGCGTGGTGATCATGTCGGTGCCCGTCTCGTACCGGCTGAAGCACTCATCGAGCGCGAGCGTGTAGACGTTGATCGGGTCGCCGATGATGGCCGGTGGCTTCGTCGTGGTGGCCGTCGCGCCCTTCGTTCGAATCGTGGTGGTCGCAGCGGGGCCATTGGTCGGCGTTCCGTCCGAGCACGCGGCGAGCGTGACGAGGGCGACCGCGCCGGCGAGAGCGGCCCATCGCAGGGAGAAGGAGCGTCGTCGGTCGCGCACGACTTCGCATGCTAAGCCGCTTCCTTGGGCGCTCAGGTGGCAAGGAGCGCGTCAGCGAGCAGGCATCCACCGATCGAGTTGCTCGAACCAGGAGAACAGCACGATCGCCATTGGGACGACGGCCACTGCATAGGCGGGCCAGCGCCGCCAACAGATCGACAGCCGCCAGACGCCGGCGAGCATCGCGAAGAACACCAGGCCCCACACCAACGCCGGGGTGCGGGCGTCGGGGTCGCCGCCGAGTCCTTCGTCGAGCGAGGGATCGTCGGCCGCGGTGGCCAAACCGGGGACGTCGCCGACCGTGGCCCCCGGCGTGGCCGCGCCGGTCCCGCTGGCCGAGGTGCCAGCCGCTGCGGGCGTCGAGGCGGTGGACTCCGCCACAGGACTTTCGACGAGCTTGGCGACCACGACGATGCGCTGATCGGCGCTGAACTTCGGATGGCACGCGGTCAGCGTGAGCCGGTTGTCGCTGAAGTCGTCGAGCACCCAGACGTCGGTGGGCTTGACGATGAAGTGGCCGCTGGTGGGGTCATCGGGGGCACCGATGACGACATAGCTCCACGTGCCTTGCAGGGTAGTAACGGTGATCTTGTCGCCGGGCGCGAGCTCGTCGATTCGGGAGAAGGGCGCGCCATAGGTGGTGCGGTGCCCGGCGATCGCCGCGTTGCCGGCCTGGCCGGGCTGGGGTGTCGAGCGGTAGTGACCGGGGCCTTTGCGGAGATCGTCGACGGCGACGCCCTCGACCACCAGCTTGTCGACGCCGATCTTGGGGATCCGGATGCGGGCGAGCGCCTCGCCGGGCGCGACGTTGACCGGGGTTGTGGCGACCGGCCCGGTGGCCTCAACGACGAGCGTGGTGCTCGGAGGCGTTGCCGGGATGGCGGTGGTCGCGGGCGTGCCGCGTGGCACCGTGGTGGGCGTGATCGTCGTGATGACCGTGCCCGTGGGCTCGACGTTCGCCAGGCGCACCGCGAACTGCCGGTCGAGCGAATCCTGGGCGCGAGCCTCTTGCAGGCCTGTGCCCCAGAGCTGGTACGCCACGAACAGCAGGAGGAGCAGGCCGGCCCCGATGAAGATCCAGCCGATGGCGCTGAGGACGCGGGTGAGCACGAGGAGCTATCGGCTGTGCCGCGGCGGGCCTGAGGGGTCCGTCTGAGAGGGCGCGTCGATTTGGGCGGCGCTGGTGCGGGCGGAACCGGTTCGGGTGCATGACCACCGCGTTGGGCGCCGAGGTGGCCTGGTCGGTAGGTTTTTGGGGTGTCCGTCGTCCATCTGCGCGCCGTGGTCGCGTTGCTCGGCCGGTTCCCGGCGCTCGCCGGCGTCGACCTCGACGTCGAGTCGGGCGAGGCAGTGCTGCTGCAAGGCCCCAATGGCGCGGGCAAAACCAGCCTGCTGCGCCTGTGCGCCGGACTGCTCGCCCCCGCATCGGGTGAGGCGGTCGTGCTCGGTCACGACCTCGGCCGCGACCGACGATCCGTGCGACGCGAGGTCGGCATGCTGGCGCACGCGACGTTCCTCTACGACGACCTGAGCGTCTACGAGAACGTGTGCTTCTGGGCCCGCGCCGCCGGTGGTTCGCCCGCCGAAGCAGAGGCAGCCATTGCCCGGCTCGAGATCGACACGCGACTGCGCGACATTCCGGTGGTGCGCCTGTCGACCGGTCAGCGCCGTCGGACCTCGCTCGCCGTGCTCGTGGCTCGCCGCCCGCGGCTGTGGTTGCTCGACGAGCCGCACGCGGGGCTCGATCAGGCGGGGCGCGACATCGTGGATGGCCTCGTGCGCGATGCCGTCGATGCTGGAGCCACGGTACTGGTCGCGTCGCACGAGCTCGACCGTACCCGCACCATTGCCTCGCGGGTGATCACGATCGCGGGTGGTGTAGTCGTGGCCGATCAGCCGATACCCGGTCGGTCGATGGCGGTCGGGCCGGCGCCCGTGAGAGGTGGTCCCGATGTGGCATGACGTGCGGCTCATCGCGGGCAAGGACCTCCGCATCGAGTGGCGCTCGCAGGTCGCTACCGGCCAGGTCGCGCCATTCGCGATCCTGGTCTTGGTGCTGTTCGGGTTCGCGCTCGACGCCGACACGGTGGCGTTGCGCACGTTCACCGGTGGCCTGTATTGGGTGACGGTGCTGTTCTCGGCGGTTCTGGCCATCCAACGGTCGTTCGCGCTCGAGTCGGCGGACGGAAACCGTGACGCACTCCGGTTGTCGGGCATCGAGCCGGCGGCCATCTTCTTCGGCAAAGCCACAGCGTTGGTGGTGCAGTTGGTGCTGCTGGAGGTGCTGCTCGGCGCGGGCGTGGCGGTGCTGTACGGCCCGAGCGTCGAGGACTTTCCCCTCCTGGTCGCCACCGCTGGGGTCGCGACCATCGGCGTCGCCGCCGCCGGTACGCTGTATGGCGTCCTGGCTGCGGGTCTCCGCGTGCGAGAGACGATCCTGCCCATCCTGTTGTTGCCGGTGCTCGCACCGGTGCTCATCGGGGCGACGCGGGCGTTTGACGACGCGCTCGGCACTGTTGCGGTCAACGGCTGGAATTGGCTCGCGCTGCTCGGTCTGACTGCAGTGGTGTATGTGGCGTTCGGAGCCTTGGCCTTCGGCGTGTTGTTGGAGGATTCGTGAGCCCAGCAGAAGTGACCTCGACCGGTTCGCGGGGCACGCGCGTCATTGGTTCGATCGTGCTCGCCGGCATCGTCTTCCACGTGCTGTTGTCGTTCGTGTGGAGCGACCCCGATGCAGACCAGGGCGACCTCGTGCGCATCATGTACGTGCACGTGCCCTCGGCCTGGCTGGCGTACATGGCCTTCACCGTCACCGCATTCGGTGGCGTCATGTACCTGTGGAAGCGCTCGCTCTGGTGGGATCTGGTGGCCGGCGCCTCGGCCGAGATCGGTGTGGTGTTCTGCGCGCTTGCGCTCGTCACCGGTTCGATATGGGGCCGCCCGACCTGGGGCACCTACTGGGAGTGGACCGACGTGCGCATCGTGACCACGTTGGTCTTGTTGTTGCTCTACATCGGCTACCTCGCCGTGCGCCGCATCCCGGCCGACCCGCATCAGCGCAGCCGGCGCGCGGCGGTCGTCGGCATCATCGCCGCGCTCAACATCCCCATCGTGCGGTTCTCGGTCGACTGGTGGGCCGATCGCACGCTCCACCAGAAGGCCACGATCAAGCTCGGCGGCACCGAACTCGACGGGCTCATGCTGTTCGCACTCTTCTTCGGGCTCATCCTCTTCACTCTGATCTACGCGTGGATGATGATCCACCGCTTCCGCATCGCCTGGCTCGACGAGCAGATCGACCGCCACGGCCTTGACGCGGCCATCGCCGAACGGCTTGCCGAGAGCACGAGCGATGTCACGCGGGCGGTCGGCCTCACCAAGACGGGTGCCGACCTGTGACGCACAGCGGGTTCATCTTCGCCGCGTGGGGAATCGTGTTGGCTGTGCTCGTGCTCTACAGCGTGCACCTGGTGCTACGAGGTCGCTCGCTGACCAACGCCGTCGAGCCCGAGCACCGGCGCTGGCTCGACTCGGGTGCCGAGACCAAGGGCGTGTCCCACCCGCCGAGGGAGCAGCCGTGACCGACATCGATCTCACGCCGCGCGATCGCGCGCCGCGCAAAAAGCGCTCGCTCGGTCCGATGGTCCTCGTCCTGGTCATTGTCGTCGCGATCGGTGCGCTGTTGTTCAAGACGCTCGGCGATGCGTCCCTCTTCTTCAAGAACGCGGACGAAGCCGTCGAGCAACGCGACGATCTCGGATCACAGCGGTTCCGGATGTTGGGCAGCGTGGTGCCGGGCACCATCACCAAGGGCGACGTCGACGGCCGCGGCGCCGTGTTGTTCACCGTGTCCTTCGACGGCGTCGTCGCCGATGTCGCGAGCTTCGACAACCCGACTGAGCTCTTCAAGGACGGCATACCGGTGGTGCTCGAGGGTCATTGGCGCAATGCGTCCACGGCCGCGGTCTCCGCGCGCGACTGCACCGGCTCGACCAGCGCGGCGTTTGCCGGTGGCGCGAAGGACGGCTGGTTCTTCGCGAGCGACAGCATCCTGGTCAAGCACGACGCAAACTACTCGAGCGAGAACAGGGATCGGCTCGACAAAGCCGCCTACGAGGGCGTGGCAACAGGAGCGTCTGGCGCGATTTCCTTTACTTGCACCGGTGCCGCGAAGTGAACGCCGCGTTGGGTGGCGCGGCCAACGTGCTCGGTCTCGCGTCGGCCACGATAGGTGCGGTCACTGCGGGTACCGGGGTAATAAGGCGTCGCCCCGACCTGGTTCGCCTGAGCCGTCGCTACGCCTGGCTGACATTCGCCTGCGCGCTCGCCGCGTTCGCGATCATGGAGCGCGCGCTGATCACTCGCGACTTCACCGTGGCCTTCGTGGCCGAGAACGGATCCAGTCGTACGCCAGCGCTTTACAACTTCGCCACGCTGTGGTCCGCGCTCGAGGGTTCGATCATCTTGTGGGCGCTCGTCCTCACCGGGTACGTCGTCGCGACGGTCGTGAAGTTCCGCGACCGCGTCGACGACGAACTCTTCGGCTGGGCTTTGGTCACCATGTTCGTCATCACCGCGTTCTTCTTCGTGTTGCTCGTCGGGCCGGCTAATCCGTTCAAGTCGTTCGAGCCGCCCATCGGCTACGACGGGCCTGGGCCGAACCCGCTACTGCAGAACCACATCCTGATGGCGTTCCATCCGCCGATGCTCTACCTCGGCTACGTGGGCTTCACGGTGCCGTTCGCATTCGCGATCGGTGCGCTCGCCACCGGACGCGTCGGCGAGGGTTGGCTCGTCGCGACGCGGCGATGGACATTGTTCGCGTGGGGCTTCCTCACGATCGGCATCATCCTCGGCGCGTGGTGGAGCTACGAGGTGCTCGGTTGGGGTGGCTACTGGGCCTGGGACCCGGTCGAGAATGCATCGTTCCTGCCGTGGCTCACCGGCACGGCGTACGTGCACTCGGTCATGGTGCAGGAACGGCGCGGCATGTTGCGCGTGTGGAACCTCTCGTTGCTCTGCGCCACGTTCGCGCTCACCATCCTCGGCACGTTCCTCACCCGTAGTGGTGTGGTCGCGTCCGTGCACGCCTTCAGCAACTCGACGATCGGCCCGTTGTTGCTCGGCTTCTTCGCGGTGATCGTCGCGGTCACGGTGGGGCTCATCGGATGGCGCGGCGATCAGCTTCGTTCGCCCGGCCGCATCGATTCGCCGCTGTCGCGCGAAGGGGCGTTCCTCGCGAACAACGTGATGTTCGCGGCGTTCGCGTTCGTCGTACTGCTGGGCACGGTGTTCCCGCTCATCGTCGAGGCCATCAACAACGATCGCATCTCGGTCGGAACGCCCTACTTCGAGCGCATGACCATGCCCATCGGGCTGGTGCTCCTCTTCCTCATGTCGATCGCGCCGGTGCTGCCGTGGCGCAAGGCCAGCGGCGAACTGCTGTCGCAACGGTTGTTCTGGCCAGCCTGGTGCGGGCTCGGCGCGATGACCCTCGCGTTGTTGCTCGGCGCTCGCGGGTTGGTGCCGATGCTGGCGTTCGCGTTCGGAGGCTTCGCTGCGGGCGCCGCGCTACGCCAGATCGTGCTGGCCTCGCGCCGTCAGGGCTGGCGCGGCATCGTCGGTCGCACCAACGGTGGCATGGTTGTGCACCTCGGCGTCATCCTCATCGCCGTCGCGTTCGCGTCCTCGTCGTCGTACGCACATCAACAGGAACTGCAGCTCATCGTCGGCCAGACCGGAACAGTGGGCGGGCACGAGATCACGTTCCGGGGCATCACCACCAAGGAGCTCCCCGAGAAGTCGCTTACCCAGGCGCAGCTCCAGATCGACGGTGGCCAGGTCTATGCGCCGGGCATCAGCGTCTACGCGTTCAGTGGGCAGAACATTGGTACGCCTTCGGTGCGCACCGGCATCACCGAGGACATCATGTTGTCGGTCATCGCGTTCCCCGAGAGCGAAGGCGGCCCGGTCACCGTGCGCGTCGTGGTGCAGCCGCTCATCATGTGGTTGTGGATCGGCGGTGGCGTCATGGCCGTCGGCACCGCGCTCGCCGCGTTCCCCGGTCGACGCCGCAACCCCATATCGCCCACCTCTGCTCCGCTCGCGGGGCGGCCCGGGTCTCCTGCGCCCAATCGAGCTGAGCCGGAGTTGGTGATCACATGACCGACCTCGACACCAATGACGCGCACCACGACGGGTCGATCGCGGCGGCCCGGTCGAGCGTGCGACTCGCGCCGTACGTCGCAGGAGGCGTCGCGGTGATCGCCGCACTGTTCGTGCTGTTGTTGGCGGTGAGCGACACGGGCGACAAAGCAACGCGTAGCCCGCTGCTCGGTAAGGCAGCGCCTGCGATCGTCGGAACCGGCTTTCGCGGCGAGTCCTTCGACCTCGACCTCAGCCGGGGCAAGTGGGTGATCGTGAACTTCTTCTCGACCACCTGCGTGCCGTGTCAACAGGAGCATTCCGAACTGGTCGATCTCGAGGCACGGCACCGGGCCGCCGCCGATCTGGCAATGGTGAGCGTGACCTTCGAGGATCGTCCTGCTGCGGTACAGGCGTTCTTCGCCGCGAACGGCGGCTCGTGGCCGGTGTTGCTCAACGACACGGGCAAGGTGGCCATCAGCTACGGCGTCACCGCGGTACCTGAGTCGTACCTCATCGCGCCCAGCGGATTGGTGGCGGTCAAGGTGGTCGGCGGAATCACCGCCGACCGCATCGACGAGTACATCGCGTCGTTCGGGGGCTGAGCATCTTGCGCAACGCGAAGCGTTCGTGGTGGTGGATTGTGGTCGCCGCACTCGGTCTCGCACTCTTGTCGGTCGCCACGTTCGACACGAGCGACGGACCGGCCAACAACAACGAGCGGATGGTGTCGCTCGCGGGCCAGTTTGCGTGTCCGGTCTGTTCGGGCCAGTCGATCGCCGAGTCCGATGTTCCCATCGCGCGCGAGATCCAAAAAGAGATCCGGTCGCGGCTCGACCAGGGCCAGACCGACGGCCAGATCCGTACGTACCTCGGTGGGTTGTACCCCGACATGGATCTCCGGCCGAAGGCGTCAGGCGTGACCGGACTCGTGTGGTTCCTGCCGGTGTTCGTATTGGTGCTCGCGATCGCCGGGCTCGTGGCGGTCTTCCGCAGGTGGCGCAACGAGACCCCGTCCGTGGCCACCGACGCCGACCGTGCCATCGTCGAGCAAGCATTGGCCGCCTCATCGCAACGCGAGCAGTCGCGGCGCGCACTCGCGGCCGAGCCGTTCGTGGACCCCGATGACTGACGACACCGTTGCGACGCCTGGTGCTGCCATCGCACGGCTCGACCCCGACGCCTTGGTCTCTCTCGAAGAGGAGCGCGACTTCCTCTTGCGCTCCCTCGAAGACCTCGAGCGTGAGTACGCGGCGGGCGACGTCGACGCCACCGACTTCGCTGCGCTCAAGGACGACTACACCGCTCGCGCCGGGGCGGTGTTGCGCTCGATCGCGCAACGTCGCATGGCGAAGGCGATCGTGGCGCCCGCTCGTTCACGAGGCCGGGTGTTCGCGTGGATCGGCCTCGTCGTGGTGATCGCCGGGCTCTCCGGCGTGCTCATCGCCCGTGGGTCGGGTACCCGCGGCGCCGGTGACTCCGCGACCGGCGACCCCATACGCGACACACGCCAACTGTTGAGCGATGCGCAACAAGCGGCAGCGGCGCGCGACTACGAGAAGTCGATCGATCTGTACACCGAGGCCCTCGAGATCCGACCGGGCAACGTCGAGGCGCTCACCTACCGCGCCTGGAGCAACGTGCGCGCCGGCAATGCGGCTGCGGCGGCGACCGATCTCGAGGCAGCCATCGATCTCGACCCGAAGTATCCCGACGCCCGGGTGTTCCGCGCCATCGTGTACGCGACGGCCGGCAAGTTCGACAAAGCGCACGAGCAGCTCGTCGTGTTCGACACCCTCGACGCACCGCCGCTCATGGACCAGGTCATCGACTCCCAGCGCCTCCGTGAGCGCGTCGCGTTGGGCCGGGTGGAATCGAAGCTGCTCGTGGCCGACCCGCCGCCGTTCGCGGGCGTCGGTTTCACCCTCGACGATCTTTTCCTTGCCGCCCAGCAACTCGACCTCGATGGCCGTGTCGCCGACGAGCTCACGCTCTATGCGCAGATGCTCGCGGCCAACCCGAAGGAGCAGCGTGCGCTCGCGTACCAAGGGTGGGCGCTGGCGCGTGCGGGCGTGGCACAGAAGCAGACAGCGCTCCTGACGCGAGCGGTCGACCAGTTCGACAAGGCGCTCGCGGCGAAACCGGGCTATGCCGACGCGCTCGTGTTCCGCTCGTTCACCTACCAGTTCGGCCTCTCGCGTTCGGCCGATGCGAAGGCCGATCTCGCCGCATTCGACGCGCTCGCCGACAAGCCAGCCGCGCTCGCGACCCTCATCGAAACCTACGGTCTCCGGGCGTCGATCATCGCGTCGCTCGGTACGAAGTAGCCGGGCGCCCGCGGGCGTCAGGCCGGCTGTCCGTACGTACCGCTCGCGACGCTGCCCGAACGCACGTCGAGCTGCCAGATCGAACCCTTGGCGCAGCGGCCTGGTTCGTCGAGGTTCACGCCGCGACGAGCGAGCTGGTCGAGCACCTCGGGGATCACGTCGCCGTGGCTGCACAGCACGGCGTCGACTCCGCTCGAGGCGAGCAGATCGATGAGTTCGAGTGCGCCCCGGGGCCCGTGACCTTCGTCGAGTGCGTCGTGCACCTCGACGGTGAGGCCGAGGGTGCGGGCGAGCGGCGCGACGGTCTGCTGGCAGCGCAAAGACGGACTCGAGAGCACGCGGGTCACGGGTTCACCGGCCAACTGATCGGCGATGGTTTCGGCCTGGTTGAAGCCCTTCGGCACGAGTGGTCGATCGGAATCCTCGCCCGACCATGCGCTGCGGCTTCCCGCCTTGGCATGCCGCACGAGCCAGATCGTCACGCCACCCATTCTACGCAAGGCCTCAGCGGCGCGACGCGGGCGGGCCTCCCGCTGGCGTCCTCGACGAGTGTCGAGTTGTGCACTCCTGCGGTGCACAAGTCCGCGCTCGTGGGGTCCTGGCGTCGTCGGTGAGCGGTGTGCGATGTGGCCAGGTGCTGCGACACTGGCGGCATGAGCTTCTTTCAGCGCAATCGCCGCGAGCTCGAGCAGCGGGGCATCGACCCAGCCCGCCTTCCGCCGGGGCAGTACCACACCGACCGTTTCCCCGTTCTGCACGTGGGCGACGTGCCTACCTACGACATGAGCACGTGGACGTTGCAGATCTTCGGCAACGTCGAGCACCCCGTCACGCTCACCTGGGACGAGCTGCGTGCGTTGCCGGTGGTCGATGTCACGACCGACATCCACTGCGTGACAAAGTGGTCGAAGTTCGACACCGTATGGAAGGGCGTGCGGTTGCGCGACCTGCTCGAGCTCGCGGGGATGAAGCCCGATACGAAGCACCTCATCCAGCACGCCGAGTACGGCTACACCGCGAACGTCCCGATCGCCGACGCCCTCGGCGACGACTGTCTGCTCACGTATGCGTTCGATGATCAACCCCTCGAGGACGAACACGGGTTCCCGGCCCGCACGCTCATCCCGCAGCTGTACCTGTGGAAGTCGGTCAAATGGATTCGTGGCCTCGAGGCCGCGCTGACCGATAAGCCTGGCTTCTGGGAGGTGCGCGGGTATCACAACTACGGCGACCCCTTCCGTGAGCAGCGGTTCACCGACGACTGAGCGGTGCCCCCCCCCGAAACGCGCCCATCCGAACTCCCCGAGCGGGCGTAGTGGACAACGACAGGTAGCCCACACACGTTTACTCAAGGAGACCTTTGATGAGGAAATTGCTGGGGGCGCTTGCGTCCATTGCGTTTGTGGCGATCTTCGCTGCGCCGGCGGCGAATGCGCAGTCGACAGGCGCAACGATCATGTTGTTGCACGGCATCCCGGCGACCCCGGTCGATGTCGAGGTCAACGGCGCAGTTGCGGTCCCGAACTTCCAGTTCGGTCAAATGCAGAACCTCTCGGCGTTGGCTGGAACCACGCTGACGGCGCTCAAGGTGAAACTGGCCGGCACGTCTACGGTGGCCATCGATGCGGGCAACGTCGCGTTGCCCGCGACCGGGAACTACACCGTTGTCGCTCACCTTGACGCGGCTGGCGCGCCGAAGCTGAGCGTGTTCAACAACGACATCACCACGCTCGCTGCGGGCAAAGGTCGCCTGACAGCGCGCCACACTGCGGCCGCTCCGGCGGTCGATGTGCGGGCGAACGGTGCCGTTGCATTCGCCGCGCTGACGAACCCGAACGAAGCCAAGGCCGACCTCGCCGTCGGCACGATCAGTGCCACGGTGGTCCCCGCCGGCGCGGCGACGCCGGTCGTGATCGGCCCGGCGAACCTGGCGATCGTGGATGGCACCTCGCTCATCGTGTACGCCGTCGGTTCGCTCACGGGCAACACCCTTCAGGTGCTCACGCAAAGCATCAGCGGTCTCGGCACTGCCCCGACCCGGGTCGACACCGGCAACTCGCCGGTGTCCGATGGATCGTCCTCGTCGACCCTGGTGCTCGTGAGCATCGTGGTGATGATTGGCCTGCTCGGCGGTGGCGTGGCCACGGCTCGCCGCGTGCGTGGCTGAGCGACCTCGTCGTTCGAAGGATGCGGGAGGGCTTGTTCCCTCCCGCATCCTTCGCGTTCGTCGAGGGGTTGTCGCACTGGTCGCCACGGTCGTGATCGCCGCGTGCGGCGGGGGCAGTCCGACCGTCGCATCCGACAGTGCCGTGACCGATAGTGCCGTTACCGATAGTGCATCGTCCGCTTCGGGCTCGGGTGGCGCATCGTCGCCGACGACCACCGCTCCAACGGTGGCGCGCTCGCCTCTGGCCGCGTCGATCGTCGCCGCCGGGTCGATCTTGTACGACGCGCGCGACCATGTGCGTGGAGTCCCGCCGGCGTCGGTGACCGTCGGTGCGATCGGTGTGCGCGACTCGCCGATCGTCGGTGTGGGGGTCGACGAGAACGGCGCCTTCGCGGTGCCCGGGGTAAGCCAGGTCGGCTGGTACGAGTTCGGCCCGCGCCCGGGGGACCCCGGGAGTTCGGTGCTCGCGGGGCACATCGCATTCGGCGGTGTCGACGGTGTCTTCCGGCGACTGGCGTCGACGAAGGTCGGCGGCGATGTGGTGGTGAGGTTCGTCGATGGATCGTCGGTCGCGTTCGTGGTCACGAGGGTCGAGCGCATCGACAAGGACGACCTTCCCGCAGAGCTATTCGCGTCGAGCGGGCCGGCGCAGCTGGTGCTCATCAGCTGTGGCGGCGCGTTCAATCGTGACCGGCAGAGCTACGAGGACAACATCGTGGTGATCGCCCGCCCGACGGATTGGTCGACATCGCGCTGAGCTTCAGCAGATGTGGCTCAGCGTGATGTCGGCGGTTCGGTCGGGCGGTAGGCGCGCAGCTTGGCGATGGCTTTGGGTAGCGCGTCGGTGAATACGTCGATGTCGGCGTCGGTGGTCGACCAGCCGACCGAGACGCGCAGCGACCGATGGGCATCCGCACCCATCGCTTCGAGCACCGGCGATGGTTCGATGCCCTCTGAGGCGCAGGCACTGCCCGAGTGCACGGCGATGCCGCGTCGGTCGAGGTCGAGGAGCACAGCCTGTGGCTCGATGTCGTCGAGGCCGAGGCACAAGATGTGGGGAACGCGCTGGATCGGGTGCCCGTAGCGGCGCACTCCGGGGATGGTGAGCGCGGCCGAGGCGAGGCGCTCGATCTGCGTGCGAGCGCGAGCCGCCTCGACGGCCAGGGTGTCGTCGAGGGTCAGCTCGGCACATGCCGCGCCGAAGCCGGTGATCGCCGGCGTATTCTCGATGCCCGCGCGGCGAGCGCGTTCCTGGTCGCCGCCGAGCATCAGCGGCCGAACCCGCACACCGCGCCGAACGAGCAACGCCCCCACGCCGGGTGGCCCGCCGAGCTTGTGGGCGCCGATGCTCACGAAGTCGGCGCCGAGCGCACCGAAGTCGATCGGCAGGTGACCGGCCGCGGAAGCCGCGTCGACGTGGACGAGCACGCCGCGCGCCCGGCACGCGTCGACGATCTCCTGCACTGGCTGGACCGTGCCCACCTCGTGATTGGCCCACTGCACGTGGACGAGCGCGGTGTCGGGCCGGACTGCCGAAAGGAGCTCGGCGACGTCGATGCAACCGTGCGAGTCGACGCCGATGATGGTGACCTGCCCGTGTTGCTCGGCGGCGCGGCGCACCGCGCTGTGCTCGACGGCGGCGAACACCTGGTTCGGGCCGCGCTCGGCTGCCCCCCACGCGGCCATGGCGATTGCTTCGGTGGCACCGCTGGTGAAGACGACTTCGCGCGATCGCGCGCCGAACAGGGCGCCGACCTCGTCGCGGGCCGCTTCGATCGCCGCGCGCGTGGTCATGCCCTCGGCGTGGATTCGCCCCGGGTCACCGAGGTGATGCTCGAGCGAGAACTGCATCGCGACGCGGGCGCTGCTGCGTACCGGAGATGTCGATGCGTGATCGAGGTAGTGCCGCGCCATGACGGTGGTGTCAGGCGGAGACGTTGGTGATGCACACGTCGTCACCCATGGGTAACGACGACTGGAGGTCGGTTTCGGAGTGGCCGACCAGCGCGCTGAGCATGCCTTTGACCATGCCTCGGTCGACCGCGCAGATCACCGGGTTCTGCACGACGGTGTCGCCGAAGGGACAGTTCTCGGAGACGATGCGCAGCATGCCGTTGTGCTTCTCGGCGTGCGCAGCGAACCCGTGCGCGGTGAGCGCGTCGGCTACCACGTGCAGCGCAGCGCGGAACGAACGCGTGGTGTCGGAGGAGTCGCCCATGGCCTTGGCCATGGTGAGCCCGTACTCGATGCCGACTTCTTCGGCCATGCGCTCGGCGACCTCGCGCGGCAACATCGCGAGCGCCCGGCCGAGCAGGGTGATGAGCACATCGTCCTGGCGCACCGGCACGTCGAGGCTGACGCGCTCGGCGGTGGCCTTGTAGCGCTTGGAAGGCCGACCGGCCCCGCCGCCGGCGCCGCGGCCGGTGGTGACTTCGAGGTGTCCGGCGCTCGACAGCTTGTCGAGATGGTGGCGGGCCACGTTGGGGTGCAGGGCGAAGCGCTCGGCGGTTTCCGCAGCGGTGACCCCATCGAGATGCTCGTGGGCGAACAGGTAGATGGCGCGGCGAGACGGATCACCGAACGCGGAGGTGATCGCGGTGACTGCCGAGGCGAACTCGGTAGGGGAGAGGGGCGCCTGATCCACACCGGTATTCTACCTATCGTCATAGGAGAAATCCCGACTGCGGCCCGTGGGGTCGCCGTGGGCGTACACGGAGGAACCATGCCGGTCAGCGAGGCCCAGGTCATCGAGGCGCTACGCCCGGTCGAGGACCCCGAGCTGCATCGCAGCATCGTCGATCTCGGCATGGTCAAAGAAATCGTCATCGATGGCGCGCACGTCCAGGTCGGCATCGCCCTCACCATCGCCGGATGCCCGCTGCGGGCCGAGATCGACACCCGGGTCAGCACGGCCGTTCGGGCCCTGCCCGAGGTCGACGAGGTCGGCATCACCTTCGGCGTCATGACCGACGAGGAACGCACGGCGCTGAAAGAGCGGCTTCACGGCAACCCGTCGGCCACTGCGGGGTCGCAGCCGGCGCACGGCCACGCCGAAGGACGGGTCATCCCGTTCGCCGACCCGTCCAGCAAGACCCGCGTGCTGCTCATCGCGTCGGGCAAGGGTGGCGTGGGCAAGTCGTCCGTCACCACCAACCTGTCGATCGCCCTCGCCAACAGGGGCGCGAAGGTCGCGGTCGTCGACGCCGACGTGTGGGGGTTCTCGATCCCGCGCATGCTGGGCATCCACCATCCGCCCACGGTCATCGACGACATGTTGATCCCACCCGAGGCACACGGGGTGCGCTGCATCTCCATGGGGTTCTTCGCCCAGGAAGACCAACCGGTGATCTGGCGTGGGCCCATGCTGCACAAGGCGCTCGAGCAGTTCCTCACCGACGTCTACTGGGACGAGCCCGACTACCTGCTCATCGACCTGCCGCCGGGTACCGGCGACATAGCGCTGTCGCTCGCGCAGTTCCTGCCCCGCAGCGAGGTCTACGTGGTGACTACCCCGCAGCCCGCGGCGCAGCGCGTCGCGCAACGGGCGGCGTTCATGGCCAAGAAGGTCAATCTCGAAGTCAAGGGCATCATCGAGAACATGTCGTGGTTCACCGGCGACGACGGAAAGCGGTACGAGCTCTTCGGCGAGGGAGGCGGGGCCGAGTTGGCGCAACGCCTCGAAGTACCACTGCTCGGTCAGATACCGCTTATGGCCGAACTGCGTCAGGGTTCCGATGACGGCCACCCCATCATGTCCGAGAACCCCAACGGCGAGGTCGGCATGATCTTCGCCGCGATCGCCGAGCGCATCGCGGTCGAGCTCGCACCCACCCGGCGCTACAACAAGGCCCTCAAGTTGCTCTGAACCCGCACCAACCGTTCGAGGGTGGCGTCGGGTGCTCGGCGCGCCAGACTGTCGGCACATCGCGTCCGCACCGCGCGGCGACAAAGAGGGGTCTTCGTGGACGTTCGCATCGGGGTCAAGTACAGCGCCAAGGAGATCAGCGTCGAGCTCGCTGACGACGCCGACCGCGAAGCGCTCAAGAAGCAGATCGGCGATGCCTTGTCCGACGAGGACAACGTCCTTTGGCTGAGCGACAAGCGGGGCCGCGACGTCGCCGTGCCAGCGGGCAAGATCACCTACGTCGAGATCGGTTCCTCGAACGCCTCGAAGCCCATCGGCTTCGGCGGCTGATTCGCGTTGGCATCGGTCGTGCGCCCGCCGGGCCTGCTCGATCGACGCCTGCTGTTCGTCACCGGCAAAGGCGGCGTCGGCAAGACCAGCGTCGCCGCCGCGCTGGCTGCGCTCGCCGCGGCGCAGGGTCGCCGCACCTTGCTGTGCGAGATCGATGCCAAGGGTGACCTCGCCGAGGTGCTCGAGGTCGAACCGCTCCGATATGCGCCGCGCGAGGTGCTGCCCCAGCTGTTTGCGATGGCCATGAGCACCGAGGAGTCGCTGAAGGAGTACCTCCGTCTCCAGCTTCGAGTGCCACTGCTGGCCAAGATCGGGCCGCTCGCTCGCACGTTCGATTTCGTCGCGAGCGCGGCGCCTGGGGTGAAGGAGATCCTCACCATCGGCAAGCTCGCGTTCGAGGTGCGCGAGAACCACTACGACCTCGTGGTCGTCGACTCGTCGGCCACCGGCCACGTCGTCGGGCAGCTCGCGGCGCCCGGCGCGATTCGCGAGGTGGTGCGCGCGGGCGCGGTGCGGGGCCAGGTCGACTGGATCCTCGACATCTTGCAGGACCCCGCGCAGACCGGGGCGGTCATCGTGGCCACCGCCGAGGAAATGCCCATCGCCGAGACCATCGAGCTCGCGGCATCGCTCGGATCGAAAACCTACGTCGACCTTGCGGCGGTGATCGTGAACCAGGTATTACCCGAGCTGTTCGGTGTGCGCGAGGAGGAGCTGTTCAGCTCGCTCCGCACCGTGGCGTCGCGGCGAAAGCTCGTCGCTGAACTCGGCGAGGGTGTCAATGGCGTGCTCGATGCAGCCGCGCTGGCGGTGGCCCGACGCCGGGCCCGTGCGGTGCACCTCGAAGCGCTGTACGACGCGCTCGGCCCCTCGGTGCCGATGCTGTACCTACCGTTCTTGTTCGCTCGTCGCCATGGTGTGCGCACGACGCGTCGCTTGTCCGCGGCGTTGGCCGCCGAACTCGGCGTGGACGCGTGACCGCGTGAGCGCCGCCCCCGCACCGATGCGGCTCGAGTCGCTGCTCTCCGCAAAGGAGATCGTGCTGATGTGCGGCGCGGGCGGCGTCGGCAAGACCACCACCGCTGCTGCGGCGGCTGCGATGGCTGCGACCCACTCCGGAGGACGGGTGCTCGCGCTCACCGTCGACCCCGCACGTCGGCTGGCTACGGCGCTCGGCCTCCAAGAGTTCGGCAATACCGAGACGCGCGTTCCCACGTCGGCCTTCACCCAAGCCGGAGCGCGACCACGCGGTGAGCTGTGGGTCGCGATGCTCGACACCAACGCGTCCTGGGACGACCTCGTGCGCACGCACGCGCCTGACGCAACGACGCGCGACGCGATCCTCGCGAACCCGCTCTATCGCAACGTCACCGGTAAGTTCGTGCAGAGCCACGACTACATCGCCATGGAGCGGTTGCACGAGATCCACTCGTCGGGTCGCTACGACCTCATCGTCGTCGACACCCCACCGACTCGCAACGCTATTGACTTTCTCGATGCGCCTGATCGCATGGCTGAGTTCTTCTCGAGCCGGCTGCTCCGCTGGCTCATCGCGCCATACCGCTCGCGCATGTTCACGGCCGCGTCGAAACCGTTCTACTCGGTGGCCGATCGCATCCTCGGAGCGCAGTTCCTCCGGGACATCGCCGAGTTCTTCATGCTCTTCCAGACGATGTACGACGGCTTCGTCGACCGCGCGAAGGCCGTCACTCGCACCCTCGAGGATCGGCGCACCACGTTCGTGGTGGTCACCACGCTCGAGGCCACGCCCGCGCGCGAAGCCGAGTTCTTCATCAACGCACTCGTCGAACGCAGATATCACCTGGGTGCAGTCGTGTGCAATCGCATGCTGCCCGACTATTTCACCGAGCGGGCTGGTGCGCAGGCCGCCGAAGCGATGAAGACCGACGCCGCTGCGCTTGCCACCGTCATGGCGCATCGCGTCGCCGACCGCGACGCGATGCAGGGGGTGCTCCGCGAGATCGCCGAGAGCTACCTCAACTACCACGTCGTCGCCGCACGCGAAGCCGAGCAGTTGGCCGAGCTCACCGTGGCGTCCGAGTTGGTCGTGCGCGTCCCTGCGCTCGAGCGAGACATTTCGTCGCTGGCCGATGTGCTCGAGGTGGGCCGGCACATCTGGTGAGACCGATGTTTCGCACAACGAAGCAGCGGCGCGCAGCGGCGCTCTAGCATCGCCGTGTGGCAAGCATCGCCGACCTCGCCCGTGAGCACTGTGCACTCGACGGTCCGCGTATCGTGCACCTGCAGCGGCTTGTGCGGTCGTGGGGCCTGCTCGCGGATCTGAGCTTCTCCGACCTCATGCTTTTCGGACGCAGCGACCCGCACCCCGGGAACCTCGCGCTGCTCGGCCATGTGCGCCCCACCACCGCACAGACCATCTATCGCGCCGATCTGGTGGGGGCGCTGTTCGCCGAAGCGGATCGGCCCGTCGCGGCGCAGGTGTTCGACCGGAAGCGCATCGCCGAAGGCCAGATCGCGCTCGTCGATTCGGGCGAGTCCGTGCGCGTCGTCGCGATCCCGGTTCGCTGGCGCGGCGAGGTGATCGCCGTGCTCACACGCGAGTCGTTGCTGCCGCTCGCCCGCCCCATGAGTGAGCTCGAGCGCACATACCTGAAGGTGTTCGATCGCTTCGCTCGCATGATCGAAGCCGGCGCGTACCCATTCGAGCGCGACCCTGACGATCAGTACAAAGCGCCGCGCGTCGGCGACGGTGTGCTCGTGCTCGACGCCCTCGGTCGCGTCGAGTACAACTCGCCGAACGCGGTGTCGGCGTTGCACCGGCTCGGCGTGCACGACAATGCGGAAGGCTTCACGCTCGGGGATCTCGGTGTCGATGACGGTGTCGTGCGCTCGGCCTATTCGCTGCGCACGCACGTGATCGTCGAGATCGAGCGCCGACCGGACGTCACCGTGGTGCTCAGCTGCATCCCGCTCGTCGATCGGGGCACGGTGTCCGGTGGGCTCGTGCTCGCGCGTGACATCAGCGAGTTGCGTCGCCGTGATCGCCTGCTCCTGTCGAAGGATGCGACCATCCGCGAGATCCACCACCGAGTGAAGAACAACCTACAGACGGTGTCGTCGTTGCTTCGCCTGCAGAGCCGCCGGCTCGAGTCGCCCGAGGCGCGCGCCGCGGTCGAGGAGTCGGTGCGTCGCATCGCGTCGATCGCCGTGGTCCACGAGACGCTCGCCCACGCGGTCGGCGACGAAGCGCCATTCATCGATGTGGTTCGACCACTCGTGCGCATGGTCGAAGAAGGCCTGAGCTCGCCCGACCAGCCGATCCACTTCAGCATCATTGGCGATGCCGGCGTATTGCCCGCGCACGTCGCGACGCCGCTCGCGGTGGTGCTGACCGAACTGCTGCAGAACGTGGTCGAGCACGCCTACCCCACGGGTCACGAGACGAAGCCCGGTCAGGTGCTCGTCGAGCTCGGTCGCGACGGGGCCACGGTCCGTGTTCGCGTGGTGGACGACGGCGTCGGTTTACCGAGCGACTTCGCGATCGGCAGCGCGACAGGCCTCGGGCTCACGATCGTGCGTACGTTCGTCGAGAGCGATCTTGGCGGCACCATCGAGATGCGCCCCCGGGCCGGAGCCACCGGCACCTATTGCGAGCTGCTGGTGCCGGTGCCTAGCGAGTGACTGCCGCGGTCAGGCGACGTTGACCTTGTGGTCTTTGACCCAGGCCCGACGCAGCTTGCGTCGCTCGTCTTCGGAAGTGCCACCCCACACCCCGGAGTCCTGGTTGTTCTCGATGGCGAACTGCAGACACGGCTCTTTCGCCGGGCACGCATCGCAGACCGCCTTCGCCGCAGCGATCTGATCGACGGCCGCCCCGGTTGTGCCCACGGGAAAGAACAGATCAGGGTCGGTATCGCGGCATGATGCGCCGTCGCGCCAGTCTTTGATGGGCCCGAGATAGGTGAGCGAGTCGGCGGTGAGCGCCACGGATCCTCCAAGGTCGACACAATTCGAGACGGGTCCGCTGCGGGCTTGCACATTCCCCCGGCCCACAGCGTTACAGCCATCACGACCACGCAGAAGGTAGTCGCGCCCACATAGCGTGACAAGAGGTTGGAGAGAATAAGGAGACGTGACTACTCGTCGTTGTTTCGCGGTCGCTCACCGTGACTTGGTGTGGTTCTCGCACGTCCTGCGGTGACCTTCTTCATGTTCGAGGTTCGCTACGGGATGACGAGGTCGAGGACGGCCGGTTCGTAGCGGAACCGCAGTGTGCTGACCTCGCCGAGGTAGTCGCCGTCGACCTGGTACGGAAACGTGGTGTGACCGCGGATCGTGAAGTCGGTGACGTCTGCGTGGTAGTCGACCGAGCGTGCACCTTCGATGCTCTTGCCGCGCAGCGCCCGCACAACGAGCGCGGCCAATCGCGACAGCCGGAGCGATCGGATGGTGACCATGGTGAGCGCCGTATCGAGCGTCGCATCAGGGGCGAGGCTCAGCGGCCGCGCGCCGAGATAGGTGTAGGGGTCGGTGTTGAAGCAGATGCCGAAGTAGCCGTCGTCGATGAACATGCCGTCTTCGTGTTGCACCGCGAAGTGCGGGTGCTTGCGGTCGTAGCGACGCAACCACGTATCGACCGCGCTGTACACGAACAACGGGTGGCCTGCGTAGCGCTTGAGCTGACCGCGCCGTTCGACGAACGCCACGACGGCCGCGTCGTAGCCGATGCCGCAGTGGAAGAGGAAGTAGCGCTTGTTCACCGAGCCGAGGCCGACGCGGCGGATGGAACCGCGTGAGACCGCGTCGAGCAACACGCCGGTGGCCTCGATCGGATCGTCGGGAAGGCCGAGCGTTCGTGCGAACACGTTGGTCGATCCGCCGGGTAGGGGCGCGAGCGCGGTGGTGGTTCCTGCGAGTCCGTTGGCCGCCTCGTTCAACGTGCCGTCGCCACCGAGAACGATCACGAGCTCGGTGCCGGAGGTTGCAGCGCCTTGGGCAAGGCGCGCCGCGTGGCCGCGCCGGCTGGTCTCGGACAGGGTGACGTCGTGGTCGGCGGACAGCGCCTTTTGGATCACGACCTTCGCCCGCGCCGTGACCGACGAAGCGGACGAGTTCACGATGAGCAGGACCTTCACGCCACCTCGTTCGGGACGTGCCCCTGGGACGACGCCTCGCGGCACGGTACACCGTCGGGCATGTTCAGACTGACGCGAGTTGGGAGCATGCCGGAAGGCGCGCCAGACTTGGGTACTATGAACGTTGTCGTCTGTGTAAAGCAGATCCCTGATCCTGCGGATCCGGGTGCACTCGATCCAACCACGAAGACACTGAAGCGCGACGGCAAGCTCATCCTCGATGAGTCCGACAGCTACGGCGTCGAAATGGCACTCCAACTCGTGGCCGCCGCCGGCGGCGGCGAGGTCTCCCTCGTCTCCATGGCACCGAACAACGAGGTGTCGGGCATCCGCACGGCGCTCGCCATGGGCGCCGCCAGCGCGATCCTCGTGAGCGACCCCGCCCTCAAGGGCACCGATGCGCTCGGCACGGCCAAAGTGCTCGCGGCGGCCATCGCCCGCAAGAGCCCCGATCTGGTGATCGCGGCGACCGAGTCGAGCGACGGGTACACGGGCACGGTCCCGGCACAGATCGCCGAGATCCTCGGGCTGCCGTCGGTCACCTTCGCGAAGTCGGTGGCCATCGAGGGCGGCGTGGCCAAGGTGCAACGCCAGACCGAAGCCGGCTACGACGAGGTCGAGTGCCCGTTGCCGGCGCTGGTCAGCGTCACTGCCGGTGTCGTTGAACCCCGCTACCCGAGCTTCAAGGGCATCATGGCCGCGAAGTCCAAGCCAGTCGACATGCTGACGGTCGCCGATCTGGGCATCGACGCAGACCGCGTCGGGTGGGCCGGTGGCGGCCAAGAGATCGTCGACATCGTGGCGGCTCCGGCTCGCCAGGCCGGCGAGAAGTTCGAAGATGACGGTACGGCCCACGAGCGCATCATCGCGTTCCTCGAAAATCTGAAGATCCTCTAGGAGCATGGTCATGGGTCTGAGCAAAGTCTGGGTCTTCGGCGAAGCAGCTGACGGCAAGGTCGCCACGATCACCCTCGAGATACTCGCGAAAGCACGCGAGCTGTCCGACGACGTGACGGTCATCTATGGGGGCGGCGACGCCCCGGCCATAGCGGCCACGTTGGGCGCCCACGGTGCCACCAGCGTTCTCGCGACCGGCGATCTCGGTGGCGGTCTGCTGGGCGTCGCGGTGGCCTCCGCGCTCGCCGCGGTCATCGCCGCGGGCGACGGCCCGGCGGCGATCCTCCTCGGCACCACCCAGGACGGCCGCGATGTCGCTGGGCGGTTGTCGGTCAAGATCGACGCGCCGGTCATCACCAACGTCGTCGACCTCGAGCTCGCCGGCGACAAGATCGTCGGTACCGAGCCGGTGTTCGGTGGCGTCACCAACGTCAAGACCACCTTCACCACGGACAAGCCGCAGATCGTGTTGGTGCGGCCGAAGTCGTTCGCCGCCGAGCCCTCCGGTGGGGCGCCGGCCGCCGTCGGCGTGCTGGCGGTACCCGACCTGGGCGCCACGGGCGGGGCCAAGGTCACCAGCCGTTTCGTCGAAGAGGCCACGGGCCCCAAGCTCGACGAAGCGGCCGTGGTCGTCTCAGGCGGCCGTGGTCTCGGCGAGTCGGGCAACTACGCCCTCATCGAGACGCTCGCCAAGCTGCTGAAGGCCGCTCCCGGAGCGTCGCGCGCCATCGTCGATGCTGGGTGGGTGCCCTACTCCTACCAGGTGGGCCAGACCGGCAAGGTCGTCAAGCCGTCGGTGTATCTGGCTGCCGGCATCTCGGGCGCCACGCAGCACCTCGTTGGCATGAAGGGCTCGAAGAACATCATCGCGATCAACAAGGATGGCGAAGCACCGATCTTCGGGGTCGCCGACCTCGGCATCGTGGGAGATGTCCACAAGGTTCTCCCCAAGCTGATCGAAGCGCTCCAGGCGCGGGGCTGAGCGGTATCACACCCTCGGGACAGGGCACCAAACTGCGGGAACAGCAGGATCTTGCGCAGAAGGTCACGGAGCGAGCTGGTTCCCGACGACCAGCCTGGTTGGGGTAGGCGTCGACGTTTTTCCCCAAGCGCCTGTGGACAACTCGCGGCGCCCGCGAAAGAACGCTTGGGGGTCGTCCCCAAGCAGGTCATGGGCGGTCGGTAGGCCGAAGTTGTAGCCCTGGGCCCCATCGCAGCCGAGCCGGCGCAGCTGATCCAGCTGGAACTCGTTCTCGACGCCCTCGGCCACCACCTTGAGGTACAAAGCTTGCGCGAGGCCGATGACCGCGGTGACGATCGCGGTGTCGTCGCGATCGGTGCCGAGGCCGTCGGTGAACGACTGGTCGATTTTCAGCGCCTCGACCGGGAAACGCTTCAAGTAGCTGAGCGACGAGTAGCCCGTGCCGAAGTCGTCGATGCTGAGGTGCACGCCGAGCCGGCGCAGGTTGTGCAGCGTCGAGGTGGTCGATGCGGTGTCGCGCATGAGCGCCGACTCGGTGATCTCGAGCCAGAGCAGGTCCGAGGACAGTCCGGTCGCCGCGAGTGCGTCCGCGACTGTCTGCGCGATGTCGTCCGAGTCAAACTGCCGGGGTGACAGGTTCACCGCCACCGTCACCGGTGACCGGCCGTGGGCTGCAGCGTGCTCGTTCCACCGTGCGGCGTGGCCGCAGGCCGTGCGGAGCACCCACGCGCCGATGGGCACGATGAGCCCGGTGTCCTCGGCCACGCCGATGAACTCGACCGGCGACCTGAAGATCCCCGGCTTCTGCTCCCACCGCAGCAGTGCCTCGAAGCCTTCTATTTCGCCGGTTTGCACATCGACGACGGGTTGGTAGAACAACCGGAATTCGTCGCGCTCGAGCGCCCGATACAACGCGTTGGCGATGCTGAGCTGCTTGGTGCCCGAGGGACTGCGGCGCTTGTCGAACACTTCGATGCGCGCCCGTCCGGCCTCTTTGGCGAGGTACATGGCGGTGTCGGCGTCGCGCAGCAGGTCATCCGCAGCCTCCGACGCATGGATGCCCTTCGGAAGTGGCCCGGCCACCGCTATCCCGACGCTCACCGTCACGTAGGTGTCGACGCCGCCGATCGACACCGGCTGGCGCAGGCTCTCTTCGAGGCGTTGGGTGATCTCGAGTGCGATCGATGCGTCGGGGACGTCGTGGAGCAGCAGCGTGAACTCGTCACCGCCGAGGCGCGCGACGAGATCTCGTTCGCGCGACACCCGCAACAGACGCTCGGCGATGATGCGTAGCAACACGTCGCCGGCGTCGTGGCCAAGTGAGTCGTTCACCAACTTGAAGCGGTCCACGTCGACGAAGGCCACCGCGAGACCCTCATGGCCCGACAGGCCGCTCAGCGACTCGGCCAGCACATGTTTGAACAGCGTCCGGTTTGCGAGCCCGGTGAGCGGATCGTGCAACGCGTTGTGTTCGAGGGTGCGGGCGATCTCGCGGCGTTCGGTGATGTCCTCGATCTGGACGATCACGTAATTGGGCGCGCCGACGACGTGGATCGTCACCGCCGACATCCTCGTCCAGATGATCGAGCCGTCGCCTCGGGCAAGCCGCACCTCGAAGTTCATCGTGGGTGATTCGCCCTGGGCGTTCTGCGTGATGATCTGCTCGACCATGGGGCGATCGTCGGGGTGGGCGAGATCGGTGAAATGCCGGCCCAGCAGGTCCTCCTCGCGACCGGCGAACATCGCGATGAGCGATTCGTTCAGGCGATTGATCGTGAGATCGATGTCGATGACGACCATGCCGATCGGCGCGTGATCGAAGGCCGCCCGAAAGCGCGCCTGTGATGCGGCGAGCTGTTGCTCCTGACCGCGACGGTCGCTGATGTCACGGAACCCGAGCAGCAGCCCGGCCACCTCAGGGTTGGTGAGCAGGTTCGTGAGCGTCAGTTCGACGTGGACCAGCCGGTTGCTCGAATCCACCCGAACCTGGATCGGGCTCGGAGCTTCGCCGGCGAGTGTGCGGTGGTACAACCCGCGGGCTTGGTCGCGATCAGCCGCGCACACAAACGACAGGGCATCTCGACCGACGAGCTCGGCCGCGCTCACGCCCGCCAATCGGACGAGCTGGCGCGACGCCAGCCGTATACGGCCATCGCGGTCGAGTAGAGCGAGGGCTTCGATCGATTCGTCGAACACCGCGAAGAATCGGGCGTGCGAGCCGGTGAGCTCGGCGACGCGGGCTTCGAGGTCGGTGGTGAGATCGTTGTTCTCGGCCTGCGACGCGATCTGGCGCGCGAAGGCGACGACCGCCAGCGCAATCGTCGCCCAACCTTGGGTACCGATGAGCAGACCGTTGTGGGCCAGTTCGTACCCGGTCACGGCGACCGCCGCGAGATACGGCCCGTATATCACGAGGTACTGCGAGCCCTCACCGCTCAGCCGACGCCGACGGCGCGGGGTGGCACCGGTAGGGGATGCGAGAGTGGCGGCGAAGGCGATGCACGTGAATCCGGCGATCCAGCTGAAGTCGGGGATCCAACTGTCGAGGTATGAGTCGCGAGCTTCCTCGTAGGCGAACAACGCGTCGGCGACGGTGAGCCACGCGAATCCACCCAGTAGCCAGAGGAGCTCGTTGTGGTGCCGTTCGCTGCGCCGGATCGCCGACGCGATGAGCGAGAGGAGCACGATGTCGCCGGCCACGTAGCTCACGGACAGGACCAGTTCGAGCGATCCATTGTTGCGATGCGCCGACGCCGGAAGCGCCCACCACAAGATGATGGTGAGGGATCCCGCGACGAGGAGGGCGTCGAGCAGGCTGCGCGCGCGGTCCGCGCCGCGTGGCCGGGCCTCGTGCAGCCACAACGCGCTCACGATGGCAGGCGGGAACAACAGCAGGTAGCCGATGTCGGCGAACGACGGGTAGGGGAGCGCGTCGCCCCGGAAGACGTAGTAGGTCCAGGCGATCGAGCCCGACGTCCAGAGCGCGCAACCGACAGCCATGCACCGCCACGTGGGGTTACGGGTGCGGGTGGCGGCACGCCAGCACAACACGCTCGCGACGCCCGATGCCGTGGCCTCGAGCAGCGTCGCCAGCTCCTCGATGGCCTTGGATTCGGCGAAGGTGAAGTGGGTGAGCCAGAACGCGACGAGCCACGTGGCCGTGGCCAGGATCGCGTAGCTCGCCCCTTTGCTCTTCATCAGCCGTTCAATCGGCATTTGCCGATGGCCCGACAATGGGCCGAACGGATCAGTTCCTAGCTCAGACGAGGGGCCATGGGTAGCGACGTCCGGTGTGGTCGATCGGGAATCGACCTTCCTGCACGATCGCCTTGCTGCGCGCCAGCACCGCGTCGCGTTCGAACACGTCGAGCTTCTCGGCGAGCACGTCGCTCAACCCGTCGTCGAGGAACTTCACCACGGCGTCGAGGATGGGTCGTGGTACGGCCTGGCCGCCGAAGTCCCAGATAACCGTGCGGAGCTTGAACTCCGCATGGAACGACAGGCCGTTGTCGATGGCCCAGATGCGGTTCTCGGGGTCGAGCAGCACGTGGCCGCCCTTGCGGTCGGTGTTGTTCGACATGATGTCGAGGACGCACAGCTGTTGCAGGCCTTCGACGTGCCGGCCTGCGTCGCGGATAGTGAAGTAGTGCTGTTGGAAGTCGGCGGGGACGAACAACTGGAGCGAACCGTCGCCGAGCGGCCCGTCACGCACGACGGTGGGCGGCACGAGGTGCCAGCCGAGTTGCTCGGATAGGTCGAAGGCGGCGACCTCGCGACGGTACAGACCACTCGGGAAGTCCCAGAGGGGGCGCTCGCCCTTGGCCGGCTTGTAGATGCCCTGGGCCACCAGGCCATCGTGTTCGAGGTCGACGAGGAAGGTCGCGTTAGAGCTCCGGGGCATGCGCCCGATGATCGAGATCTCGCCCTGCTCGAGCAACCGGAGCGCCCGCGCGGTCTCTATAGGGGGCCGTTGACGAAACGGCGACTCGGTCTCGTCGCCGGCATCTCGGTCGTCGTCCTCGTACTCGTCGTCCTCATCGTCCTCGTACTCGTCGAAGAGGTCGTCCTCGAAGGGCTCGGGGTCGTCGTTCTGCGGTGGTGCGTCGCCGGACACGAGGTGCCGGTCAGTTCACGCAGGGACAGAAGCCCGACACCGGGTCGAGTGGTCTGCCGCAGTACGGGCACGGTGGGCGGCCGGCCGCCACGATGAGGCGGGCCTGCTCGATGAAGGACAGCACCTGAGGCCGCGACAGGTGGAACCGGGCTTCGGCCGGGGACTCGTCGGGGTCGGGTGCGACCGTGAGGTCGTCCTGGTCATCATCGGTGGTCACGAGCTCCTCGGCGACGAGGATGATGCGATCGGCGCGCTCGTTGTAGATCACGCCCAGGCCACCGACGGCGAAGGCCGGCTGAACCGGTTCGAGCAGGTTCGGGGCTGCGCCTCGCGGGGCCCGCATCTCGGGCAGGTCCTCGAGCAACCGTTCGAGGTAGTCGGCGAGTGCCGTGATCTGTTGCTTCTCGAGTTTCAGCGACACGATCTCGCCGGCCTCGCGGGCTTGGAGGTAGAACACTCGCTGGCCCTTCGGGCCGACGGTTCCGGTGCAGAAGTGGTCGGGTTCGGTGAAGTCGAACTCCATGCTCATGACGGCACGCTGCTCATGACGGCGCCAGCTTGGTGAGGTCGTCGCCGAGCGAGTTCACCGTGAGCACCACCGGGCCGCTCGTGCCGTAGGCGATCGCGGTGACCGAGCAGGGTGACACCACGATGCGTTGGAACAGATCGAGGTGCGTGCCCATCGCGTGGGCAATGGCCGCCTTGATGGGGTCGGCGTGGGATACGGCGACGATGGTCTCGCCGGGGTGCTTGGCTACGAGGGCGGCGATGGTGCCGGTGATGCGCTGTTGCATCTCGGTGAACGACTCGCCATTCGGGAAGCGGAAGCCGCTGGGGTAGCGCTGCACCGTTGCCCACTCGGGCAGCTTGAACAGGTCCTTGAGCAGGCTGCCGGTCCAGTCGCCGAAGTCGCATTCGAGTAGCCCCCGGGTGGCCTGCACCTTGAGCCCACGGGCCTTGGCGATGGGTGCGGCTGTTTCGCGGGTGCGTTCGAGTGGCGAGGCGTAGATCGCCGCGACCGACTTCAGAGAAGCGATGCGCGTCGCGGCTGCTTCGGCCTGCGCTCGGCCGGTGTCGGCGAGGTGCAGGCCTGGCGCGCGGCCCGGGAGCGACGAACCGGTGGTGGGCGTCTGGCCGTGGCGCACGAGGAGCACGAGCGTGGGTTTCACGCCGGAGTTCTTGGCGGCGTCGGCCTTCTTCGAGGAGCGGGGCATGGCCCGGCCAACCTACCGTGAGCATCATGGATTCGCTGGCCGTGCTCGGAGCGGAGATCGCCGACTGCCGGCGTTGTGCGCGCCTCGTCGAGTGGCGCGAGCAGGTCGCGGCCGAGCGCCGGGCGGCCTACCGGGACGAGGTCTACTGGGGACGCGGGGTCCCCGGTTTCGGCGACCCGGCGGCCCGAGTGGTGATCGTGGGCCTCGCTCCGGCGGCCCATGGCGCGAACCGCACCGGGCGCATGTTCACCGGCGATCGATCCGGCGAGTGGCTGTTCCGGGCGCTGTGGCGTGCCGGCCTCGCGAGCCGGCCCGAATCGATCGATCGCGACGACGGCATGGTGCTGACCGGCGCCTACATCACGGCGTCGGTGCGTTGCGCACCGCCGCAGAACAAGCCGATGCCAGCAGAGGTGGTGGCGTGCCGGCCGTTCCTCGACCGCGAACTCGCGCTGCTGCCCGAGGCACGAGTGTTCGTGGCACTCGGCCGCATCGGCTACGACGCGACGTGCGCCATGCTCGGCGTGCGGCCGAAGCCCAAGTTCGGCCACGGCGTCGAGGTCCCCGCAGGTGCCGGCGAGCGCACGATCCTGTGCTCGTACCACGTGAGCCAGCAGAACACGTTCACCGGCCGCCTGACCGAACCGATGCTCGATTCGGTGTTCGCTCGGGCCTGCGAGCTGGCTGCGTCCCCGGAGCGGTAGGCTCATCGATCGTGCTTTCGGCTCCCCGTACTTCCTCTTTCCGCCGCCCCCGCCGGGCCCGCTTTGCCGTCGTCGGGACGGTCTTCGCGATCGTGCTCACGAGTTGCTCGACCAACAACGGACCGAAGGACTTCAACGACGCGGTGAAGGAGAACTACACCAACTCGTGCAAAGAGGCGAACCCCGACAAGAAGGACATCGCCGATGCGGCGACCTTCTGCGGGTGCACGTACGAAGCGATCAAGACCTCGTTCACCTTCGACGAGTTCAAGGCGCTCGATTCCAAGCTTCGGGATGTGCTCGAGAAGAAGGACACTGCCCCGAAGAACCAAGCCGACATCGCGAAGATCGACGCCCGCTACGCCACAGCGGTCGAAGCCTGCCGCACGGCAGGTCCCGCGGCGCCGGCATCGAACGCGTCGACCACCACCGTGGCCACGACCACCACCAAGTAGCGCGGTCAGGGATTTCGCCCTCAGGCCTTCTTGGATTTCTTCTCGGGCAGCCCCAAGCGGGCCGGCTCGGCGGCCCACTGCGGCCACCGCTCGCGTGACTTCTGGGCCAGCTTGTGCATGAGCGCCACGGCGCCGGGGTCGGAGTCGGCGGGTCGCGCCTCGATCACCCCGTCGGCGATCATGGCTTTGATCACGGCTTCACCGAGATCGGTGCGGATGATCGTGAGGGTCCAGTCGTTGTCCTTGCCGATGCCGCCGGTGGAGATGTCGGCGTGCTCGGCCGCGAAGTCGGGGCAGTGATTGCAGCCTTCGCGAGTCCAGGCGTGGCACTCCTTGAGGTTGATCTCGTGGTAGTCGCCGTTGCGCATCCAGATCTGGAACACGCCCTTGATGTTCATCTTGACCATGTCCTGGCGGGGCAGGCCGTACTTGGCGAGGAACAGCTCGTCGAAGATCGAGTCGTCGAAGCTCTTCGAGCAGAGCAGCCCGATGTTGAGCTTGATTGGCTTGCCCACCTTGCCGATCTTGCGGGACCACATCACCGGTCCGATCGACGACTGACAGCTCATGCCGACGAGCGCGAGGTTCTTCAGGCCCTTCTCCTCGGCGTCTTTGAACGCGAGCGTGTTGGCCGAGTACGTGTAGCGGCTGCCGGCCCCGCGGAGCACTTCGTCCTTGTTGGTGGCGAGGCCCGGCACGGCCTTCCAGGTGGAGCCGTCACCATCGAGGAAGCTCGTGAGCGCGCCGTCGATGATGCCGTTGTCGAGGCACCAGATGAGGATGGCCGACACGAGGCCGCCGTCCTGGCCGGTCTGGTGCACGTGCTCGTCGGCGGCGCGGATGAGCATGATGTCGCGGTAGATGCCGACCATCTCGTCGGGCTGGCGCGCCCGGCCGAAGAGGTGCTCGTCGGCCTCCGGCTCCCACTGACGGAAGCGTGGGCAGGCGCGGGTGCAGCTGGTGCAGCCCTTCTCGCCGTGGATGCAGTTGTCGGCGCCGAGCTCATCCTCGAGGTGGAAGGGCTTGTACTGGCCCGGCTCGTGGTGGTAGCCGATGACGTCGTGCGGGCACGCGATGACGCACCCGGCGCACCCGGTGCACAAGCCGCTGGTGATCACCTCGGTGAACAGTTCCTTCCATTGGAAGGTCCAGCGTTCGGGCTTCTTCGCAACTTCCGCAGGATCGGTCACGGTCATGACGGCACACTACCCAGCACGAGTGGATTCGGTCCCGTCCTGCTCGGCTTGTGTGCGGCCAGACTGCTGGGGTGAACGAGGACGAGCACCGTCGACAGCATGCGCAATGGGTGGCCCGCGCCGCGGCGGTGCCGTTGGCCCGGTTGGCTACTACCTCGGCGCGCACGGGCGCCATCGATCTGGTGCCGGTCACGTTCGCGATCGTCGACGGGTGCTTCGTGACCGCCGTCGACCACAAGCCGAAGTCCACACGGGACTTGGCGCGGCTCGCGAACGTACGGGCCTCAGGCACGGCCACGGTGCTTGTCGACGAGTGGCACGACGATTGGTCGCAATTGTGGTGGGTGCGGATGCGCGGCGATGCCCGCGAGATCGCCGACATGGGTTTGCCGGTTGCGGTCGCCGCGATCGACGCGCTGGTCGCGAAATATGCGCAGTATCGCGACTATCGCCCTGAAGGCCCGTTGCTGGTGGTCACACCGACCGACATCCGCAGCTGGTCGGCCGCGGGGGACTGATCTCCGTTCAACCGGCCGAGCGCGCCCGCCCACGCGGTGGTAGCGCGCGAAACGGAACAAGGGAAAAGGCATGGCATCGCTTCGACCCGCCCGGTCGGCTGCTTCGCGGATTGGTCGGCTCAGGGGTTGGCCCGTTCAGGGATTGGCATGGTGCTCGATCGGGTGGGGCAGTGGCGCGGTCACCATGATCGCCAGGTAGCGCGTGACCTGATCGCTACGGTTGCGCCAGGCGTGCACCGTGCCGCGTTGCACGATCACGTCGCCGGCGCGCAGGCAGGTCTCTTCGCCGCTGTCGAGCAGGCACCACAACTCGCCCTCGAGGATCTGCAGGATGTCGATCGTCGCGGTCTGGTGCATGCCCTCGTGCGGCTCGGGGGTGCGAGAAGCGCCGGTCTCGTCCCGAAAGCGCGTCGCGTCGGGCGGTACCTCGACCCGCCGGACGAGGAGGCCGTTGGCGGGGGAGAGGAACGAGAACTCTTCGGGGTCGCCTGGCGCGGTGATGTCGCCCGGTACGGCGTCGAAGCGCCACACCTCGTCGATGTTGGCCCCGGCATTCTGGAGGCGACGTGACACGGGAGGCGCACCGTCGCTCTCGAATCGCGACACCCCGTTGTCATCGATGACCGTCACTACTCGTCGTACGTTCTCGAACATGACGACAGTCTCGCGCTCATGCCGCGACCGCGCACTCCGCTGGTCGGCGCTGACTTCGGCGGATGATCAATTGGTGCTCGAGTGACTTCTCAACACCGTCGATCGAGCGGATCACCCCGACCAACGTCGTCACGGCCGACGGAACGGCAGGGGGGTCTGCCGCGACTTTGGTTGACGGTTGGTTTGTGGTTCACGCTGCGTGAGCAGCAGGTGGATTCATGAATACGAGTTCGTACTCGACGGGTGTGAGCTTGCCGCGGCGACGAGGTCGTCGCGCGGGCGCTCCAGCACCGTGATCGAGACCAGCGACGGGGGCAGGCATTCGAAGTGTCCGACCAAGGGTCGCAGGCGCGGCCGGATACCCCCCGGGTCAGTAATCCTCCGGGGTGAGAGCGGGCGAGCTGCCTGACAACTCA
>CAEZYR010000004.1_pt1 | contig 49894 bp, 48 predicted proteins | sample 7265551 | NCBI WGS metagenome assembly CAEZYR01 (sample SAMEA6813938, study PRJEB35770) | uncultured Acidimicrobiales bacterium | biome: Freshwater; feature: Freshwater reservoir; material: water | place: Czech Republic | collected 2017-04-14 | depth 30m m
GCCCCCGACCGGCGCTTTTTCTTCCAGCTCCTAAGGGTACGGTTGCGCGGTTCCGATGATCGAGGTGTGAGTACCGTCGTTTCCTCAGACCGACGACCCGGCATTCGACGGCTCCTGTGCGCGATCGGGGCCCTGTCGGCGCTCGCCGCGTGTACCGGCGGGAATCGCGATGTCGACGGCGCGCTGGAGGCGGCGCGGCAGACCGATGCACTCGTCGAGACCACGCCGGCCGAGACCACCACGACCACCCCGGCGTCGACCACCTCGGCGCTCGCCGTTCCGACCATCGCCGCGGTTGCGGCGCCACCAGAGATGCAACGCGCGCCCTCGACCACGAGCATCGCGTCGCTCAGCACAGGAACAAAGGCACCCACCGGCAGCTCCCCAGCCAACGGCAGCCCTACGCCCGCGCCCGCGAATCCTCCCCCCGTGTCGGCACCCCGTCCGGCGAACGGGTCGCCGACGTCGCTCGGTGGCTGCACGCTCTTCCCGCGCAGCAGCTACTGGTACGCCAACGTGTCGACGCTGCCGGTGAACCCGAGCTCCGCGGCGTACATCGCAAGCATCGGCGCGAGCAGCGGACTCAAAGCCGACTTCGGTAGCGGCCTGTGGGACGGCGGCCCGATCGGCATCCCCTACGTCGTGGTCCCCGCCGGCCAGCCCAAGGTGCCCGTCACGTTCGGCTACGACGACGAGAGCGATCCGGGGCCATACCCCATCCCGGCCGACGCACCCATCGAAGGCGGCGCTTCGAGCGAGGGCGATCGCCACATCCTCGTGGTCGACCAGACCGACTGCACGCTCTACGAGACCTGGTCCACCTATCCCGCGGCGGGCGGCTGGCACGCCGGTTCGGGTGCGGTGTTCGACCTCCGTTCGAACGCGCTGCGCCCCGCTGGATGGACCTCCTCCGATGCCGCGGGACTGCCCGTGCTGCCCGGGCTCGTGCGCTACGACGAGATCACCGCCGGTCGCATCGATCACGCGATACGCATCACCGTGCCGCGCACACAGAAGCTCTACGTCTGGCCAGCGCGACACTTCGCCAGTTCACGCACCGACCCGAACCTGCCACCCATGGGCCTGTGGCTCCGGCTCCGCGCCGACTTCGACACGTCGAGCTTCCCGCGCGAAGCGCAGATCATCCTCGAGGCGTTGAAGCAGCACGGCGCGATCGTGGCCGACAACGGATCGGCCTGGTACATGAGCGGGGCACCCGACGAGCGATGGAACAACGATGCGCTCGCCACGTTGCGTCGGGTGCCCGGCTCTGCGTTCGACGCGATCGAGACCTCGTCGATGATCGCCGACCCGAACTCGGGTCAGGTGCACTGACGGTCCGGTCGCGGGTTCGCGCAACTGGACTTCGCCTGCGACGCTGGACATGCCGGTTAGGTTTGTCCTATGCGCTCGACCCACCGTGATCTCGACCTTCTCGATGGCCGCTTCTACCTCGACGATGCCCCGGCGACATACCGATGGGCACGAACCGAAGCACCGGTCTACTGGGATGCCACCAACGAGCTGTGGGGCATCTTTCGTTACGACGACGTGGTCGAGATCGAGAAGCGCAAGGACGTGTTCATCTCGTCCGACACGACCAAAGGTGGCTACCGCCCGAACCTGCCGGCCGACGACGCAATCATCGGCCTCGACGATCCCCTGCACAACAAACGGCGCAACCTGATCTCGCGCCGATTCACCCCACGCGCGGTCGGCGTGTGGGACGACGACATCCGCGCGAAGGTCAACCGTCTGCTCGACGCGGCCAAAGCAAAGCCAGGAGCGGTCGAAGTGGTCGAGGAGCTCGCCGCTCCGCTGCCCGCCATGATGATCGGCAAGCTTCTCGGCTTCCCCGACGACAAGTGGCCCGATCTCAAGCACTATTCCGAGACCACCATCAAGCTCGGCGGCGGACCGCGCTACATGGATGACGACGGCGTCAACGCGGCCGTGCAGTTCTTCATGGACTCGTCTGCACTCTTCGAAGAGAAGAAGCGTTGTCCCATGGACGATGTCATGACGGTGTGGACCAACGCCGAGGTCAACGGGCGACCACTCACCATCGAGGAGGTCGCGTCCGACTGTCTCCTCGTGCTCGATGGGGGTGCGGAGACCACCAGAACCGTAATCGGGCGCACCATCCTCAACTTCATCGAGCACCCCGATCAGTGGGCCGCGCTCAAGGCCGGGGCCGACATCGACGTCGCAGTCGAAGAGCTCATCCGCTACGTCACTCCCATCCACAACATGTGCCGGGTCGCGAACCGCGACTACGAGATCGGTGGCCAGACCATCCGCGCCGGCCAGCAGGTGGTGTTCATCTATCCATCGGCCAACCGTGATGAAGCGCACTTCGTCGACGGCGACCGCTTCGACGTTGCGCGCACACCGAACAACCACATCTCGTTCGGTTTCGGAACCCACTTCTGCCTCGGTGCGTCGCTCGCCCGCCTCGAAATCAAGATCTTCTTCGAGGAGCTCCTCCGGCGCGTGCACTCGATCCGACTTGCACCCGGCACCACACCGGTCGACATGCCCAACGCGTTCGTGAACGGCCTCGAGGCCGCGCACATCGAGCTCACCTGGGCGTAGTGGCGGCGGCACACTCGTCGAGTTGGCGCAGCAGTCGGTAGTAGGAGGTTCGTTCGCGGTCGGCGGCCTGTCGCTCACCACGGTGCGCCGGCACCGCTCCGGATGTCGACCACGCGAGCGACGCGGCCGTCGACTCTGTTGGCACATTTCGACGCGTCAGATGTCGAGAAGCTCCAAAGGTAAGCCCTCGCGACGTAGGCGACGTCAGCCGATCTGGGCGCGGTGCGGGCGCGCCGTGGTGAGCGACAGGCCGCCGTCCGCGATAATCACCTGACCAGTCACGAACCGCGTGAGATCGCTGGCCAACGCGAGCACGGTGCCTGCGATGTCGGCGGGCTGGCTGATGAAACCGAGCGGTATCGAGCGCAGCGATGCCGCTCGGCGTTCGTCCGACACGAGCAACGCCGATGCCGGCGTCTCGACGAACGATGGCGCCACGGCGTTGACCCGGATGTGCTGCGGCGCATGCTCGAGCGCGAGCGTCTGCGTCAACTGCGCCACTGCGGCCTTCGCTGCGCCGTACGCCGCCAAGTGTGGAGAACCTTTCATGCCCTGCAGCGAGCAGATGTTCACGATCGCGCCACCCTCGCCCGTGGCCGCAAGTGCGCCGATCGCGCTCTGGCACGCAAGTAGCGTTCCCGTGACGTTGAGCTCGAGGACCAGCGCGAGATCGCCGGCCGCAAGCTCGATCGTGGGGCCGGCCGCGACGCCCGCGAGACCGCCGACGTTATTGACCCACGCGACCGGTGCACCGAGACGGCGCAGGACGTCGGCGGTTGCATCATCGAGCTCGGCCTTATGTCGCACGTCGACACCGAGACCGATCGCCTCGGTGGGCAACGAACGCGCCACATCGTCGGCGAGATCGGCGTCGATGTCGAGCACCGCGACCTTCGCGCCGACCGCCGCGAACAGCTCGCAGATACCCCGCCCTAGACCCTGTCCGCCACCGGTGACCACGGCGACACGCCCCGCCAAACCGAACAGATCGGTGTTCATGCGCCGACCTTCCAGATCTTGCGGAAGTGCGGGAGGAACTCGTTGCCGAAGCGCTCGATCTGTCCGCGCACCTGGGCCGGTTCGAGACCCTTCAGGTGAATGCGGATGTTCACCGCGTTGACGTTGGACGCCCGCACCACCTCGGCCAGCTTCTCGGCCGTCTCGACGCCGTCGGGGCCGTGGATCAACTGGTCGTCGTCACCCCAGTTCTTGGCGACGCGCTCAGAGCCGACGGCGCGGAACGCGGCCATCTGCGCCTCGGCATTCTCGGCCGGGGGATCACCGATCCACACTCGTCGGATGAGGATCTTGGCCGCAGTGCCACCGGCCTCGTCATAGGCCGTGGAGAGCTTGACCGAATGATCGTTCGTCTGCAGCGAGTCGTAGAGGATGCCGATGCCCAGCCCGGCGGCGCGCCGCACCGCAGGCAGGCTCTGAGCGGCGGCAACCACCGGTATGGGGTTCTCCTTGCATGCCTGGAGCGCACGATCACCACCGGCTGGGGTGGGATCCTCGCCGCGAAGCGCAGCGACCACCTTGGGCAGCGCCTCGCGGAAGCGAGCCCCGATCTCTTCGAAGGGCACGTTGACGATGGCGAAGTCGTCGGGGAAGGCACCCGAGCCGAAACCGCCGCCCACACGGCCTGGGTACGCGGCGTTCAGCCACGCCAGGAACTCTGCGAACATCGTGTAGGGCAACATGGGCAGCAGCATCGGCGCAGACGCGATCCAGCCGTGGGGCATCGCCGGGAGCAGGAAGCCCCCGATCTGGTGCGGGTTCGGGAAGTACCCCGGGAATCCGCAGTGGTGCTCGGCCACCATCACCCCGTCGAACCCGGCCTCGACTGCGAGGCGGGCTTGGACGCGCGCCTCGTCGATCTGACCCTGCGCGGGGAGATCGTGCGGGTACAAGCGCATCGAGACTGATCCGATCGCCAATGGCTTGCTCATACGCGTTCCCTCTCGGAACAAACTTCGGAGGTCATCGACTTGCCAGGTGTTCGACGAGTAGTCGACGTTGCACCTGGTTCGTGGCCGGCGTGCGCGGGATCTTGTCGACGAGCTCCACACGACGCGGCCGTTTGAACTTCGCGAGGCGCTGCTCGACATGGGCCTGGATCGCCTCGAGGGTAGGCACTTCGGCACCGTCGCGAACCACGATCGCCGCGCACACCACCTCGCCCCACTCCGCATCGGGCATGCCGACGACCGCCACGTCCGCGAGCGCCGGGTGATCCACCAATGCCGCTTCGACCTCGGCCGGCGCCACCGACTCGCCGCCGGTACGGATGACGTCCTTTACCCGGCCGACGATCGAGTAGAAGCCTTCATCATCGAGCGCGGCGACATCGCCGGTGCGGAACCAGCCGTCGGCGGTGAACGCCTCGGCGGTTGCCTCGGGGTTGTCAAAGTAGCCGTCGAACAGCAGCGGTCCGTTCGACTGCATCTCGCCGGTGACCGGGTCGATGCGGATGGTGCACGAGTGCTGCACCGTGCCACACGAGCCGGGCTTGCGCTCCATGTCGGCGTCGCGCAGGAGTGTCACGGCACCGGCCTCGGTCGAGCCGTAGAACACGCGACGCGCGGCCGTGGGGATCGCGCGGCGAATGCCGTCGAGCAATGACAGCGTCGTTGCGGAAGTACCGGAGTCGGCGATACGCAGCGATGAGAGGTCGCGTGGCGCACCGGCCGCCTCGCGGTCGGCGACATGGTTCAGCACGCGTTGCCAAACTGCAGGAATTGCGTTGAGGTGCGTGGCTCCCCAACGCTCGACCTCGTCGCAGATCAAGGTGGCATCGGCCTGCGTGATCAATGCGATGGTCGTCTGGGTCTGGAACGCCTGGAGGGCGATGGTCCATGCACCCATGTGGAACAACGGATACATGCACACCGTGGTGCCGCGTGGCTCGAACTGGGAGCCCGGATGCGTGCGCAGGTAGTTGGCCCGGTGCGAGATCACGACGCCCTTCGACTTGCCCGTGCTGCCGCTCGTGAAGAACAGCGCGTGCGTGTCGCGTTCGGTGAGACCGGGCGCGTCGACATCGTCGGCCGGCGTGCTGGCATCGACCATCGCGCCGAGGTGGAGGAGCGGCACACCGAGTCGAGCGGCGATGATCTCGCCATCGACGCGGTGCGCGTCGTCGACCACCAGCGCTGCAGGGCGGGCCAGGCCGATCATCTCGGTCGCCTCGTCTACGCCGAGCAGCGCGTTGGCCGGAGCGAAAGCCGCGCCGATCTTGGCCAACCCCACGAACAGCGGCACGGCGTCGATGTCGTTGAAGCTCCACATCACCACGCGATCGCGCAGACCGACACCCGCCGCGATGAGGGCGTGCGCGTGCTGGCTACCCAGACGATCGAGCTCGGCGTAGGTGATCGCGCGGTCACCCAGCGACACCGCGATGGTTGCCGGCTGCGCACAGGCAGCGGCCCGGAACACCTCGCCGATCAACAGGTCTCTCATCTGCTTCCCCTAGGTCGTTCGGCAGTTCCGTGGTCGGCAAGAGCAGCATCGCCGCGTGCCATGATCGGCAACAGCATCTCGAGTATCGGAGCCGCGTGATGCGGTTGGATATCGTGGCCCATGCCCGCGAGCTCAACGTACTGCGCGCCCGGTATCGAGCGCGCCAACATGCGCCCGTGCTCCACACCGAGCACCGCGTCGTGCGTGCCGTGCACGACGAGGCACGGCACGGCAATCGAGAGCAGTTGCTGCAGGTCGCGCTCGCCGAGCGAGCGGTGCTTGGCGGCACGCGCGACACGGCGCAATGAATCGAGTGTCCACCCACGCCGCACGCAGCGTTGCGCACGCACCATCGCTGCCGCCTCGTCGAAACGAGCGTCGCTCATCACACGCAGCTCGCGCACGAGGTAGTCGACGCGTTCATCGACCGACGGGCCGGGTGGGCTGAAAGCGACCTCGGTGTACTCCGGCGACCAGACCGGCAACGACCCGTCACCGGGGCTCGAGCCGAGGAACGTGAGCGAACGCGCCACACCCTCGCACTCGAGTGCGACGCAGCGAGCGATCACACCGCCGACCGATGAGCCCACGAGATGCACCGAGTCGACGTCGAACGCGGCCAGCACGGCCTTGGCGTCGTCGACCAGGTTCTGGAACAACATCGGCGTGTCGAGCGGACCGCTCTCGGACCAACCGAACCCACGATGGTCGTAGACGAGCACGCGGTAGCCGGCCTCCAGGAGGCCGTCGAGCAGCTCATCGGGCCATTCGAAGCATTGCGCGGCCATACGGTGCACGAGCAGTACCGGCACCGCAGCGCGGTCGCCGATTTCCTCGGCCCAGATGCGAGCACCGGGACCTTCGATCATGCGGCCGCGGCGTTCGGCTCGGTCGAGGGACGTCATGCGAGTGCCTTGCGCAGGCGAGCCCCGACCAGATCGATCTCGGTCATCACCTCGGGGACGAGCGATCCATACTGCATGAACCCGTGAATCATCCCCGACACCCGACGATGCTCGACGGGCACACCGGATGACGCGAGGCGTTCGGCGTAGGCGTCGCCTTCGTCACGCAGCGGATCGAACTCGGCGGTCACCACGTGAGCCGGCGCGAGCTCGTCGAGCGTCGTGGCGCACATCGGCGACAGCCGCCAGTCCGCGAGGTCGGCGGTCGCAGGTATGTAGAGGCGACCGAACCACTGCCGCATCGCGGTGCTGAGCAGATAGCCCTCGCCGTTCTCGACGAGCGACGCGTAGCCGCCGCGACGATCGGTGCCCGGATACAGAAGCAGCTGCAACCGCAGGCCGGGTCGGCGTGAGTCGTCGCGGTTCACGATCGCGGCGACCGCCGCGAAGTTCGCCCCCGCGCTGTCGCCACCGACCGCGACGCGGGAGCGGTCGCCGTTCACCTCGGCCGCATTGTCCTGCACCCATTGCATCGCCGCGATCGCGTCGTCGAGCCCGGCGGGAAAGGGGTGCTCCGGTGCGAGCCGGTAGTCGACCGACACCACTACACAGCGGCCGCGGTTGCAGAGCTGGCGACACAAGGTGTCGTGCGTGTCGATGCTGCACATCACGTAGCCGCCGCCGTGGAAGTAGACGAGCACACCGTGGGGGCCGTAACCGTCGGGTTGATAGACGCGCACCGAGATCGGCCCGCCGGGACCGGGAATGGTGCGGTCGCGCACCAAGCCCACGTGTTCGGGCTCGCCGCCGAGAAACGCGGCCCCGACCTCGGCGTTGCGACGCGCCTCGGCGATGGGAAGCTCCCACAAGGGAGTCGGTGCGGAGGCAACCGCGTCGAGGATGCCGCGAAACGATGACAGCAGCGGCATCAGCGGCCTTCGATGAACTGCTCGGCGAACGTGGCCATGGCGTCGATCTTGGCCCCGACCGGCGCGATCGCCGGATCCCCGAGGTTCCAGGGCATGCACACGGTGGACGTGACCCCCTTCTCGGCGAGCTCGTCGAAAATCTGCGGGGTCGGCATGGCGTTCGGGATCACCATGGTCTCGAACGGCTTCGTGCGGTCGACGCCCGCGTCGAAGGAGCGGGCACGCGCCTCGCGCAAGGCCTCGAGGAGAACGTCGATCTCGTCGAGGCTGTAGTTCATCCCGAGCCAGCCGTCGTTGCGCGCCGCGCGATCGAGCGCGACGCGGCTCTTGCCACCGATCCAGATCGGGATCGGCCCGTCCGGTACCGGGTACATGCCGGTGGGACCGAAGTCGTAGAACTCTCCGTGGAACTCGGCCACGCCGTCGCGCCAGAACCGGCGCAGTATCTCAATCATCTCGTCGGTCCGACGCCCGCGGGTGGCGGGGTCGAAGCCAAGGAGCTCGATCTCCTCGCGCAACCATCCAACGCCTACGCCGAGCGCGAGCCGGTGTTGCGACAGCGCGGCAACCGTGCCCGCCTGCTTGGCGATGCTGAACGGCTCGCGCATGGGGAGTATGTAGACGTAGGGCATGAAGCGGAGGCGCGTCGTGACGGTGGCCATGGCCGCGATCGACGTGAACGGATCCGGGAAGTTCGAGCGCAGATCGAACGGGTTTTCCCCCGACGGGTGCACCGACGAGAACCCCTCGGGGACCGCGATGTGATCGGCGACTGCGATGCCCGCGAACCCGAGCTCGTCGGCCGCGCGCGCGATCTCGAGCATCTGGCTCGTGTCCTCGAACATGTAAGCCATCCAGTAGCGCATGCCCCTACCTTTCCCTGCGTTGTTGTCCGGTCAGCCCGATTCGATGTCGGCCGAGCGCACACGCACCACCGATGCCGCTCGCGCCGCCGGTCACGACGGCGGTGCGATGCTCGGCGATGGGCATCTCAGGCGCTGGGTGTGCGCTTGGCGAGCATCACGTCAACGCCGAGCGCGCCGACGAGGAACGACGAGAAGTCGGGACCGCGACGCAGCGCGTGGCCACCGTCGACGTTGATGATCTGACCGGTGATCCAACGCGACTCGGGACCGGCGAGGAACCGGGCCAGGTGTGCGATGTCCTCAGGCTCGCCCACGTCCTGCATCGGCGTGTTCTCGATGTACGAGGTGTAGACCGCGCTCTCGCGAGGGATGCCCTCCATGATCTCGGTGCTGATGAAGCCCGGGCGAATCGCATTGAAGCGCACGCGGGTCGGGCCGTACTCGTCGGCCGCGTTGCGGATCATCTCCTCGATCCCGGCCTTCGACACCGTGTATGCCCCGAAGTACGGGTGCGTGACATGCCCTGCGATCGACGACATGCCGATGAACGACGCATCGGCGCCGCTCGAGGCCGCCGCGACGAGATGGGGCAACGCGTGCTTCATCGTGAAGAGCGTGCCGAGTACGTTGAGGTGCAGCACGCGGGTGAACTCGGCCGCGTTCTGCAGGTGCATCGGGCCCATGCCGCCACCGCCACCGGCGTTGGCCACCACCGAGTTCAGCGCGCCGGTCGGCACGAGCGCGGCCTCCACGACCCTCTGCACGTGGGCCTCGTCGGTGACGTCGGCGACGACGTACTGCACGCGGCCACCGTGTCCTGCGACCGCCTCGATCACCGCTGCGGCCTCGACCAACTTCGACTCGGTTCGACCGCAGATCGTGACGGCTGCGCCATCGGCGGCCAACTCTGCGGCACAGGCCTTGCCGATGCCGGTACCACCACCGGTGACGATGGCGGCGTAGCCCTCGAGGCCTCCACTCGGACGTTTCGGCGCGTTCATGAAGTCCCCTGGTGCTCGTACCACGGGCCCGAACTGGCTCGTGGTGGGCCGGCACCGCCAGCGATGAAGCGCTGACCCGGCGAGAGTGTTCTAGCGGTGCGTGGCAAGGGGCGCAACGAGGAGTCCCGCCAGGATCCCGCGACCATGGGTCAGAGGCTCAGTGCGGATATCCGAAGGCTCTCGACCAGTTCGACGAAGGGATCCTCGAACGCACCCCAGATACCGTTCGCGATGCGCAACGCAATCAGCACGTTGTCGCTCCGGTCGTAGAACAACGCGGTGGTCCCACCGGTGTGGCCGACCCAAAAGAACCCACCTTGGCACGGGCACAACCCCATCGCACCAGCGCCGAGCGCCGTGTTCGGATCGAGCTGCGACATGCGCGTCCAGGTGGCCTCGCCCACGGGCTGGTGATCACGCAAGAGCGCACTGCCCCACGCGAGCATCCCTGACATGTCCGTGATCAACCCGCCGGCCCCACCGCCGGGCCAGTAGATGCTCGAGCCCGCGCGGCTGAACATCGCACCGACACCGACCGGGTCGAGTACTCGGCCCCACAGCACGTCGTCGAGCGGGCGACCCGTGCGTGCCTCGATCACGAGGCCGACGAGAAGGTAGTTGGTCGACGAGTAGTCCTGTCCCCCACCGGGAGCGAAGACGGAATCCGCAGCGAGCGCATTGCGAACCACGGTCACCGCAGGTTGCTCGTCGAGCGACTCGGGAGATTCGAGGTTGTGGTAGTCGGGAATGCCACTTCGGTGCTCGAGCAACTGGCGAAGGGTCAGTCCGCGGCCTGCAAGCTCAGGTAGTCCGTCAATCGCGGGCAGGGGTCCCTCGACGTCGAGCACACCGTCGGCCACGAGGAGCCATGCCGCGGCCGCAGTCACCGTCTTCGTGACCGACTCGATGTCGAAGGAGCCGCCCGCTCCGCCGTCGTAGGGCGAACCGATCCACTCCCAGCTGCCCGGCCGGGAGACCCCGACGACGAGTCCACTGCTGCCGTAGCTGCTTTGCCAACGATTGAGCACCCCCTGCAGTCCGTCGGCTTCAGCGCTGGGCGAGGCGGCATCCGAGCCCGGTTCCGGGTCATCGGCCGCGACCGCCGACGTGGAGGCGTCCGGCAAGGTCGACGAGACGGTGGCCGCGGCTTGGGGCTCGGCGACCCGCACGCGCGGGGCCCGACTCGGGATCCTCGGCGACGCTGGCGATTCCGCCGAGGTCGAAGCTGTCGTGGCTGCCGAGGATGCTCCGGATGTGCTCGCCGCGAACGTTCCGGCGAGGGTCAATGGCGCGGCGAGGAACGGGCGGTCGGGCTCGGCGGTGTCGGGGAGCAGCACGCCGGCTGCGAGCGCGAACAAGGCGATCCCCAGCACCGGCGCCGTCGCCCGAACCAGGACCGGGCGGCGCGGCAGCGCCATCGGGGCTCGTCGGGCTGCGAGATCCTCGACGTGGCCGACGACGGCGACGAGCGCCAGGGTGCCGGCCACCGTACCCAGGCCGAGCAGCACGCTGTAGACGCCGCGTGGCAGCGGAGCGAGGCGCGCCACGAGGTGCCACGTGGTGATCACCGCGGCGGTGTGCCACAGGTAGATGCTCAGGCTGCGGCGTCCGATGCCGCGCACGACCGCGCTCGCGCCACGTGTGGAGGCGAGCCTCGCGATCGGGGCACGAAGTGCGAGAGCCACCGCGAGCCAACCGCCGCCCACGACGAGGTGCAGGATGTGGCTGTTGTTGACGATGCCGTCCTGCGGTCGGGCCACCAGGGCAACGCCCAGAGCCAGCGGGACCGCAAGGAGCGCCGCGGTGAAGGCCCGACCGCGGGCCACCTCGCCCGAGCGCGAGTGCACGAACCCGAGCACGAGGAACACCGCGTACAAGCTGATGTCTCCGACGCGCCACAACGCGTTCGGCACCGCCTCGTCGCGCCACGTGCCGTTGCGGTACACGATCTCGAGCGCGAGCGTGGCGGCCACGAGCACCGCTATGAGCAGCCGAGGCGCGCGACGGGCCGCTCGGTACAGCAGCGGCGAGAGGACCAACAACCAAAGCAGGCAGCGCACGTACCACAGCGGCTGCGCCAGCCAACCGGCCTCCCAGACCGATCCGTGGGGATCGTTGAACGGCAGAACCCACCAGATGAGGCTGCCCCAGGGCAGCGCGGTCTCGGGGGTGTGCTCGAGTTGGCGGGCCGCGGCCATCACCGACCACGCCACGAGACCGAAGAGCCAGTAAGGGATCAACAGCCGGCGCAACCGGTCGGCGACCACCACCCGCGGCGAACGCCGCTCGAAGGACCGGGCCAGCAGGTGGCCGCTCACGAAAAACATCGCCGGGACCGCCGCGACCACCCACGTGATCGGCGCCCACCCGTACGTGTGCCAGGTCACGACCCGGATGACCGCCACCGCCCGGATGGCGTCGAGGAAGCCGTCACGGCCCGGCATGCGATCGGCTGGCGTACGAGCTGGCGCCACCGTGGGGTCCCTTTCGTGTCCTGCCGAATCGCTGATTCCCGAACGCCGATATGACTCAGCTAAGGCTAAGCCTACCCCGGAGCGATCAGCGCTCCCGGTCGCTCGCAACGAGCGCACGCAGCGTGGACCAGGGCCGCGGCCGCCGTGACGCCTTGGAATTGCGCCCGGCGTCGAGCCACACGGCCATGCCGATTTTCCTTACCTGCGGCGCCGAACGTGCCCCAGAGGACAGCCCGGCAAACCTCATCGGGTCAGCGCGGCGAACGGGGCATGCCCAGCGCCACCTGCGCCACGATGTCGCGCTGCACCTCGTTCACCCCGCCCCCGAAGGTACGAACCGGCGCCGCGCGGTAGGCGTGCTCGAGCTCGCCCAGCAACAGGGCTCCGGGACCTCCACGCGCGATGAGCGAGGGCTGGCCGAGGATCTCCATGAGGATGCGGAGCGCTTCGATCTGGAACTCGGTGCCGAAGATCTTCATCGCCGACGCCTCGGCCGGGCCGAGCTCTCCGGTCTCGAGGCGACTCGCGACCTTCCAGTTCCACAACTTCAGCGCGTCGTTCTTCGCGTGCACGCGAGCGAGGGCCACCTGCACCCACTCCTCGTCGATCACGCGACGACCGTCGTCGAGCGAGGTGTCCTTGGCCCACTGGACAACGCGACGGAGCGGCCCGGCGATGGTGCCCGCCGGCGCGAGCCCCACGCGCTCATGGTTGAGCTGGGCCGTGATGAGCCGCCAACCGCCGTTGACCTCGCCGATGACGGCGCTGTGCGGGATTCGCACGTTGTCGTAGAAGGTGGCGTTCGTGTGCCCGCCGCCGAGCAGCCAGATGGGCGAGTGGGCGAACCCGGGCAACGTGGTGTCCACCGCGAAGATCGTGATGCCCTTGTGCTTCGGCGCCTGCGGATCGGTGCGGGCAGCGAGCCATACCCAATCGGCATCGTGCCCACCGGTGGTCCAGATCTTCTGACCGTTGATGACCCATTCGTCGCCGTCGCGAACCGCGGACGTGGCGAGCGCGGCGAGATCGGTGCCGGCGCCCGGCTCGCTGTAGCCGATCGCGAAGTGCAGCTCACCGCGGAGAATCTTGGGCAGGAAGTAGGACTTCTGCTCGGGCGTGCCGTAGGCCTGCAGCGCCGGACCCACCGTGTTCAGGGTGACGAAGGGCAGCGGCACGCCAGCGGCGTTCGACTCCTCGAAGAAGATCAACTGCTCGATGGGCGTGAAGCCCTGGCCCCCCCATTCCTTGCGCCAACCGACCCCGAGCCAACCATCGGCCCCCATCTGCCGCACGATCTCGCGGAAGGCCGGACCGCCCGCGTGCTCTCCTTTGCCGAGCCGGGCGACGCGGTCTTCGGTCATCAGACCGGCGAAGTACTTCTGGAGCTCATCGCGGAGCGCGAGCTGTTCGGCGGAGAGCGCGAGGTGCATGGTGGGCCCCTTGGTTACGGCGATGCTACCGAGCGGACACGAGCGCAGTCGCCGTGGGCCATTGGGCCCATGTTGGTGTGATCGTTTGGTGTGATCGTTCGCACAACTTTTTACCAACCTCTTGAAGAAGCCGCGGCAATTTGTTAGAGATCGACGGGGAACGGCCGGTTACCAGAAACGAGAAGATGCAGATGAGTGGGAGACGGGGACCGAACCCGTCAAGCGTCCGAACATGGGTCCGAAGCTCCGTGTCGCTATTCGCGATTGGCTCGAGGTCATCGAGCTCACCGCGGTGCGCATCGGCGTCCCGGTGCCCGATGCACGCCGTCAGGTCACTGCGTTCATGTCGCTGTACATCGGCTACGAGATCTTCAGCGGCCTGAGTCGCAGCGACGTCAACGAGGGCAGCGTGAACGCGATCGATCTCGATCTGCTGGCTCTCGCGACCGGTGTCGGCGCCGATTCGGCAACCGCCGGCGTCATCTGAACCAGTCGAGGTCGCGCACCACACGTACTGCGGCGTGCGGTAGCGGCGCGTAAACGTGGGGGAACCGCTCGCCGGTCGCAGTCGACGCCTCGTCGATCACAAGCGCTGCGCCCACGAGCGATTCGAGCACCTTGCGATCGATCTCGAGCACTACGAGATCGTCGCGCCCGGCGTAGTAACGCTGATACACGCCGGCGAGTTGCTCGCGATACGAGCAGTGAACGAACGACTCCGCCGCGTAGGCACCGGGCGCATAAGCGTGGTCCGTCGCCGCGGCCTCCCACTCCTCGCGCTCAGCCATGTGGAACATCGTCGCCCGGTCGCGCGGCGCATCGTCGTGCGGTGCGTCGTCGACCGGGCGAGCGTTGCTCATGCGACGAAGATGGGGTTGATCGGGCTGCCGGTCGCCCCGGTCACCTTGAGCGGACCGACGGTGAGCAGCCCCTCGTAGGCACCATCCTTCGCCGGCTCGATCAGGTTCAAGAACTCGAGCATGTAGATACCGGCGTTGACCAACAAGATCTTGTGCACGATGAGGAAGTCGTTGTCATCGAACGGGATGGCTTCGACCGCAGCGTTGTCACAACCCACTGCGACGATGTCGCGCTCGGCAAGCCAATGCGCCGCGTCGGCTCCGATACCGGCCTGCTCGAACACTGGCGGACCACCCTTCGCGGCGTTGTCCCACCACCACTGCAGGTAGCCGGTGCGCACGAGGACGACGTCGCCGGCACGCACCTCGACGCCCTGGTTCTTCGCGGCCGACTGGAGATCGTTGCTCGTGATGTTGCGCCCGAGCGTGACCCACTCGCCTTCATCGAAGTACTTCACCATGTCGAGGAGCACGCCGCGAGCCGCGAAGCCACCGACCTTGTCGATGCCGAGCTTCTGCGCACCGCCGAGCGCGTGCATGACGTCGTGGCCCACGCCGTTGTAGTGCTTGTACTCGCCGTAGACGTGCACCAACGCGTCCATGTGCGAGGTGGTGTGCGACGCCATGACCAACACGTCTTCGTGCGCGCCCGTACCGGTGTGGCAGCCGTACATCTCGTAGATGCCATCGTCGGTCGAGTCCTGGAGGGTGAGCCGCATCGGGGTGCCGCGGTAGTCCATCAACGGCACGCCTTGACTCTGGATGGGGATGCCGAGGCTGTACACCTTGCCGGTGGTGATGCTCGACGCGGCCGCCTTGACGACCTCGGGGGTCAACAGGTTCAGCGACCCACGTTCGTCATCGTCGCCCCAACGGCCCCAGTTGTTTTTGGTCATCACGTGCCTCCAGATTCTCGGACGCACGGATGGTAGCCGGGGCTCTGACGTCACCACCGACGCCGGCCCGATCAGCCAGTATCACGCCTTCTTGGCGGACAGTGACTCGGTGAGCTCCTCCATGACCGCGAGCAAGCCCGCGAAGCCGGGGATCTTGCGCAAGCTGGCGTCGGCGTAGATGATCGCCCCGAAGATGACGACGAAACCCGACACCCATGACACCCCGAGGCGGATCAGCACGAAGCCGTTGGTGGACGTGCGGTTGTAGAGCCACACGTCCCAGACGGCCGTGGCGATCTCGTAGAAGCCGGCGAGCACCGTGAGGTTGCGCAACGTGCGGTAGTAGTAGGGGTGGGTCACCACGAACGACGGGAACGGGATGACGAGCGGGGCGAATCGGGGCAGGAGCGCGCGGCCGACGACGGCACTGCCGATCAGGACCAGCCCGATCGCCACCTTCGTGGCGATGCTCGTACCGAAGTAGACCGCCTTCGATCCCGTGGCGAGCCCGATCACCCCGCGCGCGACGAGATAGGCGGTGGTGATCGGCAACAGCTTGCCCACGCCGATGCCACTGCGGTAGCGGCGCAGCACCGCGACGAGCGACCAGGCCGTGACCAGACCGATGGCGAGGCCGAGCCCACTCAACCGGTTGCCGATCATGAAGGCCGCAACCGACCCGAACGAGTCGACCGCCCCGGATCCGCCGAAGCCCCGCGGACGGGCCGCGGCGATCTGCGGCTCGGGCACGGGCCTGGCCGGCTCGGAGGTCGCCGGGTCGTCGTCGAGAGGTGGGCTCATGGCGCGAGCTCGGCCCAGGCCTGCGCGACGGTCGGGTCTCCGAACACCTCGAGCGCTTCGCTACAGCCTCGGTTCCAGGCAAACGCGAACAGATCGGACCCTGGGCCACGCACCGCCGCCGTGGCCTTGCCGTGGGCGGAGGACACCTGGAGCACGTCGTCGACCATCTCGAGGGTCCACTCGCCGGGGCCGTCGGTGCGATGGAGGTGCAATGAGCCGGTCGGGCCACCTTTTCCCGCGCGGGACAACCCGAACGGCAGGACCACCTCGTAGAGCTCGCTGACGCCGTCGGCCGCGAGATCACCGTCGAACGAGTCGACCGCGCCGCACGCGGCCTGCACGTCCAAGCGGTGCACGCTGGTCTCGTGGGCCATGCGCCGCTGGTAGAAGCCGACGTTGCCGACCGCGCCCCAGGTGATCACCGGCACGTCGGGCGGGGTGGAACGAAGCACCTCGACCAGGTCCGCGAGGCCCGTGGTGAGGAACTCGACCGCTTCGTCGCCCGACGGCGGCTTGGGCACTCGCGTGGTCGGTTGGTCGACGAGCCGGTTCGAGACGATGTCGGTGACCGATCGGTAGACGCGGCCCAGGTGACCCAGCACGTCGGCCACGACCCAACCCGGGCACGCGGCAATGGGGCGGCCGAGACCACCCGACGCGGCCGCGACGAGCCGACCTGCCTCTCGCTCGAGCGCGTCGACATAGATGCCCGCTTCCATGCGTCCAGTCTCGCACGGTCAGTTCGCGTTCCCGCACCGGTCCGGTTGTCGCGTGCTCTGCTAGAAACGCCGACCTGTGCTCCCGATCACGTCGACCACCGTTCGTCTGTTCCTCCACGTCGCGGCGGCCACGGTGTGGGTCGGCGGTCAGCTCACCCTGGCTGGCCTCGTGCCCACGCTGCGCGCCATCGACCCCACCGCACCCAAGGCAGTTGCCCGCCAGTTCAACCGCATCGCGTGGCCCGCGTTCGGTGTGCTGGTGCTCACGGGGGTGTGGAACCTCGTCGAGGTGAGGGTGGGCGACGCCTCGACCTCGTATCAAGCCACGTTGTTCGCGAAGCTGTGCATCGTGGCGTTGTCCGGCATCGCGGCGTTCCTGCACACGCAAGCCCGCACTCGCGCCGGCCTGGCGATCTGGGGTGCCGTCGGCGGCCTCGCCACGATCGTCGCGCTATTCCTCGGCGTTCTGCTCCGCACATCGGCATAGTCATCGCAGACCACACGAGCGAAAGGGGACGCATGTACCGCATCGGGGTCGACACGGGGGGCACGTTCACCGACTGCGTCATCATCGACGCCACGGGCCGGGTCGGTGTCGGCAAGGCGTTGTCGACCCATGACGACCTCAGCGTGGGCATCTGCAACTCGATCGAGAACGCGGCGCGCACGGTGGGTCTAACGCTCGACGACGCGCTGCGGGGTGCCGATCTCCTCGCGCACGCCACCACGGTCGGCATCAACGCGCTGCTCACCGGCAACGGGGCCCGCGTTGGGCTCATCACCACCGCCGGCTTCGAGGGCACCGTGCCCATCGCGCGCGGCAACAAGGTCATCGGCATCGAGGAACGGCTCCGCACCGAGGCGATCCACTGGCAGAAGCCCACGATGCTGCTGCCCCGGCGCAACATCGTGGGGGTCCACGAGCGCATCGACGCCCATGGCACCGTGCTCGAGAAGCTCAGCGATGACGACGCCCGCCGCGCGTTCGCGATACTGCGCGAACGCGACGTACAGGCCGTGGCGGTCGCGCTGCTGTGGTCGATCATCGACCCGCGGCACGAGCTTCAACTGGCCGAACTCGCCGCCGAGGAACTTCCCGGCGTTCATGTGACGCTCTCACATCAACTCGCGCCGCGCATCGGCGAGTACGAACGCACCATGACCACGTTGCTCAACGCGTACGTCGCTCCGCTGGTATCGGTCTACATCGAGAAGCTGCGCGACGTGTTCGCATCACGCGGGTTCCGCGGTCGGTTCGTGGTGAACCAGTCGAGCGGCGGCGTGAAGGACGCATCCCGCATCGTGCACGCGCCGGTCGACACGTTGAACTCCGGGCCGGTGGGTGGCGTGTGCGCGGCACTCGACCTCGGCCGGCGCCTCGGCCACCTGAACGTGGTGGCCACCGACGTCGGCGGCACCAGCTTCGATGTCGGGCTCATCGCCGACGGCCGACTGCAATACGCGCGACGGCCCATGATCGGGATGTACCCCCTGGCGACGCCGGTCGTCGATCTCACCTCGATCGGCACCGGCGGAGGCTCGATCGCGTGGATCGACGACACGATCGGCGCGCTCCGCGTCGGCCCCCAAAGCGCGGGCGCGGACCCCGGACCGGTCTGCTACGGGCGCGGTGGCGAGCGGGCCACGGTCACCGATGCGGCCGTCGCACTCGGATACCTCACCCAACTCGGAGGCACGCTCCAACTCGACGCCGGAGCGGCACGAGCCGCGATCGAGCGCACGATCGCCGGGCCACTCGGCGTCACCGTCGAACACGCAGCCGACGACATCCTCCGCGTCGCAAACGCGCAGATGGCCGATCTCGTGCGCCGCTCCACCGTGCAACGTGGTCACAACCCGGCCGACTTCGCGCTCTACGCGTACGGCGGCGCCGCTCCACAATACGCCGGGCGCTACGCCGCCGACCTCGGCGTTGCCGAAGTGGTGATCCCGTCGCTCGCCTCGGTCTTCTCCGCCTACGGTGCGGCGGCGACCGATCTACGGAACATGGCCGAGCTCGAGATTCGGCCCGAGACCATCGAATCCGCCCTCGAATGGCTCCCCGCCGAGCTCGACCGACTCGAGGCCACCGCCCGCGCCGCCGTCGATGCAGATGCGTCACCCGCGGTGGACGCCGACGCGTCCGGCGCGACGCGCGTCGAGCGCCGCATCTCACTGCGCTTCGCACGCCAGGTGCACTCGTTGTCGATCGTCATCGGCGATGCCGTCGACGCGGCCACCCTCAGCGCCACGTTCCGCGCCGAGTACGAGCGCCTCGTCGGTGCGGGAACCGCGTTCGCCTCGGCAGGCATCGAGGCGGTCGGCATCACCGTCGAGGCACGGGCCCCGGTCGTTACCGACGCAGCGATCGCCGGTACCCGCCATGGCATCGGTGCCTCGCTCGAAGCCATCGGCACGCGCCCGGCGTGGTTCGACGGGGCCACTGTCGAATGCTCGGTCTACGACGGCGCGACCCTTCCTGCCGGCGCGCGCATCGCCGGCCCGGCTTTTGTCGAGCTGCCGACCACCACCCTCGTGGTGTACCCCGGCCACATCGCAGTGCAGGAGTCCACCGGCGATATCAGGCTGCTCCTCCCGGCGAAGAACGGAACCGAATGACCATGGATCGAAACCGCTCGACACACGCCGGCGATCGTGGAGCACTGCTCGACCCGGCCACCTTCGAGGTTCTGCGTCACCGGCTGTGGGCCATCAACGACGAAGCTGCCGTGACCATCGGTCGCGTGTCGGGTTCGCCGATCGCGACTGAGGGCAACGACTTCAACAGCGGCCTCATGACCGCGGACGGCGAAACTGTCGTCGCAGGCATATACGTGCTCGTGCACGCGGCCGCGCTCGGGCGGATCGTGCGCGATGTCATCGACAACTACACGGTGAACCCCGGCATCAACCCGGGCGACATGTTCCTCACAAACGACACGTACGTCGGCGCGCCGCATCAGGCCGATGTGATCGTCGTGGCCCCCATCTTCCATGGCGATCGACTCATCGCCTGGACGGGTTCGTGCGTTCATCAGGCCGACGTCGGTGGCCCCGTTCCTGGTTCGATCACCGTGGGTGCGCGCAACATCTACGAGGAGGCGCTGCCGATCTCGCCGGTGAAGATCGTCGAGCGTGGGGTGATGCGCGCCGATATCGAGCGCGAGTACCTGCATCGGTCGCGCACTCCCGAGCTCAACCGTCTCGATCTTCTCGGCCAGGTCGCGGCGAACCGGGTGCAGTCCGAACGCATCCTCGAGCTGTGCGAGAAGTACGGCACCGACGTCGTCGTCGGCACGTTCGATCGCATGATCGACTCGACCGAGCAGATACTGCGGGACCGCCTGCGCTCGCTGCCCGACGGCGTGTGGCGTCACGTCGGTTTCGTCGAGCACGACGGTGTCGAAGACAACGTCTACGCCGTGCGCCTCACCTTCACGAAGCGAGCCGACGAGCTCACGCTCGACTTCACCGAGTCATCCGATCAGGCGCCCGCGCTCATCAACACCGCGGAGCCGACTACGTCGGGCTACGCCATGGCCGCGGTCATGACCGTGCTCGGCTACGGCCTCCCGTGGACACCTGCCGCGTACTGGCGGGTCATGGACGTCCGCACCCGACCCGGGTCGATCGTGCACGCCGTGATGCCGGCCGGCATGTCGATGGGCGTCACCTCGGCCGGGCAAGAGGTGCGCACATCGGTCAACGTGTGCATCGACCGAATGCTCGATGCGTCAGATGATCCCGCGCATCACGCGCAGATCCTCGCATCCTGCTCGTCCTCGTCGGCCACCTCCACCATCTCGGGCACATTCCCCGATGGCCGCACGTTCGGCACGATGCTGCTCGACGGTGTCACCGCAGGCATGGGCGGCCGCGCGTCGTCCGACGGCCTCGACACTGGTGGGTTGCTCACCGCACCGGCGGGCTTGTGCGTCAACGTCGAAGTGAGCGAGCTCAACTACCCGATGCGGTACTTGTGGCGGCGCGAACGCACCGACAGCGGCGGCCCGGGGATCCATCGCGGTGGCGTGGGGGCCGACAACGCGTACACGCCGCATCTGGCCGGTGACCGCTTCGGTGCGACGATGTTCGCGCACGGCACCGAACCGCCGACCTCGTCGGGGGTGCTCGGTGGGGAACCGGGCATGCAGAACGCTTTCGGCATCGAGCGCGACGGGGTGGTTGGCAAGCGCAAAGCGAAAGAAGTCGTGACGCTGCAGCCCGACGACGTGTTCCACAACTGGTGTGCCGGCGGCGGCGGGGTCGGCGATCCGCTCGACCGCGCCATCGTCGAGGTCGAGCGCGATGTCGAGGACGGCCTCGTGTCGGTCGAGGGCGCGCGTCGCGACTACGGCGTCGTCGTCGACCCCGACGGGACAGTGCGCGGCGCGGACACCGACGCCGAGCGGATGCGCCGACGACGCGAACGGCTGGGTGGACGCGAGCCCCGGCCCACGCTCGACACCCCACTTGCCGGGCGGCGGTTGTCGTCGGGGCTCGTCGCCATCGCGGCCAGGGTGCATTGCCGATGCTGCGGCTTCGATCTGGGTGAGGCACAGACCAACGTGAAGTCGGCGCTGGTGCTACAGGAGGCCTCGGTGGGCTATCGGTGGCCGCTGGTCGACGACGCGCCCGGGGCACGACGCTTCGTCTTCCGTCGGTTCCACTGCCCGGGTTGCGCGACGCAACTCGACACCGAGGTCAACCTCACGGGCGAACCGTTCGTCGTCTCCATGGAGATCGCACCGTGACCATCACGAAGCTCGTGTTCTGTGTGGCCAAGAAGCCCGAGATGTCGGTGGACGAGTTCCGCGAGTATTGGCTGAACCGGCACGGTCCACTGGTGCGTGCGTTGTGGGAGAAGGGCACCTTCCCCGGGATGCTGCGTTACGTTCAGTCCCACACCGTGTACGAGGCCGACGGCGGGCGTATCGCTCGCGGCGCCAAGAAACCGTACGATGGCATCACTGAGGTGTGGATGGATTCCGACCTCGGCGGGACCGACGACGTGGCCCGTGCGGCATCGGCCGAAGGCGGTCGCCGGCTCTTGCAGGACGAATCGAACTTCATCGACTTCGCGAACAGCACCGTGTTCGTCACGATTGAGCACACCATCTTCGAGTAACCCCGAGCCTCCGCTCGGTCGCCAAACCCGCAACTGGTAGTTCAGATGCGCGGCCGAGCACTCCCTCGAACTACCAATTCGATGTGGAGTGACAGATCAGACGTAGGTGGCCATGATCTCGGCGTGGTCGTCGCTCGAGCCGAAGGCGAACGCGAGCGCCCACGCCCGTTTGAGGAACAGGTGAGCGTCGACCTCCCACGTGTAGCCCATGCCGCCGTGGATCTGGACGCAATCCTTGCCGTTCTCGCTGGCCGCGTTGTTGGCGACGATTCGCGCCATCGACGCGGCGCGCGCCGGCACCTCGATGCTGTCGTCGTCGAGGCACAGACCCGCCATGTACACCGCGGCGCGCGCCACCTCGATGCGCGTGACCATGTCGGCGCACAGATGCTTGATCGCCTGGAACTGGCCAATCGGCTTGCCGAACTGCTGGCGCTCCTTCGCGTAGGCCGTGGCGAGCTCGCAGGCGCCCTCGGCCAAACCGAGTTGGATCGCCGAGGTGAGCACCGCGCCACGAATGCGCGCAAGCTCAGCAGCCGCAGCATCGGCAATGCGTTCACCTTGCGGCAAGGCCGCGACCCGACCGACCGGCGTGAGGAAGTCGAGCGGCTTGTGCAGCACGTCGAGCGCGAGCGATGCGGGCGAGATCTGCCAGATGCCCTCGGAATCGAGCACCAGCAACGTGTCGATCGAATCCGGGTAGTCGACGTATGCCGGCTCGCCCGCCTTGGGCCGCTCGATCATGCCCGCCACGACCTCACCGGCCGCTGCTCCGTCGATGAGGTCCGCGGCGAGCAGCGTGGCCACGAGCGGGCCTGGTACGACGGCGCGACCGAGCTCCTCGAACACCAGTGTCGCGTCGGCCCAACCCAACCCGACACCGCCGGCGGCCTCGGCCAAGGTCAACGAGAAGACCCCGGTTTCGGCAAGCTCGCTCCAGCGGCCACGTTCAACTCCGCCGCTCGACCCGAGCGCGCGAACGGCCTCGATGTCGAATCGGCCGGCCAACAACGAGCGCATGCCGTCGACCAGCGCTACTTGATCGTCAGAGAGTTCGAAGTCCATCTCAACGCTCCTTCGGCAGGCCGAGAATGCGCTCGCCCACGATGTTCCGCTGGATCTGCGATGTGCCCGCGGCGATCGACAGGGTCAGGCTGTACACCCGATCGCCCACGAAGTCGACCGTCGACAGGTCCCCGAGGTCTTCCATGGCCAACGTGTGCCGACCGAGGATCTTGTGCGACAAGGCGGTCATGCGCTTGTGCACATCTGCATAGAAGAGCTTGAACACTGAGCCACCAGGGCCGGGCACGCCGGTACGGGTGGCCTGGGAGACGTTGCGCTTGGTGAGCGCCCAGAGTGCGTCGAGCTCGGCTTGCAGTCGGCCGATCTCGCGCCGGACCTCGCCGTCGTCCCACGCTGTCGCGTTGCCCTTCGGTACGGAGCGCGCCACGTGTGCCAGCTCCTTGAGCTTGCGCATCGCCGCGAGCTGCTCGCTGATGAACGCCGTGCCGCGCTCGAAGCTGAAGGTGACCATGGCGACGCGCCACCCGTCGTTCTCGTCGCCGACGCGGTTCTCGACCGGGATGCGCACCTCGTCGAGGAAGACCTCGCTGAACTCGCTCGCGCCGTGAATGGTCTTGATCGGCCGCACCTCGATGCCCGGAAGGTCCATGGGCATGGCGAGCCAGGTGATGCCGCGGTGCTTGGGGGCTTCGGCATCGGTGCGGACCAGAAGTTCGCAGTAGTCGGAGATCTGCGCGTTCGACGTCCAGATCTTCTGCCCGGTGACCACGTAGTGATCGCCGTCGCGAATGGCCCGCGTAGACAGCGACGCCAGATCGGAGCCGGCATTCGGTTCGCTGAACCCCTGGCACCACACCTCGTCGCCGCGCAGGATGGAAGGCAGGTGCTTGGCCCGCTGCGCATCGGAGGCCTCCATGATGAGCGTGGGACCACCGTGGAGCAGGCCTACGAAGTTGACGCCCACATACGGAGCACCGACCCGCTCGGTCTCCTCGAGGAAGATCAGGTGCTCGGTCGGCGTCGCGCCACGGCCACCGAACTCCTTGGGCCAGTTGATACCCGCGTAGCCCGCGTCGAACAGCATGCGCTGCCACGCGGTGTCGTAGGCGCGGCGGGCCACGAAGTCGTTCTCGGGCGGGGGCGGGGCGAGCGTGGGCAGCACACCGTGCAGCCATGCCCGAAGCTCGTCGCGGAAGGCGAGCTCGTCGGCGGTGAAGCGAAGATCCACGGGAGGTGAGGCTAGCGGGTCACTCCCGATCGGCTCCCTTCAGAGAATGCCCGCGAGCCGGCACGCCATGACGGAGTGCAGCACCACGGCCACGATCACGAGCACGTGCCAGATCTCGTGATAGCCGAACGTCGCCGGCCATGGATCGGGGCGCATCGCACCCACGACCAGCGCGCCAGCCGTGTAACAGGCGCCCCCCGCCAGGAGCAGTGCGAAGTTGAGCAGGTTCGTGCCCCGGTAGATCCACGGGAGCAGCACCACAGGGAACCATCCCAGCGTGAGAAAGATGGTGTTCATCAGGCCCTTCGGCCGGTGGAACGGTATCCATTCGAGGATCACGCCGGCCAGCGCACCGACGGCGAGCACGGCGAGCACGGCGACCCGCAACCGGCCCGTGAGGATGAGGAGCCCCACCGGAGCGGCCTGCGCCGCGATGCACACGTAGATCGCGGTGTGGTCGAGTTGGATCAGTCGGTGATAGCGGGCTGGCGGCCACGGTCGCAGGTGCACCAACGCGCTGACCCCGAACATGAACGATCCACCGACCGCGAAGAGCGCCAGCGCAACCTTGGCCATGCCGCCGTGAGCGAGAACAACCTCGACGACCCCGATGGGCAACGAGAGAAAGAACGCCCAGCGATGCGAGACGCCGCGCCAACGCGGCCGCTGGCGCGACAACATGCGCACGACGGACGGTGAGAGATCCGACGTGACGCGGCTGGTGCGCCGCCTCGGCGCGGTTCGACCCATGCGCCGACCGTAGCGGTTGCATAGTCTCCGGCCTTCACTTCGACGCAGTGCGCAACGCGCACCGCGTCGCTCACCTCGGGGGATCACGATGACCGACGGTACGCACATCGATCTGGGCAGCGCCATGATCACCATGGTCGAACCGACCGACGACCCCGATCGTCTACACGAGTACAACCGCTGGTACGAGCACGACCACTGCTACTCCGGCGTCATGATCGGGCCATGGGCGTTCTCCTACGGCCGCTTCGTCGCCACGCGCGCGTTGAAGGACCTGCGGTTCCCCCCGGCGAGCACAGTGAGCACCCCCGTCGATCAAGGCAGCTTCATCGCCTTCTACTGGTACCTCGCTGACAAGGTCGACGAGCACTTCGCCTGGTCGTTCCCGGCCACCCAGGAACTCGCGGCCGAGGGCCGCATGAATGGCGAGCGCACGCACATCTCGACGTCGTTGTACGACTTCCGCGGCTCGGTGAACCGGCCGGACTGGCCGGTGCCGGCCGAGGTCAGCCTCGATCATCGGTACCCAGGCGTCGTGTGCCTGTGGATCGATCGAGCCGAGGCGGGTTCCAGCGACGCGCTGGTCGCCTGGCTCACCGGCGACTTCCTGCCGTGGGTATTCAGCGAACCGTCGACCCTCGCGCAGGCGCTCGTGTTCTCGCCGCGCGACTTCCCGAACATCCCAAACTCCGGGGTCGGAGTCGATCAAAAGGTGCTTGTCGCGCTCTTCGTGCAGGGCGACCCGCGCGACATCTGGGAGTCGCACATCGCGCCGATGGCCGACTCGGTCGCCGCCGCGGGCTACGGCACAATCGGCCTCGCCGCGCCGTTCATCGCCGTGGTGCCCGGCACCGACACGTACCTCGATCAGCTCTGGTAGCCATCCGCAGGGCGCAAGGCCAAGAGCAATGCGTCGACGAGCACGTCGAGCTCGTCGACGCACTCGTCGAACACCGGTTGCTCGCCCGCCGCAGGGTCGACGACCTCTTCCCAGTCCTCGGACTCGATGGTCTCGAGCCGCAGCGCACGCACCCGCTCGGCCAGCGTTGCGTCAGACGCCGAGGACAGCAGCTGCACCAACCGTTTGATGGTCGCGGTCCGCGGGGCGGCTGCGGGATGGTTCTCGCGTACCCAACGAACGTGCTCGGGCGCCATGGCCACGACCAGCGCGGCCGAGGACGCGTCGTCGCGCCACAACTGACGGCTACGGTGCGTTCGGTCGACCAGCCCGTGGCGTTCGAGCGCTCGGCGCGTGCGCACGCTCATGGGATGACCTTCGATCACGTGGGTACCCGCGCCGGTGACGCGGAACGCGTCGCTGCGATCGCGCAGCATCACGGTGGCCATCACTGACCGAGCCGCATTGCCGGTACACAGGAAGAGCACGTGATCGCGCGAGTCGATCGGTTGTTCGTCGGCCATGCTCAGATGCCCTCGAGCGGGCACGGTCACCGCAAGGGGCCTTCGGTGGCGCCCGAGTACTTGTTGATGTCGATGCCGGTGATGCCGATGGCCCCCATGACGCCGCCAAAGGCGGCCATGTGCGGGCTCACCATGTGTGCGGCGAGGGCCTCTTCGCTCTCCCACTTCTCGAAGATCAACACGGTGCCGGCTTCGGTGCGCGAGTTGTAGATCTCGTAGCTGCCACAGCCCGCTTCCTGAAGGGTCTCGGCCTGCATGGCCGCAAAGCCGGTCTCGAGCGCTTCGCGCTTGGCCGGATCGAATGAGATTGTCCCTGCGATGATGATCATGGGTGGCGACATTACCCACTCCCCACTATGCGCGAGGTCGGTAGTCGGCCTGTCGGTCGGCGAGGGCTCGCATGTCAACGCGGATGAACAACGCCTCGGCCTCGGCGGTGAGCACTCCGTTGGCGTGGCACGTGGCCTTCGAAAGGATGCGCCGGCCGCTCGTGTAATCGACCCAGGCGACGAAGTGGAGTTCGGTGTCGAGCGGCGTCACCTTGCGGTACTTCACCTCAAGGGTGCCGGTGACCGCGCTCGGACCGTCCACGAGGCGGATCGTGCCGCCGAGCACGTCGTCGAACAACCCGGCCACGTAACCACCGTGCACGCCGTGCGGTGGCCCTTCGTAAAGCTGGTTGCAGACCACGCGCGCTTCGACGCGCCGGCGACCGTCCGCGAGGTCGACGATCTCGGCCGACATCCCGGCCGACAGCGCGTTCGACCGACCGCGAAACAGTGAGCCGTCGTTGAAGTTCATGTCGTGCAGGTGGGCGCGGCCGTCGGTACCGATCGCGTCGAACCAACGCGGTTTGGGCTCCGTGGCGAGGCCGGCCCGAATCGTGCGGATCTCCGCGATCGCGTCGCGCAGCACGCTCGCATCGGAGTCGGAGCGATGAAGTTGCAAAAGCAGGCCGCGTAGCTCAGCGGCGAGCTCGTACTCGAGATCGCGGTCGCGGTCGGTCACGCCGCCAACTCTGCGTCGGCCTTGATGCCGGCCGCGAAACGGGCCACGGCGCGTTCGTAGATGCGGCGCACGACCGCCGAGGTGCCCGGGACGCGCGGTTCGAAGGTGGACGACCATTCGAGCACCGTCACCCCACCCTCGTCGCGAAGCACCATTTTGCTGGTGTACGTCTTCGTCATCTGCTTCGAGTTCAAGCGGTACGTCATGCGCGTCGGCGGCTCCCACGCGGTGACCTCCTCGCGCACCTTCATCGGGCCGGCTTGGAAGCAGCGAATCGCTCCCAGACCGTTCGGTGCCGGCGTTCCGGGTCGCTCGATGATGACGGTCTTCGCGCTGCCCCACCGGGCGTAGCGGACGTGGTCGGTCATGACCTCCCACACTGCAGCCACGGGCGCATCGATGCGCGTGACTGACGCGAACGTCGTGTTCACCATGCTGCTGCCTCCTGCACAATGGATGCGAGGTACTCGCGAGTGCGAGCGAAGATCTTGTCCTTGTGCGCACCCCAGGCGAAGGGGGCCATCAGCACGTCGGTGGCTCCGAGTTCGGCGTAGCGCTTCAGCCGCATGCTGACCGCGGCCTCGTCGCCGACGAACAACACGTGCTCGGGCCGCGGATCGGCACCGTGTTCGAGGATGCGGTTGTAGGTCGGGATCTGGGCGTACATCGAGAAGATGCGCGCCGCGTTCTCGCGACCGTCGTCGACATCGTCGCATATGGCGATGGGCATGCCGACCACCACCCGGGGCGACGGTCGCCCGGCTGCGGCAGCCGCTGCGGTGATGCGGGGCAGCACGTGGGTCTCGAGCGCCTGTTCGTCGGTCAGCCACAAGATGGTGCCGTCGGCGCGCTCGCCGGCGAGCCGAAGCATGTACGGCGCCAAGGCGGCGACCAACAGGCCCGGCGGTTTCGCCGGGGCATCGGGAACGGAGAAGATCGACGAGAAGTCGTAGAACTCGCCGTGCGCGTCGGCGCGACCGTTGCCGGCGAACGCGCTGTGCAGCGCCTCGACGTACTCGCGCGTGTGCACACCGGCCCGGTCGTACGAGTAGCCGTACATCTTCTCGATGACTGACGGGTGCGACGGGCCGATGCCCAACGTGAGCCGCCCGCCAGCCGCCGCGTTGGTCGACAGCGCGCCACGGGCCATGGCTTGGGGATGGAACGGGTACGTGGGCACGACGGCAGTACCCAGCTCGATGCGCGAGGTCTCGCGGCCCGCGATGGTGAGCGCGACCATCGCGTCGAGGCTCCACGGCACGTAGGGCACCCACCCGCTCGCGAGCCCCACGGCCTCGGCCCACTGCGCGCGTTCGATGAGATCGTCGATGCCCACCTGCGACGGGCTCGTATCGCTGATGAACATGCCGAGCTTCACGACAGACCCCCAAGGTCGTCCACCGAGCGTGGCGCGCACCAGTCGATCACGGCCACGAGCGCCTCGCATAAACGGTCCGAGGCCATGGCCAGGTTGGCCTCGAACTGCGCCACGGTGTCGGCATGCGCGTCGACCAGGTCGGTGATCGCCTTCACCGCCAGGATGGGCACATCGAGAAGCTCGGCCACCCAGGCCACGGCCGCGCCCTCCATGTCCTTCACCGACGCTCCGCTCGCCGCGATCATGCGCCGGTCGTCGTCGGTCTCGTCGAGGGAATTGCCGGTGGTCACGATGCCTTGGCGAAGGCCGAGCACCCGCGCGAGCGCATCGGCGCGCACCGCGGGATAGCTGCCGACCCCGTAGGACTCGTAGCCGGGGATCGCGATCCGTCGATCGTGATAGACGAAGTGCGTCTCGCTCAGGTAGACGTCGCCGATCCTCCCACCGGCCCGCGCCCATCCGCCGGCCGTGCCCGCAGTGATCACGAGATCTGGTCGGTGCTGCTCGAGCGCAAGGTAGGTGTTGAGCGCCGCGGGTTGCGTGCCGATCTTGTCGACGCCGTGGCGCGGGTCGCGTCCGTTCACCGCGACGACCACCTCGCAGCCGGAGCGTTCGGCCACATACCAACCGAACGAGAGCGAGGGCGGCGACGCCCGCGCAACGGCACCGAGTCGTTCGAGCACCGGTGCTGCTTCGGCGCCCATGGCCATGACGATGACGATCCGTTTCATGTGGGTCGATCGTACGCGGGATGCCCGACACCACCGCTCGCCCCGATCGGGCGCGCGCGCAAGAATGTCGCCATGTCCGACAGCTCAGCCATCAGCCACGGCCTCGACTTCGTCCGCGAACGCTTCGTCGAGACCAACGGCATCCGCATGCACGTAGTCGAAGCCGGGCCCGTCGACGGCCCCGCCGTGGTGCTGTGCCACGGCTTCCCCGAGAGCTGGTACTCGTGGCGCCATCAGCTCCGGGCGCTCGGCGCGGCCGGGTACCACGTGATCGCCCCCGATCAGCGGGGCTACGGCCAGACCGACATGCCCGACGACATCGACTCGTACACCCAGCTGCACCTGGTGGCTGATCTCGTCGGCCTGCTCGATGCTTCGGGCATCGAACGAGCCGTGGTCGTCGGCCACGACTGGGGCGCACCGGTGGCCTGGAACGCGGCCGCGCTCCGGCCCGACCGCTTCGTGGCCATGAGCGCACTGTCGGTGCACTGGAGCGGGTACCACCCGTATACCGGGCCGCCGACGGCTTCGATGCGCGACGCGCTGCGGGGCGGCTTTCTCTACGTGTTGCACTTCCAGGAACCCGGCGTGGCCGAGGCCGAGCTCGATAGCGACATCCGCGCCACGCTGGGTCGGTTCCTGTATTCGCTGTCGGGCGACATCCCACGCGACCAGTACCGCTTCTTCGACGCCGCGGCGCGCGACATGAGCGGGGTGCTCGTCGACGCGCCGGGGCCTTTGCCCTGGCTCACTGCGCACGACCTCGACGTCTTCACGGCCGAGTTCGAACGACGGGGCACGTTCCGCGGCGGCATCAACTGGTACCGCAACATCGACGCGAACGCAGCGTTGCTGGCCGCGTTCGTGGGGCGCCGCGTCGAACAGCCTGCGCTGTTCATCGGCGCGGAACGAGACTCGATATTCGGCCAGACCCGGGAGTCCGTCGACGCAACTCGCAGCGCGGCGCCCCAGCTGCAGCAGGTGTGGATCGCCGGCAGCGGCCACTGGGTGCAACAGGAACGTCCCGACGAAGTCAACGCGGCGCTACTCGATTTCCTCGGGGCGCTCCCGCGTTGGTGAGAGGTGCACGCGGCAGCTGCCGATCATGGTGGTGAACGCGTGCTGAAACCGTGCGGTGTCCTCGGCCAGGCAGGACGCGACGATCTGGTAGATCACACGCGCCGAGGAGTGGGGATGTTCGAGGTCAGCGTCGAGCAGTGCGTGCAGCTGCGAGAGCCGGACGCCCTCGTTACGCACGTCGAAGGCTCGAAGGCGCACAACGGCGGCGGCATCGCCGCAATGCGCCACACGCTCGCTGCGCACCTCGACTGCGTCGTAGGTCGCCGCGACATGTCTTTCACCCGCAGCCATCACGGTCGCGAGATCGAGGTCCGCCGGCACGCCCTCGCGGCTGATGACCACGTTGGTGCGAAACCAACCATGGTCCTCCGCTGGGCGGAGCACCGCCAGGGTTCCCGGTGCGTCGTGCACCTGCCACCCCTCGGCGAGCACGAGGTGCAACCGACGAGTGCCGTCGTCGTCGAGTAGCACCAAGATCACCGGGCCGTCGGCGAGGGTCACGAGAAAATCCCCTTCACCATGCGGAGGCCCTTCTTCGCCGCACCTGCGCCGCCACCGACGATGTCGGCCACGCCGCCGGCGACCGCACGCGGATTCACGCTGACGTCGACGCCCACGTTGAACCCGAGCCCGATCGTGGCCCCGAGATCCACAGCGAACGAGATCTTGTCGAGGCCGATGTCGGCTTCGGCCTTGTACTGCGCGCCGACACCGGCGCTCACGCCGGCATGCGGCCGAGCGACCACGCCCAGCACGGATACCTCACCTTCGACCTCCGCCTCGGCGCCGACGAGGATGCGACCTTCGACCTCGGCCTGTACGCCATGGAGTCCGACCTTGACGGTGGCCTCGCCTTCGATCGCCGCGCCGCCGAACACCCGTGCCGCTACCCCGGCGCCGAGTGCAGCGTTGCCGACTAATGCTGTTGCCGAGACCGCAACGCCGATCTCGACCCGACCGCCGACGGTGAGATGGGCCTCGCGGTTGCTGACCCCGGCATTGGCCTGGACCGTCATGCCGAGGCCGGCGTGCGCGTGGAGATCGAGGTGCGCCTTATCAGTGCCGAATCGGCGCGTCCCGCCGGCGCCCGTCAACGACGAACGCGCCACGTTGGCGAGCGACATCTCGGTCGTCGTCGACGTCCAACCATCCTGCACCGAACCATTGCCGACGCTGAGCTTGTGGCTACGGGCGGCTCGGTCGAGGGGCCCCGACATCTCGCCGGCGTAGATCCGGCGTACACCGCGGGCGTAGCGCCGTGTGTGACTCGAGGTGTTTCCCGAGGACAACTGCGTCCAGGGGCTTGTGCCGGCCCAGAGCCACCCGTCGTTCACCGCAGCAAGGGTCGCGTCAGCCGCGGTGAGCGCCTCGGAAACGTCGCGCACGAACATCGCGAGATCGTCGAGGGACCGCGCGAGCTCCCCAAGGTCGCTCGCGGCGTTCATGGTCTCGGCCACCAGCATGGTCGTGCCGGTCGTCAACGGGATGATGTCGAGCGACCGGCCCAGCGCCGTGCGCAGCGCTCCGTGCGCGTCCGCCTGGGAGCGCAGGCGCCACGCGAGGTCGGCGAGAACTTGGGGCTCCCCCGCAACCGCGCTCACGAGCACACCTGTTCGTCGCGCGCTCGGCGCCCGGCGAGGGCGACCAATGCGAGCGCCTCGTTCACCCGGCGAACGCGTAGCTCGATCTCGCGGATGGCGGCCTCGAACCGATCACGGTGGCCGCCCTGCCACCCGTCGGTTAGGGCGGTGTCACGGCGCCGACCGTCGGCAAGGGCGTCGAGCCGGCTCCGCACCAACGCCACCGCGTCGTCGAGGCCCTCCATGGCCGAGGACGACTCAGGGGGCGCGGACGGCGGTACGGCAGGTTCGAGTGGCACCCCAACAGCCTGTCATGTTATTTGAGTATTTATCAATAGCTCTCACACCAGCTTCGGCCGTTCAGCGCTGCTTCAGCGCAGGTAGAACGCGGCGCCGGTGATCGTGACGTTCAGAGACGCCAAATACGCGATGAACGAGACCGCTGTGCCCACGACCATGAGCGCGACGCCCACGATCTGCGACGGGCCATGGCGAGCATCTTCTGCTCGCCGCCTGACATCGTTCCGGCCAGCTGCTTGCAGCGTTCGCCGAGGCAAGGGAAGCGCGTGTACGACACGTCTTCGACGTGGGCCAGCTTCACCCCCGCTCGGGTTCTTGCCCAGGCTGATGCCGATGAGCGCCGGCATCACTGCGGTGGATGACGCAAGAAACGTGAACCACCGGCGGAACGCCCTGTATTCGTGGCCGAGCTTGGTGAGGATGTTGGATCCCCAGCGCTTTCGGCCCGCTTCGGAGCCGTTCACTACACTCGCCCGCGCCGGCTCGGACCTGTGCCGGGACCCGACCAGGAGGGCCTATGGGCTCCATCGTTCCCGCCGGCCAGCTCGTGTGGGGCACCCAGATGCCCATCCAGATGCACTCGCTCTCGCGTCGCGAGGAATGGGAGCCTGCAGCGCCAGTACGCGAACTCGTGGCCGTGGCCAAGGCGGCTGACGACGCGGGCGCGTTCTTCGTGGGTGTGTGCGATCACGTGGCGCTCCCCTACGACGCGTACACCGAGAAGATGAGCCCCACGTGGTACGACACCGTCGCCACGCTCGGTTACCTCGCCGCCCATACCGACCACGTCCGGTTGCTGGCCTCGGTCGTCATTGCGGCATACCGCCATCCGCTGGTGATCTCCAAGGCGTTCTCCACGCTCGATCACCTGTCCGAGGGCCGGGCCGTGCTCGGCGTGGGCGCCGGCCACGTCGCGGGTGAGTTCGCGGCGCTGGGCGTCGACTTCGCGAAGCGGGGTGAGATCACCGACGAGACGATCGATGCCGTGCGCGGGGCCTTCCAGAACGAATACAGCGAGCATCATGGCGCCCACTTCGACTATGGGCCGGTCGGCCAAGGACCGCGACCGGTGGCGGGCGACGTGCCGATCTGGATCGGCGGCTCCAGCAAGCCCGCGCTGCGCCGCGTAGCCGAGCGCGGTGATGGTTGGATCCCCCAGGGCACGCCCCGGGCCGAGATGCGGGCCTGCGTCGACTACATCCACGCGCATCGCGACAAGACGCGGCCGGGGGCCGCGCTCGACCTCGGGTTCTTCCCCGAAAACATCTACGTCGGTCGGGCCGGCTGGGACATCGGGCCGACCGCACTCACCGGTGACCCCGAACCGATCGCCGAGTCGCTCCGAGAGGCGAGCGACCTCGGGTGCAACGCGCTGCACATCCGTCTGCGTAGCCGCTCCGCGAGCGAGCTGTGCGACCAGCTCGCCGCGTTCGGCCGCGACGTCGCCCCACTCCTCAACTAACCCCCGCCTACCAGAGCATCGAAACCCCGCCGTTGGGGCGCAACACCTGGCCGGTCACGAACTTGGCCGCGTCGGAGGCCAGGTACAACATCGCAAAGGCCTGGTCATTCGGCTCCCCGGGGATGCCCATCACCGACATCTTGGAGCGTTGCGCGACGTAGGCGGCCTTGCGTTCCGGATCGACGGTGCCGTCCTCGCGGAGCACGTGCCGTTCGTTCATCGGCGTGTCGACCCAGCCCGGGGCGACGGTGTTGACGCGCACCTGATGAGGGCCAAGCTCGGCGGCGAGCGAACGGCTGAACTGCGCGGCGGCGGCCTTGGCCGTGGCGTAGGCGATCATGAACGGGGTCGGCGCGTCGACAGCGCCGCTGGTGATGTTGATGATGCTGCCCTTGCGCTTCGGGATCATGGCCCGCGCTGCGGCCTGCGAGCCGTAGACCACGCCGCGAAAGTTCACCGCATGCACCCGGTCGAGCTCGTCCTCGGTGACATCGAGCGGACCTGACTCGGTGATGATCCCGGCGTTGTTGATCATGACGTCGAGCCGGCCGTGCCGGGCCAAGACGTCGGCGACCAACGCGTCGACCTCGAGCCGCTTCGACACGTCGACCTCGGCCGAGTCGGCCGAGTAGCCAGCGGCGCGCAACTCGGCCGCCGTGGCAGCCGCGAGCTCGGCCCGGTTGTCGACGATCACGACGTGCGCCCCCACGTCGGCGAGCAGCGTCGCTGCGGCCTTCCCGAGACCTCGTGCGGCGCCGGTGATGATCGCGACCCGGCCGGTCATGTCATAGGTGTCCTGAACGATTCCCATGACCGGGAGTTCATCACGTCGGGGCGACCAACCACGGCTCGTCACAGAACTGCAATGCGCCGTTTCGCCGAAAGGCCCCCGACGCCATTGACTTCCGCTCTAGGGTGCCGAAGCTTTGAGGGCTACCGGTCAACGACGCCCGGGGGGGTTTCTCACATGAATACACCCATCTGTCTGCTGTGCAACGCACGCGGTGCCACGCATCGTCCGGGCCGTCTCGGCCGCTACGCACAGACCTGCGATCGCTGCGAGCAGCGACGCGGATCCCACCTGGAACGCGCCACGTCCGAGGTGAGCCGGCCGGTGACCGAAAGGCCCCTGGTCGAGCGCGCCAGCGTGTCGGTCACAGCCACTGGCCAGGTACAAGCCCTGCAGTGGAGCGCCCGCCCCCGCTGACCGACGCGGCCGAGATCGCGCTGAGCCACACCTGATGTGGCCGAGCGCGATGTCAGCGACGGATGGTCAGATACCGAGCGAACGACCGATGCGGTCGCGATGGAACGATGCGTCACCCCACGAGGCGGCGAGCGCCCAGCCCCGCTTCATCCATAGGTGTAGGTCATATTCGAACGTGTAGCCGATCGCGCCGTGGCACTGCAACGCCATACGCGCCGCCTTGTCGACGGCGTCGGACGCCGCAGCCTTGGCCAGGGACACGTCGCGCCCACGATGCGGGGTGGAGTTCGCCACTGCGTACGCGGCCACGTAAGCCAGGGGGCGGGCGAACTCCGTGGCAATGAGCGCGTTCGCGATGTGGTGTTTGACCGCCTGATACGAACCGACGACCTTGCCGAACTGCTCGCGCTGGCCCACGTAGTCGACGGTGACCTCGATGAGGGTCTGTGCGATGCCCACGCACTGGGCCGCCGCGGCCAGCGCGCCCCGATCGCACGCATCGACTACGGCCTGCTGCGCGGCAGGGCCCTTGGCCAGCAGCGTGGCATCGCTCGGGGTCCAGGCCACCGAGAACAAGCGGCGTGAGTAATCGACGGAGCGTTGCGCGGTGAGGGTCACGTCGGCCGCGGGAACCGCGTGCACTTCGTCTTCGTGCACCAGCAGCAGCACATCGGCTTGGTCGGCGTAGAGCACGTACGGCGACCCAACCCCGACGCCAACGATGACCTCGCCCGCCGCGGCCTTGGCCAACCATGCCGACTCGCCGAGCTCGGCGAGCAGCGGCAGCGCAACCGCGGTGTGCTCGATGAGCACCTCGGGCAACGCGGCGCGGCCCGCCTCCTCCTGCAACAGCACGAGGTCGACCTCGTTCATGCCCATTCCACCAGCGGCTTCGGGTGCGGTGAGCGCAGCGACACCCATGTCGACGAGCTTGTCCCAAAGGCCCGGCACGCGACCCGTGGGGTTCAGCCATGCGGCGCGCACCGCCTCTGGCTTGCACTCGTTGGCCAGCAGGTCGCGCACGGTGTCGCGGAACAGCAGTTGATCTTCGGTGAATGCGAATTGCATGGCGCTTCCCTTACCGCGGCAGCCCGAGCACGCGCTCGGCGATGATGTTGCGTTGGATCTCGTTGGTGCCCGCGTAGATGGGGCCGGACAGCGCGAACTGGTAGCCGTCCATCCAGGTGCCGTCATCGACGGCGTCAGGGGCGTCGCCCATGAGCTCGCCCTGGGCGCCCGCCAGACGAAGCGCGGTTGCGTGGATCTCGACGTCCATCTCGGACCAGAACACCTTCATCAGACTCGCCTCGGGCCCCATGTGACCGCCGCCCATGAGGCGCGTCGCGGTGGAGAACGTGAACCAGCGGTACGCCTGTGCGTTCATCCAGTTGCGGATGATCTGATCGCGCAGCGTCGGATCAACGCCACCGACGCGCTCGTCGCGGGCCTCGCTCATTCGCTGGAACAGTTCGACGGCGCGTTCGGCGGGCGCCATGAAGCGGCCCGGGCTGCGCAGGTTGAGCCCACGTTCGCTCGACGCGGTGGCCATGGCCACGTTCCAGCCTTGGCCCTCGCCGCCGAGGATCATGGACTCGTGCACGCTCGCGTCCTCGAAGAACAGCTCGGCAAAGCCCGGCTCGCCGTCGAGGCGGCCGACCGGGTTGCGCTCCATGCCAGGCGTGTCAGCGGGAACCAGGAAGTACGTGAGCCCCTTGTGGCGTTGCGCCTCGGGGTCGGTGCGGAAGATGCAGAAGATCCAGTCGGCGAAGGCACCGCGCGAGCACCAGGTCTTTTGTCCATTGACCACGAAGTGGTCGCCATCGCGCACCGCTTTGGTCTTGAGCCCGGCCAGGTCGCTACCCGCGTTCGGCTCGCTCCAGCCCTGCGCCCAGATCTCGTCGCCACTGGCCATCTTCGGGAGAAAGCGATCCTTCTGCTCCTCGGTGCCGAAGCCGAAGATCGTGGGGCCGAGCAAAGTGACCCCGTTCGCACTGACGCGGCCCGGCGCGCCGGAGCGGTAGTACTCCTCTTCGAAGATCAGCCACTCGATGAGCGTGCAGTCGCGGCCACCGTACTTCTCGGGCCACGAGACGACCGACCAACGGTCGGCGTGCAGTTCCTTCTCCCACCCGCGGTGTTGCTCGAAGCCGTCCGCGGTGTCCATCGATCGCAACGACTTGGCCGGCACGTGCTGTTGGAGCCATGAGCGGATGTCGTGGCGGAACGACTCTTCGGCCTCGGTGAAGGTGAGATCCATACCTGCCTACTTGAGCTTCTCGGCCATCGACCGGGCGTTCTGCCCGGCCAAATGGTTCTCGGTTGTGAGTTCGTTGTGCGCGTGCGCCAGATGATGCATGTGATAGGTGCCGTCGATGGTGTCGCGCAGACCTTGTTGGTCCTCGGCGAAGTTGACGGCCCGCTTCGTGAGCGCCAGACCGAAGCGGGGCATCTCGGCGATGCGGCTCGCGAGCGCGAGCGTGGCCGACTCGAGGTCGGTGTCGGGCACCACGCGATTGATCATGCCAACCTCGTATGCCCGCGACGCCGGCATACGGTCGCCGGTCATGAGGAACTCCTTCGCGATGCGCGGCGGCATCACGAACGGATGGGCGAACCACTCGGCCCCCGGCACGCCCATGCGGATGACTGCATCGGCGAAGAAGGCGGTGTCGCTCGCGACGATGAGATCACAGGTCCACGCGAGCATCAGCCCGCCGCTGACGCAGGCGCCTCGCACCGACGCGATGATGGGCTTGGGGATCTCGCGCCAACGACGACACATACCGAGGTACTGCTCGTTCTCGCGGGCGTAGTGGCGCTCGGCGCCCGCCTTGTCGGCATGGCCGTAGTGCAGCGTGGCCACGCGCGGGTAGTCGAGGTCGACGTCGCGACCCGGCGAGCCGATGTCGTGCCCCGCGGAGAAGTGCTTGCCCGCACCGCGCAGCACAATGACCTTGACTGAATCGTCCTCGACCGCCCGGTGATAGGCATCGTCGATGGCATAGGTCATGCGCCCGTTCTGGGCGTTCGCGAACCCCGACCGCGCCAGCGTGACGAACGCGACGGGACCTTCGGTTGAGTAGCTGACGACCTCGGCCTCGGCCTCGAGGTTCGGTGCCGGCCGCTGATCATCCGGAGCTGCTGCCATGGAGGCGCTACTGCTTCCTGCAGAGGTGGTCGAGGCGTTCGATCGCTTGCTGCACGCAGAGGTCGATGATCTCCTGGCAGCTCTGCAAGGTGTCGATGGCCCCGACGCCCTGCCCCGTGGGAAGGATGCCGACCTCGGGGTGTCCGTCGACCAAAGTCGCCTTGGTCAGCATGGGGGCGTTCGCGGCGAGCGCGAGCTGGGCCCACGAGAGGTCCTGGCTCTTCTTCATGGCCAAGCCCTCCTTCAGGAGGTCGCGATAGCTGGTGCTCGTGAGCTTGCGGAACTTCAGCGCGTTGCTGAACGCCTTGGGGAACGCCAGGAACTTGGCCCTCTCGAGCTCGTCGATGAGCTTGGTGCGGATGACACGCTGGGGCGCACCGTCGATGGCCTTGGTGACCACGGTGCCGGTGAGCGGGGTGTCGAGGTAGATCTGCTTGACGTGCGCAGGCACCGCGCTATCGGAGGACATTAAGAACCGCGTGCCCATGGCGATGCCGTCGGCGCCGCAGGCGAGCGCAGCGGCGAGTCCACGGCCGTCGTAGACCCCGCCCGCGACGAGCACCGGGATGTCGACCGCGTCGAGCACCTGCGGGATGAGGATCGAGGTCGGGATGACACCGGTGTGGCCACCACCCTCGGCCCCCTGCGCGATGACCGCGTCGACGCCCCACGCCGCGACCTTCTCGGCGTGGCGACGCGCCCCGATCGTGGGCATGACCACCACGCCGGCGTCCTTGAGCTTCTTCACGACGGCTTCGCCGGGCGCCTGCGCGAACGACGCGACCTTGACCTTGACCTTGATGACGTAGTCGACGCGTGCATCGATGTCGACGGCGTCGGTGCGCAGGTTCACGCCGAACGGCTTGTCAGTCGCGGCCTGCACCTCGGCGATGGCCTGCTTCATCTGTGCGAACGTCATGGGCGCCGCGGCGATGATGCCGAGTCCGCCCGCGTTGGACGTGGCCGCAGCGAGGTGTGAGTTGGCCACCCAACCCATGCCGGTCTGCACGATCGGATAGCGGACCCCGAACAGCTCGGTGATGCGGGTCTTCAGGCGCGGGTCGTCGGTCATCACTTAAACTCGCTCTTGCGCGCGCCCTTGGGGTCGATCACGGTGCGCAGCATCTCGAGCTCGTCATCGGTGGGCAAACGGCTCGTGGGAATGTCGCCATCGATCACCAACTCGAAGGTGGTGGCATCGACGATCTGGTCAACGGTGACGCCCGGATGCGTCGACACGAGGCGCATGCGGTTGTCGGGGGTGTTGTGATCGAACACACCGAGGTTCGACACGATGCGGCGGATCTCGAAGAAACGGCCGCTGGCGGGGCTGAGGGCACGGATCTTGTCGTAGCCGGGGCCCGACACGACGTCGACCTGCTCGCAGAATACCTGCTTCGAATGGTTCGGGATCCAGTAGGTGACGGTGTGGTTGATCACGTTGCCCGGCGCGCCGCGCAGGCCGAGCAGCTGGGCCTTGGGCTTGCGCCAGTCGCCGATGGCCGCGAGGTTCTGGTTGCCCCACATGTCGATCTGGTTGGCCCCCATGACCACGTGGCGCTTGCCCGACCACACCACATCGAAGATGGTGCGATACGGCATGTAGGCCTCGATGACCTTGGGCGGGTTGGTCACACCCACCGGGATGGTGTTCGCGATGAGCGCAGCCACCGTGTCGGTCATCATGAGATCGGGTTCGAAGGTGGCGCGGGCCAGCCGACCACCACAGATCGGCACGATGCCGATGGGGTTGCACAGGATCTCGCCGTCGCCGCGGAACGCATCGGCAACTGCGGTGACGCACACCTCGTCGAGAGTTACGTCGGACGTTGTAGGAGGCTTCATTGTCACTTCTCCCCTCGTGCCGTGATGGCCTTGACGTACTCGTCATGCGACGGGAGGTCGAGGTACTTCGTCTTGAACGCCTTCCAGGCGTCGTCGTCCTTGGCAGTCGCCGCGTACTCGCGCTGGAACGCTTCGTCGCGCTCGTAGTCGGACGGGCACTCGGTGAAGTGCGCGCCGAGGGGCGCTTCGACCACGCCAGTGACGTACATCCGCGGGATCTTCAGCGTGTGCACCGAGCCGTACTTCAAGAAGTCGTCGGTGGGGATGATCTTTTCGGTGGACATGTAGGTCTTGGGCGAGCCCATGGCCATGAGGTCGTCGAAAAACAGGTCGGGCCCGAGGAACTGGCCGTTGCCGCGCTCGTCGGCGCGGTTCATATGGATGAGCGCGGCGTCGAGCTTGAACGCCGGGATAGCCACGAGCTCTTCGTCGTCATAAGGCGACTTCACGAGCTTTAGGTCGGGGTTCATGGTGAGCATGTGCGACCCCAGGCCGGCACGGGTGGGGTAGAAGGGCACCCGATGCGCCGCCGCCATGAGCCCGAGGTAGAAGGCGCCTTCGTCGTACTCGCTGAACTCGATCGAGCCACTCTGCTTGGCCTTGCGGAAGTGCGGTTCGAGCGGGATCGAGTCGAGCGAGACGAACCCGTACACCACTTTCTTGACCTTGCCCGTCGCGCACAGCAGGCCCACGTCGGGGCCGCCGTAGGTGACGATGGTGAGATCCTTGAGGTCGCTGCGGAGGATCGCGCGGACGAGCGACATCGGCTTGCGGCGAGAACCCCAGCCGCCGATGCCGATGGTCATCCCGTCGCGGAGCTCGGCGACCACGTCGTCGTCGGTCATTCGCTTGTCTGACATGGCCGTAACCGTACGCGAGAAGGGCAGTTGCGGCTAATAGGGCACGACGGTCACCTGTCGCTCAGCTGTCACGGCCCCGCACCGAGGTGCGCCGGTGGCGCACCGACCCGGCGGCACCGTACTGTGCGCGCCATGTCAGGGAGCGCAACCGCATCGTCCGAGCTCGATCTCACCGGGAAGACCGTCATCGTGACGGGCGGCACCAAGGGCATCGGCCGCGTCATCACCACGACCTTTCTCGAGCACGGGGCCGATGTCGTGATCTGCGCCCGCAACGCGCCCGATTCGCCCGTCGCCGCGAACGGCAAGGAGGCCGTGTTCGTGGCGTGCGACGTGCGCGACCCCGAGCAGGTCAAAGCCGTTGCGCAGGTCGCGCTCGATCGTTTCGGCCGCATCGACGTGCTCGTGAACAACGCTGGCGGCGCGCCCCCGGCCGACTCGGCCACCGTGTCGCCGCGCTTCAACGAGCGCATCATCGCTCTCAACCTGCTTGCACCCATCACGTTTGCGCAAGCGGTATATCCCGCTATGTCCACGCAGGAATCAGGCGGGGTCATCCTCAACATCTCGTCGGTGTCGGGCATCCGCCCCAACCCGGCAGGTGTCGCGTACGGCGCGGCAAAGGCCGGGCTCAACAACGTGGCCGAGACCCTCGCCACCGAGTGGGGCCCCAAGATCCGCGTGCTTACCATCACCGTGGGGCTCATCGTCACCGAAGAGGCCAACCTCTTCTACGGCGACTCCACCGGCGTTGACCGCGTCGGGGCCACCATCCCGGCGCGCCGCATGGGCACTCCCGACGACATCGCCGGCGTGGTCCTGTTCCTCGCGTCGCCCCTGGCCAAGTGGATGACCGGCACCAACGTGATGGTGCACGGCGGCGGCGAGATACCGGCCTACCTCGCAGCCTCCACTGGCGAGGTCACGCAGATCAACAAGGGGTAGCTGACATGGCCACGGTGGTACCCCACGTCCGGGAGTTCGCAGCTGTGCCTGGCCTCACCTACTCGGTGTCGCCCCATATCCGACGCGTGCTCGCGAACAACCCGAGCGCGTTCACGTTCCACGGCACCGGCACCTACATCGTCGGCTGGGGCAAGGTTGCGGTCATCGACCCCGGGCCTCGAGACACGGCGCACGTGAAGGCATTGCTGCGCGCACTCCGCGGCGAGAAGGTCGTCGCGATCCTCGTCACGCACACCCACGGCGATCACTCCCCTGCCGCGGCGATGTTGCGCAACGCGGGCATCGACGCCCCGGTGTACGCGTTCGGCCCCCACCCGCTCACCAGCGAAGCCGAGGAGAAGGGCGAGGCCGAGGGCAAGGTCGAGGAGCGGTCCGACCTCACGTTCGTACCCGATGTACTCGTCACCACCGGCGACGTCATCGAAGGGCCGGGTTGGACCTTCGACGTACTGCACACCCCCGGTCACATCTCGAACCACCTCTGCTTCGGGTACCGCGAGGAGAACGTGTTGTTTAGCGGCGACCACATCATGGGGTGGTCGACATCGATCATCCCGCCTCCCGACGGCGACGTGGCCGACTACCTCGCCAGCCTCGATCTGGTGCTCGAACACGACTACGACGCGTTGTGGCCCACCCACGGTGGGCCCGTGCGCGAGGTCCACACCTACGTGCGTGCGCTACACGCACACCGGCTCGAACGCGAACAGCAGATCCTCGACCTGCTGGCCGACGCGACCAAGCCAATGAAGGTGCCGACCATGGTCAAGCGCATCTACGTCGGGTATCCGAAGGAGCTCCACAAGCCCGCGGCGCGCTCGGTGCTCGCGCACCTCGTGAAGCTCGTGCGCGAGGGCCGCGTCACGTGCAACAAACCCGAGCCCATGATGGCTGCGACCTACCGACTTGCGTCTGCCTGACCTCGGCCGGCTGACCCTCAACTGACCGCCGAGCGCAGACTTATGCACCGCCTGGGTGCGTAACTCGGCTCTCGACGGTGGGCCACCGCGCTGCGGGGGACGCCCGCTGACAGGGCCGCGAACACCACCACCCGTTCTTCGGACGATTCACTACCTCCCATGTCGTGTGCGGTCCGAAGAACCGAGGCGGGGCGCGGCGGCTGGAGGCGAGGGCAGGGAGCGGCTCAGCTGTTCGAGGCTTCGATGTCGACGAGGGCGGCGAACTTTTCGAGGGCGGCCGCACGACGGGTCGGGACGAACTCGGTGGGCCAGCCCTCGACCGGTGCGTAGCCCTTTAGGAGCTGGCGGGCGATGGTGACCTTGTGCACCTCGTCGGCGCCGTCGACGAGGCGCGACGCGCGTGCGTTGCGGTACATCTCCTCGAGCGGGATATCGGTGGTGTAGCCGAGCGCACCGTGCACCTGGATGGCCCGGTCGATCACGTTGTAGAGCATCTTTGTGCCGTAAACCTTGATCGCCGCGATCTCGACGCGCGAACGCGACGCGCCCACCTGGTCCATGTGCCACGCGGCCTTCATGCACAACATCTTCGCGGTCTCGATGTCGATGTAGGACTCGGCGATGAAGTCCTGGATCATCTGCTTCTCGGCCAGCAGCGAACCGTGCGAGTACCGCGAAAGTGCGCGCTCGCACATCATGTCGAACGCCCGCCGCGCCTGGCCGAGCCAGCGCATCGCGTGGTGGATGCGGCCCGGCCCGAGGCGCTTCTGCGCGAGGAGGAACCCGTCACCGGGGTTGCCGATGAGGTTGGCGCGAGGCACGCGCACGTTGTCGTAGATGATCTCGGCGTGGCCGCCTGGTTGACGGTTCGGGCCGTGCGCCGCCGCGGGATGGTGCATGTTCGGCACGTCGCGCACAATGTTCACGCCGGGGGTGGCATTCGGGACGATGATCATGGAGCTGCCCTGGTACGCGTGCACGTCCGGGTTGGTCACCACCATCACGATGAGGAAGTCGGCCTTCGACCCCTGCGACGTGAACCACTTGTGGCCGTTGACGACGTACTCGTCACCATCGAGCACTGCGCTGGTGCGGATGAGGGTGGGGTCGGACCCCGCGACGTCGGGCTCGGTCATCGAGTAGCCGCTACGCATGCGGCCATCGAGCAACGGTTCGAGCCACAGCTTCTTCTGCTCGGGGTCGCCGCCGATCGCGATGAGCTCCGCGTTGCCGGAGTCGGGCGCCTGATTGCCGAAGATCCCCGGCGCGATGGTGGTGGAACGCCCGAGGATCTCGTGCATCAACGCCAACTTCACTTGACCGAAGCCCTGCCCGCCGAGCTCGTGGTCGAGGTGACATGCCCACAGGCCTTGGCGCTTGACCTCGGCCTTGAGCGGATCGGTGAGGACCTTCCACTGCTCCTCGGTGACGTCGTACTCGATGGTCTCGAGGGGGAGGATCTCGTGATCGAGGAACTCCCGCATCCAGTCGAGCTTCGCCTGAAACTCGGGCTCGGTCGAGAAATCCCATGCCATCGCTGGCCTCCCACATCTGACTCGCGTGCGGCGTCGACCCTAGCCTCGTAGGGTCGATCAGCATGGACCTCGGGCTGAACGGACGTCGGGCGATCATCACCGGCGGATCGCGTGGCATCGGCGCGGCAACGGCGGCGGCGCTGCACGCCGAAGGGGCCCTGGTCGCGATCATCGGCCGCGATGCAGCCGCCCTTGCCGCGGTAGCCGAACCGATCGGCGCTCACGTCGCCGTCGCGGACCTGGCCACGGCGAACGGCGTCCGCACCGCCGTCGACTCGTGCATCGCTGCGCTCGGCGGGGTCGACGTTCTCGTGAACAACGCCGGCGCATCACCCAACGGAACCATCGACGACATCACCGACGAGCAGTGGCAGCACGCGTTCGACCTCAAGGTCATGGGATACATGCGTTGCATGCGCTCCGTGCTTCCCGCTATGCGAGCGCAACGGTTCGGGCGAATCGTCAACGTCGGCGGAACCGCCGGGATCCGAGCGACGCCCGGATACACCCTCGCTGCGCTCAACGCGGCCATCGTGCACCTCACCCGCAGCACCGCCGAGCACGTCGGTCGTGACGGCATCAGCGTCGTGTCGTTGCATCCGGGACCCACGCTCACCGACCGCCTGCGCACGATGCTCGAGCGCGGCGCGGCAAACGCCGGGATCGAGATCGACGAGTTCGCCGCGAACGTGGTGGGCAAGGCATTGCCGCTCGGGCGCGTCGGCTCGGCCGAGGAGGTCGCACGCATGATCGTGGTGCTGTGCTCCGACGTCGCCGCGTGGGTCACCGGCGGCGGCATCAGCATCGACGGCGGCGCGGCCATCGGCGTCGTCGGAGGTTGAAATGGGCCAAACCGCACTTGTCGCGCCCGGTCCCGGGATCAGACTTGCGCGATGAACCAGCGCGCTCGGTGACGCGGCTCAGAATCGGCGCCATCGCAGCCGTGCTCCTGGCGGGGGTGCTCAGCCTGCCCCGCCCGCTCGGCGGCGACCAGGCCCTTTTCCTCTACATCGCCAAGTCGATCGACCACGGGTCCTTGCTCTACCGAGACCTGTGGGATGCCAAGCAGCCCGGCATCTACATCTTCTACGCCGTGGCCGGGAACCTGTTCGGCTTCAACGACATCGCGGTGCACCTGCTCGAGTTGATCGTGATGCTCGCGCTGGCCGTCGTGCTCCAGCGAACCCTCCCTGACTTCGGATTCTCCAGGCGTGCCGCGGCGCTGGCCCCCATCGCGACCGTGCTGCCCTACTACCTCGTCGCCGCCACCTGGGATCTGAGCCAGCTCGAGCCACTTCTCGGTCTGCCGCTGTACTTAGGTTTCTGGACCTCGATGCGCGCCCGCGACTCGACGCAGCATCAGGCGCGCTGGCAACTCGCAGCGGGCGCGTGCTGTGCGATCGTCTCGATCTTTAAACTGCTCTACCTGCCCTACGGCGTGTTGTTCCTTGCCCTCTCGATGCGCCGCGACCGACGAGCGCGAACGGCAGCGGCCTGGGCCCTCGGGTTCGCTGCGGCATGGTCGCCGGTGCTCATCTGGGTGCTCGCTCACAGCCTCGTCCACGAGGTCTGGTACACGTGGGTCACGTTCCCCATGACTGCGCGACGCCAAGCCGCCCAACCGTTGTCGGTGCTCACGAGCAGCGCTCGGTCGTTCGGACGTTCGTTCGCACCGGTCGCCGCGCTCGCCCTCGTCGGCATTTGGGCCCACCGCCACCGCCTCGAGCGTTGGATGGTGCTGGCGCTGGCGTGGGCGGCACTCGCGCTGGTGCTCGACCTCGCGCAGTTCTGGTGGCGCTACCTCTACTGGGATGCGACCGTGCCCGTCGGGCTGTTCGCCGTGCTGGGGGCGATCGCCCTAGCCGACAACGCGCGTGAGCATCGGCGTGTGGTGCTCGGCTCGCTCGGCGTCGTGCTGTTGCTAGCCGTGTATGCGCTCGCACCGCACCGCCAACGCATCGCCGAATCGTTCCCTGACCCCACGGCGACCCTCCGCCACACCGACGCTCGCGACGATCTCCGAGCCCTCGAGGAGCCGCTGTACGGCGACCTCGACCGCACGCTCGCCGTGTTGCGCGCGCCGGACGCGCGTCCGGGGCCCGTGGTGATCTTCGGCAGCCCGATCGTGCAGCTCGCCAGCGGACGCGCCCAGGCCGGGCGTATCCCCGGTTTTCTCGCCAACACTCTCGGGTCCGACGAGTGGCACGACTTCGCGACGCAGATGCGGTCCACGCCGCCCGCGTACGTGTTCATCGGCGAGGTGCAGGGCATCTCCGAGAGCGAGTTCCTCGAGTCGCGCGGCACCGAAGTGCTCGAGATCCTCCAGCAGTCCTACTGCGGCGCTGCGCACCCGGCCGCTGGCCGGTGGCTCGTGCAGTGCCGCGATGTCGCCCAAGTGCCCGGAGCGCTCCGACGCGCCACGGGCAACCCATGAGCACGACTACGCCCACGGTGCGAAAGACGCGATCGCCGCGTCCTGGTCAGCTGGTCGCAGGCGATCGAGTGGTTCTTCTACCTGATGTTCGCGTTGCTCGCGGTGCCGAGCGCGCTGCGGTAGGGCTCGCACTGGGGTAGGTGGTGCTCGAAACCGCGTTGAGTCACACCTGCTCGGGCTGAGCGCAATCTCGGCGGTGGCTACGGGTGCTGGCTGGAGACTGACAGGACCTCGCCGGTCATGTACGAGGAGTACTCGCTCGCCAAGAAGACCATGACGTTCGCGATCTCCCAGGTCTCGGCAGGACGGTTGAACGCCTCGAGACCGATGAGCGAGTCGAGGAACTCCTGGGTCGACACCTTCGCGAGGAACGGATGCATCGCGAGCGACGGCGCCACGCAGTTCACGCGGATGCCGTGCGGCGCAGCTTCGAGCGCGGCGCAGCGGGTGAGGGCCATGACCCCGGCCTTGGCCGCGGCGTAGTGCGCCTGGCCCGCCTGGGCGCGCCAGCCGATGACCGATGCGTTGTTCACGATCGCGCCGCCGGTGCCGCGCTCGATCATGTGCCTCAGCACCGCCCGCGTGGCCCGCATCGTGCCGTTGAGCGTGACATCGATGACCACGTTCCATTGGTCGTCGGTCATGTCGACGAGGTTGGCCGTGCCGCCGAGGCCCGCGTTGTTGATCATGACGTCGATGCCACCGAGCTCGCGCACCGCCGCCGCAACGAGCCCTTGCACATCGTCCTCGCTGGTGACATTGCACATCGCGGACGCCGGCCGCCGGCCGGTCTCGGCCTCGAGGCGATCGACGGCCTCGCCGAGTCGGCGCTCGTGCACGTCGGAGATGAGGACGTGCGCGCCCTCTTCGATGCAGCGCTTGGCCGCGGCGTAGCCAATACCGGTTCCGGCTGCCGCGGTGATGACCGCGTTCTTGCCCGCGAGTAGCTGATGGCCCGGTACGTAGGCGGGCGCGTTGGTGCTCATCGAAATCTCCAAAGGGGGTTGAGAGGCCAGCTCAGGGCGAGACTGGGACGTCGGGGACGTCCTTCATGAACGCCGCGACATCGGCCACGGTGAAGTCGCGCTGCTCGGCGATCCAGGGCATGCGCTGCCACGGTACGAACGGCCGGATGTCGCCGCCCTTGGCCATGAACACCCGGCCGGTGAGCGCACACTCGGTGGACGCGAGATACGCGACCACCGGCGATACGTGATGCGGCGCGAACACGTCGAAGCCGCCGTCGTCGGGCTTCTTGACGAGGTCCTTGGTGCCCGGCGAATCCTCGGTCATGCGGGTACGACCGGCTGGCACGACGCAGTTGACGCGCACGCCGATGCGCTTGGCCTCCATGGCCAGGATCATGGTGAGCGACGCGATGGCCGCCTTCGCGGCGCCGTAGTTGGTCTGGCCGGGTGAACCGATGAGCCCGGACGTGGACGAGGTGTTCACGATCGCGTTGGCGAGCTCCTTGCCCGCCTTGCTCTCGTCGCGCCATGCGCCCATGGCCACCCGCGACATACAGAACGTGGTCTTGAGGTGACCGCGGATGACCGCGTCGAAATCGTCCTCGGTCATGTTGACGAACATCTTGTCGCGCAGCACACCAGCGTTGTTCACGACCACGTGGAGCTCGCCGAAGGCGTCGACCGCGAGGTCGTACACCGACTGTGCGCCGGCCATGGTGGCCACGTCGGCATCGCTCGCCACAGCCGCGCCGCCTGCGGCGACGATCTCGTCGGCGACCGCTTGCGCGACCGTTGCGTCGTGACCCGTGCCGTCAGGCGCGCAGCCGAGGTCGTTGACCACCACCGACGCGCCTTCGGACGCGAAGAGCAACGCGTGGTGGCGACCAATGCCGCGACCGGCACCGGTGATGACGCAGATGCGCCCGTCGAGTGCACCCATGATGTCCCCCTCCCGCGCGAGCGCGGCTGCTGTTAGTGGGCGCTCAGCCCTGCGCGGTGGCCTCGGCGGCCTTGCGTTCTTCCATCTGCTTCATGCGCGACGCGAGCTCGGCGAGAAACGGGTGCTCCTCGGTCTTGATCGTGCGGGGCAAGATGTCAGCGATCTGTTCGGGGGTCCAGCGCCCGAGACCCGGGGCGAACATGCTGCGGACCTCCTTGGGCTGGTTCCACACCGAGATGCGGGGACCGACGCAGGTGTAGATCTGGCCGGAGATGTCCTTGGCCTGATCGGAGAGCAAGTAGGTGACCATCGGCGCGATGTCTTCAGGAGCGCCCATCTCGAGACCGAACGGCACCTGATCGCTCATGCGAGTCTTGGCCACGGGCGCGATGATGTTGGCGTTGACGCCGTACTTGAGCCCGGTGAGCGCTGCGCTCTTGGTCAGCGACACGATGCCGCCCTTGGCCGCCGAGTAGTTGGCCTGGGCGGTGGAGCCGATGAAGGCACCCGACGTGAACCCGACGAGCGACCCGCCCGTGGGCTGCTTGCGCATGACGGCCAGCGCAGCGCGGAACACCGTGAACGTGCCCTTGAGGTGGACGCGCACGACATCGTCCCATTCGGCCTCGCTCATGTTGAACAGCATGCGCTCGCGGAGGATGCCAGCCACGCAGACCACGCCGTCGATGGAGCCCCAGTTGCTGATGGCGGCGTCGACGATGGCCTGGCCCACGGCCATTTCGCTCACGTCGCCCGCGACGGCGACGGCGGTGCCACCAGCCCCGACGATCTCGGCGACGACGCCGTCGGCGACCTCGCTAGTGGGGTTGGAGCCGTCCATGGTCACGCCGTAGTCGGCCACGACCACGCGCGCGCCTTCGGACGCCGCGTGCAGCGCAACGGCCTTGCCGATGCCGCTGCCTGCGCCCGTCACCGCGATGTTCTTGCCCTCGAGAAAGCCGGCCACCTGGAAGTCCCCTTGTTGTCGTACGTGCTGTCGTGCGTCGATGTGCGTTCGGTTCCCTGCGCCATTGCGTGAC
>CAEZYR010000005.1_pt1 | contig 47740 bp, 50 predicted proteins | sample 7265551 | NCBI WGS metagenome assembly CAEZYR01 (sample SAMEA6813938, study PRJEB35770) | uncultured Acidimicrobiales bacterium | biome: Freshwater; feature: Freshwater reservoir; material: water | place: Czech Republic | collected 2017-04-14 | depth 30m m
CGAGTGCGGTGCGGCCCGCGAGCTCGATTGAGAAGGACATTGGTTACCTCTTTCGTACGTCGTGCCGGGGCGTCAGATGACCGAGGCTTCGCGCAGCGCGGCGATCTCGGCGGCGGTGAAGCCGTGCTCGGTGAGCACTTCGTCTGTGTGCGCACCGATGTCGGGCGGAGGCGACGTGGCAGTGGTGGTCACGCCGTCGGGCCCGCGCATACGCAGCGGGTTCGCCAACACTCGCGTGTCGGTGCCGTCGATCGTGGTGATCGCTCCCCGTTCCGCGAGGTGCGGGTCGTCGAGCAGGTCACCTGGGGTGTTGACGGGTCCGACACCACCGGCCAACCCCGGATGGGTCAACCACGCAGAGGCCGCTTTGGTCGCGAAGACGCTGCGGAGCCGGGCGATCGCCGCGTCTTCGGCGACGCCGATGCGATGATCGGCAAGCTCGGCCACATCGAGGCCGGCGCACAGCGCGGCCCACGTTCGGGGCTCTGAGGATGCGACGGTCACGTATCGTCCGTCGGCACAGCGGTAGGTGGCACGAGATGCCATAGCGGGCCAACCCGGCGCGGGTGCGGTGGCCGCGCGGGCAACATCCTCCGCCAGGCTCCACATGGCCGCGTCGACGAGCGACGCGTCGATGCGCGCCCCGTGGCCCGTGACCGACCGTTGGGCGTACGCGCTGAGGATGCCGATGACACCCATCAACGCGCCCGGCTGAAGCGCAAGTGTGATCTGGGGCACGGGCGGCGCCGCGCCGGGTTCGACGAGTCGCTGGAGCACCCCCGCGTAACCGCTATAGGTGATGTCGTGGCCCGCGGCATGCGCGAGCGGCCCGTCGGAACCGAAGCCGGTGAGTGAGCACCAGAGGAGCCCGGGGTTCAACGCGGCGAGGTCGTCGTAGCCGAGGCCCATCTGCTCGAGCGCTCCGGGTCGATGCGATTCGACGAGCACGTCGAAGCCCACGACGAGCCGGCGCACCACGTCGGCCGCAGCGCCGTTCTTCAGGTCGAGCGACAGCGAGCGCTTGCCGCGGTTCAACGCGACGTGTCCGGCCTTGAACGGCTCGGGGGTCATCATGCGCAACCCGTCGCCGAAACCGGGAGCTTCGACTTTGACCACGTCGGCACCGAGATCGGCGAGCAGCGACGTGCAGAACGCTCCGGGGTACAACCTCGAAAGGTCGAGTACCCGAAGGTGCGCGAGCGGACCCGTTCGTTCGTTCGTCGACATCGTGGCTCAGTCGAACCGGACGAATGAGCCATCACGCATGACCTGGCGGATGCCACCATCGAGGCAGGCGATGTCGACGGTGGGGTCGCCGTGGACCACGACCAGATCGGCGAGGAATCCGGTGGCGATGTGCCCCAAACGATCGGGTTCGCCGTAAAGCGCGGCACCGTTGCGCGTGGCCCACCGAAGCACTTCGATGGGCTCGATCCCCGCGTGCGCGGTGTAGACCGCGAGCTCCTTTGCGTACGAGCCGTGTGGTGTAAAGGTGGCACCGAAATCGTCACCAACGCACAGCTTCACGCCCGCGGCGGCCGCCCGCCCGAGCACCTCGCACATCGCACCGAAGTCGTTGCCGGTCTCGGTATTGAACCCCATCGTGTTGGCGCCCGGTGCGTCGCCCATGAGCTCGAGGATCTTGAGGGGTAGGTAAAGGCTGGGGAGTACGAAAGTGCCCGCGGCCACGAGCTGCTCGATGCACTCGTCGTCGAGGCCGTCCGCGTGGTCGATGATGTCGACGCCCGCGGCGATGCAATCGAGAATTGCCTGCTTGTGTGCAACGTGGGCCCGTACCCGCACGTTGCGACCGTGCGCCGCATCGACCACCGCGCGCAGTTCGTCGGCCGCGATCGAGATGGTGTGCTTCGGTGTGAGCACGCCGTGACCGCCGGTGACGTAGATCTTGATGATCTTGGCGCCGCGCTTGATCTCGTCGCGTGTGGCCTTGCGGAACTCCTCGGGTCCGTCGCACACGCGGACCACGCCGAGCGCAGACGCGTCCCACCACCAGGGCACGACATCGTTGCTGTCGGCCGACGCGATCAGGTCCCGCGACGCCGGACAGACGCGCGGGCCGATGACCAACCCGGCCCGGACTGCTGCGGCGAGCGACGCGTCGACATCGAACGCGCAGCTCGCGCCGACGATGCTCGTGAACCCGGCCGCCAACGCGAGCCGGGCGTTCGCAAGCGCTTGATAGGCCTGATAGGCGGGCGGGTTCTCGAGGCCGAAGGGCAGCTGGGTGCCACCGACGTCGTGGTAGGTGGTGTGGAAGTGACCGCTGGTCATGCCCGGGATCAGGGTGCACCCCTGCAGATCGACGATCTCGTCGTCGGGCTGGTGCGACGCAGTAGCACCGACCGAGAGGATCGTGTTCCCGTCGACCACCACGGTCGTGTCGTCGGGTAGCACCTGGTCGCCGTCGAACACCTTGCCGTTCGTGAACACAATGCGACCCATGTTGCCCCCTGTCGGCCTGCGCTCTTCGAGCATCCCTCCCCCAAACCTAGGCGCTCCCGCTCGGGGTGTCCGTCGTCGGGCCATTAGCGTTATCCCCGATGAACGACACCTCCCTCGAGACCTTCGACGACGAGCAGATCGGATGGACCGGCCAGCGGATTCTGGGCGTCGCCGTAGTCGTGCTTTTGTTCGCGTTCTGGATCTGGGCGTTCAGTCCCTGGGCACCAAACAACAAAGCCGATGGCATCTCCGACAAGGCCTACCTGAAGCACGCGAACGCTTCTTGCGCAACGATGCAGGCCACGCTGAACAAGCTGCCGCGCGCTATGGACACCACCACGGCGTCCGCCCGAGCCGACGTCATCGCCGAATCCGAAGCGCCGCTCGCAACGATGATCGCCGACCTCCGCGCCGCGGCGACCTCACTACAGGGCCGCGACGCAGAGCTCGTCGGTCAGTGGCTCGACGACTGGCAGACCTACTCCAACGATCGGCAGGCATACGGGGTCGCGCTGCGCAGCGACCAACGAGCGTTGTTCATGGTCACCCAGCGAGGCACGGGGCAGATCACGAAGACCATGGATGGCTTCACACGGGTCAACGACCTTTCGAACTGTCTCGTCCCGACCGACGTCTGACCGCCGATACGGTCTACGTTCCCGCGGCGGCGCGAATAGCCGCAGCGCGACCTGCGGCGACAAGCCGATGAATGCTTTCGTCCACATCGAGTGCGTCGAGGTCCTCGACGCCGCACCAACGCAGCGCGGTCGACTCGTGGTTCCCCTGCATGGCCGCGTCGGGCGGGGCGAGCACCAAGAAGCGAAGGTCCAGGTGCCGGTGCGGGTGTTCGCTGGGCGGCGCGACGACGTGGATGTCGATGTCGATGGCCGGCACCGTCACGTGCAGGCCGATGATGCCGGTCTCCTCAACGGCTTCGCGCAAGGCGACCGCCGCAAGGTTGGCGTCTCCGTCGGCGTGGCCACCCGGCTGCAGCCACTTGCGCAGCTTCGTGTGGTGCAGCATCACGAAACGGTCGCCGCTGGCGTCGTAGACGAACGCGGAACCCGTGAGATGTCCTGGCACACAGGTTCGCACCAGTGCGTCGTCGTGGGCGTCGATGAAGGCCAGCACCTCCGAGCGCGTGGCCGTAACCGCAGGTGCACAGCACGCGGCCACCTGCGAGCGAGCGAGCTCGAGGTCGTTGCTCGCATCGAGCTCATGGGGTTCAAGGGTTCGCACCATCACCTCCGGGGGACGTTCGGCCGGGACACGTTCGGATCGCCGGCAACGTACCAGCACCATGGGCACTCGATCCCCCGCGTGAGACCGATGCGCACGTGGTTGAACACCTGTACCGGCGGCGCGGATCAGGACTGCGCCGCGATCCCTGTTAGAGCGGCACACGACATTTGCGCACCAGTGAATCCCTTAGGTGCAATAGACGTCGAGGTGACCGGGCGGCCCGAACTTCACAAGGGTGCCCGTGGTGGGTCGCGTGCCTAAAAAAAGCGGGGGTCGACACGTTCACCGACGACGGATCGACTCACGACAAGTGGGCGCGCACGAACCCTGGCACGGCTGCGGCCCGGCGGTTCTCCAGATCGACACCGACATAGGTCACTGTGGCCGACACGCAACGCAACCCGTCGGCCAACACGATGGCCTCGACACCGACCTCAAACGACGAGGTTCCCCACCGCCGCACATCGAGCTCGAGCTGGAGCACGTCGGCGTGGCGCGCCGGACCATGCCAGACGATGTCGGCCCGCTTCACCATGAAGTCCCACCCGGACGCTATGCATTGCTCCAACACCGGATGGGTCCAGACATCGACCGCGTCGTCGATGACCGCGAGATATTGCGAGTTGTGCATGACGCCCTGCATGTCACACTCGACATAGCGAACGCGATGGAGCTGACGAAACGCCATGGCTCAGGCGAGCCGCGCCGCGTCGGCCGAGAGGAGTGCGCGGAAACGCCCGAGCTGAATCGCGACCGGGCCGGGCCCTGCTCCACCCGGGGTGGTGCGACGAGTCACCGATACACCGGGTGCAAGCAGCGCTGACCCGTTCGCGCCAAGGCGGGGTTCGGCTTCGACCAGCTCGTACAGCGGCGCCTCGCCGTCGAGCGCGCGTCGCACCAGCGCGCCGACGATGGCGTGAGCTTCGCGAAATGGCGTGCCCTGAGCGACGAGCAGCTCGGCGAGATCGGTGGCTGCGGCGTATGGCGAGTCGGCTGCGGCGCGCATGCGGTCATGCTTGAACGCGAGCGTGGCGAACATGCCCTCGACTGCGGACAGGGCGAGCGTGATCTGCTCGACGGTGTCGAACAGCGGCTCCTTGTCCTCCTGAAGGTCGCGGTTGTACGCGAGCGGCAGACCCTTCAGCGTGGCGAGCAGGCCCGTGAGGTTGCCGATGAGCCGGCCAGCCTTGCCTCGTGCCAGTTCGGCGATGTCGGGGTTCTTCTTCTGCGGGAGCATCGAACTGCCGGTGGAGTACGCGTCGTCGAGCCTGATGAAACCGAACTCGTCCGTGGACCAGAGCACGATCTCCTCGCCGATGCGAGACAGGTGAACACCCAGCAGCGCCAGCACGAACAGGGCCTCGGCGACGAAGTCGCGGTCGCTGGTCACGTCGAGCGAGTTCTCGAAGCGCGCGGCGAAGCCGAGGTCGGCCGCAACCGCATCGGGATCGAGAGGCAGCGACGAACCAGCGAGTGCGCCGGCCCCCAGCGGCGAGACATCGCCGCGACGTCGAGCGTCGAGCAAGCGGTCTACGTCGCGGCTGAGAGCCCAACCATGAGCCATGAGGTGGTGCGCGAGCAGCACAGGCTGCGCTCGTTGGAGGTGCGTGTATCCAGGGAGGTACTCGTCGCCTGCTTCTTCGGCTCGGGTCAACAGCACACGCTGAAGACGCAGCACACGCCGGGCGATGTCGAGCAACGCCGACTTGGTGAAGAGGCGGAGATCGGTAGCGATCTGATCGTTGCGGCTGCGGCCGGTGTGCAACTTCGCGCCCGCGGAACCGGCGAGCTCGGTGACCCGACGCTCAACCGCGGTGTGGATATCCTCGTCACTCGGGGCGAACACGAACGACTCGTCGTCCAGCTCGGCTTGCGTGGTGTCGAGCGCAGCGAGCACCGCGTCCCGCTCGGCGTCGGTGAGGATGCCCGCGCGCGCCAACCCCCGCACGTGAGCGCGCGAGCCGACGATGTCGTCGCGGTACAACAGCCGATCGAAGGGGAGCGACACCGTGTATGCGAGCAGCTCGTCGGCCGGAGCGGACGCGAAGCGCCCGTGCCACAGCGTTTTTGCTCCCGCGGGCGTTGCTCCGGGGGCCGGTTCGGGGGGTTCGGGTGCGATCATCGCCGGCGCACCCTACAGGCCGGCCAGGTCGCGCAGCAGCGAGGCGACCTTCTGTCCGCCGGCCTCCTCAGATGCGACCACGAGCAACGTGTCGTCGCCGGCCACCGTGCCGACGATCTCGGTGATGCCGGCACGATCGAGGGCCGACGCGACGACATGTGCAGAACCAGGCGGGGTGCGCAGTACCACGAGGTTGCCCGACACGATCACCTCGACCGCCCACTCGCCGAGCACGCGCCGAACGTGGTCCTCGGGCGCAACCTGGGTGTGTGCGAGTTCGGGAATCGCGTAGATGGTCTCGCCGCCGGGCACGCGTACCTTGATCGCACCGAGGTCCTCGAGATCGCGCGACACCGTGGCCTGCGTCGCCGCGACTCCGGCATCGGCCAAGAGCTCGACGAGCTGCGTCTGACTCGTGACCGAGTTGTCCGCGAGGAGCTTCGCGATGCGATGCTGGCGCTGGGTCTTCGTCATCGCACGGCTTCTTTCTGCTCGCTCGTCGCGAGCAGGAACCAGAGCAGAGCGCGGGCGGTGTGCATTCGGTTCTCCGCCTGGCGCCATACGCGGCTCTGCGCTCCGTCGAGCACGGCGTCGGTCACCTCTTCGCCACGGTGCGCGGGGAGGCAGTGCAAGAAGATGGCGTGCGGCGCGGCCGTCCCCATCAGGCGATCATCGACGCTGTACCCCTCAAAATCGCTGTGCCGCTCCCCCGCCTCGTTTTCCTGGCCCATGGAGACCCAGGTGTCGGTCGAGACGACGTCGGCGCCAGCGACCGCATCTTCGGGACGGGCGTAGGTCTGCGGCGTTGCGCCGGCCAGCGCCAGCCGATCGAGCTCTTCGTCGGTGAACTCGTACTGGGGCGGTGGGGCGACGCGCACATGCATGCCCAACATCGAGGCGCCGATGGTGAGCGAACGGCAAACGTTGTTCGTATCGCCGATCCACGCCAACGAACGGCCCTGCAGGTCGCCGAACTCCTGTTGGATGGTTAACAGATCGGCGAGTGCCTGCATCGGGTGCGCCACATCGGACAGGAGGTTCACGACGGGCACGTTCGACACCGTGGTCATGCGCTCGAGGGTGCGATGCGAGAACACGCGTGCGGCGAGCACGGCATGAAAGCAGCCAAGTGTTCGCGTGACGTCCTCGACGCTCTCGCGCACGTCGAGGCCGATCTCGTCGTTGCGGATGGTGATCGGGTGGCCGCCGAGTTGCACGACGGCCATCTCCGTGGCGTTGCGAGTGCGCGCCGAAGGCTTCTCGAACACGAGCGCTGCGCCGCGTCCGGCGAGCACCGGAGGAAGCTCGGCACGTTGGGCCAGCGCGAGCACGCTGCGCAGTTCGGTCGGGGTGAGATCGTCGATCTCGAGGAAGTGGTTCAACTCGTACCACCACTCAGCACGGCGGCGAGCAGGCCGACGGCAACGTCGATCTCGTCCTCCGACACGGTGAGTGCGGGCGCGAGACGCAGCGCCGTATTCGTGATGCCATTCAGCACGAGTCCGGCGTCAAGACATTGCGCGGCGACGTCCCTTGCGAGCCGTCCGCCGAGCACCTCGGCGTCGAGCTCGACGCCGAGCAACAGGCCTAAGCCTCGGACGCCGATGACTCCCGGAAGCGCTTCGAGTTTCTTGGTGAGCGATGAGCCACGTTGCGTGGCGAGCGCCGGCGCATCGATCGACTGCATGACCTGGAGCACCGCGCGTGCGGCGGCCGTGGACAACGGCTGGCCGCCATAGGTTGTGGCGTGGTCGCCCGGCTGAAACGCCGCGGCCACCTCGGCCTTCGCCCAACAGGCACCGATCGGCATGCCGTTGCCGAGCGCCTTCGCCATGGTGACGACGTCCGGCTCGATGCCCATGTGCTGGAAACCGAACCACTTGCCGGTTCGACCGAAGCCGGTCTGCACCTCGTCGACCATGAGCAGGATGCCGCGTTCGTCACACAGCTCCCGCAGCCCTTGGAAGAACGCCGGGTCGCCCGGGTTCACCCCACCCTCGCCTTGCACCGGCTCGAGCAGCAGCGCAGCGACCGACTCGTCAAGGGCGCGCGCGAAGTCGTCGAGGTCGTTCCACGAGGCGTGTCGAAAGCCCTCGGGCAACGGCTGGAACGCCTCGTGCTTCTCGGGTTGGCCGGTGGCGTGCAGCGTTGCGAGCGTGCGTCCGTGGAAGCTGCGCCACGCGCTGACGACCACGTGCTTGCCTCGACCACCCCACTTGCGCGCGAGCTTGATCGCGCACTCGTTCGCCTCGGCCCCGCTGTTCGCGAAGAACACCTGGCCGCGTGGTGCGGCTTCGCCCGCGATGAGCGTGTCGATCGTACGGGCTACACCGGCTTGGTGTTCGGTGCCGTACAGGTTCGAGACATGCAGCAACGTGCGAGCTTGCTCGGCGATGGCCAGCGCGACGGTGGGATGCGCATGCCCGAGTGACGTGACCGCCAATCCGCTGAGGAAGTCGAGATATTTCTTGCCGTCGGGGTCGAAGAGCCACGAGCCCTCGCCGCGAACGAACATCACCGGCGGCGGGCCGTAGGTGGGCATGATCGGGCACCGCGCCATGCCCTCGGGCGCGTGCATCTGCTCGGAGTGCGTGCTCATGGGTGTTCCTTCGCCAGCGACGTGGGCGCGCCGCCGAGCATCGCGTGCGCGGCCGCATCACCGGAGGTGATCATGGTTCCGACGCCTTCGTCGGTGAAGAGCTCGAGCAACAGCACGTGCGCGATGGTGCCGTTGATCATGTGCACCGACTGGACGCCGGCTTCGACCGCGTCGATGCACGCCTGCGCTTTGGGGATCATGCCGCCACTCAGCGCACCCGATGCCATCATGGCGTGCACATCGGGCACGGTGATCGAGCGGATGAGGCTCGTCGGGTCGTCGACATCGGCGAGCAACCCGTCGACGTCGGTGAGGTACAGGAGCTTCTCTGCGTGCATCGCCTGCGCGATCGCGGTGGCCACGGTGTCGGCATTGATGTTGTACGCCTGGCCGGTGCCGTCGGCGCCGATGGTGGAGATCACGGGGATGAACTCCTCGGCGAGTAACCGTTCGATGATGTGCGGGTTCACCGATTCGACATCGCCTACGAAGCCGAGCTCGGGGTCACGGGGGTGCGCGCGGATGAGGCCCGCATCGGCGCCCGAGAGCCCGACGGCGTGCGGTCCGTGCACGTTGATGGCCGAGACGATCTCGCGCGAGACCTTGCCTTCGAGCACCATGCGCGCGACGTCGAGCGTCGCCGCGTCCGTGACGCGCAATCCGTCGCGGAACTCGCTCGTGATGCCGAGCCGCTTCAGGAGATCACCGATCTGCGGGCCGCCGCCGTGCACGACGACCACGTGGATTCCGACCGAGTGCATCAAGACGACGTCTTCGGCGAATTTCTGCGACAGCGAGGGGTCGGTCATAGCGTTGCCGCCGTACTTCACCACGATGGTCTGGCCGCGGAACCGACGGATGTAGGGGAGCGCCTCGACGAGGATCTGGGCCCGCAGCCCCGCTGCGGTGGGGTCGGATGAGGCCGCGCTCGTCGGTGCCGGGCTCATGGGTACACCCCGATCGCGTCGAGCCCCGTGGTCTCGTCGAGGCCGAGCGCCAGGTTCGCGCATTGCAATGCTTGACCCGACGCGCCCTTCGTGAGGTTGTCGAGCGCGCCGATGGCCACGACCCAGCCCGTGCGCTCGTCGACGCGGACCGTGAGGTGCGCACTGTTCGAGCCGAGCGTGGCCTTGGTGGACGGTGACCGTGAGTCGACGACCACGAAGGGTTCGTCCGCGTAGAAGGCCCGGTAGTGATCGAGCAGATCGTCGGTGGTGAGGGTGCCGGTGGGCCGGGCGTAGCACGTCGCGAGGATGCCCCGGTTCATCGGCGCAAGGTGGGGTGTGAAGAGCACCTGCGCCCGGATGGTGGCCGAGCCATCGCGGCCGGTGGACAGCACTTGTTCGATCTCGGGCGTGTGGCGATGGTTGAGCAATCCGTAGGCGGTGAAGTCCTCGTCGACGGTGCAGAATGCGTTGGTGGTCTTGGGCACGCGACCCGCACCGGACACGCCCGATGCGGCGTCGACGATGATGCCCGTGGGCTCAACCAGCCCGGCACGGATCGCCGGAGCGAGAGCGAGCGACGCCGTGGTGACGTAGCAGCCCGGCGCGGCGATGAGTTCGGCGCCCTGCAGCGTCGGCCGGAACAACTCGGGCAGACCGAACGCAAAGTCGGCCAGGAGTTCGGGCGCTGTGTGCGCGTCGTGGTACCAGGTCGAATAGAGCGCGGCGTCCTTCAGCCGGAAGTCGGCCGCGAGGTCGACGATGTGCGCAACCCGGCCCCGCAACTCGGGCACGATGGCCTGCGATGCGCCGTGGGGCAAGCCGAGGAACACGAGGTCGAGGCCGTCGGCCACGCCGTGCTCATAGCGGTCGAATCGCCGATCGCGGTAACCCGCCGCCAGCGACGGATAGACGTCGGCGATGGCGTTGCCGGCCTGGCTGTCGCCGGTTGCAAGCTCGACGTGGAGGTCGGGATGCCGGGCACAGAGCCGGAGGAGTTCGGCACCGGTGTAGCCCGACGCGCCGATGATGCCTACAGAGATCACACCGACATGATACACAGGCATGCATAGTCATGCGCCTTCATTCGACCCGTTTCCGCATTGGCGAGCTCTTTGGCTTCGGCGGGCGTAGCCGAAAGGGTCAGCCTTGTACCCGGACGACGACTTTGCCGGTGACCTTACGCTCGAGCATGTCCTGCACCGCGCGGGCGCCGTCGGCCATGGCGTAGGGCGGGTGCAGTAGCGGGTCGATCCGGCCGTCGGCGGCCAGCGCAAGCAGAGCGCTGAGCTGACGGTCGAGCGAGCCCGGATCTCGGGCGAGCGATGCACCCCAATGGACACCCACGACCGAATAGTTTTTCAGCAGGATGTGGTTGGTCGGCGCGTCGGCGATGCCGCCGACGAACCCGATCACCAGGAGGCGGCCATCCCAGGCCATGCATCGCCGCACCTGATGGAAGGTGTCACCGCCCACGGGGTCGTAGGCGACATCGACGCCCCGCCCGTCGGTGGCCTCGCGCACGAGGTCGACCCACGCCGGGTTCGCACGATGATCGATCACCACGTGGGCCCCCAGATCGCGACACGCCGCGGCCTTATCGGCACCGCCGGCAACCGCGATCACTCGCGCGCCTGCTGCGAGACCGAGTTGGATCGCCGCGGAACCGGTGCCGCCACTCGCACCAGTGACGAGCAACGTCTCCCCCGCCGCAAGGTGTCCCCGGTCGTGCAGCGCGAAGTAGGTGGTGCCGTAGTTCACGACGAGCGCGACGGCCTTCTCGGCCGGCAGCTCGTCGGGCAGCTTCCAGGTGCGCTTGGCGTTGGCCACGCCGATCTCGGCGAGGCCACGACCGCTGCTCGCGAGTACGCGATCGCCCACAGCGAAACCGTGCACTCCCTCGCCGAGCGCGAGCACGCGCCCCGCCCACTCACCGCCGGGCGTGAACGGGATCGGCGTCGGCGCCTGATACTTGCCCTGGCACATCAACACGTCGGGGAACGCGAGCCCGACTGCGTCGATGGCCACCTGAAGTTCACCTGCTCCCGCTTCGGGCGGCACGGCCTCCTCGATGTGCAACACGTCGAGAGGGTCACCGAGTTCGTGGAGTCGCCATATGCGCATGGACGCGCACGCTACTGCCGGCCGAACATCGGCATCTGGTGGTCAGTGGCGCAGCGTGGCCGGCAGTGACTTCTCGACGGCGGTGATGCAACGCGCCCGGACTTCGGTGATCTCGGTGTCGGTGAGCGTGCGATCGGCAGCCTGCAGCCGCAATGCGTACGCCAGGCTGCGGGTGCCCTCGGCGACCCGATCGCCGCGATACACGTCGAACAGCGCGAGTGACACGAGGAGGTCGCCTGCGGCCTTGCGGATCTGGCGCTCGACATCAGCCGCCGGACACGTCTCGGCGACCTCGAACGCGAGGTCGACGTCGCTTGACGGGTACCGGCTGAACCGGCTGTAGGGACGCTCGTCGTGCGGCAGACCGAGCAGCACGTCGAGGTCAACCTCGAGCCATGCCACCCGCTCGGGCACTCCGAACGACTCGCACACGGCGGGGTCGATCTCGCCCAGGGCACCCACGATCGTGCCAGCCACTTCGATGAGCGCGGTGCGCGACGGATGCAGCCCGCTGGCGGTCGTCTGAACCATGCGGTCCTTCTTCAGCGCGAACGCATCTACGAGCGCGCTCCACACGTCGATCGCGGCCGACGCCTCGCGGCCGCCGAGCGCCACGGCCAGCACCTCGCGCTCATCGGGCAGGCGCTGTTCCCTCTTGGGGTGTGCGTAGACGTGGCCCACCTCGAAGATGCGCAGGCCCAGGTTCCGGTGCGACGCGTTGTACGCCAGCGTCTTGAGCAGCCCCACGCGCAGCGACGTACGCAACACCGATTCCTCGGCCACCAACGGATTGGTGAGCTCAATCGGATGCCCTTCGCAGCCGGCGCGCTCGAGGTCGCCCGGAGCGAGGAACGGCAGGGGAAGCACCTCGTCGATGCCGAGGCCGGTGAGCGTGCGCCGCACCGTGCGTCGTTCGGTCTGACGCGTCGACAGCGTGCCCGTGAGCGGCGAGCGCGGCACGGTCTTGCCGATCGCCGTGAAGCCGACACGGCGAGCGATCTCCTCGATTATCTCGATCTCGTTGGTGGTGTCGAGGCGAAACGTGGGGATCGTGACGTGCTGATCGGGGCCGGTGACCCGAACGTCGAACCCGATCGGTTCGAGCGCGCTCGCGATGGACGCCTGGTCGAGCGCGGTGCCGAGGATGGCGTTGACTCGCGCGGTGCGCACCAGCACCGGCTCGCGCGACGGCGTATTGCCGCGCACGTCGATCGTGCCCGGCGCGAGCGTGGCGCCGGTCTGCGCGAGCAGTTCGGCGAAGCGCCGCGCCGCGCGGTCGGCCAGCTCGGGGTCGCAACTGCGCTCGTAGCGCGTGGACGCCTCGCTACGCAGACCGAGTCGCTTCGCGGTCTGCGCGATCGTCAGCGGATCCCACCAGGCGATCTCGAGGAGCACCGACGTGGTCTGGTCGTCGATCTCCGTGGTCAGCCCGCCCATCACGCCAGCCAGGCTGATGGGGTGGTCGTCGCGATCGCAGATGACGCCGTCGGTCGGGAGCAGCGCGCGCACGTGGCCGTCGAGCGTGGTGAGCGTCTCGCCTTCGACGGCTCGTCGGACGCGCAACGTGCCTGCCGTGACCTTGCCGAGATCGAACGTGTGACTCGGCTGCCCGAGCTCGAACATCACATAGTTGGAGACGTCGACGACGTTGTTGATCGGGCGCTGACCGAGCGCAAGCAATCGTTTTTGCATCCATTCGGGCGATGGCCCGATGCGCACGTCGTCGATGACCCGCGCGAGGAAGCGGCCGCACAGGTCGCGATCGAGCACCTCGATGTGGAGGCGCGTGGCCGCGTCGGCGTTGGACGATTCGGCGACCACTGGCTCGGGTATCTGGAAGGGCACACCGAGGCGCGCCGCGAGGTCACGGGCGACGCCGGCCACCGACATGGCGTCGGGCCGGTTGCCGGTGACGTCGAGGTCGAATAGCACATCGGTCTCGAGGCCGAGCGCCTCGCGCAGCGGGGTGCCCGGTGTGAGCGACGGGTCGAGGATGAAGATCCCTGCGTGGTCATCCGCGAGCTCGAGCTCACGGGCCGAGCACAACATCCCGTTCGACCATTCGCCCCGCAGCTTGCGCTTGGCAATCTCGAGGCCACCCGGCATCACCGTGCCGAGCGTCGCGAGCGGAACGAGATCGCCGACCGCCATGTTGAACGCGCCGCAGCAGATCTGCAGCGCTTCACCGTCACCGAGGTCGACATCAACGAGCTGGATCTTGTCGGCTTGGGGGTGCGGTCGCAGCGCCAGCACGCGCGCCACGACCACGCCGTCGAAGTTGCCGCCAAGGATCTGCATGTCTTCGACCGCGAGGCCGAGATCGGACAACGCCTCCGACAGTTCGTCGGCCGAGCCGTCGATCGGCGCGAATTCGCGCAGCCAGGAAAGGAGAACCTTCATCGTGATGCCCCTACTTCAGAACTGCCGGAGGAAACGGACGTCGTTGATGAACATCTCGCGGAGGTCATCGACACCATGGCGCATCAACGCAAGCCGATCGATGCCGAAGCCGAACGCGAACCCGCTGTACTCCTCGGGGTCGATGCCGCCAGCGAGCAGCACGTTGGGGTGCACCATGCCGCAGCCCCCGAGCTCGAGCCACGAGCCGTCGGGACGACGGATGTCGTACTCCGCCGACGGCTCGGTGAAGGGGAAGTAGCTCGGCCGCAACCGCGACGTGAACCCCGGACCGAAGTACGCGGACGTGAACGCCTCGAGGGTGCCGGCCAGGTCGGCGAAAGTGATACCACGATCGACGACGAGCCCTTCGATCTGATGGAACACTGGCATGTGCGTGGCATCGGCGGTGTCCTGGCGGAACACCCGTCCGGGCATGATCGAGTAGATGGGCGGCGACTGCGACTGCATCACCCGGATCTGCACCGGCGACGTGTGCGTGCGCAGCAGCGTGGATTCGGGCTCGCCGTAGTTCACGTAGAAGGTGTCCTGCATGGCCCGCGCCGGGTGACCGACGGCGAAGTTCAACGCACCGAAGTTGTGCCAGTCGTCTTCGATCTCGGGCCCTTCGGCCACGGTGAAGCCCATGCCGACGAAGAGGTCCTCGAGACGATCGCGGGCCTGGGTGACCAGGTGCAGGTGTCCGAGTCGCGTGCGCTCGCGAATCTCGGTGAGGTCGAGGCGTTCGGTCTCGAGTTGTGCGACGCGCGCCGTCTGGGAAAGCTCGTGTCGACGGGCATCGAGGAGCGACTCGATGCGGTCGCGCACCTCGTTCAGCAGCTGGCCAGCCGACCGTCGGGCGTCGGGGTCGAGAGCACCGAGCGCCTTCTTGGCCTCGGCGAGCGCCGACTTCTTGCCGAGAAAGTCGGTCGACACCCGCTGGATCTCGTCGAGTGACGTGGCCCCACCCGCCGCCTGTTCGGCGCGCGCAGGGAGATCGGCAATGTCGGCGTTCATGATGGGCCAGGGTATTCAGTGTGTGGTATCCGCACCTCACGTTTTGGGTACCGTTGCCCGCGTTTGCCGATGCGTTTCATAATCCCCGGCGTTGGCGCGCCATTTCGAACGCGCACACGGCGCCGGCCATGGCTACGTTGAGCGACTCGACCGCGCCAAGCATCGGGATGCGCACGGCGGTGGTCGCCGAGGCCACCACGTCGGCGGGAAGCCCGTGCGCTTCGCTGCCGAGGAGCAGTGCGATAGGCATGCGGTAGTCGATCGCGGTGTAGTCGGCGCCCGCGTCGATCGAGGTGGCGAGCGTCGTGACGCCCCGGGCGTGGAGCGACGCAAGCACGCCGTGCACATCGGCCAGGGCGAGCACCGGGACACGGAAGAGCGACCCCGCCGCGGCGCGCACCACCTTTGGGTTCCACCACTCAACGCCCTGACCGCATGCCACGACCACGCCGATGCCCGCAGCCTCGGCCACGCGCACGAGCGTGCCCGCGTTACCCGGATCGGCCACGTCGACGAGCACCAGCAGCGCATTCGCCGAAGCGAGCAAGCCGGCTGCATCGCGCACCGGCGGGCGGGCCACGGCGATCGCAGGCTGCGGCGCCTCGGTGGACGCCACGCTGCGGAAGACATCGGGCGCCACGAGGTGCACCACGACATTCGCGGCGCGCAGCGCGCGCTCGAGGTCGACGACGGCAGCCACGTCGACCTGATCGGCCGGCACGTACACCTCGTCGACGACGATGCCCGCGTCGAGCGCTTCGTGGACGAGGCGGGGCCCGTCAATGACGAAGCGGCCCGCGTCGGTTCGCGCACTGCGGCGCCCCGAGAGGCGCCGCAGTGTGGCGAGACGTGGATTGCGGGCCGAGAGGACCTCACCACGGAAGCCGGCAGTAGATGCTGGCTTCGGGCGGTCATCGCCAGCCATGGACGTCAGGATCAGCCGAGTGCAGCCTGCGACGCCGCAACGAGCGACGAGAACGCCGCCGCGTCGCGCACGGCCAGATCCGCAAGGATCTTGCGGTCGACTTCGATGCCGGCTTCCTTAAGCCCGGCGATGAACCGGCTGTAGCTGACATCGTTCTGGCGGCATGCCGCGTTGATGCGCTGGATCCACAACGAGCGGAACTCGCCCTTGCGCGCCCGGCGATCGCGGAACGCGTAGTTGCCGGCATGCATCACCGCTTCGTTGGCGGCGCGGTACGAACGGCTGCGGTTGCCGTAGTAGCCCTTGGCTTTTTCGAGAACGGCTTTGTGGTGCTTTTTGGCGTTCACCGCGCGCTTGACTCTGGCCATCGGTGACTCCTTTCGAGAACGGGGGAATTCGGGGGGTTACGAGAAGATTCCGTGCGAGCCGAGGCTCAGTGGTTGTTGAGCAGCTTGTTGATGCGTGCAGCGTCGCCGGGGGCGAGGTCGGCATCGCCGGCCAGCCGACGCTTGCGGCCCGGGCTCTTCTTCTCAAGGATGTGGCGCAGGTTGACCTGACGACGGCGGATGCGGCCGGTGCCGGTCTTCTTGAACCGCTTTGCGGCGCCTCGGTGCGTCTTCATCTTGGGCATTGGTGTTCACCTCTGGTTCGTGCACACGCCGTGCGGCGCTCGGGCGTGCGGGGTGACCGGACGCGCCGAGGCGCTACCGGCGCAGATCGGGATGTGGCGCACCACGGTGGTGCACCACAGGATCGGATCGGGAATCGGTCAGTTCGGCGAGTCGCCGGGCTGTTCCGGGGCGGAGTCGGCAGTTGCGTCGTCCGGTGCGGCATCTTCGGTCAGGGCATCATCGGCAACGTCGTCATCGGTGAGGGCATCATCGGCAACGTCGTCATCGGTGAGGGCATCATCGGCAGCGTCGTCATCGGTGAGGTCGTCGGTCGAGGTGTCGACGTCGACCAGTTCGTCGGCGGCGTCGTCGTCGGCTACGAGAGCAGACTCCGCACGTTCGCCATCGCTGGCCTTTCGCTTTTTCTCTGCCGCCGCCTGGGCCTTCTTGTCGGGGCCGAGCACCATGACCATATTGCGGCCATCCTGCTTGGGATAAACCTCGACCTGGCCGACCTGTGAAACGGCCCGTGCGACGTGGTCGAGGATCTTGCGTCCGAGCTCGGGGTGTTGCATCTCGCGGCCACGGAACATGATGGTGACCTTGACCTTGTGACCCTCGCCGAGAAACTCCTCGACCTTGCGGGTCTTCGTGTCGAAGTCGCCGGTTCCGATCTTCGGGCGGTACTTCATCTCCTTGACGGAGATGTTCGAGGTCTTCTTGCGGGACTCTTTGGCCCGCTGTGCCGCCTCGTACTTGTACTTCCCGTAGTCCATGATGCGACACACGGGAGGATTCGCCTTGTCCGCGACCTCGACGAGGTCGAGGTCGAGTTGCTTGGCGATCGCGAGTGCCTCGGGCAACGCACGGATGCCCAATTGCTCGCCGTCGGGAGCAATGAGCCTCACCTCACGAGCGCGAATACGCTCGTTGTAGCGGGGTTCGTTACTCGTTGTCGGCGGAGCTATTGCCGATCACGGCTCATCAATGCGCATGTCCTTCCTCGTCGGTGGATGCAAACCAAACGGCCGACCAAAACGAAAAAGGACGGACGTCGGAAAAGCCGACGCCCGCCAACACCGGGCGCCGAAGCCGAAAGGGCCACGTCGCTCGGTGCAGTGTTGCATCGACCTGGCGCACACATGGCCCGAAGGCTCTGGTGGCCGGGTGGGGACGGTTCGTGGTGGACCGGCCAGGCCGACCACCGTGAGCTGCCCCGCTTTCCGCTGGGTTGTACCCAATAGAGTAGCAGGCTCGCGGTGACCTGCCGCCAACAACCTCCCGCCAACAACCTGGAGACATCGATGAGTCTGTGGACCCCTGGCGGCGAACGCCCGGTACGTCGCCCCACCCCGGCGCCCGATCAACTGATCGACGAACTCTCCGACGACGATCTCGCCGAGGCCGAGGCCATCGCCCGCGAGATGGCCGAAGTGCGGGCCGGGGTGGCCTCCACCCCGGCTGCAGTCATCGTAGCGAATCACGTGATGGGCTTCTACGAGCTGGCGGCCATCCACCTCTCGCAGACCCCGCCCAACTTCGCCGACGCTATGGTCGGCATCGACGCGATGGCGTCCGTGCTCGACAAGCTCCAAGGCCGCCTCGGCGAGCACGAGGACGTGCTGCGCGATGCCCGCTCCCAGCTCCAGATGGCCTTCGTCGAACTGAAGCGCCAGGCCGACGCCGACGCCGACGAGGCCTAGCCCTACCGGGAGCGGAGCACAGCGGCCAGCGTGCCGCCGTCGAGCCAGAATTGCGGAATCCGCTCCCAGGTCGATTCGGCAGCAGCCGCTCGCCACCCCGTACGCGGCCGTCATCAGCACGAACAGCGCCTTTGCGCTGATCCGAGACATCAGGTCCGCCCTCCACGGGAAGGTCAGCCGCTGACGATCCCAACTGCTTCCCAGCGGCCGGAGTGACCGGGCACCAGGGAGAACACACCCACGGTGCCCACGTCGATGAGGCGGGAGCCATCGGCGATCGCGGTGCAGTGGAACCACCATTCGCGTCCGTCGGAACCCCGGATAGTGCCGTAGCCCGCCGTCGCGTCGTAGGCGACGACCTCGCCCCGCTGGGGTGCGATCTCCGGCAAGGCCGGTGCGACCGGATGCGACATGACGTCGGTCAGTGAACGATCTTCGAGATCGGGATCTCGAGCAGGTCGGTGGCGCCCGCGTCCTTGAGTGCCGGGATCAGCACGTTGATCTGTGCCTTGGGCACCACTGCTTCGACGGCGTAGCCCTGGCCGGCGAACAGCTCGTTCACCGTGGGCGACTTCATGGACGGCAGGATCGCAATGACCGCGTCGAGGGCAGCCTTGCCCACGTTCAGCTTTACCAGCACCTTGCCCCGAGCCTCGAGCACACCGTCGAGCAATGTCTTGAGCTGCTCCATGGCGTGGCGCTTGTCGGGGTCCTCGTAGGACTCGCGATTGGCGATGATCTCGGTGAAACTCGTAAGAAGAGTGTCGATGATCTTGAGGCCCGCGGCCTTCAGCGCGCGGCCGGTCTCGGTGATGTCGACCACCGCATCGACGATGTCGGGCACCTTGGCCTCGGTCGCGCCGTAGCTCAGTTGGATGTCGGCCTCGACGCCGTGGCGCTCGAAGTAGCGCCGGGTCAGCTCGGGGTACTCCGACGAGACGCGCACGCCTTGGGGGAGATCGGCGGCCGACTCGAACGGCGAGTCCTGCGGCACGGCCAGCACGATGCGCACCGGGTTCGACGTGGCCTTCGAGTACTTGAGCTCGCCCAGCGAGATCACGTCAGACGAGGTCTCTTCGATCCAGTCGCGACCGGTGATGCCGAGGTCGAACAGGCCCTGGGACACGTAGCGGCCGATCTCTTGCGGGCGCAGGATGCGTACGTTGTCGATGCGCGGGTCGGCGATCGTGGCCTTGTAGTCGACAGAGGAGTTCCGCCGCACGGACAGGTCCGCGGCATCGAACAGTTCGAGGGTGGCTTTTTCGAGCGACCCCTTGGGCAGGACCAGGTTCAGCACGCCCGCACGCTACCGGCGTCATGTGGACGCACCACGAGCCGAACGTCCCCGCCGAGCCGGGTGACCGAGTGGAAGCCGCCGCGCCAGACCTCGGCCAGCGTGCTTGCGCCCGCACCGGCGAACATCGCTCGGGCGTCGTCACCCCCGAAGATGACCGGTGCCAAGTAGAAGACGTACTCGTCGACCAGGCCCGCGGCATGGAAGCGGCCGGCCACCGTGGCCCCGCCCTCGACGAGCACCTGCACCACTCCTGTGGCGGCGAGTTCGGCCAGCACATCGGCGAGGGGACCACTGCACGAGCGCGCCGGTTGCACCCGAGCGCCGGCGTCGGCGCGCCCCAGCACGACGCGCAGTGGATCGACGCCGGCGTCGGGCACCTCGCCTGCGGCATGGAAGTCGCTCACGGTGAGCGAGGGGTTGTCGGCACGCACGGTGCCCGCGCCCACGACGACTGCGTCGCTCTCGGCGCGTAGGCGATGCCCGTCGGCCCGTGCCTCGGGACCGGTGATCCACTGTGACGTGCCATCGGGCGCCGCGATGCGGCCGTCGAGCGAAGCCCCGAGTTTCAGCACCACATGCGGACGCCCGAGCGTGCGGTGTGTGATGTACGCCCGCAGTTGCTCGGCGATCGCGGCCGCGCCCACGCCCACGCTGATCTCGAGACCCCCGGAACGGAGCAGAGCGATGCCGCGACCCGCGACCTGCGGATCGGGATCGATGAGGCCGACGACGACGCGCGCCACACCGGCGTCCACGATCGCCTGGGCGCACGGACCAGTGCGGCCGTGATGCGAGCACGGTTCGAGGGTGCTGTAAAGGGTGGACCCGCGTGCCAACTCGCCCGCGGCGCGGAGTGCACCGATCTCGGCGTGGGATCCGCCGGGCGCGCTCGTCGCGCCCTGGAACACGTCGCCCTGGGCGGTCACCACGACCGCGCCGACCCACGGGTTCGGTGGTGCGAGCAATCGCACCGTTGACGCGTTAGCCACCGCGAGCCGCATGAACCGCTCGTCGCGCGAGTGGTCGAACTCGGGGCCGGGGCCGGAGACGGACATCAGTGGATGGTCGGCGCGTCGACCATGAGCCTCACCGCGTGGGGTACGACGTCGATGACCGCTGCGAGGCACTCGGCCGCGCCCTTCGGCGAGCCAGGTGTGTTGAGCACGAGCGCTGAGCCGACCGTTCCCGCGACACCCCGCGACAACCGACCGAGGGGGTTCACGAGACGCATCGCCTCGGCCAGGCCCGGGGCTTCGCGCTCGAGCACCACGCGCGTTCCTTCGGGTGTCTGATCACGAGGCCCGAAGCCGGTTCCCCCCGTGGTCACGATGAGTCCAGTGAAGCCCTCGGCGAGCGATCGGAGCGCCGCTGCGACGTTGTCGCGCCCGTCGGCCACCACCTGACGATCGACCACCGTGATCCCGTGCGAGGTGAGGACGGTGACCAGCGCGACCCCCGACTTGTCCTCGCGAGTGCCTGCGATGACACCGTCGGACACGGTGAGCACTTTCGCTTCGATACCGGTGGTGTCGTGGTCAGCCATGGACCATGAGGTTAGTGCTGTGGCTGGTACCTGAACTTGAGCGGCGAGCCCTTTCGTCACGGCGCGCCACATCCGGGCCCCATAGGGTGATGACCGGATGAATGACACCGAACCGTCCGCGTCCCGCGAGACTGCGCCGCGCCACGAGGTTCCGACCATCGGCAGCGTCCTTCGCGACCGCTACGTGCGCCGCTTCGTCACGGCGCAGTTCGCGACCTCCATCGGCATCTTCCTGCAGATCGCAGTACTCGCCAAGCAGCTGTACGACATCACGAACAGCGCGCTCGCGCTCGGAGTCCTGGGTCTCGTCGAGTTCGCCCCCGCCGCCATGCTGGTCCTCGTCACCGGCACGGTCGCAGATCGATTCGATCGCCGCAAGGTGGCGGCGTGCGCGCTCGTCGGGCAATGCCTCGCCACGCTCGCCCTTTTGCTCTACGCCCGAACCGACCCCACCGAGGCGTGGCCGCTCTTCGTGATCGCGTTCGGCTACGGCGTCGCTCGTGCGTTCATGTCGCCGTCGACCCGTTCGATGCCACCCATGATCGCGCCCGACAACGGCCTGCCCCGGATGATCGCCGTGTCGTCCATCGCCATGACACTTGCGGTCATCATCGGCCCGGCCGCGTCGGGCTTTCTCTACTCGTCAGGTGCGTGGGTCGCGTACGCGGTGTCACTCGGCGCGCAGCTGTTGGGCCTCGGCGGGATCCTGCTGGTCCAGTTCCGCCGACAGTCGGCGCGATCCACTGACCGGCCGACCATGCACCACGCGCTTGAAGGCCTCCGGTTCATCCGGCACACGCCGCTGTTGCTCGCAGCCATCGCGCTCGACCTGTTCGCCGTTCTATTCGGTGGCGCCGTGGCGCTGCTCCCCGCGATCGCCGACGAACGTCTCGGCGTCGGCGACGTCGGTTACGGATGGCTGCGTGCGTCGGTGGGCATCGGCGGCGGGTTGATGGCAATCGCCCTTTCGTTCCGACCGGTGCAGCGGAACATCGGCCGCGTGCTCCTGTTCGTCGTCGGAATCTTCGGCGCAGCCACTGTTGTGCTCGGCCTCACCCGGAACTACGCGCTCGCGTTTGTGTCGCTCGCGGTGCTGAGCGGGGCCGACATGGTGAGCATGGTCATCCGCAGCACACTTGTCCCCCTCGCGACGCCCGACGACAAACGCGGGCGCGTGTTCGCGGTCGAGATGTTGTTCATCGGCGCATCGAACGAGCTCGGCGCGTTCGAGAGCGGTGTCGCCGCCGCCGTCATCGGCACCGGAGCGGCCATCGTCAGCGGAGGCCTGGCTACGATCGCCATCGTCGGACTGTGGTGGGTCTTCTTCCCGGCACTGCGCAACGTCGACCGCTACGAGGATCTCTCCAACCACACCGGGCCTTCAGGCTGACGGCAACTGTCGGTCAGCGGTAGCGGTAGCGGAACAGGCACATGCCGTCAGTTCCTTCGTCCTGGGGTAGCAGGCGAGCGCCACGCTCGTCGCGGCGCCACGGTGCGCCTTCGACGACAACCGGGACGAGCTCGGGGTGTGCCGCGGCGACGTATGCGTCGATGCCGCGCGATTCGGCGTTGCTGAGCGTGCAAACGCTGTACACGAGCATGCCGTCGGGGGCGAGCACGCGCACGGCTTCGTCGATCAAGGCGCGTTGCACGTCGACGAGGCGATCGATCGAGTCGGGCGTGATGCGCCACCTCGCGTCGGGGCGTCGGCGGAGCGCGCCGAGTCCGGAACACGGCGCGTCGACGAGCACCCGGTCGAACGCGTTGTCGCGCCATGGCAGTCCGCGACCATCGGCCGCCACGACGTGCAGATTCTGGCTGCCCAGAGTGCGGCGATTCTCGACGATGAGCGAGAGCCGTCCGACGCGCACGTCACCGGCGAACACCATGGCGCCGGTGGACGCGAGTGCGGTGGCCTTGCCGCCGGGCGCCGCGCACACGTCGGCCACTCGCAGGCCGGGCCCGGCCTCGACTGCGTCGGCGACGAGTTGCGAAGCGACATCTTGGCGGTACCCATCGGCGCGCACGTGCACCGTGGCGGGCTCATTCATCGCGGCGAGTGCAGCCATGGCCTCGTCTCGACCGAGGTCGGCGACGAGACGATCGACGATCCAGTCGGGGTAGCTCAATCGCGTGCCGATGTCGGGCCAACCGACGGCGTCGATGGGGCTGCTCGCGACGCGCCGCAGGATCGCGTTGACGAAACCGCGTGCTCGTTTCGGCGTCGCACCCACGGTGGCATCGACCGCGGCGTGGGCCGGCGTGCCCAAGAAGGCGAGCTGGTAGGCACCGATGCGCAGCGCCGCGCGCACGACCGGTTCGACCACCTGGTCGATCACGAACCGGTCGACCAGGTGGTCGCACGCCCGCCGCATGCGCGTGGTGCCGTAGACGAGCTCGGTGACAAAGCCCCGGTCGCGCTCGTCGAGCCCCGACGACGAGAGCATCGCAGGCACGAGCAGGTTTGCGTACGCCCCATCGCGATCGATGCGTTCGAGGGCCTCGATGGCCACTCGCCGCGCATCGGGTGCGGGTGGGCGCGGCGTCTTGGTCCGCGGCCCGCCCGAACGTGACGGTGGACGGCGGGTCATGCGCCGAGACGATCGGTGGGTGTGGGACGCGCGCCGTTGCGCCATGCAGCGATCGGCTGCCGCCCTTTGCCTTCGGGCTGGACCTCGATGAACTCGAGGACACCGTCGCCGGTTCCGACGAACGCGCCCTCGATCTGACCCGGCGCGAGCGGCACGGCAACCACAAACGGGTCGACCACGCGCGTGCGCCACACCTTGAGGCGCTTGCCCCGGAACGTGGTCCACGCATCGCCGAGGCGCACGGTCGCGTGCACCGCCGACGCGGAAGAGCCGAAGTCGAGCGCCAACTCGCGGGGGTCGATCTTGGACGCGTGCGTGACGTCGCCGATCTGCGCCTCGGCCGGACCGAGGCCGCGGGTAAGGGCGTCGAGGAGTAGCTCGGTGCCGATTTCCACAAGCCGTCCGCGCAGCTCATCGAGCGACTCGTCAGGATCAATCGGCGTCTCGGCCCGGCGGTAGACACCACCCGTGTCGAGGCCTTCCTCGACCGCCATGACGCACACACCAGTGGTTGCGTCGCCGGCGAGAATCGCCCGCTCGACGGGCGCCGCCCCGCGCCAGCGTGGCAGCAGTGAGAAGTGCAGGTTCACCATGGGCAGCACGTCGAGCACGTGGGGCTTGATGATGCGCCCGAACGCGACGACCACACCGATCTCGGCATCGACGTCGAGCAGCGCGTCGACCTCGTCGGTAACGGCGAGCCCGAGATCGAGAGCGACCGCCTTGACCGGCGACGGCACGAGCAAGCCGCCGCGACCTCGGCGCTTGTCGGCGCGGGTCACCACGAGCGGGATCTCGAACCCTGCGGCGTGCAACGCGCGCAGCGGCGCCACTGCGACGTCGGGGGTGCCGAGATAGACGAGGCGACGGGGATGCGCGGAGCGATGGGTGTGTGCGGCGAGCGCCGTCACCGCAGCGACAGCCCGCGCCGCTTCGGCGGTGCAGGTTCGACATCGGGCATGGCCATGGCTCGGTCGCGAAGGATCTTCATGGCATCGCGACGCTGGTCTTCGTCGAGGTGCTCGAGCAGCAGCTTGCCATCGAGGTGATCGAACTCGTGCTGGAAGAGCCGGCCGGCAAGTTCGTCGACCTCGAGGTCGATCTCGTTGCCGTCGAGGTCGTAGCCGACGAGGTGCACACGGTTGGGCCGCAGGATCTCCCACGAGAGACCGGGCACCGACAGACACCCCTCCTCGTAGAGCCACTCGCCGTCGGTCTCTTTGATGACCGGGTTCACGAGGACGCCCGGCTCGTCGCCGAGGTCGTACACGAACAGACGCTTCTGTACCCCGACCTGGGGCGCGGCGAGCCCAATGCCGGGTGCGTCGTACATGGTCTCGAACATGTCGTCGACGAGCCTCACCAGTGCGTCGTCGACGTTGGTGATCTCCTTCGCGACCTGCTTGAGCACTGGGTCGCCGAAGACGCGGATCTGGTAGGGCGCCATGGGAGTCAGGCTAGCGGGATACGGTTTTCGTCGTGTCCCACTACTTCGACCCCGTTCCGACCGCCGCGCATCGGGAGTTGACGCTTACGTTGACGTTGCCCGACGTCACACTGCGATTGGGCACCGATCGGGGTGTCTTCGCCGGGGCTGCGGTCGACCCCGGAACGAAGTACCTACTCCTCGACGGACCGAAGCCCGACCCTGTGGCCCGTGGCTCACTGCTCGACATCGGGTGCGGCTATGGGCCCATCGCGCTCACCCTCGCCCGCCGCGCCCCGCTGGCCACGGTGTACGCGGTCGAGGTGAACGAGCGGGCCCGCGCGTTGTGCGTCGCCAACGCAGCCGCCAACGGCATCGAGAACGTGATCGTGTGTGCCCCCGATGACGTCCCTGGTCACATCGAGTTCACGGGTATCTGGTCCAACCCACCCATTCGCATCGGCAAGCCCGCGCTGCACGCACTACTCGCCAGCTGGCTGAAGCGGCTCGCTCCGGGCGCGCACGCGTCACTCGTCGTGCAGCGCCATCTGGGCAGCGACTCGCTCGCGGAGTGGCTCACCGCACAGGGCTACCCCACCGAACGCCTCGGCTCGCGCCGCGCGTATCGCATCCTCGAAACCACACGAAAGAGCATCGCATGAAGCAGCTCGACGGCACCGGCCAGAAGCGTTTGCACCGATCGTGGCGGCGGCGCACCGAGGGCTCCGTCGCTCTGCTCCTCGACAGCGTGCAGAACCCGTTCAACGTCGGCGCGATCGTGCGCAGCGCGGCGGCCTTCCGAGTCGATCACGTCTGGTTGTCAGGCGCTACCGAGCCCATCAGCCATCCCAAGACCAAGAAGACCGCGCTCGGCGCCGAGCGCTATCTCACGTTCACGGTGTGCGATACCGCCGAGGCTGCGGTGCGCGATGCACAGGCCCAGGGCTATCAGGTGATCGGTATCGAGTTGGCCGACACGGCGGTGCCGCTACACGAGGTGGTGGCCACCAGCCGCGTGTGCCTGGCGCTCGGTCACGAGGACCGTGGCCTCTCGGCCGCGACCCTTACGTTGTGCGACGAGGTCGCGTTCATCCCGATGCTCGGCAAGATCGGATCGCTCAACGTCGCCACTGCGGCGGCGATCGCCTGCTACGAGATGCGTCGCCACAGCTGGATGTCGCCCGCTCCCCCGCCCGGGCCCGCCGCCGCGAGGTCACACGCGGTGGGGATCGACCTCGACGCGTAGCCGCCCCGGCGGCCGCTCCACCGCGGCCAGTACCTCGGCGAGCGTGGCGTGGTCGGGAGCGCGCACCAGCCACCGGCCATCGTTCGGGCCCATCACATCGATGCCCGCAGTCGAACCCAACCGATCGACGAACGCCGGCGCGGCCACGCCCGACACCACCGCCAGTGCCGAGAACGGCGGATACCCGAGCGCTGTGCGCGTCTCACGTTCGGCCGCCACGAGCCGGCCGGGATCGGCGTGCAACGCGGCGTCGATGACCTCGTGGCGCGGCAAACGCGTCTGCACGACGACACGGCCCCCCGCAGCCCGACCACCTACCACGCGGGCCGCGCGTACCAGGAGGCCCATCGCCTGCTCGCCTGCCCGAAAGCGCGGGGCGAGCAGTTCCTGATCGAAGTCGAGGAACACCACGGCGCGAGCAGATCGCACCTGGTGGAGTACGGCCTCGGTGCCGATGTACAGATCGCTAGTACGGTCACCCCGCTCGTGCTCGGCGGTGACCTCGGCGACAGGCCGCTGTGCGAGCGCTTCGAGCTCTTCCCGGGCTCGTGTCACCCCGAGGCGCAAGTTCTTCAGTTGCTGTGACCCACACGAGGCGCACAAGGCCGGCCTGATCATTGCGCACTGCCCGCACGCGAGCGCGCCGTCGTCGCGTTGGGTCACCGCCGAGTGGCACCGCTCGCAACGAGCGAGCTCGCCGCACGGCGCGCATGCGAGCAGCCGCGAGCGCCCGGTGCGGTTCAGTACGCACACCACGGGGCCTTCGCCGCGCAGCACCGACACGATGCGTTCGCTGAACAGGCCCCCGTGGCCAACGTCGTCGCGGCGACGGTCGACCACGTCGACAATGGGCCAGCCGGCGCGCTCCACCGCACGAGATGGTGCGCGTTCATCGGCCAGCGCGAGCGCGTCGAGCGTCGGAGCCGGAGAGGTGAGCACGCAGGGCACCCCGGCGCGGCGCGCCCGGTCGATACAGACGTCGCGGGCATGCCAGGTCGGCATGCGCTCTTCTTGATAGGTCTCGACGTGCTCGTCAACGACCACGATGGCTGCCAGGTCGCGCACGGGCGCGAACGCCGCAGCGCGCACGCCGACCACGGTGGCCCCCGCCGCGCCAACCGCCCAGTCACGCGGGTGCAGTGCGACGATGACCCCAGAACGACGGAGCCGCGTCGCGAACGTGCGGGCTTCATCGACGGACGGCGCCAGGATCAGCGCGTTGCCTCGCCGGGTCGCGGCGGCGAGCACGTCGAATGCGTCGTCGGCCGGTGGCAGGCGAAGGACGAGGGGCGCCGCCGTAGCGAACGCTTCGTCATACGACACCCCTGCCCCCTGGGGTGCCACCACGTGCGGCCGGGCCAGCGGCAGTGCCCGGACCGCCGTCGGCGGCGAAGCCGTGGTCAATACGTTGGCCAGGCGTCCGTACCAACGCCATGCGGTCGCTCGAGCCAGGTCGAGCACGTCAACCGGCGGGCCGAGCGAGGACACCTTGGCGAGCGGCCGCAGCGTGACGCCCTCGGGTGGTGCCACGTCGACCTCGAGCACCCACGCGCCGACGCGCCGACCGTGGAGGTCGATGCGCACCAGCGAACCCGGTTGCACGATCGCGCCGCGCGGATCTCCGGGCGCGTCCCAGTCCGCGGGGACGACGTAGTCGAAGGTGCGGTCGATGCCCGCCACATCGGGCAGGACGCGCACGACGCGGCCGTCAGGCCGCGTCGTGGCGATGGACTTGCGAGCGCGAACTGGCTCGGGGAAGAGTTCGAGCGCGTCGTCGATGGGCTCGGGGCTCAGAGGCCGAGCGCCGACTTGAGGTCGTCGACCCGGTCGGTGAGCTCCCAGGTAAACGCGTCGCCAATTCGACCGAAGTGACCGTAGGCGGCGGTGGCCTTGTACTTCGGCTTGCGCAGATCGAGGTCGCGGATGATCGCCGCCGGGCGAAGGTCGAACACCTCGTCCACGGCGCGGGAGATGGCCGCCTGGTCGACAGCTTCGGTACCGAAGGTCTCGACGAGCACCGAGATCGGCCGCGCCATGCCGATCGCGTACGCGACCTGCACCTCGCACCGGGTGGCCGCGCCCGAGGCGACCACGTTCTTCGCTACCCACCGCGCGGCGTAGGCCGCGGAGCGGTCGACCTTCGACGGGTCCTTCCCACTGAACGCACCCCCGCCGTGGCGGGCCATGCCCCCATAGGTGTCAACAATGATCTTGCGACCGGTGAGCCCGGCATCCCCGACCGGGCCTCCCACGACGAAACGACCCGTGGGGTTCACGTACACCGCGTAGTCGTCGTCCCGGAACTGCTCGGGGATGATCGGCGTGATGACCTGCTCGATGAGGTCAGGACGGATCATGGTGTCGCGGTCAATTCCGTCGTTGTGCTGGGTGGAGATCAGCACCGCCTTCAGGCGCACGGGCGTGTTGCCCTCGTACTCGAACGTGACCTGCGTCTTGCCGTCGGGGCGCAGGTACGGGATCTGACCCGACTTGCGTACCTCGGCCAGGCGCTCGGCCAGCCGATGCGCGAGGTGGATCGGCAGCGGCATGAGCACGTCGGTCTCGTTGCACGCGTAGCCGAACATGATCCCCTGGTCGCCCGCGCCTTGCTTGTCGAGAAGGTCCGACTCGCCGGAACGGCCCGACCGGACCTCTTCGGAGTCGTCGACACCCTGCGCGATGTCGGGCGACTGCTCGTCGATCGCGATCATCACGCCGCACGTGTTGCCGTCGTAACCGAACGACTCACGGTCGTAGCCGATGCCCTTGATCGTTTTGCGCACGATGCTCGGGATGTCGACGTAGGCCGATGTGGTGATCTCGCCCGCGACGATGGCCAGCCCGGTGGTGACGAGTGTCTCGCACGCCACCCGGCTCATCGGGTCTTGCTCGATCAACGCATCGAGGATCGAATCAGAGATCTGATCCGCCATCTTGTCGGGGTGGCCCTCGGTGACGGATTCCGAGGTGAAGAGCCAGTTGGTCACGTTATTCCTGCCTTGGGGACGTAGGGGTCAGCGATTTGCGCTGATCCTTACGAGGAGATCGAGGTACGCCGGGTGACGATCGCGTCGCAAATGGCATCGGCGATGACCCGCTTGTCGGCCAGAGGTATAGCAGTTGCCTGGCCGCTAGCGGTGATAATCGTGACCGCATTGGTGTCGTGGGCGAATCCGACATCGGGTGCACCGACGTCGTTGGCCACGATCAGGTCGAGATTCTTGCGCGTCAGCTTTTCGCGCGCGTTGACGAGGACGTCGTTGGTCTCGGCTGCGAAGCCGACGATCACTTGCCCAGCTCGCTTGCCGCGACCGAGGTCGACGAGGAAGTCGTGCGTGGGCTCGAGGATGATGTCCGAGAGACCGTCGCCCTTTTTGATCTTGCGATCAGCAACGCTCTTGGGTCGGAAGTCGGCCACGGCCGCGGCCATCACGATGACGTCGAAGTCGGTGGCACGCGACATGACGGCGGCCTCCATCTCGGCTGCGCTCTCGACTCGCACCACGTCGACCCCGACCGGAACCGAACGATCAGCGGTGGTCACGAGCGTGACCGCCGCACCCCGCGCCCACGCAGCCGCGGCGACGGCGTATCCCTGCTTGCCGGTGGAGCGGTTGGTCACCACACGAACGGGGTCGATGGCTTCGCGGGTACCGCCCGCGGTGACGAGCACACGTACGTCACGCAGGTCGCCGCCGGACAACAGTCGTTCGGCGTGGGCAACGATGACCTCGGGTGAGGCGAGTCGGCCGAGGCCGAGATCACCACCCGCGAGGCGGCCCGCCTCGGGCTCGACCACGTGCACGCCGCGCCCAATGAGAACCTCGAGGTTGTCCTGCACGGACGGGTGCTCCCACATCTCGGTGTGCATCGCCGGGCATACGAGCACCGGGGCGCGGGTGGCGATGAGGGTCGCGGTGAGGAGGTCGGCCGAACGGCCAGTGCGATAGTCGGAAAGCAACCGAGCAGTGGCCGGCGCGATGAGGATCAGATCGGCCTGCTGACCGAGCCGCGTGTGCGGGATGGGGCTGGCCTCGTTCCACAGGCTCGACTGCACCGGCTCGGAGGCCAGTGCCGAGAACGTGGTCTCGCCAACGAAGTGCAGCGCGCCCTTGGTGAGCACGGGAACCACGTGCGCGCCTGCGTCGACCAGCCGGCGACAGACATCGATGGCCTTGTAGGCCGCGATGCCGCCGCAGACTCCGAGAACGACGCGCCGTCCGGCGAGGGCAGACATTCGCTGGCGAAGATCAGTCGGTGAGCGCGGCCTCGGCCGCATCGGAGCCGTCGGCCAGGACCTCGGCGACGGGGACGATCTTGTCGGCGGCGATCTCTTCGAACGCGATCGATAGCGGCTTGCGGGCCGTAGAGGTGACCTGCGGGGGGATGGACGATCCGAGGCCTTCGCCGAGATGACCGAAGTACGAGTTGATCTGGCGGGCCCGCTTGGCCGACAAGGTGACCAACGTGAACTTCGAATGCGACCGGTCGAGCAGTTCCTCGATCGGCGGGTTGACCATGCTGTCGTGGCGCTGGGCCATGCGGGCTCCTGGGGCGAGAGAGGCGGACGGCAAAACTGCCGCCAGACGCGGCCACCAGGCTACCAGCGGGAAGTCGCGCTCCGGTGCAGATTGCGGCGGGATCGGGCGCTCAGCGGGGCGGCGCGACCCGGGCCTTCCGGGCGACGTCGATCAACTGACGGATCTCGGCCACCACCCGGTCGAGGTCGTCGTTGACGAGGAACACGCAGTCGAGCGCCACGGCGTCGCGGCGTTCGCGCTCGGCCTCGGCGATACGAGCCTCGACCCGCTCTGGAGGGTCGCCCCGACCTTGCAGGCGCCGGCGTTGCACCTCACGATCGGGCGCATCGACGAAGAGCAGAAGCGCGTCGTTGACTTGCTCGCGCACTTGCCGCGCGCCGTTCACGTCGATCTCGAGCAGCACATCGCGATCGGCATCGACGGAGGGCCGCGGCGTGCCGTACAGGTTCCCGTGGAACTCGTTCCGCTCGAGAAAGCCGCCGGCGCGCTCGTGCTCATCGAACTGGGCCCGGTCGACGAACACGTAGGCGTCCGGATTCTCACCCGGGCGACGGGTCCGGGTGCTCCACGACCTCGACAACCACAGCCGAGGATCGAGCGCGACGAGTTGTCCTGCGATGGTGCCCTTGCCGACGCCACCTGGACCGGCGAGCACGATCACCATGGTCGGCTCACGACTTCAGCCGCCGAACTCCGCGAGAAGGCGGGCCCGCTGCTGTGCCCCGAGACCCTGAACGCGCCGTGTCTCCGCGATGCCGACATCGTCCATGACGCGGCGCGCTTTGACTTTGCCGACGCCCGGCAGAGACTCGAGCATTGCGAGCACTTTGATCTTGCCGATCGTCTCGTCGGTTCCGGCAAGCGTGAAGAGCTCGGGTAAGGACAATGAACCCATCTTGAGACGGTCCTTGACCTCGGCGCGTGCCCGTCGGGCGATCGCAGCCTTCGCGAGCGCGGCTTGGCGTTGTTCAGCGGTGAGTTGCGGAGGATTGGCCATCCCTCGACCATACCCAAGCTGGCCTGCGTCAACCTACCAATCGACTGTGACACAAGTGGCGCGGCGGGGATTGTCATCACCTACCTCGAGAGGTCACGTGCCGCCGAGCACATTGCGCCAAAGTTCGTGCTGGGGGACCTCCGGAGTGCGAACCCCCTAGGAGAGCTCGGCGACAAGCTGCTCGGCCGCGGCGACGGGATCGGCGGCACCGGTGACGGTACGGCCCACCACCAAGAGATCGGCACCGCCGGCGATCGCCTCGGCGGGGGTGGACGGACGGGCCTGGTCGTGGGCATCGCTGCCCGCAAGACGGATGCCCGGCACGACGCGCTTGAGGCGCGGGGCGTAGCTGTACGCGTCCTTCAGGTCGGTGGCCGCGCACACGATCCCGGTGCAGCCGGCTTCGGCCGCGAGCATGACGCGCTTGGGCATGATGTGGGACGGCGCGTCGGAATCGCTCGTCAGGACGGTGATGGCGAGCGACCAAGGCTCCTCGAGCCCGGCCCGGCTCGAGCCTTCGCGAAGGCCTTCGACACCGGCTTTCAACATGTCGGCGCCGCCGTGCGCGTGCATCGTGACGTAGCGCACGCCGAGCGCTCCGAGGACGCGTGACGCCTTGTTCACCGTGGTGGGGATGTCGTGCAGCTTCAGATCGAGGAACACCTCGTAACCGAGGTCGGTGAGCGTGCCGATGACCTCGGGCCCGGTCGCGCTGTACAGCTCGAGTCCGACCTTCGCGACGCCGAAGTACGGCCGTAGCTGTCGGCCGATGCGCAACGCGAGGACGAGATCGTCGACGTCAAGGGCAAGAGCCAGACGTTGTCGTACCTGGGGCGGCACGCCGGTGGTCGAGGTTTCAGCCATGGGCTCCTCCGATGAGTTCTCTCACGTCGCGAACCCCATGATGGGCGCACCAGCGAGCGAGATCGTTTCGTATGCGATCGAGAGTGTGAGGGTTAGCGAACGAAGCCGTCCCTACCTGCACGGCTTGTGCGCCGGCGAGCAGGAACTCGACCACGTCGGTCGCCGAAGCTACACCGCCCACCCCCACGATGGGCAGATCCGCCAGCGCGGCCCGACAGTCGTAGACCGCCCGCAGCGCAACTGGTTTGATAGCCGGGCCAGACAGCCCGCCGCGACCCGCACCGAGGCGGGGCCGCCGCGAATCGGCGTCGATCGCGATCGCGAGCAGTGTGTTGGTCAGTGTGACGGCTTCGGCTCCCCCGTCGCGGGCCGCGGACGCGATCTCGGCGATGTCGTGCACGTTTGGCGACAACTTGGCCCAGCGCGGCCGATTGCACGCTGCGGTCGCGTCCAACACCTCGGTGGTGGCCGATGGCGAATGGGCGAACATCCGGCGGCGGTCCTCGAGATTCGGACACGACACGTTGACCTCGACGGCGATCACCTGGGCGGGAGCGTCGGCCAACATCGCCGCGGCTCGCGCGAAGTCGTCCACCGTGTGGCCCCAGATGCTGGCGACGACCGAGGCACCGGTCGCGAGGAGCATGGGGAGCTCGTGTTCGAGCCACGCCTCGACACCAGGGCCCTGGAGACCGACGCTGTTGATCATGCCGGCGGTGGCCTCAAGGACGCGGGGTGCGGGATTGCCCGCCCACGGTTCGGCCGACAACGACTTGACCACCATCGCGCCCAGCGACGCGAGATCGACGTAGGGGGCGAGCTCGGCGCCATGCCCCGCGGTACCCGAAGCGGTGCACAGCACCGACCGCAGCTCGAGGGACCCGACCGTGGTTGCGAGCGACACCTCGGGTTGTGACGATCCCCCAGTGCGGCGCAGCGTTGGGCGAAGACGCATCAGAGCGCCACGCCCCGGTGGTACTCCTGCAGTGGGCGCACCTCGAGTTTGTGGACCGACCAGTCGACCATGCCGTGCGCCGCGGCGAGCGCGGCGGCGGCGGTGGTGAGTAATGGGACGCCATGGCGTTGTGCCGCTGTGCGAATGTGTGCACCGTCGGCACGCGGCCCTCGGCCGCGGGGCGAGTTCACCACGAGCTGGATGTCGCCCGTGGTGATGAGATGCACCCCATTGTCGCCTGGCTCCGCGATCTTGACCAGGACCTTGCGCACCGCGATGCCGGCCGCCTCGAGCGCGGCGGCCGTACCGGTGGTGGCCACGATATCGAAACCGAGTTGCACGAAGAGCTGCGCAGCCTCGCAACCGAGCGCCTTGTCACGATCGGCGAGCGACATGAACACCGTGCCGCTCGTGGGCAACGGTCCGCCGGCCGCGATCTGACTCTTGGCGAACGCCAGCCCCGTGGTGCGGTCGATGCCCATGACCTCGCCCGTCGAGCGCATCTCCGGACCGAGCACCGCGTCGGCCTCGGGGAAGCGACTGAACGGCAGCACTGCTTCCTTCACCGCCACGTGGTGCTGGTTGATCGGATCGCGCAGGAGACCCTCGGCGCGCAGTTCGACGAGCGTGGCGCCGACCATGATGCGCGACGCGATCTTGGCGAGCGGCACGCCCGTGGCCTTGGCCACGAATGGCACGGTGCGCGAGGCACGCGGGTTCGCCTCGATGACGAACACCTGATTCGCCTTGACCGCGTACTGCACGTTGATCAGACCCCGCACGTCGAGCGCATCGGCGATGCGGCGCGTGTAGTCCTCGATGACCGCGACGGTGTCGGCGGAGAGATACGGCGGCGGAATGATGCACGCACTGTCGCCCGAGTGCACGCCTGCTTCTTCGACGTGCTCCATGACCGCGCCGATCACGAAGTCGCCGGTGGCATCGCGCAGCGCGTCGACGTCGACCTCGGTCGCGTCCTCGAGGAATCGGTCGACGAGCACCGGACGCTCGGCCGCCAGGCCGCCTTCGATCGCCAGGCTCCCGAACCCGATGACCGCGTTCCACGCTCGTTCGAGGCTCTCGTCGTCGTACACGATCTCCATGGCACGCCCGCCGAGCACGTACGACGGTCGGACCAGCGCGGGGTAGCCGATGCGCTCGACGATCGCCTGAGCCTGGGTGAGCGTGAGCGCGGTGCCACCCGCCGGTTGGGGGATCTCGAGGCGTCCGCACAGGACGTTCCAGCGGTCGCGATCCTCGGCGAGGTCGATCGAGTGGGCGCTGGTGCCGAGCACCAAGGACGCTGGCAGCTGGCCCGACAACTTCAACGGCGTCTGCCCACCGAGCGACACGATCACGCCCATCGGCTGCTCGGCATCGATGATATTGGTGACATCTTCGTAGGTGACCGGCTCGAAGTAGAGGCGATCGCTCGTGTCGTAGTCGGTCGAAACCGTCTCGGGGTTGCAGTTGACCATGATGGTCTCGTAGCCCGCCTCGCGCAGTGCGAAGCTGGCGTGCACGCAGCAGTAGTCGAACTCGATGCCCTGGCCGATGCGGTTGGGTCCGGAGCCGAGGATCATCACCTTCGGCTTGGTGCTCGGTCGGACCTCGTCCTCGTCCTCGTAGCTCGAGTAGTGATACGGCGTCTCGGCATCGAACTCTGCGGCGCACGTATCGACGGTCTTGTAGGTGGGTACGACACCCGCGGCGATGCGGGCCGCTCGTACCTCAGCCTCGGTGAGATCCCACAAGTACGCGAGCTGACCGTCGCTGAAGCCGAGGCGCTTCGCGCGGCGCCAGGAGCGCCGGGTCATCCCGGCGAACCCGATCTCGAGCAGTGCGATGCGCTCCTCGCCGAGCATCGCAATCTGATCGAGGAACCACGGGTCGACCTTGGTGGCCGCGTAGACGTCGTCGACGCTGACGCCACGCCGCAGCAGTGCCTCGAGCTGCGGAGTGCGATCTGGGGTGCCGATCGCCGCGCGGCGGAGCAGCTCGGCGGTGTCGAGCTCGTCGAACTTGCGCTCGGCGGGGTCGCAGTTGAGCCCGAGTCGACCCGCCTCGAGCGAGCGGAACGCCTTTTGGATGGATTCGGGGAAGGTGCGCCCGATCGCCATGACCTCGCCCACGGACTGCATCTGGGTTCCCAGCACGCCGCTGGTACCGGGGAACTTCTCGAAGGCCCAACGCGGCACCTTGGTCACGACGTAGTCCATGGTGGGCTCGAAGCTCGCCGGCGTCTTCTTGGTGATGTCGTTCGCGATCTCGTCGAGCGTGTAGCCGACGGCGAGGCGTGCCGCGATCTTCGCGATGGGAAAGCCTGTGGCCTTCGACGCCAGCGCAGAGCTACGCGACACACGCGGGTTCATCTCGATGATGACCTGCTCGCCGGTCTCGGGATTGACCGCGAACTGCACATTGGAGCCACCGGTCTCGACCCCCACGCGACGGATGCACGCGAACGCCGCGTCGCGCATCTGTTGGTATTCGACGTCGGACAGAGTTTGCACAGGAGCGACCGTGATGGAATCGCCCGTATGCACGCCCATCGGGTCAAGGTTCTCGATCGAGCAGACGATCACGCAGTTGTCGGCGCTGTCACGCATGACCTCGAGCTCGTATTCTTTCCAGCCCGCGATGGACTTCTCGATCAGGATCTCGGTGATGGGGCTCGCATCGAGACCACGTTGCGCGAGATCGAGCAGTTCCTCGGGGGTGGACGCGATGCCTGTTCCGAGACCGCCGAGGATGTACGCAGGGCGGATCACCACCGGGAGCCCGACGCGGTTCGACACCTCGATTGATTCGGCGAGATCGTGAGCGACGCCCGATGGCGGCACGGAGAGGCCGATTTCGATCATGGCTTTCTTGAACAACTCGCGATCCTCGGCCGTCGCGATGGCCTCGGCTTTGGCCCCGATGAGCTCCACGCCGTGCTTCTCGAGCACGCCACGCGCCACGAGCTCCATGGCAAGGTTGAGCGCGGTCTGCCCGCCGAGGGTGGGTAGCAATGCATCGGGTTTCTCGCGCTCGATGATGCGCGTGAGCACGTCGGGGTCGAGCGGCTCGATGTAGGTCGCGTCGGCGAAGTCGGGGTCCGTCATGATGGTCGCGGGGTTCGAGTTCGCGAGGATCACACGGAACCCTTCCTCGCGAAGCACGCGGCACGCCTGCGTTCCGGAGTAGTCGAACTCACAGGCCTGACCGATGACGATCGGCCCCGAACCGATCAGCAGGATCGAATGGATGTCGTCTCTACGCGGCATTTCAGTGGCCTCGCTGCATGAGAGTGGCGAACTCCTCGAAGAGGTAGCGGGAGTCGTGTGGGCCGGGTCCGGCCTCCGGGTGGTACTGCACGCTGAAGGCCGGCACGTCGCGACAGCGCATGCCCTCGACAGTGTGATCGTTCAGGTTGAGGTGTGTGATGTCGGCGGTGGGCAACGAGTCGACGTCGACGCAGAAGTTGTGGTTCTGGCTCGTGATCTCGACCGAGCCCGAGGCCAAGTTGCGCACCGGGTGGTTACCGCCGTGGTGGCCGAACTTGAGCTTGAAGGTCGAGCCGCCGAGCGTGCGCGCCAGGAGTTGATGGCCGAGGCAGATGCCGAACACCGGGACGTTGCCGAGCAGCGCGCCGATAGTGTCGGTTGCGCCGGCCACCATCCCGGGATCTCCGGGGCCGTTCGACAAGAAGACGCCCTGCGGGTTGCGTCCGAGGATGTCGGCCGCGGTGGCCGATGCGGATACGACGTCGACGGTGGCGAAGCGCGACAGGTGCGTGAGGATCGTGGACTTGATGCCATAGTCGATGGCGACCACACGGTACGGCCCGTCGCCGACCGTGTACGGCTGGGCACAGGTGACCTCGGCAGTGAGATCAACCCCATTGGTTCCCGGCTCGGCTCGCGCTGCGGCGAGAAGCACGGATTCGGTCGCGTTGCCGAACGCTCCCGACATCGCTCCGACGTCGCGCAGGTGGCGGGTGAGGCGGCGCGTGTCGATCCCGGCGATGCCAGGAACGCCGAGTCGCTCGAGGAACGCCGAGAGATCCTCGTTGCTGCGCCAGTTGCTGCGGCGCCGGGAAAGCTCGCGCACGATGACGCCGCGGCAGAAGGGACGACGGCCTTCGTTGTCGAGCGGCACCGTTCCGTAGTTGCCGATGTGCGGATACGTGAACGTGATGATCTGGCCCGCGTAGGACGGGTCGGTGATCACCTCCTGATAGCCCGACAGGACCGTGTTGAACACGACCTCGCCGGTTGCGGCGCCGCGGGCCGGCTCGGCCCCGATTGCCTCGCCCTCGAACACTTCGCCATCGGCCAGAACCAGCGCTGTCTCGCGGATCTGACTCATACGCAATCCTTCGCGTTCATGCTTCTCGTTCTCATCGTGTGGGTTCTCCGTCGACCACGACCGGCTCCCCGTGGAGGACCGTGTGGCGCACCTTGCCTCGAAGCGTGCGGCCTTCGAACGGGGTGTTGCGCGACTTGCTCGCCATGGCATCGCCGCGCACCACCCACGTGACATCGGGGTCGATGATCGCGAGGTTGGCCGGGCGACCCGCGACGATGGCGCCGCCGTGCACCGCATCGAGATTCGCGATCGCTGCCGGCTGCCAGGACAGCAGCGCAAGAACCTTGGCGAGCGGCAAGTCGAGCTCGGTGAGTGCCAAGGCGAGCGCCGTCTCGAGGCCGAGCATGCCCGCGGGCGCCTCGTCGAACGGCAGCTCCTTCAGGTGCTGGGGGTGCGGCGCGTGGTCGGTGGCGATTGCGTCGATGGTGCCGTCGGCCAACCCGGCGCGTATGGCCGCGACGTCCGCGTCGGTCCGCAACGGAGGATGCACCTTGAACACGCTGTCGTAACTCGCGCACGCGGCGTCGGTGAGACAAAAGTGGTGTGGCGTCGCCTCGGCCGTGACCGGGAGGCCGTGCGCCTTCGCGGCCCGCACCAAAGCGACGGAATCGGCACACGAAACATGCTGGAAGTGGACTCGCGCACCAGTGCGGCGGGCGAGTGCGATATCACGCATCACCATGATGACCTCCGCCTCGGCCGGTTGGCCGGGGATGCCGAGGCGCGACGACCATGCGCCCTCGTGCATGAAGCCACCCTCGGCCAGGGCCTTGACCTCGCAGTGCTGCGCGAGCGTGATGGGGGCGCCTCCGGAGAAGGGAGCCAACCCGACGGTGTACTCGAGCGCACGGCGCATCAGACGGTCGTCCTGCACGCCGTCGCCGTCGTCGGTGAACATTCTCACGCCGAGCCCGACGAGCTCGGCCATGGGTGTGAGTGCCTCGCCTTTGCGACCCACGGTTATCGCGGCGCTCGGGAACACATCGCATGCCACGCCGCGCGACAGCGCAAGCACGTCGCGGATCACCGACGCGCAGTCCATGGTGGGGTCGGTGTTGGGCATCGCGACGACGGCGGTGAACCCACCGAGCGCCGCGCCACGGGCGCCGGTCTCGATGGTCTCGGCCTCCTCGCGGCCCGGCTGGCGCAAGTGCACGTGGAGGTCGACGAACCCCGGTGACACCACGCAACCTGTCGCGTCGAGCGTGCGGTCACCGGTGAGATCGGGCCCGACATCGACGATGCGTCCCGACTCGTCGATGAGCACGTCGGCAACCCGTTCGCCGGTCGCGTCGATAACGCGGCCGCCGCGAATCGCAAGCGTGCCCTTTTGTGTGTTGTCGGTGAGCGATGCGCTCACGATTGGCTTCCGATCACGTCGACTCCGCTTCCGAGAAGAAGGAACAACACCGCCATGCGAACCGCAACTCCATTTGCCACCTGTTCGGTGATGACCGCATTGTCGAGCCCCGCGACGTCGGCGGTGATTTCGACCCCCCGGTTCATCGGCCCGGGATGCATGATGATCGAACCCTTCGCCATGCGCGCCGCCCGGGCCCCGTCGAGGCCGTAGTAGGTGTGGTACTCGCGCAAGCTCGGCACGAGTGCCTCGGTCATACGCTCGCGCTGCATGCGCAACAGGTAGCAGACGTCGACGGTGGGCAACACCGCGTCGAGGTCGTGGCTCACGTTGACGGGCCACCCCTCGAGCGATGGTGGCAGCAGCGTCTGCGGACCGACCAGCGTGACCTCGGCGCCGAGCGCGGTGAACGCCTTCACGTTGCTGCGGGCCACACGACTGTGCTTGCTGTCGCCGACGATGGCGATGTGACGACCCTCGAGCGAGCCGAAGTGGTGACGAATGGTGTAGGCGTCGAGCAACGCCTGTGTGGGATGTTCGTGCGAGCCGTCGCCGGCGTTTATCACGGATGCATCGATCCACCGAGCGATCTGCCACGGAACTCCGGCGCTCTTGTGACGCACCACGATTGCGTCGACGCCCATCGCGGCAATGGTCTCGACCGTGTCGCGGAGCGACTCGCCTTTGTTCACCGACGACGAGCTCACGCTGAAGTTCATCGTGTCGGCCGACAGCCGCTTCGCCGCGGTCTCGAACGACAAGCGCGTACGCGTCGAGTCCTCGTAGAAGAGCCAGGCCACCGTGTACCCACGGAGCGCGGGCACCTTGGGGATATCGCGGGCACTCACCTCGACGAAGCGATCGGTGACCCGCAGCACCTCCTCGATGCCGGATTCGCCGCCGAGGTCGTCGATGGACAGCAGATGCTTCATCGGGTCATCGGCCTTCCTTGCGCACTTCGCCGATGTCGACCCCGTCCGCATGGACGTTGATCATCTCGTCGCGGCGCGTGGGCAGGTTCTTGCCCACGTAATCGGGGCGAATCGGCAGTTCACGATGACCGCGGTCGATCATGACGGCGAGTTGAACGGCGCGTGGGCGGCCATACGCGTGGAGTGCGTCGAGCGCGGCCCGCACGGTGCGCCCAGTGAAGAGCACATCGTCGACGAGCACCACGACCTTGCCGTTCATGTCGAAGTCGATCTCGGTCACGGCTTCGGGGAGCACCGGGCGTAACCCGATGTCGTCGCGGTAGAGGGCGACGTCGAGCGCGCCCATGGGCACCTCGACCCCTTCGATCTCGACGAGGGTGTGCCCGATGCGAGACGTAAGCGGCAGCCCGCCCGTCTGCAGGCCGACCAGCACGACGTCGTCGAGGCCATGATTGCGTTCGACGATCTCGTGGCCGATGCGCTTGATGGCCCGCCGCAGGTCAGAGGCGTTCATCACCTCGCTGCGGGGAATAAAAACGCCCCCGAACGGGGGCGTCAAACGTCGTTCGCGTTCTGCCACGAGGCACCATCCTGTCCGTTCGGGCCTCACGGGACCCGCTTCACGGTCAGACACAGACTCTAGCTACGCCACCCCTCGTTCTGGCAAGGTTTGGGTGTCAGATCGACGCTCATGCCCATCCGGAAGCGATTAGGGGGTGATTGATGATGCTCCACGAGTGGGGGCTGGTGGTGCGCGACGCGCCGCAGCCGATCCCGAACGGGCCGCGCGACGTCACCGACCTGGTCGCGACCGCACGGCGGGCGCGGCCCAACCACGAGGCGCTCGTCGGGCGGCACCGGGCGTTCACCTTCGCCGAAGTGGAGGCCGCAGCCGGGGTCGCGACCGCCGCCCTTGCGGCGCTCGGGGTCCGGGCGGGCGACCGCGTCGCCGCGTCACTCCCCAACCAGCCCGAGCTGGTGATCGCGTTCCTCGGTGCCATGCGCCTCGGTGCGATCTGGGTGGGCATCAACACCGCGCTCGCACCGGCGGAGAAGCTGCACATGCTCGCTGACTGCGACGCAATGCTGCTGCTCACCACCGCCGAGATCGCCTCGAGCGTCGAGCCGTTCCGCAGCGTCACGGTCGATCTCGCGGGCCTTGCGGGAACCTGGGTCGACGCGTGCACGTCAGCCGAGCGCGACGACCGTCGTGCGCCCCTCGTACTCGTCGACCCGCACGCACCCGCAGCAATCGCCTACACGAGCGGCACGACCGGCTTCCCGAAGGGCGCCGTGCACTCACAGCACAACATGCTCTGGCCCGGCGCGGACGCTCGCGACAACGACCCGGGCCCACCCAACGAGCGCCACGGGGTGGTGCTACCGCTGACCTTGCTCAACCTCATGATCCTCGGGCCGTTGTTCGCGTGGTCGAAGGGCACAACCTGCATCTGCGTCGACCGTACCGATCCGATCGGGCTGCGCGACTGGATCGCCCAGTCGCGCATCACGCGCATGACCTTCGCCCCCACCATCGTCCATGACCTGCTGCGGCACCCCGACGTGGCGGTCGACGATCTGGTGTCGCTGCGACGTCCCGAGTGCGGCGGTTCATCGACCCCCAACGCCCTGCGCGAGCTGTTCCTCGAACGCTTCGGCGCGCCGGTGCTCACCGGCTACGGGCTCACCGAAGCACCCACTGCAGTGGCGCGTGAGATGCCCGGCGACGAGCTGCTCGCCGGTTGCAGCGGGGTCCCGTTCGCGCCCGTCGAGGTGGTCGTCGTCGACCAGAACGGCGGGGTGCTCGACGCCGGCACCGAGGGCGAGATCTGCGTGCGGGCCCGCACGACCGGACCGTGGACCGGGGTGTACACCCCGTTCCTCGGCTATTGGAACCGGCCGCTCGCCACCGAGCACGCGTTGCGCTCCCACATGTTGCACACGGGCGACATCGGGGTGATCGACACCATGGGCCGGGTGTTCGTGAAAGACCGCATGACCGACGTTGTCATCCGCGGCGGGGCGAACGTGTACCCGGCCGAGGTCGAACGAGTGCTCCACGAACATCCGGGGGTCGCGGCGTGTGCGGTGCTGGGCGTGCCCGACGACCGGCTCGGCGAACGCGTCGTGGCGGTCGTACAGCCGATGGCTGGCGTGGCTCTCGACCCGGTCGATCTCGTGGTCTATTGCCGGAACCTGCTGGCTCGTTACAAGGTGCCCGAGCGATGGGCGTTCGTCGACGACTTCGCCCGCACCCCCATGGGCAAGATCCCGAAGGCAACGCTGCGCGCCTTGTTCGATGCGCCCGGCTCGTCCGCGCTCAGCCGGCCGCCGTCTTCTCCTTGATGAGGTCCTCGACGGCCTTCGGGATGGTGGTCTCGAAGTCGAGGAGCTTCACCCACGTCGGGGTGATCGTGATGACGACCATGTCGTCATAGAGGGCGCGCACCCCGGCCACCCAGTCCGGATACTGCTCGTCGTTCATCACGTTGTGGCCGGCCGCGAGGTACCCGTCGGGGATCCCGTCGGCCAGCTCCACCTCGGCGGTGCCCCGGATCAGCAGCACCTTCGGCGGGAACGCGCCCTGGTCGATGGTTAGGGCGACCTTCGGGTTGCGACGCAGGGCCGAGACCTTCGCCGCCTTCGGCACGGTGGCCATCAGCACCCGGTCGCCCTCGGTCCAAAACCCGATCGGGATCACGCGCGGGTCGCCGTCGAGTCCGTTGTAGGCGAGGCGCGCCGGTTCCGGTCCGTTGAGCAGCTGTTGCGCGTACGGCTTGGCCAAGATGGCGGCGATCTCATCGTTAGTCATGTCGGTGGCCCTGTCGTCGAGGCGTGTCAACCGAGGGGACGGAGCCACCATCTGATTCTCGACATCAACGCTCGCGAAACCTGAAAGGCCCGCAGCGGAGGGGGCATCATGGCCTGGTGTACGCCGAGACGGAACGAGCGGGTCTGTGCGAGTTCCTCGACCTGCAGCGCCATGCGTTGATCGAGAAGCTGCATGGCGTCTCCGATGACGAGAACGGATTTCGACTCGCCGATGACGACACCGTCCAGTCGGTGGTCGCCTACTACCGCGAGCAGATCGTTGCGTCGCAGCAGATCCTCGGGACGATCGATCTCGACGCGCCGTGTGCGTGGCCGATGATCGCGAGCAACCTTCGATGGGTTGCGGTGCACATGATCGAGGAGACCGCACGCCACGCAGGGCACGCGGACATCATCCGCGAGACCATCAACCACGATGAACACGAGGAGCGGAGGTCTGATGCCGAGCGCCGATGACGTGCGAGATGCACAGCGCGAAACGTGGGCCGGCCTGTCGACGGGCTGGGAGAAGTGGGACATGGTCATCATGGACCAGTTGCGCCCGATCGGCGCGGCGATGATCGAGCGTCTCGCCATCGCCGATGATCATCACCACCTCGACATCGCGTCGGGCACCGGCGAGCCCGGCTTGACCATCGCCACGCTGATGCCTACCGGCCGCGTGGTGCTGACCGACCTCGCGGCCGAGATGCTCGACGTCGCGGCACGACGAGCTGTGACGCAAGGCATCACGAACATCGCGACGAAGGCGTGCAGCGCCGACGGGCTGCCGTTCGACGACGCCACGTTCGACAGCGTCTCGGCGCGGTTCGGCTACATGTTCTTCCCCGACATGGCGAAGGCAACCGCCGAGTTCGCGCGCGTGCTCAGGCCCGGCGGCCGCCTTTGCGCGTCGGTGTGGGTCAAGCCGGACGCGAACCCGTGGACCGCGCTCGCCATGGCGGCAATCGCCACCGAGATACCACCTGTGCCACCCGACCCGAACAGCCCGCACATGTTCCGGTGCGCCGCGCCGGGCTACGTCAGCGCGCTGTTCGAACGCGCGGGCCTGCACGACGTCGCCGAATGGGACGTCCCCGTCGAGCTCACGACACAATCACCCGCCCAGTACTGGCAGGTCATCAGCGAGCACGTCTCGCCGGTGGTCGCGGCGCTTCGGCAGGTCGATGACGCCACGCGCGAGCGAATCGGAGAACACGCCATCGAGCAGGTGCGAGCGTTCGAGAACAACGGCAAGGTTCGCGTGCCGGGCATGGCCCGCTGCATCGTCGGCACGAGGTAGCGACCGCGCTCACTGCGCCCGGCGTCGCAATGCTGTTTCTTGCGCGATCGCGCCGGGTAGGGCGGCTTATTCGCGCAACAAACGCCGTGGGGAAAGGTGACGCCTACTCCGAGGAGTCGGGCGCGTCGATCTCGGGCGCGTCGATCTCGGGCGCGTCGATCTCGGTGGCGTGCGGGGGCTCGGGCGCGACCTCGGTAGGCCGCAGCTCGCGTGCCACCTTGGCCAGCACGCCGTTCACGAATCGGCCGGACTCGGCGGTTGAGTAGCGCGACGCGAGCTCGACCGCTTCGGACAGCACCGCGCCGGTGGGCACATCAGGCCGATGGGCGAGTTCGTAGACGGCGACGCGCAGCACGTTGCGGTCGATGACCGGCATGCGCTCGAGCGCCCAGTCGCGCGCATAACGCCGGAGCAGCGTGTCGACGTCGTCGAGATGCTCGGCCAGGCCGCGAAGCAGCACCGCTGCGTAGGGCGGCGGCTCGAGCACCTGATTCGCCAAGGCGTCGGCTACCGACTCCTCGCGTACGTCGGCCTCGTAGAGGATGCCGAGCGCGGTCTCGCGGGCCTCTCGACGCGACCCGATGCGGGACGAGTCGCTCACGCGCGGGTGATGTAGTCGCCCGAACGCGTATCTACCTTGACGCGGTCGCCGGGGTTGACGAACAAGGGGACCTGGATGACGAGGCCGGTTTCGAGGGTGGCCGGTTTGCGGGCACCCGAGACACGGTCACCTTGAAGGCCAGGTTCGGTCTCGGCGATGTTGAGCTCGACCGAAGCGGGGAGCTCGGTACCGACGACCTCGTCGCCGAACATGCGCAGCACGACCGTGGAACCATCGACGATGTAGTGGCCCGCGCTGCCGAGCACTGCGGGGGTGACGTTCAACTGGTCGTAGGTGACGGTGTCCATGAAGACATAGTCGTCGCCGTCGCGGTAGAGGAAGTTCATGTCGCGGTTGTCGATCATCGCGCGCTCGACCTTCTCGCCGGCCCGGAACGTGCGGTCGACGACCGCCCCCGAACGGACGTTGCGGAGCGTGGTGCGCACGAACGCGTGGCCCTTGCCCGGCTTGACGTGCTGGAAGTCGACGATCTGGAACAGGCCGCCCTCGAGCTCGAGGGCCATGCCGTTCTTGATGTCGTTCGTGGTGATCGCTGCCATCGTTCTCTCTTGCGTCGTATGACCCTCGCGCTGGGCGACGGGTCTCTGGCGTTCAGTTTCGTCGGTCCGCGGCTGCGGCCTCACACGAGGATGGGGTCCTTCGGGGCACGGGTGAGCGGGCGGGCACCCGACTCGGTCACGAGCAACGTGTCCTCGACGCGCACGCCACCCACGCCGGGCAGGTACACGCCTGGCTCCACGGTGACCACCTGACCGGGGGCGAGCGTAGCAGCAGACCTGCTGTTCACCCACGGAGCCTCGTGGATGTCGAGGCCCACCCCGTGTCCGGTGCCATGGACGAACCGCTCGGCCCATCCGGCAGACGCGATGACCTCACGGCACGCCGCGTCGACTTCTCGACAGCCCACACCGGGGCCGATCGCCCTCGCGCCGGCGGCCTGCGCCGCGGTGACCACGTCGAGGAGCCGCTGCTGAACCGCTGATGGTTCCCCGACCATGACGGTGCGGGTCATGTCGCTGCGGTAGCTGTCGAGCATCGCCCCGAAGTCGATCACCACGAGGTCACCGCGTTCGATCCGGCGCATACCGGGCCGGGCATGCGGAAGCGCGCTGTTCGGCCCGGAGGCGACGATGGTCTCAAAGCTGCGCTCGGCGGCACCGAGACGGCGCATGGCCAGATCGAGCTCGAGCCCGAACTCGGATTCGGTCGGCCCGTCGAGCAACCGGCCCCGCACCTGCGCGAAGGCCAGGTCGGCGATCGAGGCGGCGAGCTCGACGCGGACGACCTCGCCGGGGTCTTTCACGAGCCGGAGGGTCTCGATGACACCGTCGGTGGCCACGAGGACCCCATCGACTCCGGGCTCGGAGATCCAGCCGGCGATGCGCCGTTGCTCGGACCAGGAGATCGAGGTCGCTTCGAGTCCGACGCGCAGCACTCCCCCGGCAGAGCGCGGTTCCTTGCTCGCGGCGCGGATCGCATCGAAAAAAGCCTGTTTGGCCGAAGGCGCGACACCGCCGTCTTCGGAGGTGATCTCGATCCGCACGGCGGTGACGCCGACGTCTCGCAGCTCGACGGGTGCCTGAGATTCGTAGCGGCCGTCGGTGCACAGCGTCGCCCCGTTCGCATGCACCACAAGCTGTGCGGCGCTGCCGGAGAATCCGGTGAGGTAGCGGATGTTGCGGAGGTTGGTGACAACCAACGCGTCACAGCCCGCGGCCTCGAGCAGCCCGACCAGGCGCGAGATGCGCGCCGCCACATCGCACGGGGTGGCCGCGAGCGCTGCCGCGATATCGGACGCGCCGATCAGGCCGTCATCCACCGAGCGTCACGGCACCCAGTGCCCGACCCACCGCGTAGACCGCAAGCGGGTAACCGTGCGCGCCGAACCCCGCGATTGTTCCGGTGGCGACCGGCGCGACGACCGACGTGTGGCGCCAAGGCTCGCGTGCGTTCGGGTTCGAAAGGTGCAGCTCGACCACCACGCCGTCGAACGCGCCGAGCGCGTCGTGGATAGCCCACGAGTAGTGGGTGAACGCGCCGGGGTTGATGATGATGGCGACGCACCGACCACGTGCCGCGTGGATCGCGTCGACGAGCACGCCTTCTTGGTTCGATTGTTGGTCCTCGAGCGAGAACCCGAGGCGCTCAGCGGTCTCGCGAGCGGTCGCGATGTGGTCGGCCAGCGTGGTCGTGCCGTAGATCTCGGGCTCACGGTCACCGAGCAGGTTCAGATTCGGCCCGTGCAGGAGTGCGATGACGCCGCGTGATGCCGTTGCGTCGGTGCTCATTGCGGCCTCGGTGCTCATCGCGTTGCCTCCATCGCGTCGCGCAAGATCTCCGGAGCGACGCCGGTGACCGTTTCGACTCCATTCGGCCCGTCGAGCACGAACGTGACCCCGTCGAGCGCTTTCTTGTCACGAGCGAACAACGCGATCAGGTCCTCGGTGGCAAGTTCGACGGGCACGGTGGTCGACAGGTCGTACCCCGACACCACCGCGCGGTGCTGCGCAACGCGTGCGGCGTCAATGCGGCCGAGTCGCGCGGCAACCTCGGCCGCATAAACCAAGCCGACACCGACCGCCTCGCCGTGGCGGAGGCTGTAGTCGCCCACGATCTCGATGGCGTGCGCAAGCGTGTGGCCATAGTTCAAGATCGCTCGACGCCCACCCTCGCGTTCGTCGCTCGAGACCACCTCGGCTTTGATCTCGACGCACCGAGCCACGCGTGCGTCGAGGTCGAGCGCACCCAGATC
>CAEZYR010000006.1_pt1 | contig 43251 bp, 45 predicted proteins | sample 7265551 | NCBI WGS metagenome assembly CAEZYR01 (sample SAMEA6813938, study PRJEB35770) | uncultured Acidimicrobiales bacterium | biome: Freshwater; feature: Freshwater reservoir; material: water | place: Czech Republic | collected 2017-04-14 | depth 30m m
GGACATTGCACTCGGCGAGATCCCCGACGACTCCGACTGTGCGAACGCCGTCGCCTTCTTGTGCAGCGATTACGCCCGTGTGATCACCGGCGCCGGCCTCGACGTCAACGGCGGCGAGTTCATGCCATAGCCGGCGAAGCCGGATCCGGCGAGGGACCTAACCAGCGAACTGCGCCATGTCGAAGTAGTCACGCCAGGCCCGGATCTTGCCGTCGACGATCTCGAACACCCCGACCACCGGTAGTGCGATGGTCTTGCCGCCCATTTCGAGGTGGTCGGTGCGTTCGTTCATCACCACGCCGCCGTTCGCGACCTGGTGATGCACCTCGAACCGGATGCTCGAGATCATCGACTTCATGCCCACGAGCATCGCGTGCACCGCTTCGCGGCCCTCGGCGGCCGCCATGGGGATGTTGTGGTAAACGCCGTCCTCGGTGAAGTAGGCCGCGAGCTCGTCGGCGTCCATGCGGGTCCACGCCGCGCAGAACTCGGTCACGATCGCATCAGGTGAGCTGGTCATCGGTTCGGTCCCCTTGTCCGGGCGGCGCGTCGCCGTCGTGGCGCGATTCTGCCTGGCCGCGAGCCGTCCCGCTCGACGGAACGAGCCCGGCCCAGGTGGCCCGCAGCGCGTTGTCTATGCTCACCACCATGCCGATGCCGGAAGATCCACGCGCCTTCGACACGATGTTGGGGGTTCCGTCAAACCGCGACTCGTGGCAGAAGGAATTCACCCACGTCCACGACAAGGGCAGTGCCGATCTCAAGCATCCGGCCGGCTACATGTTCAAGGACCTGCCCGAGGTCGACGGTTCGATCGACTACGTCGACTACCTCATCCACGAGATGGACAAGTGGGGTGTCGCGCAAGGGCTCGTGCCGGTGTACCAAGGCGACGAGTACGGCACCCGCGCGGTGAAGACCCACCCCGATCGGCTCTACGGGGTCTACCTCATCGACCCGAACAAGGGCATGGACGACGTGCGCGCCCTGCAACACGCCAATCGCGAGCTCGGCGCGATCGCCGCCGCGTGCTTCCCGTCGGGCACGAACCCGCAGGTGTCGATCAACGGCAAGCAGATGTACCCGTTCTACGCGAAGTGTGTCGAGCTCGACATCCCGATGTTCATCAACGCCGGGGTGCCCGGCCCGCGCATGCGCATGGAAGCGCAGCACGTGATGCACCTCGACGAGGTTTGCTACGACTTCCCCGAGCTCAAGATCGTCACCCGCCACGGCGGCGAGCCATGGGAAGAGCTGCTCGTCAAGCTCATGCTGAAGTGGCCGGGGCTCTACTACTCCACGTCGGCGTTCGCACCCAAGCACTTCCCGAAGGCCATCATCAACTACGCGAACACGCGCGGCGCGAACAAGGTGATGTACGCCGGCTACTTCCCATCAGGATTGAGCCTCGAGCGCATCTTCACCGAGCTACGCAGCGTGCCGTTCAAGGACGACGTCTGGCCCAAGTTCCTCCGCGAGAACGCGCTGCGGGTACTGAACCTCACGTGACGCCGCGTTCCAGGATCGCGCACGTCTCCACTCTCGACGGCCTGCGCGGCCTCTCGGTGCTCAGTCCGCTGATGTTCCACGCACGCGCCGGCGCGCCTGCTCGCCGCATTCAGCGCGGCGTTTGCGCACGGGCTCGCCTGGACCCACATCGGCAACGCTGAGGCCGACGGACACGATGCGTTCTTGGACGACGATGACGGGCGGCCCACCGAGTTGACGTTCGACGCGGGGTTTGAACCCAAGGTTCTGCGCACCGCGCCGAACGTCGCCTCGTATCAGCGATAGTCGAACGCCGCCGCTCCGCGGTCAGGCGGGGCGAGCCGCAAACCACGCGTCGAGCCGGGCGAACAGCTCCTCGCGTGGCAGATCACCCTCGTCGCGCTTGATCGCGAGCAGGAAGGTGAGCGCCTGGCCGACCACGCGGCCCGGCTCGACACCGAGGTGGTGCATCACCTCGGCGCCATCGATACCCGGGCGTTCCGCGGCTTCGCGATCCTCGGCGGCCAGGTCAGCGATGCGGGTCTCGAGATCGTCGATGTCGCGGTGGAGGTTGGCCAGCTTGATCTGGCTGCGGGTGGTGCAGTCGGATCGGACGAGCGCGTTGAGCCGGCCGAGGAGATGGCCGGCATCGCGCGCATAGCGCCGCACCGCGGAGTCGCTCCAACCGTCGGCGTAGCCCTTGAACCGGCCGCTGAGCCGCACCAGCTCCGTCACGTCGTCGACCACATCCGCCGGGTAGCCCATGGCCGCAAGCCGCTTGCGGGTCATGCGCGCGCCCACTGCTTCGTGATGGCGGAAGGTGACCCCGCCGTGCTCGTAAGAACGGGTGCGGGGCTTGCCCACGTCGTGGAAGAGCGCGCCTAGACGCACCAGCAGGTCGGGCGGTGTCTTGGCCACCACGGCGATGGTGTGGGTGAGCACGTCCTTGTGCGTGTGGATCGGGTCCTGTTCCATCTGCATGGCCAGCAACTCGGGAACGAGCTCTTCGACGCGGCCCGTCTTGACGGCGGCCCACAGCGACGACGAGACGTCGGCGTCGAGAAGGATGTGGGACAGCTCGTCGGCCGGCGTGTGCGTGGTGGTGATGGTCATCGTGAGGCTTCGTGCGGTGCTGCTGGGCCGGTACGCCGCGGGGCGCACCTCCAGTCGGGAAGACCTAGCAGTCTGGCAGCTTCGCGGATGGTTGCGACGCGACTTGTCGGATCGCCCTGATCGACCGGCACAGCCCCGCGGTTCGCGCGACGATGGCACCATGACGACGGTTGCACTGTTGAACCAAAAGGGCGGGGTCGGCAAGACCACTGTCACGTTGGGCCTCGCCTCGGCGGCACAGGCTGCCGGCGATCGGGTGCTCGTGGTTGACCTCGATCCACAGGCCAGCGCAACGTGGACGCTCGGCATCGTGCCCGACAACGCCACGCTGGGCGTCGCAGATGCCATCGCCGCCGGCACCAAGGGGGCCGCCGCCGCCGCGATCGTCGAGTCGGCCTGGAGCCCGCTGGTGTGGGTGCTGCCGTCGAGCAGCGGACTCGCCGATCGCGAGCACGACTCAGGGCGCCTGCTCGAGAAACGCCTCGCCAAAGCGCTCGAGGGGGTCACCGACAGCTACGACCTCGTGCTCATCGACTGCCCACCATCGCTCGGCGGCAATGCCCGCGGCGCACTCACCGCGGCCGACCTGGCGCTCATCGTGGTCGAGCCGGCCAGCTACTCGCTGCGCGGCGTGGCCGCCGTGCTCGACCTCATCGACGACGTATGGGATCGCTCGAACCCCGACCTTGACCTCGCCGGGGTCATCGTAAACAAGATGCCCGCGGTCAGCAGCGAAGCCGACCGCCGCACGGACGAGCTCGTCGAGATGGTCGGCCGTAAGGCGGTGTGGAAGCCGGCGATCCCCAACCGGGTCATCGTCAACCAGGCCCACGGCGAGCAGCGGCCCATCCACAGCTACGGCTACCGGGCCCGCGAGGTGGTCGACGCGCTCGACGCGCTTTACGTCAAGCTTCGCCGGGCCGCGAAGTAGTCACCTGCACCTCCCCCAATTGGTCGCGGTGCTGCGCTAGACCTCGCGGCGATGATCACCGAGCTCACTCCCACGCCCACCGCCCCGCAACCGATTGCGCGCCGCCCCGCGACCATCGGGCTCGTGCTGGGTATCGCGAGCGCGGTGACATCGGTGTTCTGGGTGCTCGCCATCCCCCTCGGCATCCTCGCCGTGGTGCTGAGCTGGCGCGCCGCGCAACAGGCGCGCGGCCGCGACCTTCGTACCATCTCGCTGGCGGTCGGCGGGCTCGTCGTGGGCACCATCGGCGTGCTGCTCGGATTGGGCAGCGCCGTGCTCGGCGACGTTTCTTCCGGTGACCCCGTGCCCGTCGTGATCAACGGCATCCAGACGGCCACGCCCGACGCCGAACATCAACCCCCACTCGACCTCGACCCCGGTGCGCGTTGCACGGTCGACCTTGGCGGCTTGCGCGCCGAGGGCAGCATCACGAACCGCACCGATAAGCCTTGGGGCTACCGGCTAAAGGTGCTGTGGGAGGACTCCGGAGTGATGCTCGCGGAGGGCACGGCGCTGCTCGGGCCGGTCGCGCCCGGCGGGACCACACCGTTCGCCGTGGTCAGCCCCACCGCGGGCAACGCGTCAACCACCTGTCGCGTGAGCGAGATCGACCGCACGAAACCCTGAGCGGGCGCAGGTCAGTACGCGCGTCGAATGAGCGTGAGGCCGTCGCTGATGGGCAACATGACGCTTTCGACGCGCTCGTCGGCCACCACCATCTCGTTGAACGAGCGGACAGCGACGGTCTCGGGGTCGTTCACCGAGGCGTCGATCACCTTGCCCGACCACAGCACGTTGTCGACGAGGATCACGCCATTCGGCGAAAGTCGCTCGACGATCTCGTGGTAGTAGGCCGCGTAGTTGACCTTGTCGGCGTCGATGAACGCCAGGTCTATGTGGGGCGTGTGCGGCAACGCACGCAGCGTCTCGACGGCTGGAGCGATACGGAGATCGATGAGGTCGGCCACGCCGGCCTGTTCCCAGTGCGCACGGCCGACCGAGGTCCACTGCTCGCTCACGTCGCAACACAACAGCCGCCCGCCGGGGGTGAGACCCCGCGCGATGGCCAGTGCGCTGTAGCCGGTGAACGTACCCACCTCGACTGCGTACCGCACACCGAGCGCGCGGGTGAGAAAGGTCATGAACGCGCCCTGCTCGGGGGCAATCTGCATGCCAGCCACACCGCCGAGCGCCACAGTCGCGGCGATCAGCGACTGCTGCACGGGGTCGGGCGCCGACCCGTTCGCCAACAAGTACTCGTGCAGGCCTGAGGTGAGGCCAATCCCCTTGGGATCGCTCATGGCCGCACCCTAGGAGTAGGTGCGGCCATGAGCAACCAAGAACGTGGGGGAAACGCTCAGCGCTTGTCGACGGGGAGGGACAGCATGCGGATCGCGTTGCCCCGCACTGCCTTGTAGATCTGCTCGTCGGTGAGACCGGCGAACATTTTCTCGGCGATGGACAAGGTGTCGGGCCACGACGAGTCGGTGTGGGGGTAGTCGGTCTCGAAGGTGATGTTGTTCTCACCGATGATGTGCAGGTTCTCGAGGCCGTGACGGTCGCGGAAGAAGCACGTGAACACGTGGTCGTAGTAGTAGGTCGACGGCGGGTTCGGGATGGTGTCCTTGACGCCGCCCCATGCCCGGTGCTGGAGCCACACGTCGTCGGCGCGCTCGAGCAGGTACGGGACCCAACCGATCTGGCCTTCGCTGTAGGCCACCTTGAGCTCGGGGTAGCGAATGAACACGCCCGAGAACAAGAAGTCGGTGAGCGACGCGAACGAGTTGTTGAACGACAGGGCCGCGTTGACCGCCGCCGGCGCGTCGGGTGACGCCGCAGGCATCTTCGAGGATGAGCCGATGTGCATGTTGATGGTGGTGTGCGTATCGGAGCACGCTTGGAAGAACGGATCCCAGAAGCCGCTGTGGATGGACGGCAGCCCGAGGTGCGTGGGGATTTCGCTGAAGCACACGGCGTGCACACCACGGGCCGCGTTGCGACGCACCTCAGCGGCGGCGAGGTCGGCGTCCCACAGCGGGACGATGCACAGTGGGATCAGGCGGCCGCCCGAGTCGCCGCACCACTCTTCGACCATCCAGTTGTTGTAGGCGTAGACGCACTCGAGCCCGACCTCACGGTCCTTCGCCTCGGTGAAGGTCTGGCCGCAGAAGCGGGGGAACGTGGGGAAGGCGAGCGACTTCTCGACATGGTCGATGTCCATGTCGAGCAGGCGGAACTTGGGGTCCCAGCACCCTTGACGCATCTCGTCGTAGCTGATGGGCGTGAGCGTCATGTCGTCGCGGGCAAAGCCCACCGCGGCCACGTGGCGCTTGTGGGGGTACATGTTGCCCTCGTAGAACCAGATGTCGCACACGTCGCCGGTCCCGTCTTCGGGGTCGACCTCGTACTCGTAGTTGAGGCCGCCCTTGTACAAGAGGCCGCCGATGCGATGACGCTCGATCTTGGGGCCTTTGTCGCGGTACTTCTCGGGGAGCCAGGTCTGCCAGAGGTGGGCCGGCTCGACCACATGATCATCGACGCTGATGATCAGCGGGATGACCGGCGTTTCGGTGTTGACGGGATTGGGAGCGGTGATCGTCATTGCTGTTCCCCTTCGCGGACGGTTTCGATTTCCTGAACCTGACGGTGTGTCAGATTCTACGCGGGGTCGTGCTGCGTGGCAACCCGCGCGGCGCCCGGACGGACGCGAACACGCGAACCGTACGTCGCTCGTGTGTTCGGCGACGCGCTTCGTCGCCGGCATCGACAGGTGGGCCATGATGCGGGCGCACGACGTTCGCGAAACAAGGGGTAGGCAATGACCGACCGGGATCTGTACCTGCACGAGTACATCGACATCACGGCCCAGAACCAGTGGGACTACATGGAGCATGCCAAGGCGCAGGCCGGCCACGAGAAGGTCGACTTCGAGTTGCTTGGCACCTGGTACACGATGGGCATCACGGGTCGGTGGCCGCAGGTCATCAACATCTGGGAGATCCCCGGCGGCTGGGACGGCTGGCACGGCAAGGTCGATCGCCTCAACCTCAAGCGGCGCACGAACGCTCATCTCGACAAGTGGTGGGACAAGGCCTTCACCTACCGCACCGGTGGTTTCGACCGCCTGCTTGCCAACGCGGCCGGCGGCCCGAACATGGCCAGCCTCGCGGCCAACGGCGTGAAGGGCACGCTGTTCGTACACGAGATGACCGAGGTGCAGCCGGGCACCGCGCTCGAGTACCTCGACGCGGTACGCGAGGTACGCCAGCCCATTCTCAACGACCACGGCCACCGCCTCGTGGGGTTGTGGGAGGTCATGATGAACGACTACGAGGTGTGCACCGTGTGGGCCACCGACGTCGACGCGCACGTCGAGCTGGGCAAGGCCTACGACGTCGCGCGCGGGCTGCTCTCCGAAGATGCCGCCGGGGTGGCCGGCGACTCCCGCATCGTCGACTGGAACCGCACCATGCGCCAGTGGACCACCCGCTTTCGCGAGGAGCTCATGACCCCCGCGCCGGGCACCCATTGCGGCCCTGCCGACTGGGGCCTCGACGACAGCGTCACCGAGGCCTGAGCCGGATCGCCGCGGCCTCACGTGAGCACCGTCGAATATTCCCAGCGTGACCACGTAGTTACGATCGCGTACAACCGCCCGCACACGGCCAACGCGATCAACGGCGAGATGCGCGACGAGCTCAACGCGGCGTGGCACCGCTTCCGCGACGATCGCGACGCGTGGGTGGCCATTCTCACGGGCAACGGCCCGATCTTCTGCGGTGGTGCCGATCTGCGCGACGGCACGGGTTCCACCGGCACCTTCGCCGGCACTTTCTGGGAGATCCCGACGATCAACAGCTTCGAGAGCGGGCTCGAGCTGTACAAGCCCACCATTGCCGCGGTGAACGGCGCGTGCATCGGCTACGGGCTCACCGCTGCGCTGGCATGCGACTTCGTGTTGGCCAGCGATCGTGCCAGCTTTGCCTACCCCGAAGTATTGATGGGCATGGCCACCATCGTCGGCGCGCTACGGCTGCCGAGTCGGGTCGCGTGGGCCGATGCGATGGAGATGCTGCTCACTGGCGAGCGCATCGACGCGACCCGCGCGAAGGAGATCGGCCTCGCCTGGCGCGTCGTGCCCCACGAGCAACTCCTCGACGAGGCAAACGCGCTGGCCGATCGGTTGTGCGCCGGCGCACCTACCGCTTCGCGCGCGATCAAAGAAGTCGCGATGCGCGGCCGGAGCCTGCCGTGGACCGACGCCGTGCGCTTCGGCGAAACCATGCGCAAGGTTGCCGCAGCCACCGACGACGCTGCCGAAGGACGCGCCGCTCGCGCCGAGGACCGCACTCCGGAGTGGCCCGGTTCGTGAGCCAGCGCGCTCAGGTAGCAGCGACGCGCAGGAGGGGTAGGACCTCGGCGCCGAAACGGGCGATCTGCTCGCGCACCGCCGACGGCGCGGTGCCGGGCAGGTTGAACCGCAGACTGAGGCAGTCGGCGCTGGTTGCATCGAGCGCCGCGGCGAGCAGCCCCGCGAGCTCGGCAGCGTCGTGGTCCGTGAGCATCGAATCGCCGGCGACCATGCGCTCGTGGTCGTTCGCTGGCGTGAACGCTGCATAGCGCTGCGCGTCGTCGGCCGCCGCTGATACCGGTGCGTCACCCAACCAGGCGCGCCGGCTCAACACGACGGGCCCCAGTCCACCAGCCTCGCGGTACGCAGCCGCAAGCTCGATCGACCACGCCAGTGGCGACAGGCCGTCGAGCATGACCCCCGCCCCCACCGCAGCAGCCACCCTCACCCCGAACTTCGTCGTGGTCGCACACACCACCGGCACCGGGTGCTCGCGACAGCGCTGCAACGCAGGGTCGCCCCCGAGCGGTGCCGCCGCGTGGCCCCTGAGCGCGCCGACGAGCTCGCCGAGCGCAGCCCGATAGCGCGACGAGCGCTCCTCGAAGGGGACACCCGCCACCTCGAAGTCAGCTGGCGCTGCGCCGACCGCGACACCGAGGCCGACCCGGCCGGGGAACCGAGCAGCGAGCCACGCAGTCTCTTCGGCCACCAGCCCGGATGGACGCAATGGCAACAGCAGCGGGCACGGCGCACCCCAGACACGAGCGGTCGCGCCCAGCGCCCAACCGACGAACTGCAACGGGTTCGGGAGATACCCCGCCAAACCGCCGTGGTGTTCGCTCAACAGCACACCGTCGAAGCCTGCGTCCTCGGCCAACCGTGCGTCGATGAGCATCTCGTCGACGACCGCCACGGGTGGCAGGTCGTGCGGCGACAGCAGCATTGCGACACTGCCGTGGCCGAAGGCATCACCGGCGTTGATCAGCTGTCCTTGGCCAACTGCGACCCGCGGGCCGCGGTGGTCTTGCCCGCCTCACCGAACGCCTTCGCATCGAACGCGCCACGTCGGCAGGTGTGCTCGGCCTCGAGCGCGAGCGCGTCCGCCAGCGACAAGCCGTCGCCCTTGGCGTACAGCCTCAGTACTTCGCTCACTGCTCCGGTCGCCGCGACATCGGCGGCCAACGAGCGGGCGAACACGGCGAGCTCGTCGTGGGGCACGAGGTGGTTGACGAGCCCGATTCGCAGCGCTTCGTCGGCAGCGACGAAGTTGCCGGTGATCGACATTTCGCGTGCCTTGCGCAACCCGACGGCGCGGGGCAGCAACGCGGTGAGGCCCCACGTGGCCACGACGCCGAGGCGCGCGTGCGTATCGGCGAAGCGCGCCCGTTCGGAGGCCACGATGAACGATCCGGAGAGCGCGATCTCGAGCCCACCCGACACGCACGCCCCGTTGACCGCGACGACCACCGGCGTGGTCATGGCGCGCAACACCTTGCCCGGGTTGACGTTGAACTGCGCGTCGAACGCGTTCCACGGTTTCGGCGAGTCGGTCGCCGCGACCTCTTTGAAGTCGACGCCGGCGCTGAACACCGGATCGACCGCTCCGATGACCACCACCCGCGTGGCAGGGTCCTGCTCGGCCTCGGACAACAGCTCGCAGAGTCGGAGCCGCATCGCGAGCGTCAGCGCGTTCTTCGCCTCGGGACGATCGAGCGTGATGGTGCGAATACCGTCGGCGTCGTCGACGAGTAGGAGATCGTCGCTCATGACGCGCCCTTCATCGGAATGCGCTGATTGTTCCACGAGATGATCCGCTCGTCGGGCACAAGGCGGAAGAAGGTGCGGCCCGCGTAGTGCGCCTGTGTCTTCTCCGGCATCGCGCCCCGCTCACCACGGAACGCGGCGTACTTCACGTCGAGCGCGTCGCTGATGCGCTCCATCGTCGGTTCGTCCTCGACGAACTCGACCTGTCCGGTGAGGTGCACGGCTTCGAGCTCGACCCACCTGTCGCCCGATTCCACGAGAAACGACGCCCGCGAGTCCTTGCGGAGCCGAGCCACCTTCTTGGTGCGCGACGGAGCCGCGAGGCAGACCGTGCGATCGAGCGTCACGAACCACACCGGCAACGCGATCGGCATCCCGTCGCGTCGCAACGTGGTGAAGATGCCCGTGTGTGCGTGCTCGAGCACCGCCCACGCCTCTTCAGCATCGAGCCGAACGCTCATGATCGCCCCCGTTCTGGTCCAAAACCCGCAACTGGTAGTTCGAGAGCGTGCCGGGGCGCGCCTTCGAACTACCAGTTGGACGGTAATCGGTCGGGAACGATCAGACCGCGGTCCGCGGCAGGTAGTAGTCGCGTAGCGCGGGGAAACCGTTGAAGCCCACCGTGGAGTACGTGGTGGTGTAGGAGCCGGTCGACAAGATGGTGACGCGGTCTCCGGCTTCGAGCGCGAGCGGCATCTGGTAGTCGGCGTGCTCATACATGATGTCGGCGCTGTCGCAGGTGGGCCCGGCGAGACACACGCGACCGGTGGGGCCGCCGTCGTGCGGCGTGGTGATGCGGAACTTGATCGACTCGCCGAGCGACTCGGTGAGACCGGTGTACACGCCGGCGTCGAGGTACACCCAACGGCAGTCGTCCTCGAGGGAACGGCGCGACACCAGCACGACCTCGCTCTGCATGACACCGGCATCGGCGCACATGTAGCGGCCAGGCTCCGCGATGACCCGGGGCAGGTCGTCGCCGAGCCAGCGGTGCAGTGCGGTGTTGATGGCCCGGGCGTAGGTCTCGACTGCCGGGACCTCGTTGTTGTAGTGCCCGGGGAACCCGCCGCCGATGTTGACCAGGGCGGGCGTGACGTCGAGCGAACGCAGGTGATCGAACACCCGGCCGACGCGCTCGAGTGCTGCGTTCCAGGCCTCGGGGTCGCGCTGTTGCGATCCGACGTGGAACGAGACGCCGACCGGATGCTCTTTCTCGGTCGCACGCGTGAGCAGGTGCATAGCCATCTCCGGACCGCAGCCGAACTTGCGCGACAGCGGCCAGTCGGCCCCGCCACCATCGGTCATCACGCGACAAAAGAGGGTGGCACCGGGCGCCGACTGGACGAGCTTGTCGAGCTCGGAATCACAGTCGAATGCGAACAGGCGAACGCCCTTGTCGTACGCGTACTCGATGTCGACGCGCTTCTTCACCGTGTTGCCGTAGGAGATCCGCGTGGGATCGGCGCCGGCCGCGAGGACCATGTCGATCTCGGCCGGACTGGCCACGTCGAAGCTGGAACCGAGCTCAACGAGGAGCTCGAGGATCTGCGGAGCCGGGTTGGCCTTGATCGCATAGAAGATGTCGGCACACGCGAGTGCGTCGGCAAGCTTGCGGTAGCGATCCGCGACAATGTCGAGGTCGACGACCACGAACGGTGTGGGAAGCGTGTTCTCGGCGAGGAAGTCGTCGAGACGTGTGGTGGAACGGGTCCGGATGGCGTTTTGCGGAACCTGCCGCAGGCGTACGGTCAACGAGACTCCTTCAAGGGGTCGGGGTAGAGCCGGATCATTATTGCGGTTTCGCAGCAATGCGCAAGAGGCCACCAAGTATCGATGAGAAAAAGAAATCTTGACTGATGCATCCGTCAGTTTGACAACGCAGATCAGCTCTCTGACCAGGGGTTTTGTCGCATTCTGACTGACGCATCAGTCGAGTTTGACTGACGCATCAGTCGAGTCGCGATGCTTTGCGGCAAACCAACGCATGCGAGGCCGCGCCGCAGGGCATCGAACTCTGCGACGCGCGCAACTCGCTCACCGCGAGCGGCAAGACCCTCGACGCCGAGGTGTTGAACCGCCTCGCGAAAACCATCGCCGACGCGAAACGGACCGTGTTCTCCATGGCGACCCCACCTTGCCCGCCACGCACGCGTTCCAACTGCGGCCGAATGGGTCGAGCCACCCGCCGGTGTTCGTCGACGCGGCCGCCACGCCAGGCGCGCGCCGGTTCAGCTGAGGTCGGGGATGCGCAGGTCGAGCGTGGCGGCCTCGGTGCCGCCGTCGCACTCGATCACCTTGCCGGTCACGTAGCGACCCGCATCGGACGCGAGGTACAGCGCGCACAGACCGATGTCCTCGGGCACGCCAATGAAGCCGAGCGGCGTCTTGGCCACCATCTCGTCGCGCAGCACCGGCATGGTCAGCACACCTTCGAGCGCCGACGTGGCGATGGAACCGACGGCGATCGCGTTGATGCGGATCCTGGGCGCGCAGTCGAACGCCATCAGCCGAGTCATGTGCGCGAGCGCAGCCTTCGCGGTGCCGTAGGCGACGAAGCCGCGGTCGGCCATGCGGCCCATGAACGACGAGATGTTCACCACACTGCCACCCCCGGCCTCGAGCATGTGCGGGATGGCCAGCTTGGTCAGTTCGAACGCCGTGGTCACATTGAAGTGGAACTGCGACTCGAGTTCGGCGGCCGACACGCCGAGCAGCGCGCCGATACCGCCGCCACCTGCATTGTTCACCACCAGGTCGATTCGGCCGAGGTCGGCTCTGGCCCGCCCGACGAACTCCGCCAGGAACGCCAGGTCGGTGACATCGCCCGGCACAACGAGTGCGCGACACCCGAACGCGCGCACCTCGTCGGCCACCGCATCGAGTTGGTCGAGCGTGCGAGCGGTGATCGCCACGTCGGCGCCCGCTTCGGCGAACACCCGCGCACACCCCGCTCCGATACCACGTCCTGCGCCGGTGATGAGGACGACCTTGCCGTCGAGCCGGAAGCGATCGAGTGCAGCCATGGGTGCTTCTTTCGTTGGTCGCGCCGCTCAGGAGCGCCGGTCGCGCAGGAACGGGAACGAGGATCGGACGTCGGCCACCTGCTGTGGGTCGACCACGGCGGTGACGACCTGTTCGACGCCGGCATCGGCTGCCGCCAGAATCTCGCCCAACGGATCGATGACAAGCGAGTCGCCCAGGTACTCGATGGTCGCGCCCGATCGATCGACGCCTTGGCCGACACGGTTGGTCCCGAGCACGTACGCCTGGTTCTCGATCGCGCGTGCCCGAAGCAGCGTCTGCCAATGCATGCGCCGCGCCGCAGGCCAGTTGGCGACGCAAACGTACAGATCGGTCGAGGCAGCCTTGGCCCACCACGCGTCCGCGAAGCGGAGGTCGTAGCAGACGAACGGCGTGACCCGGACGCCTTCGACATCGAAGGTGAACGTGAGCTCGCCTGCGCCGTAGTGCTCGTCCTCGCCGGCGTAGCTGAAGGGATGCAGCTTGTCGTAGCGCTGCACCACACCGTCGGGGGACGCGAGAACGAATGAGTTGGTCGGCCGCGACGACGGTGCGAGTGGTCGTGCCTTGGTGGGAACCGAACCGCACACCCATACCTGATGAAGCTGCGCCTGCTCGGCGAGGAACTGGGTGCTGGGGCCCGCCGCATCTTCCGCGATGCGCTCGGCGGCCATGGAGAAGCCGGTCGCGTACATCTCGGTGAGGGCCACGAGACGAGCACCGGCGTAGGCGGCCTCGGCGACGAGCGGCGCGAGCAGTTCGAAGTTGCGCTGGGGGTTCTCCCACACGATGTCGTGCTGTATCGCGGCGACTCTCACGAGGTCCTCACAGCTTTCCCAGTCGGGCGATCGCTTCGTCGAGCACTTCTCGTCGCTTGCAGAACGCGAATCGTACGAGAGGGGCGCCTTCGACTACGTCGTCGTAGAGCACCACAGCGGGGATGGCCACCACGCCGACGCGTTCGGGGAGCGCGCGACAAAAGGCCATGCCATCGGCTTCGCCCAGGGAGCGGATGTCGGTGGTGATGAAGTACGTGCCCTGTGGGTGATGCACCGTGAAGCCCGCGGCGCTCAGCCCAGCCGCGAGCAGGTCGCGCTTGTATCGGAGGTCGTCGACGAAAGCGGTGAAGTACGAATCGGGCAACCGTAGCGCAGTGGCGACCGCGGGCTGGAACGGTGCTCCGCTCACGTAGGTAAGGAACTGCTTGACGGTACGCACCGCGGTGACCAGCCCGGGTGACGCGCACAGCCAGCCGACCTTCCAGCCGGTGAACGAGAACGTCTTACCGGCCGACGACACGGTGATGGTGCGGTCGCGCATGCCGGGCAGCGACGCGATGGGCAGGTGCACCGCTTCGTACACGAGGTGCTCGTACACCTCGTCGGCGAGCACGATGAGGTCGTGCTCGATGCACACCTCGGCCAAGGCGCTGAGCTCCGCGCGGGTGAACACCTTGCCCGTGGGGTTGTGCGGGGTGTTGAGCAGCACCAGACGCGTAGCCGGGGTGATGGCCGCCCGAAACGCATCGACGTCGAACGCGAAGTCAGGCGCGCGGAGCGTCACCGGTACGCGGCGAGCGCCCGCCATGGCGATACTCGCCGGATAGCTGTCGTAATAGGGCTCGAGGGATACGACCTCGTCGCCCGGGCCGCACAACGCAAGGATGGTCGCGGCGATCGCCTCAGTGGCCCCGGTGGTGACGAGAACCTCGGTGTCGGGGTCGTAGGTGAGTCCGTAGAACCGTTGCTGGTGCTCGCTGATCGCAAGCCGCAGGTCGGGGATGCCCAACGCTGGCGGGTACTGATTCTGGCCGTCGCGCATGGCGGCGACAGCCGCCTCGAGCACCTCGGCCGGGCCGTCCGTGTCGGGAAAGCCCTGACCGAGGTTGATCGAACCGGTGCGCGCGGCCAAGGCCGACATCTCGCCGAAGATGGTGGCCCCGAAACCCGCAAGGCGCGGGTGGAGGCGCTCACGAGCCACGGGGCGCGCGGGCGGATGCTCAGACAGAGCGGCGCTCGGTGAGCTCAATCGCGTTGTCGCGCAGCACGCGCTTCAGGCTCGCCGGGTCGAGCTCCTTCAGCTCGGTCGCGTAGTCGAGCGGCTGCGGCATGCCCTCGATGTGCGGCCAGTCGGACCCGAAGATCACGCGGTCGGCACCCATGTACTCGATGACCTCGTACGGGTCGTCTTCCCAGAACGGGTTGATCCACACGTGCTCACGGAAGGTGTCGGCCGGGTCTTCCTCGCGGAAGTAGCCAGGCATCTTCTTGACCGTGGACGCCAGCTTCTTGAAGAGGTCGCCGAGATATTCGGAGCCGTTCTCGACCGAGCACAGGCGGATGTTCGGGAAGCGGATGAAGAGCTTCTCGAACACGGCGGTGATGAGGAAGTCGTAGGCGGCGCGCTCGATCGAGAACGTGCGGACCGAGGGCGCCCAGCCGCCACCGAAGGAGGCGCCGAACTTGTCGTCGGCGTAGCCCTGCGAGGAGTACCCGCTATCGCCGGCGTGCACGACGACGGCGATGCCCGACTCGTTCACGCGTGCCCAGAAGGGATCGAAGTACGTGCTGAACGGCGACATCTGCCCGTGGGCCGTGGTGGGGGCCGCCGGCCGCATGCATACGACACGGGCATCGCGCGACAGCGCCCATTCGAGCTCGGCCACCGCATGGTCGACGTCGGCCATGGCGATGTACGGCGCGGCGAAGATGCGGTTCTCGTAGTTACAGCCCCAGTCCTCGTCGAGCCAGCGGTTGAACGCGGTGAACGCGACACCGACCGCTTCGGGATCGTTCTTCAGCAGCTCCTCGTAGAGCACACCGAGCGTGGGGAACAACCAGATCTTCTCGAGCCCCTGCTTGTCCATGATCTTCACGCGGGCATCCGAGTGGCGGTAGTACGCCGGAATCGGCTCGCGGTCGGCCAGGAACTCGATCGGCGACTTCCCGTTGGGGTTGCCCCGGAAGTACTCGTACATCGCGCCGGCCTTGGCGATGGGATCGAAGGTGGGGTTCACCACGGCCTTGCTCAGCTTGCCGCCCACGATCTGGTACTTGCGGCCGTTGATCTCGCACCACTGCACGGTGCGGTCGGCCCACTTGGCGGGCAGGTGTCGGGTGAAGGCGTCGACCGCCTCGTAGTAGTGGTTGTCGGCGTCGAAGGCTAAGAAGTCGATGTCCGTCATCACGCAACGATACCGGCCGCGAACCACCCATTACCAGGCAAGTGGGAGGGTCGCCCGACCCCAGAGGTTGAAAGCTTCGATTCGGGTGGTCGCACCGTCGAGGTGCAGGTCGGGGAAGCGATCGAGCAGCAGTCCCAGTGCGATTCGGCCCTCGACCCGGGCGAGGGTCGCGCCCGGGCAGAAGTGATGTCCGAACCCGAAGCTGAGGTGCTTTCGCACGTCTTCGAGCGGGCGGTCGAGCAGGAACTCGTCGGCCCTCGGCCAGTACGTCGAGTCGCGGTTGGCGGACGCGTAGCAGACCATCATCTTCGCCTTCTCGGGCACGGTCACCCCGTGCACCTCGACTTCGCGGGTCGCCGTGCGGAACAACCCGAGCACCGGCGGGTCGTGGCGGAGAGACTCCTCGATGGCGACGTCGACGAGTGACCGATCGGCACGCACCGCGGCCCACCGAACCGGGTCCTCGAGGAGGCGCCACACCACGTTCGTGAGCAGCGCCGTGCTGGTCTCGTTGCCCCCGAGCATCAACAGCAACAGCACCCACTGCATCTCGTGGTCGGTCAGGCGGCGGCCCTGGTACTCGGCCACGACGAACCCGGAGATCATGTCGTTCGGTACCACGTCGCCGAGGTGCTCCTCCCCCGGCTCGTCGATGCCAGCCGCCGCAAGCAGCCTGCGGCGCCGGTCGATCTCGCCCTGGAAGTACGCGTCGAGGCGAGCGCGCGCCGGGCCTGATGCATGTGGATCGGGAAGGTTGTAGGTGCGCGTGAGGTCGTCCGACATCTCGGCGAACAACGCGAGGTCGACCTCGGGGATGCCGAGCAGCCGCGCGATCACGGTCATGGGGAACGGATACGCGAACGCCGCGTGGAAGTCGGCGCGCCCAAGCGGTGCCATCTGATCGAGAAGGTCGCCGGCGATCTGTTCGAGTTCGGTCTCGAGCGCGCCCACCGTGCGCGGCGTGAATCCACGGATGAACAGACGCCGAAACTCGGTGTGCTCCGGCGGGTCGCTCACCAGCCCGCTGCCGCGCGTGTACTGCGGGCTCGGCCCGTATTTCATCGACCACGTGCCGACGTCGCGCAGCACCTCGGTGACGTCGTCATGGCGGGTGACGGTGAAGAACGGCGGCGTGAACGAAGCGTGGTGGTGCACCGGGCATTCGGTCCGCAACGTGGCGTAAGCCGGGAACGGGTCGGCCAGCACCTCAGGGCTCATCGGGTCATAGGACGCCATAGCCCGGTTGTACTCGCTTGCGCACCCCCGCGCCTCACGCGATCCCCGCGCGCCTCGAATCGTTCTTCGGACATCTGACTACGGCCGGCGTAGTGAGATGTCCGAAGAACCGATCACCGCGCCGCACGTGGCCGCTCCGCGCTGAGGGAGGCGTTCGCTCTACGATCGCCGACATACGGAAGGGGTTCCGAAGATGCCAACGGCTGCGGAGATCCGCGAACAACTCGATCATCCGATCATCGACTGTGACGGGCACATCCGCGAGTTCATGCCCGCGGTGTTGCCCTACCTGCGCGAGTCGCTCGGGCAGCGATTGTTCGATCGGTTCACCTCCGAAGGCTCGGCGTTGACCCGGAGCTACCAAGGCGGGGGCACCGCCGAGCGGGCGCGCACGCGCGCGCCGCAAGGAGCATGGTGGGCGTCGCCCACGAAGAACACGCTCGACCGCACCACCGCGCAGACGCCGCGTCTGATGTACGACCGCCTCGACGAGCTGGGGCTCGACTACGCAGTGCTGTACCCCACGCTCGCGTTCGGCACCACAGGCATCGATGACGCCGAGCTTCGGCTCGGCCTGGTGCGCGGGTACAACGAGTTCTTCGCCGATGTGTACGGCCCGTACCGCGACCGCATGACCGTGGCCGGACTCATCCCGATGCACACCGTCGACGAAGCCCTCGCCGAGCTCGACTTCTGCCACGCCGCCGGGCTCAAGGTGGTGTCAATCCCGCACGGCGTGACGCGTCCAATTCCGTCGCCGCTGGTGACCGACGAGTCGCCGTACCTGTGGCCGGGCCAGCGTCACTGGGTCGACACGTTCGGCCTCGACAGCAACCTCGACTACGACCCGGTGTGGCAGCGCCACCGCGACCTCGGGTTCGCGATCACCGCGCACGGCGGCATGACGCTGCCAGTCGGCGTGTACAGCTCGATCAGCAGCTTCACGTACAACCACATGGGTTCCTTCGTGGCGATGATGTACCCGCTCGCGAAGTCGATGTTCCTCGGCGGGGTCACGGCGCGCTTTCCCGACCTGCCCATCGCCTACCTCGAGTGCGGAGTCGCGTGGGCCTGCTTCATGTTGCATGACCTCGTCGAGCACTGGGAGAAGCGCAGCCGCGACGCTATCGAGTGGACCAACCCTGCGAACCTCGACCTCGTCGAGATGGAACGGCTCATGCGCGCGCATGCTGGCGATTTCGCGTCGCTCGAAGATCGGCTAGCCGAGTACATCGCACCGTTGGCCAACCCGGTGATGACCCCGGACTGCCTCGACGAGTGGGTGCACGTCGCGATCGAACAGGCCGAGGACATCCGCACGCGATTCGTCGACTCGTTCTACTTCGGGTGCGAGGCCGATGATCGCACCACCGCGTTCGCATTCTCGCCGGCCAACGAGTTCGGCGCGTCGTTGCGCGCCGTGCTCAGCTCCGACATCAGCCACTGGGACGTGCGCGACATGAACCGCGTGCTGCCCCACGCGTACTCATTGGTCGAGTCGGGCATCCTCACGCCCGAGCAGTTCGAGGCGTTCACGTTCCGCAACCCGTACGAGTTGCACACCGCGGTGAACCCCGACTTCTTCGAAGGCACCGTGGTCGCCGACGCGGTGCGCTCGGCACGCAATAGCTGAGCACCATTGCCGCTGACGAGTTTTCAACGCAACGTGGCCGGGCGCGGCGCGTTTGCCCTCGACCGAGGAAAGACTGACGATGCGCCCCCAACCGCGCGGTGCCCGCGCCCCTGGTGACGGCGGCCCCGCGATCGTGCAGGAGCTCACTGCTCCAGCGATCATCGTGGCCCGGTGGATACATCGGTGAACTGCGGTCATCCACGATGGGCCTCCCCCAGCTCAGGGCACGTCTTCCCGAGTGTCAGACCCCCTACGTAAAGTCGGCTCCATGAGCTCCTACGTTGGTCCTGCGCAGTTGGTCCTCCCCGATCACACGTGTGAAGTCGAGGTCAACCTCCACGAGTTCGTCGATCTCACCGACGCGCTGCAGTCGCACTGGCGCGGCGTGGTCATGAACGCCTCCTTCGAGCCGGCCGAGGTGGTCGAAGTGCACATCCGCATCCCGGGCCGTGGCGAAGCACCAGCCTCTTTGGCGGCGCGGCGGCTGGTCGGCAACGGGCTCCCACCGTTCCGGGCGAGCTGACGCCGGCCCTCAGTCAATGGGCCGGATGCACATCGCCGGGAACAGGCGCACCACCGGTGCATACAGCTCCTCGGTGCGCACCGCTCGCCGGTAGAGGTACCGCAGCACGGCGAGCTCGCTCACCTCGCTTACCTCGCTCTCGTTGCGAAGCAGCGCGTCGAGCGTCCGCAGGCCAGCCGGCATGTCGGTCACCGACATCCCCAACAGCTCGGTCAGCTCGGCGCACTCGATCGCCGCCACAGCCGGACCGATTCGGTGCAACCGCTCCAGCGTCTCGGTGAGCACGGCGGCCATTTCCGCTCGGTTGCGGGCGAAGTCACCGGTCACGGCGGGCAACACTTCCGTGCGGAGGTTCGCCGCGACCACGTCGTAGAGCGACGTCGGGCCCGCGGCCACATCGGGGAACGCCGGTCGCTCGAGCGTGACCCCCATGGCATCGGCGATCGCCTCGCAGGTGAGGCGATCGTTCAGGATGCGATACGCGAGGTTCAGCGCGACTGGGTTGTGCGGATCGAGATGCTCGGTGATTGCGGCAAGTGCGATCACCGAGCGGATGTAGAGGTGCGCGCAGTAGTACTTCACCTTGGTGACATCGACCGCAATGCCGCTCACCTGCTCGTAGTGGGCGAGCAGCTCCGCGATGTTGCCTGCCGGATGGAACCCGGCGTGCATGCACATGCTGCCGAGATCCTCCATGGGGTCGCCCAGGTGGGCCCACTCCCAGTCGATCACCCCGGTCATCCGGTCGCCGACAAACAAGAAGTTGCCGATGCCTGCATCACCGTGCAGCAACGACAGGCGTTCCACGTTCGCTGGCACGTGGCGCCGAAGCCACATGATGCCGAACGTCGATAGCGGCTCGAGCGCGAGAGAACCCATCGCGTCGAAGATCGCATCAGCGTGGGCGAGGGCACACGCCTCGGGCGTCTGGGGTTCGTGCATCCAGTCGACCCCCAACGCGCGGTGGTCGAGTTGATGCAGCGCGGCCAGCGCGTCGACGTACTGCTCACACAGGATCTGGTGCGATTCGAGCGGCGCGTTCTCGACCTCAGGCACGCCGTCGACCCACGAGTAGATGGCCGCGTTCAGGTCGGGGCTCGTGGCCACCACTCGCGCCACCGGCAGGCCCGCCCGGCCGAGGATCTCGACGAAACGCGCTTCGCTCGCCGCGACCTCAGGACTGTTCGCCACATCGTCCGGTCGGCCGACGCGCACGAAGTACTTCACGTCGCCACCGCCGTTCCGCGTGGTCGCCAGGTACGCCTCGCGCCGCACGACCCCGCGTTCGAACGACACGACCTCGCCGCCCGTAGCCTCGCCGATCCACTGACGCAGCCGCTCAGGTGTCGCGGTGTCCGATCGCGCGGTGTCCGATCGCGCGGTGTCCGATCGCGCGGTGTCCGATGTGGTGTCGACCATTGTTCCCCCTTGGCCCGGCCGAGCCTAGCGAGCGGCAGGGCGCTCGCTAGGCGGACAAGCCGGGGTCACGGGCCCACCATGTCGGCCGGCACCAACCACCGGTCGTAGTCGTCGGCGCCGACACCCTGCGCGAGGGCCGCGTCGCGCAACGTCAGATCAGCGTGCAGCGCGTGCTTTGCGATCGCCGCCGCTGCGTCGTAGCCGATGTGGGGCACGAGCGCGGTGACGTTCATGAGACTGCGCAACAGATGCTCGGCGATGGTGGCGTGTTCGGGTTCGATGCCCGCCGCGCAGTTCACGGTGAACGAGGTGCACGCGTCGACCAGCAAGGCGATGCTCTCGAGCGTGTTATGGGCCATGACCGGCTTGGCCACGTTCAGCTGGAAATTGCCCTGCGTGCCGGCGAACGCGACGGTGGCATCGTTGCCGAACACCTGCATCGTCACCATGATCAACGCTTCGCACTGGGTCGGGTTGACCTTGCCCGGCATGATCGACGAGCCCGGCTCGTTTTCGGGAATGGTAATCTCGCCGATGCCGGTCCGCGGCCCCGACGCGAGCCAGCGGACGTCGTTCGCCATCTTCATCAGGGCGCCGGCCAGCCCCCGCAAGGTTGCGCTGAACGCAGTGACCGCGTCGTGGGCGCTGAGCGCGACGAACAAGTTGTCGGCCTGACGGAACGAGTAGCCAGTGGCCGCTCCGAGGTGCTCGGCCACCCGGCGGCCGAACTGCGGGTGCGCGTTCAACCCGGTGCCGACGGCCGTGGCGCCGAGCGCCAATGCCAACAAGCCCGTCTCGCTCGCGCGGATGCGCTCGACCGCATCATCGAGCTGCGCGACCCATGCGCCGATCTCCTGGCCGAGCGTGATGGGCGTCGCGTCCTGCAGATGGGTACGCCCCACTTTCACCACGTCGGCGAACTCGGCCGACTTGGCCGCCAAGACGTCGCGCAACTGCTGCACCGCGGGGTACAACCGCTCGTTGACATCGAGCACCAGCGCGATGTGCATCGCAGCGGGGAACACGTCGTTGCTCGATTGGCCCCGGTTGACGTGATCGTTGGGGTGCACGGGTGTTTTGGAGCCGACGACCCCGCCCGCTATCTGGATCGCCCGGTTCGCGATGACCTCGTTGGCGTTCATGTTGGTCTGGGTGCCGGAGCCGGTCTGCCAGACCACGAGCGGGAAGTGCGCGTCGAGGTCACCGGCCACGACCTCTTCGGCTGCGGCCACGATCAAGTCCCCGATGTGCACCTCGAGCTCACCCAGCTCGGCGTTGGCCAACGCAGCATGCAACTTCACGAGCCCGAAAGCTCGGATGATGGGGCGCCCCCACACGTATCGGTCGCGGCCGATGCGGAAGTGCTCGAGGCTGCGTTGGGTCTGCGCGCCCCACAACCGCGTGGCCTCGACGCGGACCTCGCCCATCGAATCGGTCTCGGATCGCGTGGCCTGCTCGTTCATCGTGTACCTCCGGCCCTCAGCGCCCCGGCTGCGCCCGAGCGGCGCGGTCAGTGTCTCAGTCGAACAGGTGCTTCGGCACCGCGCCGTCGAGCTCGGACATGGTCCAGGCGGGGTTCGAGCGATGGTCCCCGCGAAAGATCGTCCGCTCGTTGCGATAGGACGACCACACGGCGATCTCGCCACCCGACGCGTGGAACACGTGGCCGGAGTACGCGCCGCCCTTGTCGGTGCATAGCCACGTGACGATGGGCGCGACGTAACTGGGCGGGGGGGTGTTCTCGTAGTTGTCCCACATCTCGTCGTCGATCTGGCCGGTGGCGTGCATCTCCTCGAAGTGGGCTCGGCTCATCTCGTGCAGTCGCGTGGCCGCGCCCGGCGCGAGACAGTTCGCGGTGACGCCGGTTCCGGCGTACTCGTGGGCGATCGCCTTGGTCATCGAGATCACGCCGCCCATGGACGCGGCGAAGATCGGGCTTCCGAGCAGACCGGTCGCGCCGTACGACGTCGTCGTCACAATCCGACCCCACCCGCGCTCGCCCATCCCGGGGACCACAGCACGACAGAGCCAGAACTTCTGGGAGAGGAACAGGCCGAGAAATCGCTGGTACTCGTCATCGGTCGCGTGCAAGTTCGCCTCGAGCAGCGCACCGGCACACGCCACGAGGATGTCCACCCGACCGTACGCCTCGTTGGCCGTGGCAACCGTGGCCGCACACCCGGCGCTGTCACCGACCGTGTCGTAGCTCGCGATGGCGCTCCCCCCGGCGGCGACGATCTCGGCGACGGTGGCGTCGGCCGCGGTGGCGCTCGCCCCGTGCCCGAGCTCGGACGTCCCGAGATCGTTGACCACCACGGAGGCGCCGTGCGCCGCGAGCGACAAGGCGCAGGCCTTGCCGATCCCGTTGCCCGCGCCGGTCACGAGCGCGACGCGGCCTTCAAGTTCTGCGGCCATGGAACCCCCCGCTGACTTTGGCTCCCCGAGCCGTGCTCATTCATGTACAGATCTCCTCGTCTGTCAAGAATGCGCGGCCCGGAACGCGGCGGCGATCAGACGTAGGGTTGATCGGATGCGCCTGAACGAGTTTGCTCCCGACCTGACGCCGCTTGACATGGCCGCGAGCCAAGAGTTCGCGAGCCTCCTGCAGAGCGCGACCGACCTCGCCATTCCCCACACGCCGTCGGTTCGCTACCGTTCGCGCCACACGGTGATCCGTCATCAACGATTCCACTTCAGCGAATGGGGCGACCCCGGCAAGCCGCAGATCCTCCTGCTCCACGGAGGCAATCAGTCGTCGCATTCGTGGGACCTCGTCAGCCTTCACCTCGCCGACCGCTACCACGTCTTCGCACTCGACCAGCGCGGCCACGGAGACTCCGAGTGGAGCCCCGAGCTCGACTACTCCATCGATGCAATGGTGCAGGACGTCGTGGCATTCATCGCCGACCGGCAAATGGACCGGCCCTTGGTGTTCGGCCACTCGATGGGTGGTCGCATCGCGCTCACCTTGGCCACGGAAAACCCCGATATCGCGCGGGCATTCGTGATCGTCGACGTGGGCCCGGAAATCACGCTCGAGGGCACCAAGACCATCCAGAACTTCGTGGTGCAGAACATCGAGTTCGACGATCTCGAGGTGTTCCTCGACAACGTCGTGAAATACGACCCGTTCCGTTCTCGCGTTCACATCGAACGCACCGTGAAATACAACATGATTCGTCGCGTCGACGGAAAGTACGTCAGCAAGGTCGACCACCGGCGCCTGCCGGTCCGCAACCGCGACCTCACCCTCGACCACGTGCGCACAATTGCCTGCCCGGTGCTGGTGCTGCGAGGCGCAGAGTCGAACATCCTCGCCCCCGATGCGGCCGAGCGATTCGCTGCCGCGTTGCCCGACGGTGTGCTGATCACGGTCCCGAACTGCGGCCACAACGTACATTCGGGGAACACTCTCGGGTTTCTCGACGCGATCGGCCCGTTCCTCGACCGCGTCGATCCCCGGCCTGCCTGAGGGGCGCACCCTCGGCCGGTACCGTCGATCTCGCTGTTGCAGTCGATCAACCCGGGGAATCGGGCAGTCGACATGGCCTGCAAGCGCGAGTGGGCGTTCAGCTTGTGGTCTGCCTCTACGAAACCCGGGGCGATTCACTAGCCCCGTGGCCGAGACCGCGCGAGTGGGCTTTGGTTACTTCGAGACCCGGGCGTTGTAGGCCTCTTGGATGGTTCCCGGAATGCGCCCGCGGGTGCTGATAGCGAACCCGTTCTCCTTGGCCCAATGCCGAATGGCTTCGGTCTCGCTCGGGTCGCGGCGCTGGCTCGGACCGGACGACGGGGACATGGTCGCGGCACGCGAACGCGCCGACCGCCCCCTCGAGACGAAGGGCGAGAGCGCCGCGTTGAATGCCGCACGATGTTCACCGCAGAGATCGATCTCAAATGCGGAACGGCCAATTGCGAACTCGAGCGCAGTCGCACCCTCGTTTGATTCACACACATCGCAAAGGACCTGGACGATTACCTGACGCGCCATGCGCACCCCCTCATTGTCCCGCGAGCCTACCTCCCCGAGGAGGCCGTATTCAGGCTTTTCACAAGTCGAGCCGAATATCGGAACATCCTCCGCGACGAATGTCCGAGGCTCGCGCCGGGCGGCCAGGCGGAGCACAGAAGAAAGTCATGCTCGATGGCGAACCGATCCGCAGCATGATGCCCGGAGCCGGCCGCATGGCGGCCCTCATGACCTCTGCCGCCGATCTGCAACTACGCGTGGCAACCTGAGCTACGTCGGCGCTGGGAGCCATGATGACCACGACAGTTCGGGACAACGTCGATCTACACCGGTACGAGATCATCATCGATGACAACGTCGTCGGGATCGCCGACTACTCGGTACAGGGTGACACGATCGTGTTACCGCACACGGTGATTGACCCGGCCCATCGCGGCCAGGGCCTCGCGGCGCAACTGGTGCGCGGTGCACTCGACGACATCCGCGCTCGCGGCCTCACCGTCGACGCTCGTTGTTGGTACGTCGCCGAGTTCATCGAATCCCACGTCGAGTACGCCGATCTCACCAACCGCTGAACGTCATCCGCCGGCCAGGCGCGCAATGGCTCACTGTCGGGAACGCCGGCACACGCGGAGCAAACCCTGCCAGAAGTGCGTCCGAGTCAGCACCGGGTTCAACACACCCGACGTGATGCAGTAGTAGGAGTCGTAGGGGGCCGTGTGGTGGCGTTGATGCATCTCGGACGCGAGGAAGAGCGGGGTGCGCTGCAATCTTTGCAACGCCGACGGGACTTCAACCATGTGCGCCCACTTGTGCACCTCGTTCGTAATGGCGACGAACACCATGAGGACGGCAAGGTACGCAGCGAGGTAGACGTGGCGGTGCACATCGAGCCAAACAATGCTCGGCACGAGCACGGGCAGGCACATGAAGAAGTTGTCGGCGTTGACCTCGATGAAGTCGCCATCGGTCATGCCGACCGGATCGTCGTGGTGCTCGCGGAACGCCTTGATGAACTTCTGACCGAGCACGGGGGTGTCGGACGTGCCGAGGTTGTCACACAGGAAGTGGACGAGACCGGACAAGAAGTCCGCGGTGACGAAAGCGAGAAAGCCCACCACGAGGACGCCGCCGATTACCTCAACCGCGAACCGGTCACTGACCTCATTCAGGATTCGCAGCCCGAACACGACGAAGCACACCGCGAAGAACGCAAGGCTGACGACCTCGAAGACTCGGAACTTCGTGGGGTAGTCGTAGCGGCCGAGGGGACGACGCCCCGGCCTGGACGGACGGCATCGCATCTCGCCAGTCTAGATTCCGGGGATCGGACGTGCCCCTAGGGCACGAGCAACGGCAACCGGCCCGGGTTCGGCGACATCGCGCTCCCCGAACCTGATCGACGAAAAGGACCCTGATGTTCGATCCTCTTCATGCCGCCTTCGACGAACCCGAGTTCGCCCGCCTCCGCGCCGAGGCGCCTATTACCCGCACGCCGTCGGGCGCCTGGTATCTGGCCCGCTACGACGACGTGCTCGCCGCGACGAAAGATGTCGACACGTTCATCGCAAGCTTCCGCGACTCCGGCGTGGTCGTGCCCGACGAGGAGCAGTTAGTCAGCGAGATCCCCGAGCCCCGGCACGGCCAGATTCGCCGAATCATCAACTCCGCCATCGCCGCGCACCGCATCGGCCGAGTTGAGCCGTTCTGTGCCTCGCTGTGCCACGAACTGCTCGACTCGCTGCTGGCCGCCGACCGGCCGGTCGACCTCGTCGGCGAGTACGTGATGCCGGTACCGAACAACGTGATCGCGCACTTGCTGGGCGCGCCACCCGAGGACTTCCGGCTGTGGGCCGCATGGTCCGACGAGGTCGTGCAGGGCACCTACCCCACGCAGAACCGCAACGAGCGAGGCGAAGGCATCGCCGGCGCCCACCCGGAGTTCGTGGCCTACGTCGACGCGCTCATTGCCGCCCGACGCGCCGAGCCGCAGGACGACTTCATCACGCGACTGCTCAGCACCGAGGTGGACGGGCGACGCCTCACCGATATCGAGTTGCGCTCGCAACTCGTCTTCTTGTTCATCTCCGGCAACGAGACCACCCGCCATCTCATCAGCAACCTGCTGTGGACCATCGCGAACGACCCGGAGCTCTTCGCGCGACTGCGGGCGGATCGTACGCTCATCGTCAACGCGGTCGAGGAGTCGTTGCGCCACGACCCGCCCATCCAGTTCTTGCTACGAAATTGCTCCTCCGAGGCACAGTTGCACGGGGCGCAACTGTGCCCACGCGACAAGGTGGCGTTCGGTCTTGCCTCGGCCAATCGCGACGAGAGCCGCTACGAGGACCCCGACGCGTTCGTACTGGATCGCGCTGATGCGCGAAGCCACCTGGCATTCGGAGGTGGGCCGCACATCTGCCCCGGAGCGAGCCTGGCGCGCCTCGAGGCGCGCGTAGCCGTCGAAGCACTGCTCGACCGTGTGGTGAGAGTCCGCGCGCTTGCGCCGAACGTTTACGACGAGGTGCCGGTCGGTTGGGCGCACGGCCCGAGTGCGCTCATGGTCGAACTCACTCCGGCCTAACCCCGCCGATTGAGGTGAGCCCGTCGTGCCGCTCAACGAGCGCCTCGACACAGCCGACGGCTGAGCTCATCCGCCTACGGTCGAGAGGAACCCCGCACGGGGTCCCGTGCCCGCCAGCGGCGCCGCAGCACCGGAGCTCCGGCCACTCGGACGTTCGTTCGCACCCACAAACGTGGGCCCTACACTTCACCGCCATCCGACGCGAACCCGACGGAGCAGGCTTTCTCCCACGTTTCGCGCCGACCCCGCCCTCGTAGCTCAGGGGATAGAGCAACCGCCTCCTAAGCGGTAGGCCGCCAGTTCAAATCTGGCCGAGGGCACAACTGCGGTCGCGACACCGAGGGGGAACACGTCGTCGCTCCCTCGGGGCATTCAGCAGGGACGGAGCGACAGGCCGTCAGGGCGCCAATCGGGTCGGGCCAGCACGAGCTGAACCACACTCACGTGACGCTCGAGGAACGCCGCTTCGCAATACGCGAGGTAAAAGTCCCAGAGCCGCCCGAGTTCCTCGGTCACCCCGAGCTCGGGCAGGTCGGCCCAACGCTCGTGGAGTTGCATGCGCCAACGGTGGAGCGTCTCCGCGTAGTGCGCGCTGAGATCCTCGAGATCGATGATGCGCAAGTCGCTGGACCCGGTGACGGCGTTCGCGATCGACGTAATAGAGGGCAGGCTTCCACCGGGGAACACCCAACGCTTGATGAAGTCGTTGGTGGCGCGAGCGCGCTCGTAGCGCTGATCGGCGATCACGATCGCTTGCATCCCCATGACCCCGTCGGGCGCGAGCAGTCGCTCGCAGGTCGCGAAGTAGCCCGGCACGTCGCGCCAGTCGACGGCTTCGATCATCTCGATAGAGACCAGCCGATCGAACGTGCCGCGCAGTTCGCGGTAGTCCGCTTCAAGGAGCTCGATACGCTCGGCGACACCCGATTGCGCGAAGCGACGACGAGCGAACGCAGCCTGCGCGGCCGACACGGTGGTCGTGGTGATGTCCACGCCGTGATTCGAGGCCGCGTGCAACGCGAAGCTCCCCCACCCGGTTCCGATCTCGAGTGTGCGGTGCTCGGCGCGCAAGTCGATTTTTCGGCAGAGCCGTTCGAGTTTCGTGCGCGACGCGTCGGCGAGCGGCGCTCCGGGTGACGCGAACACGGCGGACGAATAGGTCATCGTCTCGTCGAGGAACGCCGCGAAGAACTCGTTGCTGAGGTCGTAGTGGGCGCGGACGTTGCGCCGATCTCGCTCCGGGTCGGGTCGGCGAACCTTGCGGATGGGGTCGACGATGGGCCCGGTGAAGTAGTGGGCCCGCTTGCGCCAATCGTCGAGTCGGCTCACGTTCCGGATGAACACCTGCAGCAAACCAACGAGATCGTCGGTGAACCACCACCCCCGGAAGTAGCCCTCACCGAGGCCGGCGCTGCCGTCGCGAGCAACAGCCGACCACGCCCGATCATCACGCACGGTCAACACGTGGGACCCTTCGCGTCGTTCGACGCCCGGCCGGGCAAGCGGCGCTCGCTCGTCTTCGATCAGTTCGACGCCATCGACGTAGCCGAGGGCACGCCGGACCACGGCACGCTCCGCGCGGCGGCGCGCTCCATTGCCGGACCGAAGTTCGGAGGGCAGCGGACCGACGAGTGGGTCGGTCGTCACCGTTCGTTGGGGCATCACGGTGGTCACGCAGGTACCTCGTGTTCGACGGAAGATTCGGATGCGGTCGGGCGCGTGGCCCGGCGGGGATGGGGAAGGAAACGGGCGCCGCGGCCCCAGAGCCGCAACGCATGCCAATAGATGCCGAGCGATACACGCTGTGTCGGATGGCGAAACACGATGTGGCGTACCGCCGCCGCGTCGAGGGGACGACGCTCGGCCGCGAGTCCGGCTTCGAACACGAGATTGCCTTGGCGGGCGAGTGACAGCCGAAGATCTAGCCGCGCGGCGGGCGGCGAGTCGTGCAACGTGTAGTCAAGGTCCATCGGCATAAACGGCGAGACGTGCATCGCTTTGGCGAACTCGACGGGCTCATCGTCGGCCGCATCCGACCCTCGCCGGTCGAACACGTACGCATGCCGCTCGTGCCAAGGGGTGTTCGTAACCTCGAGCATCTCCGCCATCGGCAAACCTGTCGCATCGAAGCACCAGTACACGGTGATCGGGTTGAAGCAATGGCCCCAGGTGCGAAGATGCGCGAGCAGGTAGACGCCCTCGGGACGAACGCCCGTGGACGCCTCCACGGTGTCGCGGACCGCGTCGGCCAGCGGCACGCGGGGGTCGCCGTGATAGTCGCTGCGGTTGAACCGCGCCGGCGACCAACGGCGATCGCGCAACAGGCACGAGCGCCCGTAGAGCTCGCCGAGCTGATCGAGATCGAGCCACGCCATCTCGACGTGCTGGCGGAAGCGGTACGCGGGCGAGCGACGGTCATGCCACACCGTTCCGGAGTAGATCGCATGTCCCGACATCGGTGCAACCAACGCGCTCATCGCGAGATCATCGCGTAACGAGGCGGAGATGTTGAGGAGTGAGCGCGTCGGCCACACGCTTGCCGCTCGCGGCGCCATCCTCGTGAAAGCCGTAGCCCCACCACGCGCCGCAATACCAGGTGTTCCGCACCCCGTTGATCTCGCTCCACCGACGTTGCGCAGCGAGTGCCCCGTGATCGAACACCGGGTGGTCGTACTCGAATCGAGCGTGCACGTGCTCGGGTCGGATCTCGTCCTCGCGGTTCAACGTCACGCAGATCGTCGAGCGCGATTCGAGTCGCTGCAGTCGGTTCATGAGGTACGTGACGGTGGGCAATGCAACGTCGCCCTCGGGCCGGTGGTAGTTCCAGGCCGCCCAGGCCCGCCGTGACCGAGGGAGCATTTGCTCGTCGGTGTGCAGCACCGCAACGTTGCGCGTGTACGCGATCGCACCGAGCACCTCGCGCTCCGCGGGTGACGGATCGCTGAGCATGCGCAGCGCCTGGTCGGTGTGCACCGCGCACACCACCGCATCGAAACGCTCCGAACCGCGGTCGGTGAGCACCTCGACTCCATCGTCGTCGCGTCGAATCGTCCGAACCGGCGACGAGAGGCGGATATCAGCGTGCATCGAGGAGGTGGCGGCGGCGAGGTACCGCTTCGCTCCGCCGGTGATGGTCCGCCAAGGCACCCGATTGGTCAGCGTGAGCAACCCATGGTTGTCGAGGAAGCGGAGCAAGGAGACCAACGGGAACCGGACGAAGGTCGCGGGGCCGGCCGACCACACTGCCGAGCCAAGGGGAACCAGGTACCGCTCGACGAACACCGGCGCGAAGCGATGCTCGTCGAGGAACTCGCCGATCGTCTTGCCGGTGGCCGCCGCTCGTTCAAGGTCGGTGGCGGACTGTGCCGTGAGCACCCGGCGGCCCAGACGACCGAATCGCGCGATCTCGCGCAGGAGCAACCAGAACTCGGGCGACGCCAGGTTGCGACGCTGGGCAAAGATGCCCGACAGGGTGGTGCCCGCGTACTCGAGGCCACTCGGTGCGCACGAGACGCTGAAGGTCATCTCGCTGGCCTGAGTTTCGACACCCCACCGATCCAAGAGACTGGTGAATACCGGATAGTTGCGGCGGTTGTGGACGATGAATCCGGTGTCGACCTGATGCGTCTCGTCGGCCAGGTCGAGCCGCACGGTGTTGGTGTGGCCGCCAAGCCGGTCCGCGGCTTCGAGGAGGGTCACCTCGTGCGCAGGTGCGAGCAGCCATGCCGCCGTCACCCCGGAGATGCCACTGCCAACGACCGCGATCCGCACACCAAGTCCTTCGTGCGGCATGCCCCGTTTGGATGCATCGAACCGCGAGTTGTTTCGACCGGCGCCACGTGACAGCCGGGGGTATCGCCATCTTGGCGTGTCCCCCGCGTTGTCGCTGCCCACTCAACCGTTCACCTGAGCCTCGCGCGCGACTCTGTGCGATACGCGACGACCTGCCCCATGCGAACACGAGCAGTAGGACGCCGCACTACCGACCCCGGCACCACAGAGGAACGGGTGCCCATCGACCCGGGGATGATGCCGCGACCTCAGTCGCGGGCTCGAATGGCTGTCTTGCGGGTTATCCACATGTCGCGCCCGTGACAACGCTCGGGTCCGATGAAATGGTGATGGCAGTCGACGTCGTCGATCACCGAGGTGCCCCGCACGAGCACGTTCTCGAGGTTTCCGCTCACCGAGTGAAGGCTTGGCCGTGCTCAGACCCGCATGAGTGACCGGAAGTGACCGGCCAACTCCTCGATCGAACCGACTGACAGGGCGTGAGCGGCGATACTGGGGGCATGGGGATCCGCTTCTTTGACCCGAGACCGCCCACGGAGGCGCCCGTCGATGCATACCGCGTGGACGCACACGGCGACCGAGCGTTGGTCATCGGGCTCCTCGCGAACGGCTTTCCCGACTCGATGACCTTCCTCGACGCGTTGTCGGCCCAGATCGCCGCTCGCGTGCCCGACGTGACCTTCGCGCGAGTGGAAAAGGCGAGCCCACCCACACCGCTCACCGCCGAACAGCACCGCATGCTCACCCAGGACTGCGTTGGCGTCGTTGCCGCCTACGGCCATTGAGGCAGCTGCACCGTGGGCACCGTGCGTGACACCGTCGACATCGCCCGCCACCACGTACCTGCGTGCGCGGTGATCACCGAGGCGTTCTGGACCCAGAGCGAGCTCGTGGCGCGCTCCGTCGGCATGCCCGACGTGCCGCGGGTGCGCGTGCCGTACCCGTTGGCCGGCGCGCCACGCGACACCATCGCTGCCGCAGCACGCAACGCGGTCGACGAGATCATGCACGCGTTGGGGTTCTCGTGACACCCGCGCGACCGGCGGTCCTCGAGGCCGCCGACGAGGCCGAAGCACAGGATCTCCTCCACGCGCTCGGCTGCACCGACGGCCTCCCGATCGTGGTGCCCACCGATGAGCGCGTGGCGCGCATGCTCGCCGGCACATCGGAGGCCCCCGAGACCGTGCTCGGCATCGTCGAGCCCCGCAAAGGGATAGCGACGATCGCTTCGGTCGCGGTCAACGCAGTTATGGCCGGATGTCGCCCTGAGCACTTCGGTGTCGTGTGCGCCATGGTGCGCGCCGTGTGCGATCCCGCGTTCAACCTCGCGGTCGTGCAAGGCACGACCAACAACACCGCGCCGCTCACGATCGTCAGTGGCGGGCCGGCCGACATCGCGTCGGGCAGTGGAGCGCTCGGCGCAGGTCATCGGGCGAACGCGACCATCGGCCGCGCGTTGCGGCTGGTGCTGTTCAACGCGGGAGGCGGTCAGCCGGGAGCGGCCGACATGTCCACGCTCGGCCAGCCGGCCAAATTCACGTACGTGTTGGCCGAAGCTCCGAGCTCCCTCGGACCGGTATCGGCCATCCCCGCCGTCACCGTCGTCGCGGCCGAAGGGCCGGGGCAGATCATGTTCGTACCAGTTGGGGATTCGGCCGCGGCCGATGCCGACCGGTTGCTCGAGATGTTGTCCCGCACACTGTTCCTCCCCGGTTCGCTCGCCGGCATGGGCTACCGCGGCTCGGGCGTGGTGGTGCTGTGCCCATTGCACGCCGACGTGCTCGCAGCCGCAGGTTTCGATCGTGCCGCCATCCAGCGCGAGATGTTCGAACGATGCGCGGCCCCGGCGTCGGAGATCCGACGGTTGCACGGCTTCGTGCGCGGCACGCCCGACATCGCCGATGACGAGATCGTCCACGGTCTTACGTCGCCCGCGCACTGCACGGTGATCGTCGCCGGTGGGCCCGGGACGTACTCGGCGGTGATGCCCGGAATGGCCGACGGCATCGGGCCCGCCGTCACCGTGCCGCTCGTGACCTGACGGTTCTCAAAGGTTGCGGCGCATGAGCGAGTGGACGCGCTCCCAGTGCAACTCGGATGCAGCGCGGTTGTAGCGCTCCGTGCCGGGCGGGGCGAAGCCGTGCACCGCATCGGTGAGAAAGTCGAGCTCGTAGCGCACACCGGCTGCCGCCAGCGCGGCGCGCATCGGCTCGACGGTCTCGGGCGGCGCAGTCGCGTCGTTGTCAGCCCAACCGAAGTACATCTCGGCCTTGACGTTCTCGAGGCCGAGATGCGGCGAGTCCGGTGTGTCCTTCACGAGCCACGCGCCGTGGATTGACGCCGTCGCGGCGACGCGTTCGGGCATGGCGCGAGCGAGTGCCATGGTGAGGCCGCCGCTCATGCAAAAGCCGACGGCCCCGACGTTGCCATTGCTCGCGGCCGGGTCGGCGTCGGCGATGGCGAGCAGTGCTTCAGCGTCGCCGATGATGTTGGTGAGCGTGACCGTGCCCATCAGCTCGCGGCGTGCGTGCATGGCCTCGTCGCTGATGTCGAACTCACGGAACGGCCCGCCGCGGTAGAAGAGGTAAGGCAGCATCACGTAATAGCCCGCAGTCGCGAGGCGCGACGCCATGTCCTTCAACGCCGGGCGGATGCTCGGCGCGTCCATGAGGTAGAGCACCACCGGATGCGGGCCGTCGTGCTCGGGATGGAAGACGAACGTCTTCATGCTTCCCTCGGACGTGACGACCTCGAGCTCGCGTTCGATCATCCTCTGATTCTGCCACGACGGAGTTGTCGGGCCGACCGACCGCACCGCTGTTCCTACAACTCGTGGTCGCAACTGGAGGTGCCGCATGGAGAAGGTCGACGTCAGAGCGGTCCGGCGGTGCTTCGAGGGTCGAACTACGCTCGGCACATGACCAGTATCTCGCTGAACCATGTCGGGGTAACCGTGTCCGACATCGGAAGGTCGATCGCCTTCTACCGCGATGTCGTAGGCATGGACGTGTACAGCCGACGCCGCATGCAGGGCGAGTGGTTCGACACCCTCACCCACAACTCGGGCGCCGACATCGACACCGCGATGCTGCGCCTCGAAGGCTTCGTGCTGCAGTTGGTCCAGTATCACGCAGGTGCGGGTGGCACGCTGCCGCTCGCGCATCACCACGTGGGGAACCCGCACCTTTGCATCAATGTCGCCGACGTCGACGCGAAGCATGTCGAAGCGGTCGCGCATGGCGGCCTCGAGCCCACACCCATCGTCGACATCCTCGGCGCGGGCATCCGTAGCTTCTACGTGCACGACCCTGACGGCCTTCCGGTCGAGTTCCTGCAAACTCCCGGGGCTTGACGCGCCACGACATTGACGCGCCACCACGTTGACGCGCCATGACGTTGAAGCGTCGCGACCGTCGTCGGACTACCGTTCGCGATCGGACACCGTGCAATCAGGGGGCACCATGGACGTTCGCTCGGCACCACCTGCGCTCGTGCAGGACGTGGTCGCGCAGCTCAACGAACGCGGGTACGCGATCGTCGAACGGCGCTCCGCTCCTGCGGTCATGCAACGCCTGCTCGACGAGGTGAAGCCCTGGGCCGACCGCGCCGAGCGGCTCCAGCTCAAGTTCTTCGGCGGTGGGCTCCGCAAGGTCGAGTCGGTGCTCACGAAGTCGAGCGCGTTCGTGTCGCTCCTTGCTGATCCGCTGCTGCACGCCATCAACGAAGCCGTGCTCGGCCCCGAGTCGCTGTTGAACGGCTCGTCGGTGTTCATTCTCGAAAAGGGTGGACGCGACCAGACCATTCACAACGACGGCACGATCTACGAACCGATGGTGCCACGTGCGCCGGGCGGCCCGCACTACTTGCTGGTGTTCATGTGGGCGGTCACCGACTTCACGAAAGAGAACGGCGCGACGCGCGCCATCCCCGGCAGCCACCTGTGGCCGGCCGGCCGCATGCCCGGGCCCGATGACCCAGTCGACTACCTCGAGATGCCGCAAGGATCGTTCGCGGTGTGGCTGGGTTCCACGTTCCACGCCGCGAGCACGAACCACACCGACCAGGCCCGTGTGGGCACACAGATGGGCTTCAACTGTGGCTGGCTGCGACCGCACGAGGCCAACCTGTTGCTGGTGCCGCCGCTCGTGGCGCGTGACATGCCGTTGAACGTGCAAGAGGTCCTCGGCTATCGCGCCCATCGCGGCATGCTGGGTTGCATCGAGCAGCAGAGCCCGATCGAGAAGCTCGGTATGATCGCCCAACAGGCCTCGTCGAGCAACCGGGTGGCGCTCGGCCCTGATCCGTTCGACGTGGCGGCCGCAACCGACCAGTACTTCGGACGACTGGGCACAACCGTGCCGAGCGACGTGGCGAGTGAACTGGCCCAGCTGACGCAAACCAATGCTGCGCGCGCCGGGGCAGCTCGCGAAGACGACCGCGAGGTGCTCGAAGTGGTCGCCCGCGCGCAGTCACGTCACCTGCTCAACCACCTGTCGGCCGGCGGCTTCGACGACCTCGTCGAGGCCTTGCATGACCGCACCGTCTCTGCGTCCCCCTCGTCCTAGGAGCAATCGATGTCCCCTACTTCCACTCGCCCGTATCGCGCCTCGGTGTGCACCGTCACGCCCTACGACATCGAGGGTCGGCTCGACGAAGAAGGGGTCAAGAACCTCGTGTCGAGCATCGTCGACGAAGGTGTCGGCTTGGCCATCGGCACCGCGTCGCCCGGGGAGGGCTTCGCCATGTCGCTCGACGAGACCGCCCGCTTCTACGAACTCGTCGTGCAGACCGCCGGCGGGCGGGTGCCGGTATGCGCGATGGGTGTCGAGCCTCGCAACGCCGACCAGCTCTCGCCGATCATCCGCATCGCCGAGCAAGCCGGCATCGATGTCATGCAGCTGTACACCGTCGACCCCGGCCACTCGATGAAGCTCACCGACGATGAGATGGAGCGCTACTTCTGCACGTTGCTCGACGAGATGTCGATCCCTGCGGCCATCTCGACCCACGTTTACAACGGCCTCGTGCCGCTCAGCGTGCTGGCCCGCCTGCTCGACGCCTACCCGCACATCGCAACGATCCATTGCACGAGCGAGGTGAACTACCTGAAGCAACTCGTCGACATCGTCGACGACCGCTGCGACATCCTCGTCGGCGGGCCGATGCAGGCGCTGTCGACGCTGGCCATCGGCGGGCAAGGGTTCCTCTGTTCGGAAGGCAACATCGCACCGGTCGCGGTCGGCGAACTGCAGGCCGCAGTGCGCTCCGGCGATCTCGACGCGATGCGTCGCGCGTATCGCGATCTCAACGGCGTGTTCAGCCTGAACATCTGGCCCGGCGCAACGGTGCGGTTCCTCAAGTCGGCGATGCGCCTACTCGGCATCCCCGGCTCCTACACGCGTCCGCCGTTCGCTCAGCTCGACGCGGACAAGGTCGAGATCGCGCTCGCCTCGATGCGGGCCCTCGACCTGCCGGAATGGCGCGGCCGTCTCGGCTGATCCGAAGGGCTGCCTCGACGCAGTCCGTGGTCACTCCGCCGACGATCGTGTTGGTGGCACCTTCGATCGAGAGTTTGAGATCAGCCGTCGAAACCTCCCGCCGTCGACGCCATCGTTAGCATGCAGGCCGAACCACCGGCCTCCATCCGGAGTTCTTCGTTTCACGATCTCGAGGAGACCATTATGAGTTGGGGACCATTCGATCTCACCGGCCGTTCGGCAGTCGTCACCGGCGCTGCCATGGGCATTGGCTTCGGCATCGCATCGCGCTTTCGCGAAGCCGGTGCGGACGTCGTCATCGCCGATATCGATGCCACCGCAGCCGACCGAGCGATCGAGCGCCTGGGCGAGATCGCAGGCGCCGGCCGCATGGTCGCGGTACGCGCCGACGTGTCGGATCCCGCATCGGGCAAAGCCGCGATCACCGCGGCGGTCGACAACTTCGGCCGCGTCGACATCCTGGTGAACAACGCCGGCATCTACCCCTTTTCCATGCTGGCCGATCTCACACCGGAACTGATCACCCGCATCCTCAGCGTGAACGTGGCCGGTGTGATGCTCATGACGCAAGCCGCGGCCGCCGTGATGTCCACGAGCGGTGGCGGCGTCGTGGTGAACATCGCGTCGATGGACGCCATGCATCCGTCGTTCCCCGGATTGTCCACCTACGGCGCGTCGAAGGGCGCGGTGGTCGCCATGACCAAGCACCACGCGCTCGAGCTCGCGCCATACAAGATCCGCGTCAACGCGATCGCGCCCGGCGGCATCTGGACCGAAGGTGCGGCCGCGAGCTCGGCCGGCGGCGGCCTCTCCGAGGAGGAGCGCGGCGCGATCGAGGTCGCGATGATCGCAAAGACGCCGCTGGGTCGCTTCGGCACGCCCGACGACATCGCGAAGGTCGCGCTGTTCCTCGCATCGTCGGCCGCCGACTACATGACCGGCGAGACCGTGCTCGTCGACGGCGGCGTGCTGCTCAGCTGAGTACCGTCGGGCCCGATGGCGCCGACGTCCTCGTCGGGCCCGACTCAGGCGCCGGCGCCCACCGGGATGGCTTCGGGGTAAGCACGGCGTAGCTCGTCGCGCGTCGCCGGGTCGACAATGCTTGCGCTCGTGAGGCGAAATGGGTCGCCGCGCCGTGCGAGATCGTCGTTGAAGATCGCGACCACCTCGTCGAGCGTGAGCAGGTCATGCTCGACCCGTGTGCGCTCGGCTTCGGTCGCGTACACATGCGCCTTCCACAGCACGCTCACCCGGTACTGCTCGAGCGGGGCACGCCACACCTCGCGGCCGCCGTCGACCACGGCCCAATCGCCTTGCGCGGTAGGACCCGCCTCGGCCGACGAAGTCACGAGCGGGGCCACACGATCGCCGCAGCGAATGGGCGCGACCTGATGGAACATGCCGTGGTTGTCGCCGACGAGTGCGGTGTTCGCCATGTGATCGTCGTGGCGCGTCGGTGGTCGGGCCGGCCCGTCGGGCCAGTACAGGAGTCCGCCACCATCGACGTCGTCCAGCCACCAGATCGAAGTGGCCTGGGTGATGGCCCACTCGTCGAACAAACTCGACCACAACATGGCGCGCAGCACGTGCATAGGCGCGGTGGTGCGGTCGAGGCCGCGGAAGATCGGGTTGTCGGTGTGCGCAGGACCGTGCGTGGAGGTTGGGCCCATGACGTTCACGTAGATCGTGTGCGGCACGATGACCTCGGCGTCGTAGAACTCCTTGGCCGCATCGGTCACGCGTGGGTGATGCAGGAACAGCTCGGCCCCCGGGGCGATGAAGTCGGCGTGCACCCAGTCCTTCTGGAACCACATCGGCAGCGTCGCGACCTCGGCCTGGGCGCCCGAGCGGAACCATCCGCCGAGTGGCCGGTACGGCGCGTTGGCCACGAGCAGATCGACCACCGCGCCGCGGTCGGGGATCACGTCGTGCAGCAACACCGGAGGCTTCGCGTAGTGCATGAACGGGACGGTACGACCGCAGTCACCCCTGGTCAAGCGGCGTACGATCAGGCCATGGCGGACGTGGGAGCGCAGGTGAGCGACGATCCGGACGCGCTCGTCCGCTACGTGGTGCACGGCTCGGTAGCGGTCATCACGCTGAACCGCCCGGCCGAGCGACACGCGTTCAACGCGGCGATGTCGGCAGCGCTCGAAGCCGCCATCGACCGCCTCGATTCGACCGACGGCGTGTGGGCCGCGGTGCTCGCCGCAGCGCCGACACCCGGTCGGCCGGTGTTCTGCGCGGGCGCCGACCTCAAGGCCATCGACGCTGGCGAGACGCGGGGCATCCACACCAAGCGCGGCGGCTTCGCGGGCATCGTCTTCCGTGAACGCGTCAAGCCGATTGTGGCCGCAGTCGACGGCGTCGCGACCGCTGGTGGATGCGAGGTCGCGCTCGCCTGCGACATCATGGTCGCGACCACCCGCAGCTCGTTCGCCATGGCCGAGGTCAAGCGGAACCTCGTCGCGAACGCCGGCGGGTTGTTCCGGTTGCCACGCGTCGTCGGGCCAAGCGTGGCGATGGAGATGATGCTCACCGGCGACGCTCTCGCGGCATCTCGCGCGTACGAACTGGGCATGATCAGCTCGCTCGTCGAGCCATCGGAGTTGTTGCCAACGGCGCTCGACATCGCAACCCGCATCGCGGCGAACGGGCCGCTGTCGGTTCAAGCATCGCGTCGCATCATGGCCTTGGCGTTCACCGAGGACGACGCAACGTTGAAGCGACTCGGGTACGACGCGAGCAATGCGATGTTCAGCACCGCCGATACCGCCGAAGGGGTGCGCGCGTTCGTCGAAAAGCGCTCGCCGCGTTGGCTCGGGCGTTGACCGGGAAGGTCACCGACCAATGAGTGCACCCGGAGCGACGGCCAGTGTCGGGGGGTCGCCGAGGTTCCACCAGGACCCCAACGCGCATACCGTTTTGGCTTTACCGCGAGTTCGCGCGTACACAGCTCAGCGATCGCGATCTACGAGGACGCGTCGGGTCGCGAGGCGCGGCACCCGCCCTACTGGGAGGTGAACGGGGTTCACTGAGGTTGCCTAATCCTCCTTGTACTTGTTGGTCCGTGTCTTGTGGCATGTCAACATTCCTCGACGACCAGCAGCGTGCCGGTGATGGCGCAATGGCTGCGCGCGCGTCGTGGATTGCGTACTGCCAGGCGTTCGACCTGAGCAACATGTCGGTGCGGGATCTCGATGTGTTGCACGCCGAGGTGGGTCGAGTCGCGTCGGTCTCGCAGGGGACGCGGGTTCGGGTTCTACGAACACGGGGGCCGAACCGGCCTCGCGGACCTCCCGCCCCTATGCAACCGCGACCACACCCGAGGCCCCGATGGCCACGTGATGGTGCGCACGCGCCGCCCGGCGCACTGTTCCCCGTGAACTGATCAGCGGCGCGTCAGGCGATGCGGTAACGGTCGATCACGTCGGGGTCAGGCTCAGGTCCGAGGCCCGGTTCGGTGGGTACGCGCACGCGACCGTCGACGGCCTCGGTGAGCCCGGGGTAGAGGGTGGCTTCGAGCTCGAGATGCATGCGTTCGAGCACCGACGGCTCGGGGCGCGCCGCGAGCAAGTGCACCGTGGCGAGGAAGCCGGGGCCGTAGCAGGCGGAGTGCGGCGAGAGAAACACGCCGTGTGCTTCGGCGAGCGCTGCGATCTTGCGCCACTCGGTGATGCCGCCGATCTTGGTGACGTCGGGTTGCACCACGTCGACCGCATCGCGCTCCATGAGCCGTGCGAAATCGAAGAGCGTGCCGGTGTTCTCCCCCGCCGCGACGCGGATGCCCGCGTCGCGTAGCCGACGCATCGACACATGGTCCTCCGGCGGCCAGATCGCGTCCTCGATCCACCGCAGATCGGCTTGCTTCAACTCGGGCGCGAGGCGCAGCGCTTCCTCACAGGTCCACGCGCAGTTCGGGTCGAGCATGAGCTCGATGTGGGGTCCGACGGCTTCGCGGGTCGCGAGCACCGGCGCAACCGCGGCCTCGTGCAACTTGACATGGCGAAAGCCTGCCGCGACCGCGCTCGCCGCTTTGGCCGCCGTGACGTGCGGAAGCCCGTAGATGAGCAGGCTCGCATAGGCGTCGACCTCCGTGCGCGCCGCGCCGCCAAGCAGACGGTGCACCGGCATGCCGGCGGCCTTCCCCGCGATATCCCACAGTGCGAGGTCGAGGCCCGAGAGCGCATAGGTGAAGCTGCCGTTGCGGCCGAACATGTGCAGCGCACGGTTGCAGCGATGCGCGATGCCCGCGATGTCGATCGCGTCGGCACCGAGCACCATCGGTGCGATGAGTTCGTCGATGGTGACCTTCGTGGCCCGAGCGATGCTGTGCCCGAACGCTTCGCCCCAGCCAACGAGACCGTCGTCCGTGGTCAACTTGACGAGCAGCACATCGAAGATGGTCCAGCGCGGCCCCGGGCACTCAGCCGGCGGCGCGCCCCCATCGCTCGGCAGCCGCACCAACAGGGTGTCGATGTTCGCGATCTTCATGATGCTCCGGGACGGCGTCAGGTGTTGATCTTGGCGATCACGTCGGTCGCGAACGATTCGAGCGTGGCCCGCTTGGTGGCAAGGTCACTGGTGACGATGCCGTTGAACAGCCAGGGTGGGTTGTTGTATCCCGTGACCCCCATGTCGCGTAGGCGCTTCACTGCGTCGGCAGTCGGCACCTCGTTCAACGTCACCAACGTCTCGAACGGCAGGTGATCGCGCTCGGCATGCTTGCGGAACTCGGTGAGCTTGGCCAGCAGTGGCGCGATGTCGTCGAAGTCGTAGTTGACGCCGATCCAACCGTCGTGGCGCGCCGCACGCTTCAGCGCGATGTCGCTGTGGCCGCCGATCCACACCGGCACCGGCACGCGGGTCGCGGGTGCCATCTGCACGGGCGCGAACTCGAAGTGCGTGCCGTGATACTCGACCATGCCGCCGGCCATGAGCAGCGCCATGACCTCGAGCATCTCGTCGGTGCGCTTGCCGCGGTTGGTGAAGCTCTGCCCGGTGAGGGTGAACTCTTCGGCCATCCAACCGACGCCGACGCCGAGCACCACCCGATCGTTCGAGAAGAACGCCGCGGTGGAGATGGCCTTGGCGAGCGTGAACGGATCGCGTGCCGGGACGATGTACACCATCGGCATGAAGCGCAACGTGGTGGTGTGCTGCGACAACGCGCAGTACATGCCCCAGTCGTCGGGGAAGTGGGTGTTCGGGTCCCACCACGCTTTGCCGTCGGCGGCGTAGGGATAGGTCGACTCGATCACGGCCGGCGTGATGATGTGATCCGCGGTGGTGAGGCCATGGAAGCCCACCTGCTCCGCGATCTTCGCCACGTCGATCAGTTGCTCGGTCTCCGAAAATGCGACGTTCTGCCAGAACTTCACCGGCACCCCCCCTCAGGCTGAGGGAACCGTAACCGAGACGAGCAACAACCATCACGGTCGCCGGACGCAGCACCAATGTGGCACCATCCATTCCCTGTCGCACCCCGCCCGAGGAGCACCCGTGTATCGACCGCGAACCTTTCCGGCGCTCGACCAAGAACAGATCGAACGCGAGATCGCCGAGCTCGGTGGACGGGTGCGCAACTGGGGTCGGTGGGGTGACGACGACGAGGTCGGCACGTTGAACTTCATCACCCCCGCGAAGCGCGTTGCGGCCGCGCAACTCGTGCGCAAGGGCGTCACGTTCTCATTGCAGATCCCGATGAACAGCCGCGGGCCCATGTCGGGCGCGGGTCGGGTGAACCCGGTCCACACCATGACCGCTACAGGTTGCGACCACGTGCAAGCCGTGCACATGGCGGGTGGGGCCCGATACACCGACGATGTCATGTTCTTGTACCTGCAGTCAGGCACCGAGTGGGACGGGCTGGCACATGTCTTCTACGACGGACTGCTCTACAACGGCTTCGACGCCACCACGGTCGATTCGAACGGGGCCCGCAAGGTCGGCATCGACAAGACCTGTTCGTCGTACGTGTCGCGCGGCGTGCTGCTCGACGTGGCGCGCTTTCACGGCGTCGACTGCCTCGACCCGGCACATCGCATCGACGGCGACGAGCTGGACGAGGTGGCCGCCGCGCAGAACGTGGCCATCGAATCGGGTGACATCATCCTTGTGCGCACCGGCGTGCTGGCGCACTACGCACGCACCGGCAGCTGGGAGGTGTACCACGGCTCGCACCCCGGTCTGCACCATCGCGCTGCGCTGTGGTTACACGAGCATGAGGTTGCTGCGGTCGCCTCCGACAACGGCGCCGTCGAGGGCTATGACAAAGGCGCGACGCCGGCCATCCCGCTGCACCAGCTCACGTTGCGCGACATGGGTCTACCGCTCGGCGAGACGTTCAACCTCGAAGCGCTCGCCGCGGATTGCGCCGACGACGGCGTGTACGAATGCTTCTTGACCGCGCCTGCGCTCAACATCACCGGCGCCGTGGGCAGCCCGGTCAATCCGCTGGCGATGAAGTAGCGCCCGCGGGCGACGACCAACTGATCTCACCTGCTCTGTGTTCGCGCGGGTCCGCATCACTGCATGGCACGTGACGCTTGCGCGATCGGTCGCGGAGCGCGACCGAGCCGCTCACGTCCAATGGTGAACGAGCTCTTTGGTGTCGATCACCGTGCCGAACGACAGGCTCATCTTCGACAACGTCGCCTGGTGGCGAGCCGACTCGTAGTCGCCACACGCATCGCCGGCGATGAC
>CAEZYR010000007.1_pt1 | contig 42664 bp, 41 predicted proteins | sample 7265551 | NCBI WGS metagenome assembly CAEZYR01 (sample SAMEA6813938, study PRJEB35770) | uncultured Acidimicrobiales bacterium | biome: Freshwater; feature: Freshwater reservoir; material: water | place: Czech Republic | collected 2017-04-14 | depth 30m m
ATCCAAGGACACGTCAAACCCGCACCACCCGGCACCAACAAGCCACCCGGCCCGCCACCCGGACACACCTACCGCCACCCACTCGGCGAACCCATCCACAACGACATGGTCTGGTACGCCTCCGCCCCACCCCCCGAACGCGAAACCGAAGCCGCCTGACGGCAGCCTGCGGGTCAGCCGTCGGCCAGGGCCTTGCCGATCTTCAGCAGTTGGGCAGTCGCTCCACCAAAGGTGAGCTCGATCGACTTCGCCCACAGGAAATAGCGATGGACGGGGTAGTCGCGATCGACGCCCATGCCGCCGTGCAGGTGCTGCGCAGCATGCACGACGCGCTGACCGCCGTCGGCCGCCCAGAACTTGGCGATGGCGACCTCGTTCTCGGCCGGGAGACCTTCGCTGATGCGCCACGCGGCCTGCAGCGCGGTGAGCCGAACCGCTTCGGTGTCGATGTAGGCATCGGCCGCGCGTTGGCCGACGGCTTGGAAGGTGGCAATCGGGCGGCCGAACTGCTCGCGGGTCTTGGTGTACTCCGCAGTGATGCGCAGCGCTGCCTCGCACACACCCACGGCGATAGCCGCCAGCGCGGCGGTGCCGCGCAACGTGATCCAGGCCACGATCTCGCCGCCTCCGCCCACCGCGCCGAGGACGCCGATGGCCGGCGCGCCGGCCAGTTCGATCTGCGCTTCGGGAATGCCGGTGGTGGTGTCCTGGCGCACGAGGGTGACGCCTGCACCCTTCAGATCGACGACGAACACGGTGTTGCCCGACGGTGTGTCGGCGGGGATCAGCGCAAGGTTGGCATCGAGACCCGCGGGCACGAAGTCGCGGCGACCGGTGAGGGTCCATTGACCGTCGGCTTCGACCGCGGTGGTCGCGCGTCCCGCGACCAGGCCCGCGGTGGCAACCGAGGAACCGTCGGCGAGCGATGGCAACCACGCGGCCTGCTGGTCGGCGGTACCGAACTCGGCGATGGGCAGCGCACCGAGGACGATCGAGGCCATGTAGGGGAGCTTGGCGACGGTGTGTCCGATCTCCTCGAGCACGAACGCGACCTCGAGGAAGCCGAGCCCCGCGCCGCCATATGCCTCGGGCAGCGCGATGCCGAGGAGCCCCGCATCGGCCAGCGCACTCCATGCCTTGTGATCGAACCACTCACCGGCACCCTCGAGCTCCTTGTGGCGATCGGGGGTGACCAGATCGCCCAGGATCCGGCGGGCCAGATCGCGGGTGGCGTTCTGTTCTTCGTTGAGTGCAAAGTCCATTGCAGGAGTTCTCCGTGAAGGTCGCGGGTGAGTCGCGGTGGATGAGTCGATCAGCGATCGGCGCGGGGCATGCCCAGCCCGAACATGGCGATGATGTCGCGCTGCAGCTCGTTGGTACCCCCGCCGTACGTGAGTATGAGCAGGCCGCGCATGGCTTGTTCGAGCTGGCCGGCGAGCACGGCCCCTGGCGACCCAGTGGGGAGGTAGCCCGCCTGGCCGACGATCTCCTGGCACCCTCGCAATGCTTCGAGGAAGAACTCGGTGCCAAATGCCTTGGTGGCCGACGCATCGGCCGGGTGCAGGCTGTCGGTCTGGGCCGACCAAGCGATCTTCCAGTTGAGGAGACGCAGAAACTCGAGTCGGGCATAGATACGGGCCAGGATGAGCTGCGCCCATTGCTGGTCGATGACGCGGGTTCCGTCCTCGAGCTTGGTTGCACGAGCCCATTCGCGGGTCTCGTCGATGTACTTCTCGATCATGCCCGAGCTGCACAACGTGACCCGCTCGTGGTTGAGCTGGCTCGTGATGAGGCGCCAACCGCCGTTCTCCTCGCCCACCCGATTGGCGACGGGCACCCGTACGTCCTCGAAGTAGACCTGACAGATGTTGTGCCCGGGCAGCAGGTTGAGCGGCACTGCGGTTATGCCAGGCGTGTTCTTCATGTCGACGAGGAGCATCGAGATGCCCTTGTGCTTGCTCACCTCAGGGTTGGTGCGCACCGCGAGCCAGCACCAATCGGCGTCGCTCGCGAGCGATGTCCAGAGCTTGGAGCCGTTGACGATGTATTCGTCGCCATCGCGCTCGGCGCGGGTGGTGAGCGCCGCGAGGTCGCTGCCCGCCGACGGCTCGCTGTAGCCGATACAGAACTGGATCTCGCCGCCGAGGATCTTCGGCAGGAAGTACTGCTTCTGCGCGTCGGTTCCGTACGCCATGATCGTGGGTCCAACGGTGTTGATGGTGAGCATCGGCACCGGCGCACCGGCCCGCATCGATTCGTCGAAGAAGACGAACTGCTCCATCGGACCGTGGCCCTTGCCGCCGTACTCAACGGGCCAGCCCTGACCGAGCAGGCCGTCCTTGCCGAAGCGCGCCACGACCTCGCGGGTGTTGGGCCCGATGCCGTGATCGCTCGCCACTCGCTCCCGCAGCTCGGGGGTGAGCAGGTCGGCGTAGTACGCGCGTAGTTCGTGGCGGAGCGTCTCGTGTTCTCCGGTGTACCCGATCCTCATGGACGGCAGTCTGGCATGAGGGAATCGTCACCGCGAGAAGCGGAGCAGCACCTTCTCGGCGGAGAGCACGACGGCCAGCACGACGACGGGCAGGGCCCAGGCGCCGACGATGCCGACACCGACGCCGTACTCGAACCCGATCCGGATGACGCCGACGACGCTGGACACCGCGGCAATGAGCGCAACGACCCGTACGCGGCCGACCAGCCGTTGACGGCGTACGGCGACGACGTCGTTGGCGAGCAGGTCGTAGTCGAGCTCTTCTTCGAGACGCATAGCCCAGGCCCAGTCCTCGAGATCCGACTCGACGAGCACGCTCGCGCCGCGAGCGGGCTCGTCGAGGGCCATCGAGAGCGGGACGGGCGGATCAAGTTCCACGATCGAAATCCTTCACCTTCGTAACCGAACTGTCAAGAAGGACCCGGGTTCGTCATGTTCCGTGGCCAATTCCGGGCCGAAACCCGCCATTCAAGCGGTCACGGTCATTACCAACCCATTACGAACGGCGCATGGCCACCGTGCGCTGGCGGTGGGTGGTCGGTTCGGCTACCCCAAGGGTGCTACCCGGTCAGCACGCGCCGCCGGACACCGAAAATGCCTGCCCGGACGTGAAGCTGGCCCCCGGACCGCAGAGGAACGCCACGACCGACGCCACTTCGTCAGGCGACTGGTAACGGCCCATCGGCACCATGTCGCGCATCCACTGATCGGGGCTGCGACCGCTCGCCTCGGCGTTGCGCGACAAGCCGGGGTTCATCGGCCCGTCGCCGGCGTCGACGCAGAGTGCGTGGATCATGTTGACCCGGATGTCGTGCGGAGCGAGCTCCTTCGCGAACAGGCACGTGAGCGCCTCGGCACCGGCCTTCGCCGCGCTGAACGCCGGTGGTCCCGAACCGAGTCGCACGGCGGCGAACGACCCGAGGTTGACGATCGCCCCGCCGTTGCCCTGGCTGATCATCTGCTCGGCCACCGCTCGGTTGAGCACGAACACACTCCGCAGGTTGCGCTCGCAGGTGGCGTCCCAGTCGTCGAGGCTGATCTCGAGCAGCGGACGGTCGCGTTCGGGCGACGTTCCACCGCCGAGGTGACAGCAGATGTCGAGTCGGCCAAATTCCATAACGGTACGGCGGACCGCTCGCCCGACCGAGTCTTCGTCGGCCGAATCGATGTCGATCGCTACGGCGCGGTGTCCATCGGCCGTGAGCTCGGCCACCAGTGCCTGCAGCGCCTCGGATCGCACCACGGTGGTGTCACGATCGGGGGAGTCGTCGCCCGCGGCGGCCACCTTGTCGGCGCACACCACCGCAGCGCCGCGGGACGCGAGCAACCGCGCGGTCGCCGCCCCCATGAAGGGCCGTCGGATAGCGCCGGTTACCAACGCCACCTTGCCGTCGAGCTCACCCATGGCCGCTTCCTCCCCGGTGTCGAGCACTCGCCCGTCGCACGCTGGCGGACGTTACCGAACCCGGCACGCAACTAGCGTGCCGACTCATGCGCTTTCGAAGCCCGGGCACGCGCGAGTCGCCGTCGCCTGCGGTGCACGTCCTCCTGTGTGCCAGGCGAGTCGTGCTCGCGTGCGTGCTGCTCGCGACGCCGTCGATCGCCGGATGCTCCGACGACACCGACCCCACGCGTCGCGTCACCGACACCACGGCCAGCGTCACTTGGCGCGCCGAGATCATCGCCCGGAAGGCGCACGACACGAATGTGTTCACCCAGGGCCTCGAGATCGACGGCACGGTCCTCTACGAGTCGAGCGGTCTGTACGGCCGATCGTCGGTACGCGCAATCGACCGGGCGAGCGGGCGGGTGCTGCGCAGCTACGACCTCCCCGCGACCATGTTCGCCGAGGGCCTCACGAGAATCGGAGACCGCCTCGTCGTACTCACCTGGCAAGAGCGAGTCGCGTTCGTACTCGATGCCGCGACGTTCACCGAAGTCACACGGCTCGAGTACGACGCCGACGGTTGGGGTATCTGCGCGCTCGGCGAAGAGATCATCACCAGCGACGGCTCCGCCCGTTTGACCGTTCGCGATCCGCAGACCCTCGTCGCGCGGCGCACCGTAGTCGTCTCCCTCGCCGGTGCCGCGGTGACCAATCTCAACGAGCTCGAATGCGCGAGTGGGGCGGTGTACGCCAACGTGTGGAGAACCGACCGCATCGTGCGCATCGACGCCACCTCGGGACAGGTGACCGCGATCGCAGATATGCCCGAGTTGCGTCCAAGATCCACCACCGACGATCCCGACGGCGCACTGAACGGCATCGCCTACGACGCAACGAACGCTACGTTCCTGCTCACCGGCAAGCGATGGCCCGAGATGTTCGAAGTCCGCTTCGTGCCAACGTCGTGATGCCTCGGTCCCAGCCTGACACAGTGGAGGAACACCAATGTCACCGATCGTGATCGAACGCGATGGCCACGTCGCGATCGTGCGAATCGATCGCCCCGAAAAGCGCAACGCTCTCGACCCAGAGGCGTTCTGCCGACTCGCCGACGCGTGGACCGAGTTCGCGGCCGACGATCGCGTGCGCGCGGTCATTATCACCGGCACCGGTGACATCGCCTTCAGCGCAGGCGCAGATCTGGGCCAGGTGATCCCGCTCTACTCCGGGACTCGCAAGCCCGAGAACGAGTGGGACCACCGCATCCTGGCCGACACCCGCATCCTCACGAGGGGCGTCCTGAAAGGCGTGGCCTTCGACAAGCCGATCATCGCGGCGGTCAACGGACTCGCGATCGGCGGTGGGTGCGAGCTCGTACTCGGCACCGACATCCGCATCGCCGCGCGCCACGCCACGTTCGGGCTCGCCGAGGTGAAGCGGGCCATCATGGCGGGCGGCGGCGGCACGACGCGCATGGCCCGTCAGCTCCCCCACGCCATAGCGATGGAGGTGTTGCTCACGGGCGACTCGATCACTGCGGACGAGGCCCTGCGGTATGGCCTGGTGAACCGCGTCGTCGACGCGTCCGACGTGCTCGACGAGGCACTCCGGTTCGCAGCACGCATCGCCCAGAACGGCCCGCTCGCCGTGCAGGCCATCAAGCGCACCGTGCGCGAGAGCGACGGGATCCCCATCGACAAGGCGTTCGGCATCGAGGCGCGCGAAGGGCATGCGCTGAGCTCGACCCGCGACGCCGTCGAAGGCCCACTCGCCTTTATCGAAAAGCGCCCGGCGAACTTCGAAGGGCGTTGACCGTGAACGAACGTAAACCGGTCCCCACTGCGCTGCTCGTTCTCGTCGCGGCCGTTCTCCTGGCCCTGCTCGTGCTCTCAGCGGTCACCGGGCAGTGGGCGATCCTCGTGCTCGGCGCAGTTGCCGTGGGTGCGATGGCCGTACCATTCCGCAACCGCACCTGAGCGCTCAGGCTCCGCCGAACAGCATCTTCGACACGCCGTACGAATGGCCCGCCACGTAGCCGCCGTCCACCGGTAGGGCAACGCCGGTCACGAATGACGAATCGTCGGACGCGAGGAAGAACGCCGCTCCCGCAATCTCGTCGGGCCGGCCGAAGCGACCCAGCTTGTGCTGCGCCTTGATCTGATCGGCGTAGGGCATGTTCGCGACCACGCTCTGAAGCAGCGGCGTGTCGATGAAGCCGGGGCAGATCGAGTTCGCGCGGATACCGGCCGCGCCGTAGTCGCACGCGAGGTTCTTCGTGAGCAGGACTACTGCCCCCTTCGACGCGTTGTAGGTGCTACCGCCCTCGCAACCCTCAAGTCCCTCGACGCTGGCCACGGTGATGATCGACCCACTGCGCTGCGCGATCATGGCGGGGAGCACGGCTTTGGCGGTGAGGAACGTGCCGGTGATGTTCACGTCTTGCACGAGCTGCCACGACTCGAGGGTCATGTTGTGCACGAAACCCCCGCCCGCGATACCGGCCGCGGTGACGACTACGTCAATGCGTCCGTGCGTCGCCACGATGTCGGCGGCTACCGCAAGCTGGCCCGCTTCGTCGCGCACGTCGAGTACGTGGAAGCCCGCCGCCGGCGCCGCGGCGACCACCTCGGCCCACGAGTCGTTGGTGCGAAGGTCGGCGCCGACAACCACGGCACCCTCGTTCGCGAACCGACGCGCGCACTCGAGACCGATGCCGGACGCAGCGCCGGTGACATAGGTGACTTTTCCCGCCAGGCGACCCATGAATGCTCCCTTGTGATGCGACTCACTAACCATAGGAGCGCGGCCACATCGGATCCAGGGGTGGGCCCGGCCGCGCTCGCGGTGGCGGGGGTCGATGGATGTCGTGGCGGCTGGGTCGTGGTCATCACGGGCATCGAACCGGGTTCGCCGTCGACGGTCGCCGTGGTGCCCGACATCGCCCCGGTGACCATCGACCTCGGCTCGGGCCGCCTCGCCGCGGTGGGCATCGACATGCCGATCGGCCTCGCCGCCGACGGACACCGCGCGGCCGACGTCGCGGCGCGTCGGTTGCTCGGCGCGCGACGTAGCGCGCTGTTCCCCACCCCACCGCTCGACGTACTCGGGGCAACCGATTATGCAGATGCGCTCGCGCGATGTCGCGCCGCGAGCGGCAAGGGACTGTCGATCCAAGCGTTCAACCTGCTACCCAAGATGCGCGAGCTCGCGTCGCGTATCGAGCCATCTATGCAACCCCGACTGAGCGAGGTGCACCCCGAGACGTCTTTCGCTGTGGTGCGCGGGGAACCATGCGCCGAACCGAAGCGCACGCCCGGCGGGAGCGCCGAACGACGAGACGCGTTGCGCGAACACTTCGTAGATCTCGACGACCTGATGCAGACCATCCCGCGGGGCGCGAAGCCCGATGACGTACTCGACGCATTCGCCGCCGCGTGGACCGCACGCCGCGTCGCGACCGGTCGCGCACTCGTACTGGGCGACGACGACGAGCGCGACGCGCGCGGCTATCGGTTGACGATCAGCGTCTGAGGTGCGCGTCGAGGAACGCCGTGCACGCCTCGGTGCGCGCCACCCCGAACGCCGACAGCTCGCTTCGAACGATCTTGCAGAACACACATCTCGGTGCCTCCACGGGTCCTGACACGAGAGGGCTGCAAGTTCCTCGGCCTCGAGTTCGTAGGCTCTGGTGCATCAGCCGAGAACCCACCACCGAGCCGCCGCTGTACGGCCTCGACATCGAGACCGACACCACCGTCGACGGTCTCGATCCGACTGTGGCGCCCATCGTCGGGGTGGCAATCGTGGGCCCCGGCGTCGAGCTCGTGCTCGACGGATCCGAGTACGAGTTGCTCGTGGCGCTCGACCGTGCCGTCGCCGCGCTGACCCCCGGCGTGCTCGTCACCTGGAACGGCTCAGGTTTCGATCTCCCGTTCCTCGACGATCGGGCGCGCCTCATCGGCGTCGACCTCGGCCTACGAATCACGCACGACCCGAGCATCGCGCTCTCGCGAAACCCGCTACTCGGGCACCCGGGCGCCTACCGGGGCCGGTGGTACCACCACCGTCACCTCGACGGCTACCGGCTGTACCGCAGCGAGATCGACCCGAAGTCTGGACTGTCGTGCGGGCTCAAGTCGCTGGCGCGCCACTTCGGTCTGCCGATCGTCGAAGTCGAGCGCGATCGCATACACGAGCTCGACCGGGACACGCTGCGTCGTTACGTCACGAGCGACGCAGCCCTCGCGCGCGAGCTCGTGGCGCGCCGCTGGTCGACCGCGCAACACGCGATCGACCCCATCAGCTGAGGGGCTCGTACCCGGCCACGGTGTGGGGATGCGAATCGAGGTGCACCTTGGCCTCGGGAACGCCCGAGAACCGACCGTGACTCCAGCGGATCTCGACGTGGCCGTCGATGGTGCGCTCCGTGCCGAGCACGCGATCGAGCACGACGGCACGCCACCGCACGATGGGTTGGCCGACCACGTGCGGCCACGCGTCGAAGGCCCGGAACGCGAACCGGGCCCGGAAATCCCACGGGGTGAGGACGCGATACCGCAAAGGATCGTGCTCGTCGGTGGCCCCCAGCACGAAGTAGGGCGACGGCTGCAGTCGCAGGATGCGCCAGAGGAACTCCTCGCGCACCGCCGGGGTGAGGCTGGCGTTCCAGCGTTGCGCGGATACGACCGACACCGAGCGCACGAGCTCGTGATAGGGCTCGGCGGTGCCGGCCGACCATGTGCGGGGCAACGACTTGAACACGCGCCGGTGATCGGTGCGGAGGTCGCCGACATCGGCCGGCAGCTCATCGCGTCCCATCTCGGCACGGCACGCCGAGTACAGATCCTGATAGGCCTCGGGGGCGACCGTCGCAAACCAGTCGACGCGCTCGCCACGCCGGTCGGCCAAGCGGCGGTCGAAGAGGTGCGCCGGCGAGACGTTGTGCAGGATCGTCGAGCCGTACTTGCATGACAGCAGGTAGACGTGGTCGACCCGGAGGTCAGCCGGGATCTGCTCGTACCCCGGCGGCTTGTGCGGACCCTTCCACTCGACCTGCCACGGCGGCCGGCCACGCAGTCCGTCGTTGCTCCGTGCGAACGCCTCGCCGTTCGCCCACGCCACGACGAACTCACGACGATGCGTACCTTGTGCGAACGCGTCCTCGAGCCGTTCGAAGTGGACGGTCTCGACATTGCGCACGAGCGCCGAGCGGACCGTGATGGCGTGCTCGAGCGACGCGAAACCGAGCATGCCGAGCCCGGTGACGATCTCGGTGATCTCGGTGCGGGCTGTCGCCACGTGTTGTGCTCCCTACGCCCGCAACGTGGTCATGGCTGGTCCTTCGGAAAGAACGGAAGTCGCGCTGCGGAATCACCCGCGGCGTAGATCTTCAGTCGTTCGACCGTGGCTTCTTGGAACACGTCGAGCGCGTCGTGGACCAGCCCGAGCTTGCGACCTTGCTGCAGCGCCTTCCACGCCGGGCCGGCCGCCGGGACCGAGTCGGTGGTGAGTACCAACCAGCGCGGGTCGGTGGACGCACCCCGGCGTTCGACGAGTGCCGAGCGCCCGAGGCTCTTCCAGATGGCGTCGGTGCGCCGCAGCCCGGCGCGGATGCTGCTGGAGGTGCCCGAGAAGTCGACGTACCAGATCCCGCCGGTGGGGTCGGTGCACACGAAGTCAATGACCATGCCGGTGGAGAGCTTCACGTTCGACTCGACCGAGACGAAGCCGACTTCGCCCAGGACTTGGGCGGCGATGTCCTTGGCCTTCTTGCCCTCGCGGGTGGCGAGCGCGCGCGGCGAGAGCGTGCTGGCTTCGTCGCCAGTGACCGGCACCGTGACCCGCAACGGCGCCGTGGCCCGCTCCCGCGCGCCGACGATGCGCGCGTCGGCGGCCGCGACGTAGGCCGCATCGGTGTCGAAGCCGAGGTAGTGCCGACGGCGCTCGACCGCGGCGACCGCCGTGGTGCCCGACCCCATGAACGGGTCGAGCACGAGATCGCCGACGTAGGTATAGAGATCGATGAGCGTGGCCGGCAGCTCGACGGGGTAGGGCGCCGGATGCCCGACGCGGGTCGCGCTCTCGGGCGCGATCTCCCACACGTCGGTGGTGGCCTCCATGAAGCGGTCGACGTCGATCGAGACCTGGTGGGGCAGGCCACGCTTCGCCCGTGTGGGCCGATCGATCGCCCGGTCGAAGCGGCCCTTGCTCGCGACGATGACGCGCTCGGTGACGTCACGCAGGACCGGGTTGGCCGCGCTCTGGAAGCTTCCCCACGCAACAGAACCACCGGCGCCGAGCGCCTTCTGCCAGATGATCTCGCCCCTGAGCAACAACTTGAGGTCGTCCTGCAGGATGGTGACGACGTCGGCGGCGAGCGACCGGTACGGCTTGCGACCGAGGTTGGCCACGTTGATCGCCATGCGCCCACCCGGCTCGAGCTTGTTCGCGCTGAGGGCGAACACCTCGCGCAACATGGCGAGGTACTCCTTGTAACTACCGGGGATGTGGCCCGTGCCGATGGCCTCCTCGTACTCCTTGCCCGCGAAGTACGGCGGCGAGGTCACGAGCAACGCCACCGAATTGTCGGCCACGAACTCGTTCGTCGCGAGCAACTCGCGGGCGTCGCCGAGAATGATCCGGTCGAGGACCTTAGGTGAGATGACCTCGTGGTCGAGCGAGATGTCGGGGTCGACGAAGCGCCCGTAGAAATCCGACGCATCGTGACTCTCGCGGCGCCCGGAGCCGAAGGCAGCGGTGCGAGTGGGACGCCGAACTCGGCCCGGGGCGCGTGGCTCAGAGCGGGTGGGTTCGGCGGGCATGGGGGGCAATCCTAGGGACATCGACGTCATCGACGCGAATGGTACGGAGGGGGTGCGACAGCGCCCGGCCCGAGGGCCGCCCCATCACGCTTGCTGACCTGCAGCTTGCGTACAATTTCCCCCCGCCCGTAGTTTCGGCGGGTCTGCGTCGCAGCCCGGGGCTCGGCGCGCATCACCCATCACCTGGAGGATTCTCTTGAGTAGCAGTTTGACCAGCCTTCTCGCCTCAGAAGGCGGTTGGCAGGATTTCACGCTAAAGGGGGGCGAATGGGCGATTCTTTGGTCCTCTGTAGCCGCCGCTCTGCTCGCCATCGCCGTCGGCTTCTACCTCATGAAGTTGGTGCTCGCCGAGGACGAGGGCACGCCGAAGATGAAGGAGATCGCCTACGCCATCCAAGAGGGCGCCTCGGCGTATCTCCGGCGGCAGTTCAAGACGATCGCCGTGATCCTCATACCGCTCGCCGCGGTCGTGTTCTTCACCTCCACCGAGATCATCAAGCCGGGTGACCGTGGCACGGCGCTGAGCTTCGCCCAGTCGGGCGTCTGGCGCACCCTCGCCTTCGTCCTCGGCTGCTTCGCCTCGGGCCTCACCGGCTACATCGGCATGACCCTCGCCACTCGTGGCAACGTGCGCACCGCAGCCGCGGCGCTCACCGGCTCCATGCCACGTGCACTCACCGTGGCCTTCCGCACGGGCGGCATCGCCGGCATGTTCACCGTGGGCCTCGGCCTCCTCGGTGCCACCGCGATCATCATGTTCTTCCAGAACACCAGCTCGGCGATCCTTATCGGGTTCGGCTTCGGCGGTTCGCTGCTCGCGCTGTTCCTGCGCGTCGGCGGCGGCATCTTCACCAAGGCCGCCGACGTCGGCGCCGACCTCGTCGGCAAGATCGAGGCCGGCATCCCCGAGGACGACCCGCGCAACCCGGCCACCATCGCCGACAACGTGGGCGACAACGTGGGCGACTGCGCCGGCATGGCCGCCGACCTCTTCGAGTCCTACGAGGTCACCCTCGTGGCCTCGATCATCCTCGGTGTGGCGGCGTTCAACTCCATCGGGATGAACCCGGTGCTCGGCATCATGTTCCCGCTCGCCGCACGCGCTATCGGCGTGGTCGCGTCCATCGCCGGCGTGTTCGTGGTGAAGGCCCGCGAAGGCGAGACCAACGCCCTCAAGCCCATCAACCGCGGCTTCCTCGTGGCCGGCATCCTCACCGTTATCGGCACGCTCATCGTGGCGCTCACTTACGTCGGCAACGAGAACATCGCGGGCGAGACCACCAACGCTGGCTGGAAGTGCTTCGGTGCGGTCGTCATCGGCCTCGTGCTCGCGCAGGTCGTGAGCCGGCTCACCGAGTACTTCACCGCCACGCACTACAAGCCGGTCAAAGAGATCGCCGAATCGGCCCGCACCGGCCCCGCGACCGTGGTGCTCTCGGGCACCGCCTACGGCCTCGAGTCGTCGGTGTACGCCATCATCGCCATCGCGATCGGCATCGGTACTGCACTCGCCCTAGGCGACGGCAACCTGCAGTTCTCGCTGTACCTGGTGGCACTCGCGGGCATGGGCATGCTCGCCACCACCGGCGTCATCGTCTCGGAGGACACCTTCGGTCCGGTGTCCGACAACGCGGCGGGCATCGCCGAGATGTCGGGCGAGTTCCACGGCGAACCCGAGCGCATCCTCGTGAGCCTCGACGCCGTGGGCAACACCACCAAGGCCGTCACCAAGGGCTTCGCGATCGGCTCCGCGGTGATCGCCGCAGTGGCGATCTTCGCCTCGTACATCGAGTCGGCGGCCAGTGAGGTACTCGACCCGGCGCTCGTGGAAACGCTGAAGACCACGCCGCGTGGCGTGTTCGACGCGATCCCGATCAACCTCGCCGACCCGAAGGTCTTCATCGGCCTGCTCATCGGTGGGTCGATCGCCTTCTTGTTCTCGTCCCTCGCCATCCGCGCCGTCGGCCGCACTGCCGGCGTGGTCGTGCAAGAGGTCCGCAACCAGTTCGCCGACGGCAAGATCATGAGCGGCGAGAAGCTGCCCGACTACGGCCCGGTCATCGACATCTGCACCGCCGCCTCGTTGCGCGAGCTCGCCACACCGGCGCTTCTCGCGGTGCTCGCCCCCGTCATCATCGGGTTCGGCATCGGCTACCTCGCCCTCGGCGCGTTCCTCGCCGCGGTCATCCTCACCGGCCAACTCATGGCCAACTACCTGTCCAACGCGGGTGGTGCGTGGGACAACGCCAAGAAGTACATCGAGGACGGCCACGAGGGCGGCAAGGGCTCCGACGCCCACAAGGCGGCGGTCATCGCCGACACCGTCGGTGACCCGTTCAAGGACACCGCCGGTCCGGCGCTGAACCCGCTCATCAAGGTGATGAACCTGGTCTCGCTGCTTATCCTCCCGGCGATCATCAAGCTGTCCAACATCAACCCCGACAACCCGGTGCTGTCCACCCCCGAGGCGGGCGGCTACGCCGTGGCCGGTGCCGCCCTGGTGGTGCTCATCGGTGCGTTGATCTTCTCGGCTCGCCAAAAGCCCACCCTGGTCTCGACGCCGGCCGCCGCGCCGGCCGACGCCTGAGCATCCGCAAACCGCCGTTCGAGCGGGTCAGCCGCTCGAACGACCTCGCCTTTACGAAGGACCGTCCCGACATCCGGGGCGGTCCTTCGTGCTTTTCCGGTGCTGTCACGCCTCTCTGCTCGAGGAGCCCGATGTCACGGCCGCCCGAATCCCCGAATCGTTCACGATGACCGGCATGGGCGCGCCAGGTTCGTGCTCGCTCACCGGTGAGGCCTGCATCGCGAGCGCCAACCCATTCAGCGCCAAGGGATTGCCTGATCGTCAGCGTGCGTCGTCAGCGTGTGCGTGGCGCGAGCGGCGGTGCTTGACCAACTCGAGCACCACGGGCAACAGCGACACGGCGACCACCACAAGGACCGCGATCTCGATGTTGTTCTTGACCAGGTCGATCTCGCCGAGGAAGTAGCCGAGGGTGGTGAGACCAACCGCCCACAACAAGCCGCCGAAGATGTTGTAGAGCACGAATGTGCGGTACTTCATGTGCCCGACACCGGCGACGATGGGCGCGAACGTGCGCACGATGGGCACGAAGCGCGCCAGCACGATGGTCTTCGCGCCGTGCGTCTCGAAGAAGACCGTGGCTTTTTGCACGTACGCCTGCTTGAAGATGCGCGAATCGGGACGGCTGAACAACGCCGGGCCGACCCGACGACCGAACGCGTAGCCGACCTGATCGCCGAGCACCGCGGCAGCAAATGCGACGAGCAGCACCCAGGGCAGCGCCGGCAGTGTGTTGTCACCGGCGCCCGACGACAGGAACCCGGCGATGAACAGCAGCGAATCGCCCGGGAGGAAGAATCCGATGAGTAGCCCGGATTCGGCGAACACGATGAGCGCGAGGATCGGCAGTCCACCCTCTTGGAGGATCTTCTGCGGATCGAGGCCGAGCACGGCAAGCGTGAAGAGGTTCACGAGGGGGGAAGGGTAGCCGCCGGTATCCTCGACCAGTGACCGCCCAAGCAAACATCCGAAACGTGGCCATCGTCGCGCACGTCGACCATGGCAAGACCACCCTCGTCGATGCGATGCTCTGGCAATCCGGCGCCTTTCGCGCCAACGCCAACATGAACGAACGAGTCATGGACTCGATGGATCTCGAACGCGAGAAGGGCATCACCATTCTCGCGAAGAACACGTCCGTGCACTACGGCGGCGTCAAGATCAACATCGTCGACACCCCGGGCCACGCCGACTTCGGTGGCGAGGTCGAGCGCGCCCTGACCATGGTCGATGGCGTGTTGCTGCTCGTCGACGCCAGCGAAGGCCCGCTCCCGCAGACCCGCTTCGTGCTACGCAAGGCACTCGAGGCGAAGCTCCCCGTGGTGCTCGTGGTCAACAAGGTCGATCGCCCCGACGCCCGCATCTCCGAGGTGGTCGACGAGACCTACGAGCTTTTCCTCGACCTCGACGCCGACGAGACCCAGATCGAATTCCCGATCGTGTACACGAATGCGAAGGCCGGCTGGGCGTCGCTCGATCCCGAAATACAGGGCAGCGACCTCAAGCCCCTGTTCGAGGTGCTGCTCGCGCAGATCCCCGCACTCGTGTACGACCCCGATGCACCCCTGCAGGCGTGGGTCACCAACCTCGACGCCTCCCCCTACGTCGGCCGCCTGGCCATGTGCCGCATGCGTAACGGCTGGATCCGCAAGGGCCAGCAGGTGGCGTGGTGCCGCACCGACGGCACTATCGAGCGGGTCAAGGTCGGCGAGCTGTACGTCACCGAGGCCCTCGAGCGCGTACCGGTCGAGGAAGCAGGCCCGGGCGAGATCATCGCGGTGGCCGGCATCCCCGACATCACCATCGGCGAGACGCTCGCCGCGATCGACGACCCGCGTCCGCTCCCGATAATCACCGTCGACGAGCCGAGCTTGTCGATGACCATCGGCATCAACACGTCGCCGCTCAACGGCCGTGAGGGAACCAAGCTCACGGCCCGCCTGGTGAAGAGCCGGCTCGACACCGAGATCGTCGGCAACGTATCGCTGCGCGTGTTCAACACCGACCGCCCCGACGCGTGGGAAGTCCAAGCCCGAGGCGAGCTCCAGCTCGCCGTGCTCGTCGAGATCATGCGACGCGAGGGCTTCGAGCTCACGGTCGGCAAGCCCGAGGTCGTCATCCGCGAGGTCGACGGCAAGACGCACGAGCCGGTCGATCGCGTCACCATCGATGTCCCCGAGGAGCACCTCGGCACGGTCACCCAGATGCTCGCCGTGCGCAAGGGTCGCATGGAGCAGATGGTGAACCACGGCACCGGCTGGATCCGGCTCGACTACCTCGTGCCCGCCCGCGGGCTCATCGGGTTCCGCACCGAATTCATGACCGAGACTCGCGGCACCGGGCTCATGCACCACGTCTTCGAAGGCTACGAACCGTGGATGGGCGAGCTCCGCACCCGCTCCACCGGCTCCATCGTGGCCGACCGCACGGGTGCCACCACCGGCTACGCGATCAAGGAACTGCAGGATCGCGTCGCCTTCTTCGTGGCGCCGGGCGCCGATGTCTATGAAGGCATGGTCGTGGGCGAGAACCCGCGCCCCGGCGATATGGACGTCAACATCTGCCGTGAGAAGAAGCTCACCAACATGCGCGCATCCTCCTCGGACACCACGGTCACGCTGGTTCCGCCCCGCCTGTTGTCGCTCGAGGCCGCCCTCGAGTTCATCGAGGGCGACGAGTGCGTCGAGGTCACGCCGAGCATCGTCCGCATCCGCAAGGTGGTCCTCAACGCGACCGAACGTGGCCGCCTCGCCAAGTCGAAGAAGCCCCCCAAGAGCTGATCACCCTGCCCGGTCGGTGGTCGGCTCATAGTGCCCGACGCCCTCGACCTGGCCCGTGAGTGTCCCACCCCCTGGGTAACGTGATTCTCGTCCCCCTACGGTCACCGTCGACCTTGCGGGCGACGGGCTCGCGACCCCCTACGGCCGCCTCCACCTTTGCCACACCTGGAGGCCGGCTCATGCCCGTCGACGAATCGCGCGTACTCGCGCAACTGCTCCCACACCTCGCGTCGCTCCTGTCCGAGGTCCCGCTCGGCGCACCCGTCGCGATCGGCATCGCACTGCCCGCAGCATGTGACTACGCGGCGGAGATGGGCGCGCCGCCCGTCGAGTTCTTCTTCCGCCACCTCGATTGCATCGACGTCGTGTGCGCGCTCGGCGGATTCGTCGCCCCGGCCGGCTGGGACGCGTTCGGCATCGTGGCGCCCGGGCACCGCATGATGCTCGACCCGCCGGCCGATGACCCTGGCAACGACCCGGCCGACGACCTGGCCGATGACGCGGTCACCGTGTGCGCATTGCTCGGCCGGGGCGGCCTCGTAGTGTCCGAGGTTCGCACGGTCGACGGTACGGTCGTGTCGAGCGGCGCGACCACCGGCCGAGCCGTCGACGCATGCCGCCGGGTGCTCGGCCTCGCCACGGCCCCTCCCCTGCTCGGCCCGCACGTGTGGCGCACCCTGCGCTGGATCGATCGGGTGCTCGCGACCGTGCTCGACGCCGACCTTGGCCGGCCACCCTCGTGGCCCGCGCTCTCGGCCCTCTACGCACTCGACTCGCCCGCGCGGCGGTTCACCCGACCGGCGTGCGCCGCGCAGGCCGAACCTCCCGAGTGGTCCTGGTACGAGCTGCGCAACGCGTGCGCCGGCGATCAGCTCACCGTGCCATGCATCGATTCCGAAACGGCCGCGTGGATGGACGATGGGCTGTTCGCCCGCGAGGCGATCGCCGCCTTTCCCCCGCTCGTCGAGTCACTGGGCGACCTGCGCCAGCTCCTCCCGCCGAGCACCTTCGACATGGTGGTCGCCTGGGTCAGCGATCAGCTCGCCGCGTGATGCCCTGTCTCTCACCAGCGAAGGGTGGCGGCAAAATCGCGAAGTCTGACCCGGGCCGCCGGTGCGGTCGTGTGACAGTCATAGAGCGATCCGCCGATGGCGTGCACGAGCGCACCGGGCTGGTCGCTCCCTCAATCGATGCCGATCAGTTGCTTCGTGAGGGTCATCACCGGATTGTGGGTCTCGTATGCCGGCGACCACGCGTCGGGGCTCAGCAACTTCATCATCGCCGAGATCCGCAGCATCACCAGCGTGAAGTGGAACCCGGCCAGCCGCATGTAGAAGTCCACGTGCCGGGGTTCGCGACCCATGAATGCGGACCAGATCGCAACGGTCTCGTCTTTGTCGGGGATGCCGTCGGGCAGGGCGCGCCCACTGCCCTCGGTATGGAACAGCTGCAGGAACAGCCACCAACCGAGGTCGCTCTCGGCGTCGCCGATGGACACCATCTCCCAGTCGAAGATTCCCAGCACGTTGCCGCCATCGTCGTACATCTGGTTGCCCGGACGGGCGTCGCCCCAGCAGAGCTCGAGCACGTCGTTGTCGGGCCAGTTCGCAGCCAGCCACGCCCACGCCGGATCGGCGACCGGTTGCGGGTTTCCGGCACCGGCCCACGCCAGGAAGTTCGCAAAGTAGTTTCGGCGTTGCTCGCCCCCGAGGCGGCCGTGATGGGGCTTGTCGAGAAAGTCGAACCCCACCGTGCGCCAATCGACGCGGGCCACCTTGGTCATGGCCTCGATGCCGTTGCGCCACTGCCGGGCGCGCTCGGCGGGGGTCATGTCCATCACGAAGCCGGACTCGGTGTATGGCGGTACGTCCCCGGGTACCCGGCCGTAGAGCCGATCCATGACAAAGAAGGGCTGTCCGAGCACCGACGTGTCGGCCTCAGCGAACCGCATGTGAGCCACGGGCACCTCCGTGTGCTCGCCCAGCAGCTTCATCGATCCGTACTGCTGGGCGAGGAGGTCGATCTCGGGGAACAACGCGTAGTCCTGCGGCTGGGACCGCAGCACGAGGTCGTGCGCCGTGCGTCCGCCCAAATCGGTCCACGATGCCGAGAAGAGAAAGGTCTCGTTCGAGAACCCGCTCGACTGGGGCACGACCAGATCCGTGATCTCGACGTCGACCGCACCGGTCCGGCTCCCCAGCCAGGCCGTGAGCGCGGCGCGGGTCTGATCAGGATCGCGTTGTCCGGCGATCGGCATCTCGGTGTCCCCCTCGTCGCTGCCGGTGCATCGTAGTGACCCGCGCCGGTCGACCGAAGGGCAGGTTTCCGACCGACGTGCCCGATCACGTTGAGAAAGTGCTGGTTCGGTGGCATCCTGAAAGCCCACGAGCCGGGCACGCGCGTCCTCTGACCCGCCCGACCGGCTTTTCGTATGGCATGGGAGAGCAATGGCCTTCAAAGTCGGCGACCGCGTGGTCTACCCGCATCACGGCGCGGCAGTCATCGAAAAGAAGGAGAAGCGCAAGGCCTTCGGCAATGAGAAGGACTACTTCGTTCTCCGCATGGCCCACGGCGATATGACGCTCGCCGTCCCGGTCGACAATGCCGAAGAGGTCGGCATGCGCTGGCCGATCAGCACCGAAGACGTCGAGGACCTGTTCGAGGTCCTCGGCCGACGCGATGTGCGCGAGCCGGCCAACTGGAGCCGTCGCTTCAAGAACCACCAGGAGAAGCTCAAGTCGGGCGACGTGTACCAGGTCGCCGAGGTCGTGCGGAACCTGGCTCTTCGCGACGCCGACAAGGGGCTGTCCGCCGGCGAGAAGTCGTTGTTCAACAAGGCCCGCAACGTGCTGGTGTCCGAGCTGTCGTTCGCGTTGAACGTTTCCGAGGACGATGCGCTGAAGCGGGTCGAGGGCGCACTCGTCTGACGTCCGCGCCAACCAGCGGGGGGTTCGCATGGCGGCAAATCGCATCGTCGTCGGTGTCGAAGGATCCGACGGTTCGCGCGCCGCTCTGCGGTGGGCCATCGACGAGGCGCGCGTTCGCTCTTCCACCGTCGTGGTGGTCACCGCGTACCTGCCCACGTACGTTCCGGCCGCGCCCGATTACGGCTATGTCCCGCTCGATGCCCCCGACCTCGTCGACGAGGTCCGCAAGATGCAGGACGAGATGGTGGCCGAGGCGCTGTTGCTCGACGGCGGGCCACCCGTTCCCTTCGAGCAACACCTTCTCGAAGGCCGCGCCGCCGAAACCTTGATCACCGCCTCGCAGGACGCGTCGCTGTTGGTCGTAGGCAATCGGGGCAGGGGCGGGTTCCGGGGCCTCCTGCTCGGATCGGTGAGCCAGCACACCGCGCACCACGCCAGCTGCCCGGTCGTGATCGTGCGGTCTGACATGCGTTTCGCGGCCTCGCCCTAGTACCCGTTGCGACGCCTTTCGTGCGTCTGCATCGTCGGCGTCTGCATCGTCGGCGTCTGCATCGTCGGCGTCTGCATCGTCGCATCGAGCGCGTGCGCTGACGGCGAAGGAAGCAACGAATCGCGGCCCGTTTGCCGATGCCAGCTTGCGGATCACCGCTGGTAACCTCACGCGTGCAGGCGACAGCGCCTGATTCCCGAGGCGACACACGCCGACCCCACCAGGTCGGTCGCCGCACCGCACGCCATCCGACCCGAATGCAAGTCCACCGGGCGGCGTGCGCCAAATTGACGACTTCCGCCGGGTGCCATGACGTGTTGGCATTTGCGGGCTTGGAGGCATTCGGCATGATCGTTCCGGCAGATGGCGCGGTGCTCGAACGCGTTGCCGCCCCCGGCGACCACCAAGCCGGTCGACCAGCTTCGTTGCGCGAGGTGATCGCGACGATCCCGGCCGAATGCTACGAACGCTCCACGGCTCGCGGCCTGTGGCTCGCCGGCCGCGACATCGCGCTGCACGCGCTCGTCGTGTTCGCCCTCGTCGAGGTCAACGCCTGGTGGGCGGTGCTCGCGCTGTGGCTTGTCTCGGGATTCACCACCTCGGCCATGTTCGTACTCGGCCACGACGCGGCGCACGAGGCACTGTTCGACAGCAAGCGGCTCAACGCGATCGTTGGGCGCATCCTGTTCCTGCCGTCGCTGCACATCTACGCCGCCTGGAAGTTGGGGCACAACCACGTGCACCATCGCCATACCGCCCGCGAACAGATGGACTTCGTCTGGCACCCGGTCACCCCAGAGCAGTACGCGACCTTCGGCCCCCTGCGCCGACTGCGGCATCGCCTCGAATGGTCGTCGCTCGGCGCCGGCGTCTACTACGTGTCCCGCATCTGGTGGTCGAAGATGATCGTGCTGCGGCCGCCCAAGCGTTTCCGTCACGACATCACCTTCGACCGCATCGTGCTCGGCGTGCTGGCCAGCGGCCTGGCCTTCGGCGCCGCAGTACTGGGCGGCGTGCTCAGCGGCGACTTCCTGGGTGCAGCCTGGATGATCACCAAGCTGCTCGTCGGACCCTTCCTGGCGTTCTGCTGGTTCATCGGGTTCACGGTGTACGTGCACCACATCAACGTGCGCATGCTGTGGACCAAGCGCCGCGACTGGAACAAGGTCGACGCGCAGCTACTCACCACCTCAGTGCTGCGGGTCCGCCGGCCGTTCGGCATGTTCTTCCACAGCATCTTCACCCACGTGCCCCATCACGTCGACGTGCGCATCCCCTGCTACCACCTCGACGACGCGCAGAACGCCATCGCCGCGGCGTATCCCGGTCTCGTCATCGACGAGCCGCTCACGTTGCGCGGCTACCTGGACACCACCAAGGCCTGCAAGCTGTTCGACTTCGACGAACGACGCTGGCTCAGCTACCAGGAAGCACGCCCCCGCACGGGCCGCACCCACGAAACCGTGGCGGCCGAGAGCTTCAGCCTCGACGACTGACCGCCGGACCGCGGCGCGGGCGTCAGGTCAGTGAGGCTTCCAGGCGTCGGGAGTATCGGCGAGTTTGGCGATGCGCTTGGGGATCTTGCCGCTGACCGGTAGATGCCAGTCATTCGCCCGGTTCTCGCAGTACCCATCTGATGGTGAATCGTCGTGGCGTCCCTACGGAGCCGCGCTGGCTACCTGCCGGAGCCAGCCGAGGAGACGATCCCAGAGTTCGGTGCGAGTCGGCGCGACGTTGTGGTTGTGGCCGGAACCCGGGCACACGAAGAGCGTGATGTCACGACTTGACGGGAACTGCGCGGGGATCTGGTGCGCGGCGCCGGTGATGTCGTGTTCGCCCACGCCGATGAACACGGGCACGTCCACCGCATCGAGCGCCGGGCGGCTCGCGCCGGGGATCATCGACGTGAGGCCGCACAGGGTCAGTAGCACAGAGCCCGAAGCGCCGATGGCCGCCTTCGCATTGTCGGGCACGTCGACCGCAAGTAGGAACGGTGACGAACCGGTGCCGGTCCGGCCGCCCCTACTGCGCGGCGCGCCGAAGCGCGTCGCGACGAGCGCTGCGAGGTCACGGGCGACGCCCTCCGGATCGTCGACGTAGGCGCGCTCCGCTTCGGTCAGGTGCGAGAGCAGCCCCGAACCGGCGAAGCCGAGCAGGGCGACCGCCTCGTACGTGCGATGCCTGGCCTGCATCCACACCGTGACGAGCCCACCCATCGAGTGGCCACAACCAACGGGCACGAATAGCGGGATCGCCGCAACGCCTTCCGCGAGCGTTCCCGCGCGCAACCGGTCGAGCAGCGTCGCTACGGCTGCTGCGTCGATCGCTGCGACCGTTGCCGGCGTGAGCGTGTACGCGTCGTGGGGCACGTCGCTCTCGCCCACGCCGGGATGATCGAGCAGGACCACCACCACACCACGGCCCGCGAGATGGGCCGCCATGGAGTAGCTGTCCCCGGCGCCCTCGGCCTGCAGGTCGAAGTAGCGGCGCGACATGCCACCGCCGGGCATGCACACGAGTACGACCGCCGGTTGCCCGGCGGCCCCGTCGGCGGCCCGGTCGGCGCCGTGGGTGGCGCCGACGGCGGCGATGACGAGGTCGGCGACCAGATGGTGCACGCCGGCGGGCGCCATCGACGACACATCGATCTCGATGCGGTGCCGTTGCACCGCGGGTGACGGAGTCGCAGGCACTAGCTCAGCCGGCGGGGGCAAGGATGAGGCCGCTTCGTCCGCCCGCGACCATCACGTGCTCGACCCCCTTCACCTGGTTCACCGCGGTGCCACGCACCTGGCGCACGCCTTCGAGGATGTTGTTCAAGCCGTGGATGTACGCCTCGCCCAGCAGACCGCCGTGGGTGTTCACGGGGATCGACCCGTCGAGATCGATATTGCCCTCCTTGATGAAGTCACTCGCCTCGCCCGGGCCACAGAACCCCATCGCCTCGAGCTGGAGAAACACCACGGGGCTGAAGTTCTCGTACAGCATCGCGGCGTCCATGTCGGCCGCGGTGAGGCCTGACTGGTCGTAGAGCTGTTTAGCCATGAGCTTGGCCTCGGGGAACTCGGCGAGATCGCCGTGGTAGTAGTTGAAGACGACATTTCCGTCGCGCAGGTGACCGTCGGCCGCCGCGGCGATCTTCACCGCCTTGTGTGGCAGGTCGGCGGCACGATCGGCCGACGTGATCACCATGGCGACGCCGCCGTCGCTCTCCTGGCAGCAGTCGAGGAGCCGCAGGATCGGTTCGACGATCCATCGTGAGTTCTGGTGATCTTCGAGCGTGATGGGCCTTTGGTAGAACCAGGCGTTGGGGTTCGTGGCTGCGTGCTTGCGCGCGACGACCGTGTAGCGACCGAAGTCTTCGTTGGTGAGCCCGTAGCGGTGCATGTAGCGCTGGAACGCCAGCGAGTAGGTCTTCGCCGGCACATCGAGGCCGAACGGGAGGTACCAGTTCCAGCCGGGCGGCGTGACCCGTTGGTTGGGTTGGCCGAACCGCCGACCCGATCGCTCGTTGAAGGCGCGGTAGACGAGCACGGCCTTGGCGCTGCCGCCCTGCACCGCCAGCGATGCGTGCTGCACCGTGGTGTGGGCGCCGGCACCGCCGTGCGGGGTACGCGACCAGAACTTGATCTCGGGTATGCCGAGGCACCGGGCGAGGAGCAGCTCGTCGTTCGTGTCGAGCGTGAACGTCACCAGCCCGTCGATGTCGGCTGGGGTCATGCCCGCGTCGCGGATGGCCGCGATGCCCGCCTCGGCTGCGAGCTGGAGCTCGCTGCGGCCGGAACTCTTCGAGAACTCGGTCTGACCGATCCCCGCAATGATGGTTTTTCCTACGGCGCCCATGCTCAGCCCTGCACTGATGGTGTCTGCCGTGATGGTGACGGCGCCGGGCGGAACTGTGGGAGCTTCACGTCGTCGATCACGCGGAAGCAGAGCTCGACGCGCATCTCGTTGTGCACGTCGACGAGTTCGACGTCGACGAGGTTCGACACGAACCGGATGCCATCGTCGAGCTCGACGAGTATCACCACTCGCGGGTCGGCATCGGGCTCGGTTGGATGGCGCGACACGATCCAGCTGTGCACGGTGCCGGTGCCCTGCGACGGCGTGGCGGTCCACGCGGTCGAGTGGCAGTCGCCGCACATGGGTACGGGCGGATGCCGAAACCTGCCGCAGTCCGCGCAGGTCTGGATGAGCAGCTGATCGTTCTGCACACCGTCCCAGAAGTACTCGTCGTCGGTCTCGACGGTCGGTGGAATCACCTTCGGCATGGCTCGTCGTTCCTCGGGTTCCCCATGACCCGTTGGACGGAACCCTATAGCATTGGGACGCGGCCGGACAGCGCTCGCCGCCGAGGGGGAGCTCATGAACGCACCGCACGGACGGGCATCGCACGAACGTCTCGTCTCCGCCGACTCGCACGTGACGCTCACGCACGAGGCCGTCAAGGCGCATCTCGCAACCAAGTTCCACGGGGCCTATGACGCTGCGGTCGCCAAGGTCGGCGGCGGCGTAGCCATTCGTCAAGGCATGAACTCGATGCCGCGAGGGTTCGAGGGTGTTCGCCATGCCATCGGCCGGCCGGGCAACAGCGACCCCATCGAGCGGCTGAAGGACATGGATCAAGACGGCGTTGATGTGGAGGTGTGCTACTGCGAGTTCAGTGCGTTCCGGTACCTCTACCTGATCGAGTCGGGGTGGCGCGAAGCGACACGCGCGTTCAACGACACGCTCGTCGACTTCGCCGCGGCCGACCCCAAGCGTCTCGTCGCGTCGTATCAGATCCCCATCCACGACATCGAGATCGCGATCGACGAGGTGCAACGTGTCGCGACGCTGGGCGGGAAGTCACTGCAGTTGCCGGTGTACCCGATCGAGCTCGGTGCGCCCGACTACTACGACCCCTCCTACGATCCGCTGTGGGCGGCGATCGAAGAGACCGGTCTGCCCGCCTGTTTTCACATCGGTCTCGCGCCGATCACCTACTACCCGGGCGAACTACCGCAGTTCGCGCAGGGCACGATCCAGCCGATGTCGGGGATGTTCACGTCGGTGCAGTGCGGGAACTTCATTCTGAGCGGTGTGTTCGAGCGCTTTCCGCGGCTCAAGACCGTGTGGGTCGAGCCGGGTGTCGGCTGGCTGCCGTGGTGGCTCTTCCACCTCGATGAGATGGCCACGAAGCGCAACTATCCGTTCGATGCCATCACCGAGGCGCCGAGCTTCTACTTCCGGCGGAACATGTCCGTCACGTTCATCCACGAGCCGTTCGCGGTGCACAACCTGCGCTACGAGATCGGCGTCGAGAACATGATGTGGTCGACCGACTACCCCCACCCCGCGTGCACGTGGCCCGACTCACGCACCTTGGTCGACGAGGAGTTCGCGGGCATTCCCGCCGACGAGCGCGAGCTCATCGTGTGCGGCAACGCCACCCGCATCTGGGATCTCTGACCAGGGGCAGTCGAAGGATGCCGCGTCATACGGGCCCACCGGCGTGGCCCCGCAGGCCTTGACGCGTCGTTCGCGCGGCTGGTCGCGATCTCAATGCGGACGCAGCGCGATGTGGCCGCATGGGGCGCTGTTCCGCACGTGTCCGGCCGGGATTTAGCGCGTTCTTAGCGGTCTGGGTCCGGGATCCTGAACAGCCGCATCATTACCGTCGCGCTGGTGGTTGATCGGTCCGCGGACCGGCGCCGCTTCGACCCATCCCTCGGAGAACCGAGCGAGCTTGTACACCACCTTGAAACGCGTCTTGATCGGCAAGCCTCTGCCTTCTCACGACGAACAGCACCAGCGACTGACCAAGAAGGTCGGGCTTGCCGTGTTCGCGTCCGACGCGATCTCGTCAACGGCGTACGCCACCGAGGAGATCCTGTTCGTCATCTTCCCGATCGCGGGCATCGCATCGCTCAAGTACCTGAACCCCATGGCGTTCGTGGTGCTCGTACTGCTGGCCATCGTCGCCACGAGCTACAAGCAGACCATTAAGGCCTATCCCAGCGGCGGTGGTTCCTACGTCGTCGCGCGCGAAAACCTCGGCACGGTGCCTTCGCTCGTGGCCGGAGCGTCGTTGCTCGTCGACTATGTGCTCACGGTCGCCGTATCGGTGTCAGCCGGCGTGGCCGCCATCACGTCCGCGGTCGGCAGTCTCGGCGACTACCGGGTGTTCATGTGTCTCGGCGCGATCGCCATCATCATGATCGCCAACCTTCGAGGGGTGAAGGAGTCTGGCCGCGTGTTCGCGGTGCCGACCTACGGCTACATCCTGGCGCTCGGCGCATTGCTGATAATCGGGCTGGTCCGATCGTTCACCGGCGACCTGAAACCCATCCCGATCGACGCCGAGCGCATCGCGGAGATCAAAGAGAACGCTCAGTTCGCTTCGAGCGTCGGCATCTTCTACCTCTTGCGCGGCTTCGCGTCGGGTGCCGTCGCGCTGTCGGGCATAGAGGCCATCTCGAACGGCGTCGGCGCCTTCAAGGAGCCGGCCTCGAAGAACGCCAGCAAGACGCTCGTGTGGATGGCCTCCATCCTCGGTGCGCTCTTCCTGGGCATCTCCGTTCTCGCCCACCGGCTGCACCCCGTCCCGAGCCACGACGAGACGCTGCTCTCGCAGGTGACCCGCCACGTGTACGGCGGCACCGGGTTCATGTACTGGGTGATGCAGATCTTCACCTTCAGCATTCTGATCCTGGCGGCCAACACGGCTTTCGCCGACTTCCCCCGCATTGCCTCGTTCCTGGCGAAGGACCGCTTCATGCCCCGGCAGTTCGCAAACCGTGGCGATCGGCTCGTGTTCTCGAACGGCGTGCTGATCCTGTCGGTCTTCTCGGCGCTCCTCATCGTGGCCTTCGGCGGCAACACCGCTCGCCTCATCCCGCTCTATGCGGTCGGCGTCTTCATGGCCTTCACGCTTTCGCAGGCCGGCATGGTGGTGCATCACCGCAAGGAGCGCGAGTCGGGCTGGCGCTGGGGCATGGCGGTCAACGGCATCGGCACCGTCGCCACCGCGGTGGTCCTCCTCGTCGTGATGATCACCAAGTTCACGATCGGCGCCTGGGTCCCCATCGTCGTGATCCCGCTCGTCATGTCGATGCTGTGGGTCACCCACAAGCATTACGTCAAGGTCGCCAACATGTTGCGGGTCGAACCCGAGTGGCAGCCCGCCACGCGCGGCAACACCACCGTGGTGTTGGTGTCGGGCGTGCACCGCTCCAGCCTCGAGGCCATCGCGTTCGCGAAGCGGCTCCGCCCCGACAACCTGGTCTGCGCCACCGTGTGCGACGAAGAGCAGGCCGAGCACATCCGCCAGGACTGGCTGCGCTTCGACGTCGATGCCCAGCTCGAGGTCGTCGACTCCCCCTATCGCGAGCTCACCGGGCCGCTGCTCCGCTTCCTCGACGAGGTCAGCGCACGCCACCCGAACGACAACATGACGGTGATCCTGCCCGAGCTCGTCGTCGATCGCTGGTGGGAGAACCTGCTGCACAACCAGTCGGCGCTCGCGCTGAAGGCCCGCCTTCTGTTCCGGCCACGCACCATCGTCATCTCCGTACCGCTCCACCTCAACCCGAAGTTTCACGAGGTTGCGCCCGGCGCCGGTGAAGCCGGTGCGCCGCCGCCGCTGTCCGAGGAAGAGGCGATGCGCCTCTGACCCGGGCATACCGAAGAGGCGATGCGCCTCTGACCCGGGCATACCGAAGAGGCGATGCGCCGAGCTAGCTCATCGACCCGCCACCTGCGCGCGGACGGCGACCTCTTCGGCGATGAGCGTCGACGCGTAGTGCTCGACCGCCGTGCCGTCGAAGAAGTTGGGGTTCATGAGCCCGTGCAATCGGATCGCGTTGTCGCACGAGAAATCACGGAACTGGTCGTGGTCGAGATGCCCGTGGTCGACGAGCTCGTACGCCTCGGGGAGCACGTCGAGCATGTTCGACACGTCCCAGTGACCGAGGTCGGAGCCGAGGACGGGGCGCAGACATGTACCGCCCGGGTTCACGTCCTTCGCGTAGGCCCACCTGATGGTGGGATCGTCGGCCTCGCAGCCGAAGTAGAAGTTGTCGAAGTGCCGACCGATGTCCGCAGCAGACGCGACACCGCACGCGCGGTAGTCGTCGATCTCGACCGGCGGGTTGTCGCTCTGTGCGGCCATGGCCTCGCGCACCCCGGGGTCGGCGAAGCGTGCGCCGCCGTACTGGTCGAGGATGCGGTTCCACTCGTCGAGGTCGAGATGCCCGGGGTTGAGGCGGTCGATGTTCTCGCCGCCGCGTTTCGCGAATCGATCGACGAGGTCGCACAACAGCTGCACGCCCCACGCGACTCCACCTTCGAGGAACGCGAAGTTCAGCGTGGGGAAGCGGTTCGTGACCCCACCGAAGAACACGGCCTTCGCGAACGCGTGCCCGGCGGCGCCGAAGTTCCCAATGTGGTTGAACATGTAGCGCGACGACGACGTGCGCAATCCGTAACCCTGCGCGCCCGAGTGCACGGTGACCGCGACTCCGAGGTCGACGCAGCGCGCCCACAACGGGTCGTAGTCATGGTCGCTGTCGAGCGCGAGGAGGTCGCAGCGTGCAACTCCCCCGCCACCATCGGCCGGACGCAGGACGAGGTCGTTGAACATCACCGACCGAAAGCCCAGCTGCTGCACCGCGTAGTCGAGCTCGGCGATGGCCTCGTCGGGAGTGTTCGTGGGCACGACGGCCGTTGCCGTCATCAGGTGCTGGTATCCGTCGGTTACGTCGGCCAGGTAGTGGTTCAGGCCACGGCACGCTCCGGTACGGATGGCGGTGTCAGGATGGCCGATGCACGCCAGGCCCACACTGGAGTAGAGCACCGCGAAGTCGATGCCGATCTCGTCGAGTCGCTCGGCGAGCAGACCGGGGAGGAAGCCGGTGGCGCGATCGCGGGCGTTGGTGGGTAGCGCCCACCACGGCGCCATGGCCACGCCCCGCGTGGGTGCACGACCGTGCGTAGGGCTTCGCTCGAGCAGCTTCGAGGAGCGCGACGAATAGGTGACCGCGGTTCCACCGAAGCGATCGGCGACGTCGTCGCCGGCGACCTTTCGGATGTGATCGATGAGCACGGGTAGGCACTCGACGATGTGTCCGTCCGCGTCGACTATGGGGTGCTGGAGGTGCGAACGGACCTCGGCGGCTGTCGTGATCGTGCTCAATGGGTCCCCCCGCCGGTGACGGCGCGTCCTACGTGGAGACCCATCGTTTCACGACGCCGGGACCGTTGCCCGCGATCGCCGTGCGCACACCGGCGCAATGACGCCTACGAGCAGCGCGATCGCTCCCCTACGTGATGTTCGCCGGGAGCTGAGCGTCAGTCTTCGGTGTCGTACTTGAACGACACCTTTACCTTGGCGCGGTAGGCGCTCACCACGCCGTTGTCGATGACCATGTCCAGTTGGGCCACCTCCGCGACTCGCAGGTCGCGCAGGCTCTTGGATGCGGTCGTGACCGCAGCCGCGGCAGCCTTTTCCCAGCTCTCGGTGCTCGTGCCGACGAGCTCGATGATCTTGTACACGCTTTCGCCCATGGCGGTTCTCGTTCTGCTCGGTGGTGCGTCGGTGAGGCCCGATGCGACGGTTGATGGTCGGCTCGACAGATCGGCAGGTGCCGGGCCGAGCTCGTCATCGGTCTCGGATGCGTCGATCGTGGTGAGCGGTACGTCGAAGTTTCGTTCGACGCGGTGCACGAGGTCCATGCGCAACCAGCGGGTGACCCGGGCGGGCAGCGTCATGATGATGATGCCGTCGAGTGGGTGGGTGCGAGCGATGCGCTGCATCGTGTTGAGTGGATCACCTACCACCACTTCGCCGGAAGCTTCGACGCCGGCCTCGGCGAGCCAGGCCAGCAACGTGGCGAGGCGCTCGCGCGATGTGCGATCGAGGTACTCCTGGGACTCGAAGTCGATGACCGCGATGCCACCCATCGCGCCGCCCACGTCGACCGGGACCGGCACGTTGATGGGTACGACCACGGAGAACCGGCTTGCCGGCTCGGCGGCGATCAGCGCCCGGAGGTGCGTTGCCAATGCCCGGCCGCCCAAGGTCTTGTTGGCCACCAGCAGGTACGAGCCCATGTGCACCTCCTCCGCTCACCGGCACCATAGTACGAACGTGACATCTGACACGTCTCCGCGGGGCATCGCCGATCGTCGTGGGGGCCACGCCCGGCTGCGAGCATGGAGCCTCTTCCGGAAGGCCGCGCCATGATGCAGATCAACGCCGAGGAACGCGAAATCGTCGAGCTCGTCGCTCGGTTCGTCGACCGTGCGGTTCGACCGGTCGCGCGCGATCTCGAGCACGCGAACACCTATCCCGCCGCGCTCATCGAGCAGATGAAGCAGCTCGGGGTCTACGGGCTCGTGATCCCTGCGCCGTACGGCGACTTCGCGGTGTCCATGGCGTGCTATTCGCTCATCACCGAAGAGCTGGCTCGCGGTTGGATGAGCCTCGCGGGGGCGTTCGGGGGCCACTCGGTCGTGGCCAGTCTTCTCGTGCGCTTCGGCACCGAGGACCAGCGGGCGCGCTACCTGCCGCGGTTGGCCACCGGCGAACTGCGCGCCACGATGGCCCTCACCGAACCCGACGGCGGCTCCGACCTGCAGGCGCTGCGCACGCACGCCCGCCCCGACGGCGACACCTATGTCATCAACGGCTCGAAGACGTGGATCTCGAATGCACGCCATTCCGGCCTCGTTGCGCTCCTGTGCAAAACCGACCCCACGGCCGTTCCGGCGTACAAGGGGATCAGCATCCTGCTCGTCGAGAAGGTCCCCGGATTCACGGTGGCGCGCGATCTTCCCAAACTCGGCTACCGCGGCATCGAGAGCTGCGAGCTCCACTTCGATGACTGCGTGGTACCGGCCGACGCGCTCCTCGGCGGCGAGGCCGGCAAGGGTTTCACGCAGATGATGAGCGGGCTCGAGATCGGCCGCATTCAGGTCGCGGCGCGAGCCATCGGGGTGGCTCGTGCCGCGTTCGACGATTCGCTGAGCTACGCCCAGCAGCGCAGCACCTTCGGCAAGCCGATCATCGAACACCAGTCGATCAGCAACTACCTCGCCGACATGGCCACCGGCATCATGGCCGCACGCCAGCTCAACTTGTTCGCCGCCGCGCGCGTCGACGCAGGCGAGCGGGCCGACATGGAGGCCGGCATGGCGAAGCTCTTCGCCTCGGAGATGGCGGCCAAGGTGACGCTCGACGCGGTGCGCATCCACGGCGGTTACGGCTACTCGACCGAATATGACGTCGAGCGCTACTTCCGCGATGCACCGCTCATGATCGTGGGCGAAGGCACCAACGAGATCCAGCGCAACGTGATCACCCGGCAGCTGGTACAACGCGGCGGGCTCGGCCGATGACGCCGATGACGTTCGCGGCCGACATGAACGAGATGCTGGCGCTCGAGTCGATCGATCGTGACATCTTCCGGGGCTGGAACACCGTCGACGCGAAGGTGAAGCCCGCGTTGTACGGCGGCCAGGTCGCGGCGCAAGCACTCATGGCGGCGGGTCGCACGGTGACCGCCGACCGAGCGCCGCACTCGTTGCACGGATACTTCCTACGCCCGGGCAATCCCAAGCGGCCGGTGCTGTTGCAGGTGCACCGCGACCGCGATGGCCGCTCGTTCTCCGCACGCCACGTGTCGGCGTTGCAGGACGGCGAGGTGATCTTTTCGATGCTGGCGTCGTTCCATGTTCCCGAGGCGGGTGCCACGGTCGACCTTGTACCCACGAGCCCGGCCCTCGAACCCGAGTCGTGTGCACCACGGGGCGACTTCGCTCTACTCGACATCCGCGCTGCGGTGCCCGACGATCCTGAACTCGATCGAGGCACACCGCCGTACATGTGGATACGGTCGCACGTGGCCGTGCCTGCCGATCCGCTCACGCAGGCGTGCGCGTTGACCTACGTGTCCGATCTCGGTTCGGGCTTCGGTCAGCTCGACGTTCCCGGTCTGGCCAAGGGCGGCCCGAGCATCGATCACGCGCTGTGGTTCCACGAACCGGTCGACGTCAACCAATGGCTGCTACTCGAACTGTGGCCCAGCAAGGCCGGGGGCGCGCGCGGCGTGTACGCCGGTTCGCTGCGCGATCAGCGCGGGGTGCTCGGCGCGACCCTTGTGCAGGAGATGCTGCTCCGCACCTTCAACTGAGCAGCTCCATGGCTTGCTCCACGCGACGACCGTTGATCGTTTCCTCGCGACCAGCTCAGCGGTGACTGTCGAGTTGTGCACCGCAGAGGTGCGCAACTCCGCGCTCGAGGCCCAGGGTGTGGCGGAGTTACGCCAGCGGGTTGCTCATGCCGGCGATGCCGCCGTCGACCCCGTTCGGGTAGCGCGCTTCATATAGGCGCCGGAACCCGTCGGGGAAGCGCACGCGGCACGGCCCGGTGATCGCCATACGCTTGGTGTTGTCGAGCGAGTTGCCAATCTGGCTTCCGGGCACGGTCTGCACGACGAGGTCGGCCGGCTTGCCGGTGAGCTTGGCGAACTCGGCACACCAGTCCTGCGGACCGACCGGATCGTCGCCGCCCCAGTTCACGATGGTGGCCGGCACCGAGGCTGCGCCGAGCATCGCCGCGACCTGCTCGTTGATGTCGTCCTGATGGATGGGGCTGTACGGGCACGGGTCGTGACGCACGGTCACCGGCTTGCCCGCCACGATCGCATCGAGGTGGTACGCCGGTAGACCACCGCGCGCGCTGTACGCCGCATTCATGCGGGCGATGGTGACGGGTAGACCAAGCGATCGCGCGCAGAAGCGGGCCACCGCCTCCTCGGCGATCTTCGAGATCGAGTACGTGGGCACGCTGGGAAGGACCGCTTCGCCGAGCGGGTCGGTCTCGATGTACAGGTGACGCGGGTCGGCATCGGGCTTGTACACGGACGCGGTCGACATCACGAGCGCCGCCTTCGCGCTACGGCAGTGCGTGAGCAATAGTCCCGTGGCCTCGGCGTTGACGCGCAGCGACTCGTCGTAGTCGGGGCTCTGTCCGATGGCCGCCGCGAGGTGCAGCACGTACGTGAAGTCCTGGGGGAGGTCGCCGAAGTCGGCCTGTGCAAGATCCACGACGCGCGTGGTCACTCCCATTGCTTCGACCTCGTCGCGCGACCCGGGCACGCTGAAACGAGCGATGCCCCACACGTCGTTGTGCTCGGCCAGGTAGGCGCACATGGGCGCCGCGATCTGGCCGGCTGGTCCGGTCACGAGGATCTTCTCGCCCTGGAGTTTGGGAACTTTGAGCATCGCGATCACCGCAGTTCGTCGACGTAGCGGTCGGTGCCCTGCACGACCGGGATGAATGGGGCAGAGAACACAACGTTGGCCTGGCCACTTGCCGCGACTCGCTCGCCGTTGGGCGCGAATCGTTGCGACCAGCACTCGCGCGGGTCGCAGTCGACGAAGTGCAACAGCGTGAAGCGCCGCTCGAGGCCCGGGATGTCGGCGACGTCAGGTTGCTTGTCGGCCGGTAGCGGCTGTGGCGCGAACCACACGGTCTGGCCGATTGGATCGGACGGCGAACGGTGCAGCCACGGCAGGTACTCGTCGCGCAGGTAGGCATCGAGCGCGGCGCGATCGCTGCCCTCGACGGCGTCGATCACCTCCATCACCACACCGGGGTACGGATGATCGAGCGCATGGAAGTCGCGAGGCCCACGCACGTCGCGCGACCACGAGCCGCTGTGGTCCTGGAACGACGTGTACACGTGCGTGCGTTCGAGATGGATGCGGTTCGTGGCCCGCAGCACGGTGTTCGTCGACACCGACCAGCGCACGTGATCGTCGACGTGACCCGGGGTGATCCAGTACAGGTGCAGATAGCAACCGGCGGTGACCGGCTGGGCGATGACCGACACCGCGGGATAGCGCAGCTCTTGGAGCTCGCGGGTGGCCACGTAGCGCCGGCCGGCGAACATCCACGGCATGTAGAGCGCGCCGGCGTAGAAGTGATCGTCCTCGTACCAGCGGTTGTACGCGAACTCGGTTCCAGGGTGCGGTTCCACCATCGAGATGAGCGCACCACCCACGCCGATCCCGTGCACGCTGCGCAGCGGGAGGTCGGTGTAGCCACTATCGGCGTCGTCGTTCACAGCCATGCCCTGTCAGCTCCCTATCCGGGTTCCCCGGTTCCCCACGTAGGGAGAACACAATCACATTTCCGGGCTGGTTTCCGGCACGGCGGTCGTGGGTGCCATGTCGTCGATTGCGCGACCGACGTCGGTCCGACCGCCGCCTATGAGCCACCGAGGCCCAGTTCCTTGGTGAGCTTCGGCGCGTAGATCCACTTGCCGAGCAGGGCCGAGGCGTCGTCGTGGGTCGCAAGCCAGGCGACGGCGAGTGCGGTCTCGTCGGCCGACTGTGCGCCGTACGCGTCCTCGAACTCGTCCTTCTTCGACAACGCCTTGCGCTTCTCGGTGATCACGTTGCCCGGGTCGACGTTGAACGCCAGGATGCCGGGGCCGAACTCGGCGTTCAACCCACCGGCCACTCGGGCAAACGCGGCTTTCGACGCCGAGTAGGCAATGCCCCATCCGCCGTCGCCCGCGGCTGCGGTCGGGTCGAGCCGGGCCGAGCCCGACACCATGTTGATGATGCGACCTGTTCCGCGCTCGAGCATGTGCGGCACCACCTGTTGGATGAGCAGCACCTGATGGACGTAGTTCCCCACGCACACACGCGTCATGGACGCCGGTGTGAGGTCGAGCACGCGATCCATAGTGCCCCCGCCTTGGAAGATGGCGTTGTTGAAGATCACGTCGATGCGGCCCCATTCCGCCAGCACCGCAGCCGGAGCGGCGACGACCGCGTCGGCATCGAGCAGATCCATCGGGATGGAAAGGGCCCGGCCTCCGCGCTCCTCGACTTCTTTCGCAGTGGTCTCGAGGCTGCCTGGCACGACGACCATCGAACGGTCCTCGCGCACCGAGTTCACATCCGCGCGCCCTTCGCCTTCCTTCACCGTTCGAGCGGTGAGCGCAACGTCGAACCCGGCCTCTGCCAGGCGCAAGGACGCCGCCTTGCCGATGCCACGACTTGCACCGGTCACCAATGCCACTCGCCGTTGCGCCATTGCAATCCCCTCACCAGGTTGTCGCGTTCGTGTGGTCTAGCCGAACCGCCGTCGTTCGACCGCGGCAGGAACGCCGCGAGGTCGCGAACTGGGGCAGCGCCGCTCGAGTAGCGACCGGCCGACCGACGCACCAAGCGGTCAGCGGTCAGCGACGCTTCTTCCGCTTCTTCGATCGTTGCGGCGGCGGAGCATTGCGCTTTGGACGCGTCAGTTCGGGCGGTAGGACACGCGCGGCCGCCCACTTGTCGGTCACGTCGGCCTCGCCCGGTCGAGAGTCGAACGCGATGACGGGCTGACGGGCACGGGTGAAATCCACCACGCTGCCGATCTCTCCTTCGTCGATCCTGGTGTCGGCGAGGACGACCTTCCTCGCGAGGATCGGGCACCACATGACGCGCTGACCCACCGTGGTGGGCACGGACCACGTGCTGCGCTCGTTCTTCGGCGGCAACGCGTCGACCTGCGCGGTGGACTCGGCCCACATCGTGCGCAAGCCCTTCCAAAGGAGAAGGGCCGCGAGCGCCACGACCGCGATGATGATCCAGCCAACCATTGCCGAGCATTGTGTTCGCTCGGCTGCGTCTCGACAAAGCCCGCCGGGTCCGGCGTCAACGCACGTCGAGTTCGGGCAGCACGATTGCCTTGATCGCGTCGCCGGCGCGCGCCGTGGCGATGGCGTCCTCGGTGCGCGACAACGGGAACCGGTGCGTGATGAGATCGGCAAAGGCGAGCCGAGTGCCGTGGCGCTGCGCGAGCTGGATCGTGGTGCGGTAGTCCGACATGTGCAACGGACCCATGCTGCCGATGATCGACAGGCTGCGGTTGTTCAGGTTCACCGGATCGAGCGCAACGGTTCCCCGGCCAGAGTAGATGCCGAGGACGAGATAGCGGCCGTTGTCCGCCAGCAGGCTCATGCCTTCGTCGAAGGCCGACATGTGCCCCGTGGCCTCGATCACGATGTCGGCACCCCGACCCTCGGTGCGATCCCACACCAATTGCCGGCGCTCGGCGACAGTGGTCGATTCGAGCGGAATGGTCAGCGACGCGCCGAGCACTTCGGCGGCGCGCACACGGTTGTCGGGCGCGCCGATCACGATCACCTGACGCGCCGCGCTGAGCGACGCGAGCAAGGTCGACGCGAGACCCACGGGGCCGCTTCCCTGCACCACCACGGTGTGCCCCGCCCCGACGCCGCCGAGGCGTGCGATGCCCCCGAGCGCAGTGGGCATCGCACAACCGAATGCGATCACCGCCTCACCCGAGGTGTCGTCGGGGATGCGGTAGAAGACGTTTGACCCGGCGAGCGTCGCGTAGTCCTGGTACGAGGCCGGGTTGGGGACGTCGGCCGGAGGCGGCCAACCCATCGGGGGTGTGGCGCCCGGGCGATCACCGGACGGCGTCCAGTAGACCTTGTCCCCCACCGCCACCGGGACGCCGCCCCAGTCGGTCGTGACGCCGGCTCCGAGTGCTTCGATGATCCCGACACCTTCATGGCCGAAGGTGATCGGCCGACCGGCGTCGGGCAGGTCGCCGTCGAGGCGATGCGCGTCGGTGCCGCACACGCCGGCGATGATCGTCCGCACGAGCACCGCGCCGGGTACGGGGTCGGCGACCTCGCCCTCCCAGCACTCGAGGGGGCGGCCCGCGCCCACGAACACCATGCGGCGACCGTTTCTGATGGTGCTGCTCACGATGTGCTCTCCCCGTCGGCCCCGATGAGATCGATCATGGCGCCGCTGGCGGACATCTGCACGACGCGTGTGCTCCAGTTGCGCCGCCGACGCGCGCCGAAAGAAATGGTCAGGCCGTCATCGCCGGCAAGGTCGTGGTGTCCGCCGTCCCGATAGGAGTCGTGGCGCGCTTCGGCGCCGCCACTGCCCGATCCGCAACCGGTCCGTGTACGGTGCAATGCCGACCTCGGGCCACATGGGCCACGGCGGTCATCGGGATGTAGCGCAGCTTGGTTAGCGCACCTGCTTTGGGAGCAGGGGGTCGAGAGTTCGAATCTCTCCATCCCGACCAGTGTTTGCAAGGGTTTCAGTGGTGTGCGCCGATTGCGATGCGGCAGGGGGAGCCAAACAGGGAGCCAAACCTTTCACGGGCGGCTACCCGTAGCCGAGCCACTTCCAGCCCTGCGCTGTAGGCGGCCCGTAGGGGTTTCCGGTAGTGCCGCATCAACATATTGGTGTCGGTGTGGCCGAGCAGGTCTGCGAGTTGTTCGATCGGCACACCGGCGTCCGAGGCGATGCTGGCTGAATCGCCCCAGGTTCAGTGGAGGCTCTCGTGTGCCCTGGGTTTCGCGCGGTCAACTTGCTTGATCGCGGGCGTCGGCATCGTGGCGGAGCTCGTATTCGATCGGGCTGAGCATCCCGACGACCAGTACAGCGACCAGCGGGCTATTCGTCAGGCAAACAAAGACGGTGAACGCCGCGTACGCGGCCAGCCACGACCACCTCGGGAAGCTTCATAGCGACCAAAGTCCTGGTCGAGTACAACTGGTCTCCCGGCTGGAAGCGGCGGCAGCGGCTAAGGAGGCGACATGGTGATCGAGAAGATCGGCCAGTGGATCGGCTTGGCGTGGCGTAGGTTCCGTCGGTTGCCGACCTGGGCTCAGGTTTTGTCGTGGGTCGGGCTCATTCTCGTCCTCGCTAGTATCAGTTCGGTCGGGGGCGGTGACTCTAAGAGTTCCGAGAAGACGGTCGCTGCTCCCATCGCGACGACCTCGACGACCTCGACGACCTCGGTCGCCCCCACCACGACCTCGACGACCTCGGTCGCCCCCACCACGACCAAGCCGGTGGCGACCACGACTCTTGCTCCGACGACGACGCAGTCTGTGCCTGTGACAACGCAGGCCCCGGCAGAGCCGACGCTCACGGCATCGCAGCAGCAGGCCGTCCGTTCTGCGCAGTCGTACCTCAAGTCCTCGTCGTTCTCGCGCCAGGGGCTGATCGGCCAGCTCGTGTACGAGAAGTACACGTTGGCGGATGCGACGTTCGGTGTTGATGCACAGAACGCAGACTGGAACGCCCAAGCGGCCAAGACGGCTGCGGCGTACCTCAAGTCCTCGTCGTTCTCACGCCAGGGGCTGATCGACCAACTCGTGTACGAGAAGTACACGTTGGCTCAGGCCACGTTTGGTGTTGATGCCGTAGGGCTGTGAACGGGCGGGCGCCGGCCTCGCTTCGGCGGGGGCTACAGCGTCGCGCTCAACGCGAGGTAAAAGAGTAACCAGAAGACGATGCCAAGCCATCCGAGTATGACGCCTGCTAGAGCCATGCGACGCCCGTTGAGCGTGGGGTTGCCTTTGATCTCATGAAGGGCCACGTGCCCGAAGATGGTTGCCAGAAGCGGACCAGCGCAGGGGATGAACGGCCCGACGATCCCCAAAGTCATGGACGCGATCGCGAGACCGCTTGTTCTACGAACCGGCGCATGCTCAAACGGTGGCGGATTCACCGGGTAGGGTTGATGAGGCGCTTGCTGCGGGGAATATCACTTGCCGTCTGACGCCTGCCACCATCCGGGCCCCGTGTTGAAATCAGACATCGATTGTTCTCCTACGAGTTGACGTCGAGGCAGTCAGGCGGCGCCGGCGCTCGTTCGATGTCGTGTCGTTGCTGATTCTTCCTGCCCGAGAACCGGGCATCAGAGTCGCACAACGACTGGACCGCTACGACGGGCTCACCCCACATTGCCTAAAACAGCGTCTTCGACGGGCGGTCGGAACGAACCGACCAGTACACGTTGCGTGACGTGTAGCGCCATAGTGTTTGCCAACCCACTATGGCGCCCCATACCGGGACGCAGTACATCAAGATGTCACGCTTGCGCCGGCCGGTGGAGGAGAGTGCGAACATGTGCCAGATGACCCCGACCAAGACATAGGTCAGCAAACCCATGAGAAGCCAGATGCCGATGAATCGCAGGAAATGCCTGAAACCCGGATCGTCACGCACAGCGTCAGCGCTCGGCGGCGGCCCGGTATAGAGCGGCGGCGGCGGCAGTGGATCTGTGCCGGGCACGCCTCGGTTGCTGACGTGGTCAGTCATGATCTCATTCCTGCCTGGGGTCTGGTGCCCATTGCGCTGCGATCTCCGCTACGGGCCCAGCGGTAGTTGAGTCCTCGCAGCAAAGTGAGAACCAGGACAGCGCTCCGGATGACCTCAGATCGGTGCGGATTGCCCATATTCGGGTGCAGACAGTCTATATCGGCGCATGTCGATGTATCTGCGAGAGAGTCGCAAACGGGGTACCCGGGGTCGGGAAGGTTTCAGAAAACAAGTCGTGCTGGTGTTGCGATGCGGATGCGACGACCGGGCGTGGTGGTTTTCGTGGTGCTCGTGCCGCTCGGAACCAAACTAGGTTCGACGCCATGGGCCTTCCCCGCCGCATCGGTCTCAGCCTGGCGCTCGCCGGCATCGATCCTCGTGCCATCGTCACCGCGGTCATCGGGGCGCCCCGGTATCTAGCGCAGTTCGTGCGCTACAACCGGCTGGCGCGCACGTCGGGTGTTGCAACGGCGCGACTCTCGCACGCCGTTCCCGTTCTGACCGATGCATCAGCGCAGGCGGGCGCCGGACACAGCGAGTACTTCCTGGCCGATCTGCACGTCGCCCGGCTCGTCCATGCGCAGCACCCGGACCGCCACGTGGACGTGGGTTCGCGCATCGACGGGCTGATCGCCCACCTGCTCACCTTCGTCGAGGTCGAGGTCGTCGACATACGCCCACTGACCTCGGACATCCCGGGGCTCCGCTTCGTACAGGCCGACGCGGCGTCCACCGATGGGCTCGCCACCGAACCCGCGATGTCGGTGTCGAGCCTGCATGCGCTGGAGCACTTCGGACTCGGTCGCTACGGCGACAAGCTCGACCCCGAAGGCCATGTCAAGGGGCTCCGCTCGGTGGCGGCGCTCGTCGCACCCGGCGGCTGGTTGTACATCGGGGTCCCGATCGGCCGACCCGTCACCAACTTCAACGCGCATCGGGTCATCGCACCGGGAGTTGTCGTCGACGAGCTACGTCACGCCTTCGATCTCGTCGGTTTCACAGCGGTCGTCGACGGTCGGTTGGTCGACGACGCGTCGCCCGATGCGTATGCCGACGTCGAGTGGGTACTCGGCATCTATCAGTTGCGCCGCCGCCCCGCTGGCTCATCGCACACGCTTGCATGACGCTCGACCAGCGCGCCCCGTGCTCGATCGTGCCGTGTTCTTCGGCTGCTCGCTAGTTCGGTGGTGACGAGGCTCACGGCGTCACGGCTTTTTGTCGGCTGGCTCGAGGAGTTTCGGTAGAGCAGCTCGGCAGAGTGCGATACCGGTACGCGCCAACTCCCGGGCGGCGGCGGTGGGAGCCAAACAGGGAGCCAAACCCCTCCCGCACGACCCTACACAGCGACGCACAGCGATGCCCGCTTGCCCTACTGCTGCTTGGATTCCAGCGCATTCGCGTGCACGTCGCTGCACGCACTGAACTGGTTTGGGAGCAGGGGGTCGAGAGTTCGAATCTCTCCATCCCGACCACAAGACCTGGTCAGAGCACTACTCGGCTCCCGGGCATCGACCGCCGGCGCGAACGGCGGGGCGTACGTTCGTCAGGCCACGTTGTGTTGCATGGTCATCGGATCGCCCGCATCCGGTTGTTGCGGGCGTTGTGTTCGACTTCGGCGAGCCCGAGTGCTTCGAGCACGGGGGGCACGTAGTTCCCGAAGCGGCCTCGGAGTCCCTTCTTGAAGCCGTACCATCCGCCGGCCGGGTTTTGCCCAGACCGTCCCCACGCTTCGACGGTGCCCTCGTCTGCTTCCTTCTGTTCGTCCTTGTTCCCCAGCGGCATCCAATCGCCGTGCTCGACGAGCATCGCGTGCAGGTCCTCGATGCACGACAGGTGATAGCGGAGCTCGGTGGCTCCGACCTGCACCACCAACGCAGGCGGATCGGCGGTGGGGTCGCGGTACGCCTCGAACTCCGACGTGCCGGGCGGCGTGGACACGACCCACGGATCGTCGGGGGTTCCGGATCCTTCGCCATCAGCCATCGTCATGTCCTTCTCTTCGCTGGGATGCACATTTTTGCATCGAAGCCCGACGCTACGTATCGATACATGACATCTCTTGTCATGATTAGATCCGAATGTCAGACTTCGCGGCATGCGCGCCGGGCGACTCATCTCACTGATGTTGATCCTGCAGCGCACCGGACGGGCCACGGCGGCGCAGCTCGCCGATGAGCTCGAGGTCAGTCAGCGAACAATTCTGCGCGATATCGAAGAGCTCTCGGGTGCAGGGGTTCCCGTGTACGCAATGCGCGGACCGGGTGGCGGCTTCGCACTCCTCGACGGTTTCGAGCACGATCTGGCCGACCCGACGGGGTGGAAACCCACGACACGACGGCCCGGCACGGCCCGGCGGGTCAAGGTGCGGATCTCACCTCGCGGCTGCCAGCTCGCCGCAGTCCTTCGTGTCCTGCAACCGCTCCGCGCCACGCGCGCCCAACCACCCGACGACGACGGCTGGATTCATGCGACATGCCGAATCGTCAACCTCGACGCAACCGCCAACGACGTGCTCGCGCTCTCCCCCCACGTCGAGGTGCTCGAACCCCCCGCGCTGAGAAACCAGGTCGCCGAACGGCTGCGCCGCGCCGCCGCGCTCTACCGCATCAACGAGAAAGCGGGTTCGTCATGAAACTCGATGTTTTTCCAGCCGGGATCATCGCGGAATACACCGAGCTGAAGTTCTGGGATGACGAATCGATCGCGGAGCGCATTGCGCGACACGCGGCGCACAAGCCGCGCGACATCGCCTTCCTCGGTGACGACAACCTGTCGATCACGTGGCGCCAGTACGACGAGCTATCTGCGCGCCTCGCGGCGGCTCTCGCCCGCTCTGGGCTGCGTCGTGGTGACCCACTCGGAATTCTGCTGCCGGACGGTCCGACGGCGCACCTTGCGTACGTCGCCGCAGAACGCGCGGGCCTGGTCGCGATTGGGATCGGTCCTCGGTCGGGCGCTCGCGAGGCCGCGCATCTCCTGCACGAGACCGGAACCTCGACGCTGTTGACGCTCGAACAACACCGGGGGCTTCCCACCGCAGCCCTGGCCGAGCAGTACCGCGGTCTCGGGGCGCCGATCTCACACCACATCACCGTGCGACATTCGAACGACACGCTCACCGCGTGCCTCGACGGACGCGACCTCGCGATCCCCTCGCTTTCGGACGCACTCGCCGCGATCGACGGCCTGGCTCTCGGCCCGAACGAGCTCTTCTTCGTCAACTCCACGTCGGGCACCACCGGCTTGCCCAAATGCGTGATGCACACCCAGAACCGTTGGAAGTATTTCCACGGCAAGTGCGCGCAGTTCCGAGAGGACGACGTCTTCCTGGTCGTCGTCCCGTCGCCGTTCGGGTTCGGCCTTTGGATGGGTCACTTCTCCCCCACCTTGTTGGGGGCGAAGACGATTCTGATGCAGGAGTTCGACGTCGAGACCACCCTCGCGGCAATCGAACGTCATCACGTGACTGTGCTCGCAGCCGTCACCACGCAGGTCCTCATGCTGCTCGCCTCGCCGCTCCTCGCGAGTACCGATGTCTCGTCGCTGCGCATCGTTCAGAGCGGCGGCGAGAAGGTGCCGTTCGGCCCGGCAGCCGAGTTCGAACGCCGCACCGACTCCCGGATCCTCCAGTTCTACGGTTCGAACGAAGCCGGATGCGTGTGCGGCACCACCCTCGTCGACCCCATCGAAAAGCGACTCGGCACGGCCGGCCGTCTCTTTCCCGAGATGCGTGTACGGCTCTTCGACGACGACGAACTCGACGTCACTGCCGAGGGCGTCGGTCGTTGTGCCTGCAAGGGACCAGGCATCACGCCCGGGTACTACGGCAACGACGAAGCGAACGCGAAGTTGTTCCGGCCCGACGGCTGGATGTACCTGGGCGACATCGTCGAGGTCGACGACGACGACTACCTCCGCGTCGTCGGTCGTACGGCCGATTTCATCATCCGCGGTGGGCACAACATCAGTGCCCCTGCGGTCGAGGAGGAAATCCTCGCGCATCCCCGCATCGCCATGGCCGCCGTCGTCGCCATGCCC